>ERZ809074.2201-NODE-2201-length-22249-cov-15.965666_pt1 | contig 22249 bp, 19 predicted proteins | sample MGYA00520795_ERZ809074 | MGnify/ENA primary metagenome ERZ809074 (study PRJEB31570, sample SAMEA3212989) | Homo sapiens | biome: human-gut; feature: human gut; material: fecal | place: Sweden | collected 2011 ...
GTCTGGACAGAAGAATGTGCTCTCTTGTCTGAGGCATCGGACCATCAGTTGCAGCTACTACCAGAATAGCACCATCCATCTGAGCAGCTCCGGTGATCATGTTCTTTACGTAGTCGGCGTGTCCCGGGCAGTCTACGTGTGCGTAGTGTCTGTTCGGAGTTTCGTACTCTACGTGTGCGGAAGAAATCGTGATTCCTCTTGCCTTTTCTTCCGGTGCCTTGTCGATTTCATCAAATGCTACGTCTGCACCCAGACCGTATCTTGCATGCAGTGTCTTTGTGATTGCTGCAGTCAGAGTAGTCTTACCGTGGTCAACGTGACCAATTGTACCGATATTAATATGCGGTTTGGTTCTTTCGTACTTCTGTTTAGCCATTATCTCCCTCCTAGATTGTTTTTTATTTTTGTTTTAAAAAAATTGGAGCTGTTGAGCAGACTCGAACTGCCGAACCTCTTCCTTACCAAGGAAGTGCTCTACCAACTGAGCTACAACAGCACATCAACAATTAGAATTGTATAATAAAAAGTGTTCGCTGTCAAGCACAATCCCTTATTTTTTTCTAATCGTTTTTATTATTTTGATGTCCCCGTCTGTTTCTTCGTAATCAAGGGTTCGGGACCGAATTTATCATTCGGTCCCGCGTTTCCCGCTTCATTTTGGAATTAATTTTCCGGCACGGTGTATGGCTCTACACCTTCACAGATACGGATTCTGTCTACTGCAGATGCTTTGATTTCAGCGAAGTCCTGCAGCTCTTCCTCGCCACGGAGTACTCTCAGCGCACCACCGGCAAGAGCTTCCATCTCATATTCGCCCGGCATCATTTCAACCGGTGCAATCCAGTCTACCTTCTCTGCAATCTGAGAAGTGAGGTACTTGGAGTATGCGATACCGCCGGTAAGGATGATGCGGTCAACCTTTCCTGCAACCGGTACGGACAGGGTGCCGATGTCTTTTGCCACTCTGTATGCCATTGCATCATATACAACCTTTGCATACTTGTCGCCGGCTTCGATTCTCTTCTCTACCTCGATGGCGTCGGTCGTGCCCAGATGTGCCTTCAGACCGCCGTTTCCGTGGATCTTCTTCATTACGGTCTTCTCGCCGGCACCTTCGCTGAACTCCTTGAAGCACAGCTTTACCAGCTCCTTACCGCTGCAGCCGCCGCCTCTCTCCGGAGAGAAGTTTCCTTCGTCATCATTCACACAGTCGATGTTTACGCCCTTGTGATACAGACGGATGGAGCTTCCGCCACCCAGATGAGCAACGATGAAGGTGCACTCATTAAACGGCTTCTTCAGTACTTCTTCTGCACACTTAATGGCCATTGCACGAGTGTTCAGTGTATGTCCAACGGTGAACCGTGGGATTTCCGGAAGTCCGGTAACTCTTGCGATTGGCTGCATTTCATCGGTTCCGATGGCATCGTAGATGCATGCCGGAATACCGAATTCCTTGTGCAAGTCAAATGCAATCATGCTTCCCAGCAGGGATGCGTGCTTTGCGGTGTCTTCCGGTCTGGTCAGATAATCGATCATCTCCTGATCGATACCGATGGCACCGTGCGGGCATGCGATGATATTTCCGCCTCTGGAGCATACTGCAGTCAGTGTGTTCACGCCGATGCCGTTGCTCTCCAGCGCATTTCTTACTTTTTCGTTACGGAAGGAGAACTGGTCCAGAATATCGCTGAACTGTGCCATCTCTTCCTGTGTGTGACGAATGGTTTCCTTGAATACTTCTTCGGTATCATCATACACAGCGATTTTGCTGGATGTGGAACCGAGGTTCAGAACAAGAATACGTTCTTTTTTTGCTTCGTTAGCCATTGGTGTTAATCTCCTTTTCTCTTTTCCCCGGGATTTCAGACATTATCTCTGCCCGGATTTTGTAAAAATTTATTTCTTGAAGTACTCGACTGCGGATTCGAACAGCTTCAAATCAAACTCACCCGGTACGTTGCGGTACAGGCCTTTTCCGATTCTTTCCGAGTGTCCCATCTTACCCAAAATTCTGCCGTCCGGAGACAGGAGTCCTTCAATTGCCATAACGGATCCGTTTGGATTGTACTGAATATCCATACTTGGATTACCGTCAAGGTCCACATACTGGGTGAGAATTTGACCATTGCTGATGAGCACATCCAGGTCATCCTCATTTGCCACGAACTTACCTTCGCCGTGAGAAATCGGAACGGTCACGATGTCGCCTACCGCTGCCTTTCTCATCCACGGAGATTTCGTGGAGCATACTTTGGTGCGCACCAGCTTGGACTGGTGACGACCGATATCGTTAAATGTCAGGGTCGGGCTGTCCGGCGTCTGCATGGAAATTTGTCCGTACGGCAGCAATCCCAGCTTAATCAGAGCCTGGAAGCCGTTGCAGATTCCGATCATCAGACCGTCTCTGTCATTCAGCATCTTCATCACTTCTTCCTTCACGCCTTCATTTCGGAAGAAGGAGGTGATGAACTTTCCGGAACCATCCGGTTCATCGGCGCCGGAGAAACCACCCGGGATGAAAATCGCCTGGGATCTTCCGATTGCCGTCCGGAAATCCTCCACGGACTTCTTCAATGTATCTGCGGTCAGGTTGTTGATTACGAAAATTTCCGCTTCGCCGCCGGCATTTTCAACTGCCTTCGCCGAATCGTATTCACAGTTCGTGCCCGGGAATACCGGAATCAGGAAATGTGGTTTTGCAACGGCCACTCTCGGCTCGCTGTTGTCTCTGGAGCGGTAGGATACCTCTGCCGGGATGTCCTTCTCGTTGTCGCTGTGGAAGGTATAGATGGATTCCAGCTTCGACTCGTATTCCCGATTCATCTCCACCAGACGAATGTGGCCTTCGCCGCAAACGATGGATTCTCTATTCAAGGTCTTACCCAGAACCTCCATATCATCGGTCACGTCCACACCGCTGTTCAGTTCAACCACAAATGCACCGTACTTGTATCCGAAAATATCTCTCATTCCATACTTCCGGTCGAATTCGAAACCGATTTCGTTTCCGATGCACATCTTGTACACGGCCTCTGCCAGGCCGCCGTATCCCGGCGTGTAGCATGCCGCAACCGCACCCTGCTCTACCAGACGGTTCAGCTCTTCGAAGTTCTCCAGGATGGATTCTGCGGTTGGCAGACCGTCCGGTCCGATTTCCGGCTCCAGTAAAATAACATTGTGTCCTCTGCCCTTGAATTCCGGGGATACCACGCGATCCAATTTCTCGGTGGTTACCGCGAAAGAAATCAAGGTTGGCGGTACGTGAATATCTTCAAAAGTTCCGCTCATGGAGTCCTTACCGCCAATAGCGCCGACGCCCAGTTCCATCTGAGCGCGGAATGCACCCAGTACAGCCGAAAGGGCGGTTCCCCAAGCCACATCGTTACTGCCCAGCTTCTCGAAGTATTCCTGAAGGCTAAGGTACACGTGTTCGAACTTGGCACCGGTTGCAATCAGCTTGCAGATACTCTCTACAATGGAGAGGTATGCGCCGTGGTACGGGCTCTTCTCAGAAATGTACGGATTGAATCCGTATGCCATCATGGAGACCGTCTTCACATCCTGATCTCTGTGGATGACCGGGATCTTGTGAACCATTGCCTGAATCGGGGTCTTCTGGTAGCGTCCGCCGTAAGGCATCAGCACCGAACCTCTGCCGATGGTGGAGTCAAAACGCTCCGCCAAACCTCTCTTGGAGCATACGTTCAGGTCGGCCGCCAGTTCCTTCATGCCTTCGTAGAATTTTGCCGGAATCTTCTTCTCAAATTTCTGCGCGTGTTCGATGACCGCATCGGCCTTCTTTTCCGCACCGTTGGTATCCAGGAATGCTCTGGAGATGTTTACGATTTCCTGTCCCTTGAAGTTCATCACCAGGGAAGGCTCTTCCGTTACTTCTGCCACAACGGTCGCTTCCAGGTTCTCGGAGATTGCCAGCTCCTTGAATGTTTCCACATCCTCGGCTGCAACAACAACCGCCATTCTCTCCTGAGATTCGCTGATAGCCAGCTCGGTTCCGTCCAAACCGTCGTACTTCTTCGGTACGTTGTCCAGCGTCACGCGAAGTCCGTCTGCCAGCTCTCCGATGGCAACGGATACACCGCCGGCACCGAAGTCGTTGCAGCGCTTAATCAGCGTGGTTGCTGCCGGGTTGCGGAACAGTCTCTGAATCTTCCGCTCTTCCGGTGCGTTACCCTTCTGAACCTCTGCACCGCAGCTTTCCAGGGATTCTTCGCTGTGAGATTTGGAAGATCCGGTGGCTCCGCCGATTCCGTCTCTTCCGGTCCGTCCGCCCAGCAGAATAATCTGATCTCCCGCGGCCGGACGCTCTCTCCGAATATTCTCTGCCGGTGCCGCACCAACGACTGCGCCGACTTCCATTCTCTTTGCCACATAACCCGGATGATAGATCTCATCCACCAGTCCGGTGGTCAGGCCGATCTGGTTGCCGTAGGAACTGTATCCGTTGGCAGCGGTGGTCACGATTTTACGCTGCGGCAGCTTGCCCTTTACGGTTTCTGACGCCGGTGTCAGCGGATCCCCCGCACCGGTCACACGCATTGCCGCATATACATAGCTTCGACCGGACAGCGGGTCACGAATGGCACCGCCGATGCAGGTCGCTGCGCCGCCGAACGGCTCGATTTCCGTTGGGTGGTTATGGGTCTCGTTCTTAAAGAGCAGTACCCAATCCTGTTCCTCTCCGTCGATTTCCGCTTTGAAATCCACGGTGCAGGCATTGATTTCTTCCGACTCTACCACGTTGGTCAGCCGACCGTCCTTCTTCAGGGCTTTCACGGCGATGGTCGCCACGTTCATCAGAGTTACCGGCTTCGTGACATTCAGATTCTTCCGTGTGTTCATGTATTCCTCGAAGGTCTCGCTCACCGTCGGGTCCTTGAACTGCACATTGTGAAGGGTGGTATTGAATGTGGTATGTCTGCAGTGATCCGACCAATAGGTATCGATAACGCGGATCTCCGCTACGGTTGGATTTCTGTCCTCGCCCTTGAAGTAATCCCGTACCATTTTCAGATCTTCCAGATCCATGGCCAAGCCATAGGACTTCAGGAAGTCTTCCAGTTCACTGTCGTTCTTCTCGATGAAACCGTCCAGCGTTGCGACCGGCTGCGGTTCCGGATATACGGCCTTCAGCGTTTCCGGAATTTCCAGTGCCGCTTCTCTGGATTCTACCGGGTTAATCAGGAAGTCCTTAATCTTCGTCAGATCCTCGCCGGTCAGGTCACCCTCCAGAATGTACAGCACTGCGGAGCGAACCGTCGGAGCCTCATCGTGAGCGATGAAGCGCAGGCACTCTTCCGCCGAGTTGGCTCTCTGATCGAACTGTCCCGGCAGGTATTCCACAGCGATGACCAGCTTGCCGTCCAAATCCATTTCCTCGTATACGTCATCCGTCGGCGGTTCCGAGAAAATGCATTCCTTTGCGGTTACAAAAGCATCATCGGACAGGTCCTCTACCAGATACCGGTTGATTACCCGCACGCTTTCCACATTTGGAATCATCAGCACATCTCTGAATTCGTGAAGAAGTTCTCTTCCCTTTCCGGCAAAAGCTTCCCGTTTCTCAACATATAAAACCTTAACCATTATTCCTCCTATTTCACATCCAATGCTTTCGCACCAATATCTTTTCTGTAGTACATATTATCAAAATGAACGGTCTTCATTGTGGCGTATGCCTTGTCCACTGCCTCCTGCAGAGTATCCGCCACTTCGGTCACTCCCAGCACTCGGCCGCCGCTGGTGCGCTGCACACCATCCTCCAGACGGCTTCCGGCAATGAAAATACGATCGTGTTTTTCCGGCAGGGTAATCTCAAACCCCTTCTCGTAGGACACCGGATATCCTTCCGATGCCGCAACCAGGCAGCATGCGCACTTATCCGCAAAGGAGAAGTCCACCCGATCCAGCGTCCCATCTGTGGTAGCCTGCATGATTTCAAACAGGTCTCCCTCCAGCAGCGGAAGCACCACCTGTGTCTCCGGATCGCCGAACCGCGAATTGTATTCAATGACTTTCGGACCGTCCTTGGTAATCATCAGCCCGAAGTAGAGACAGCCCTTGAATGTCCGTCCTTCTTTTTCCATGGCGCGAATGGTCGGCAGGAAAATCTTCTCCATGCATTCCGCCGCCACGTCGTCGGTGTAGTACGGGTTCGGTGCAATGGTTCCCATTCCGCCGGTGTTCAGGCCCTTATCGCCGTCCAGCGCTCTCTTGTGATCCATGGAGGATACCATCGGCCGTACCGTCTTTCCATCGGTAAAAGAAAGTACGCTCACTTCCGGTCCTTCCAAAAATTCTTCGATGACCACCGTATCTCCGCTGGCACCGAATTTCCGCTCTTCCATAATCGTATGGATTCCTTCCACGGCATCCTCACGGGTTTCCGCAATGATAACGCCCTTGCCAAGCGCCAGGCCATCCGCCTTGATTACCACCGGAATCCGGCAATTCTGAACGTATTCCAGCGCCTTATCCATATCGTCGAACGTCTCGTATTCCGCCGTCGGAATTCCGTATTTTTTCATCAGGTCCTTGGAGAACGCCTTACTGCCCTCGATAATTGCCGCTGCCTTCGTCGGTCCGAAGCAAGGAATGCCCTTCTCATTCAGCATGTCCACTAATCCCAAAACCAGCGGATCGTCCGGTGCCACCACCACATAATCCATGTGTTCCTTCACGCACCACTCCGTAATCTTGTCCAGGTCCTTGGCACCGATTGCAACGCATTCCGCATCCTCCGCAATTCCGCCGTTTCCCGGCAGTGCATAGATTTCCGAAACCTTCGGGCTCTTCTTTAATGATTTGATGATGGCATGCTCTCTTCCGCCACCACCGATAACCGCAACTCTCATCCTATTCTCCTTCTGATTCATGTTCCACTATTTCCCGGGCCACGGTTTCCACGGCTTCCGGTAAAAGAATCCATTCGGCTTGCTCCATAATCCGGCGCTGCAGCGTCTCCGGCGTGTCATCCGGTTTCACCTCCACCGCCTTCTGCGCAATAATCCGACCACCGTCGGTCACCTCGTTGACGAAGTGAACCGTTGCCCCGGAAACCTTGACTCCGTATTCCAGTGCCGCTTCATGCACCTTCAGACCGTAGAAGCCATCTCCGCAAAAGGATGGAATCAGGGACGGATGCACGTTGAGAATCCGGTCCGGATACCTCCGCACGAAATCCCGGCTAAGGATTTTCAGGAAGCCGGCCAGCACGATAATGTCAATACGATCTTCTTCCAGTAACTGAATCAAGCGGGCTTCGAAGTCTTCCTTTGGCAGGAACACGTTTCGAATTCCGGCCTTCTCCGCCCGCTGCAGTCCACCGGCTTTGCTGCGGTTAGATACCACCAGGGCCAAATCCCCGTGGGGGAGATCGCCTGCCTGCCACCGATTGATGATGGCCTGCAGGTTGGTTCCCCCGCCGGAAACCAGTACAGCAATTCTTGCCTTCTGCTTATTCAATGATAACTCCTTCGCTGCTCTTTACAATCTCACCGATAACCTTTGCATGCTCTCCGGCCGCTTCGATGATTTCCACCGCACGCGCCGCATCTTCCTTCGGAACTACAACAGTCATACCGGTACCCATGTTGTAGGTGTTGAACATATCTCTTTCCGGAATATTTCCTTTCTTCATCAGCAGCTTGAAGATTCCCGGAATTTCCAGCTCATCTTTGTAAATCTTTGCGGACATTCCTTCCGGCAGTGCTCTCGGAATGTTCTCATAGAATCCGCCGCCGGTGATGTGCATTACCGCATGCGGTGTCATTTCCTTGAACAGTGCCAGCATCGGCTTCACGTAAATCTTGGTCGGTGTGAGCAGCACCTCTCCCAGCGTCTTTCCGTCCAACTCCTCATAGGTCTTGTTCAGGTCGGTGTTCTCCACGTCGAATACCTTCCGAACCAGGGAGTATCCGTTGGAGTGGATTCCGGAGGATGCGATTCCGATGATGGCATCACCTTCGCTCACCTTCTCGATATCGATAACCTTCTTCTTATCCACGATACCAACGGCAAATCCGGCCAAATCGTATTCGTCTTCCGGATAGAATCCCGGCATCTCCGCAGTTTCACCGCCAATCAGGCAGCATTCCGACTGAATGCAGCCTTCAGCCACGCCCTTCACGATGGATGCCACCTTCTCCGGAACGTTTTTGCCTACTGCAATGTAGTCCAGGAAAAACAGCGGCTTCGCGCCAACGCAGATGATGTCGTTCACGCACATTGCCACGCAGTCCAGACCTACCGTATCGTGCTTGTCCTGGAGGAACGCCAGTTTCAGCTTGGTTCCCACGCCGTCTGTTCCACTTACGAGAATCGGCTCCTCCATTCCGGTCAAATCCGGCTGAAGCAAGCCTCCGAATCCTCCTACCGGGGATGTATTTCCGAATACCATGGTCTTCGACACATGTTCCTTCATCAGCTCTACCGCTCTGTATCCGCTGGTAATATCCACACCTGCTTCTTTATAGCTTTCGCTCTGGCTTTTCATTTGTCCTCCTAAAAATAAAAATTTCGATACCTTACCTTTATATTGACTTCTTATAACATGAATCAGTTAAACTGTGCACTGATTTTTGCATCTTTCTCCACCACTGCATCGTGGGCTTTCTTCCGCTCATCCCAGAGCTTTCGGTTCAAATCCGGATCTCCGATAGCCAGCATCTCTACAGCCAGAATTGCCGCATTCTTCGCACCGTCAATGGCAACGGACGCAACCGGAATCCCCGGCGGCATCTGTACGGTAGACAGCAGTGCGTCCACACCTTCCAAAGCGGACGCCTTAATCGGAATTCCGATTACCGGAAGAACCGTATTGGCCGCAATCACACCGCCCAGGTGCGCTGCTTTTCCCGCTGCGGAAATCAGCACGCCGAATCCGTTCTTCTCCGCATTCTGTGCAAATTCAATGGCTTCCACCGGAGTCCGATGTGCGGAATACACATGCACTTCCGTCGGAATCTCATACTTCTTCAGCTCATTAATACATTTCTCTACTACTGGCAGGTCGCTGTCGCTCCCCATAATAACCCCAACTTTTTTCACGTTTTGCCTCCTGTAAGAAATAATCATCTAATATAATATTTTACCGTATCCGTTTTCAATGTCAACTGCTAAACCCCTGTGAAAACCACTTCCTACGGCATTTCTTTTATTTCTTTTCCGATTCCGGGGTCGGAATTCCCAGATAGTCCCGCAATTCCCGAATGTACAGCTGCGCGGTCTTGCTCAGAATGCTGTTTTTCTTCTGAATGTAGCCGATTTTCATCGCCTTGTCCCCGCCGATGACCGGATCGTTGAAAGGAACCGCCACGTAGTCTCCGCCGTTAAAGTCCTCACAGATGATACCGGAGCAGAGGGTGTATCCGTGCACCCCTTTCATCAGGTTCAGCATGGTGGCCCGATCGTTCACCCGGATGCACCGGGAATAGTTATTCTCCGAGAAAATCTCCTCCGCATAATACAGTGTAGAATCATCTCCCTGCTCAAATGTCAGATTCGGATAATCCGACAGATCCTGAAAATTCACGCTGTCCCGATCCGCCAGCGGATGGCCGCTCCACAGATACACGAAGGCGTCGCAGTCCACCAGTTCATGAAACTGCAGGCTGTTCTGCCGCAGGATCTTGGTGATGGCGTTTCGATTGAAATCGCTCTGGTAGATGATGCCGATTTCACTTTTCAGGGAAGCCACATCGCTGATGACCTCTTTCGTCTTCGTCTCCCGAATGGCGAAATCGTACTCCGCCAGGTCGTACTTGTTCACCAGATTCACAAATGCTTTTACCGCGAAGGAATAGTGCTGCATGGAAATCCCGAATTTCTGCTTCAGCCCCTCGTCATCGCTGTACTTCTGCATCACCGCCTCGTACTGGCTGTAGATCTCCCGAGCGTACAAAAGGAACTCCGCCCCGTCGTTGGTCAGCGTCACGCCCCGGCCGTTCCGGTGGAAGACGGTAATTCCCAGTTCCCGCTCCAGCTCCTTGATGGCACTGGTGAGAGACGGCTGGGTGATGTATAGGCGTTCCGCCGCCCGATTCATGGAACCGGCCTCCGCCACCGTAATGATGTAATGCAATTGATTCAGCGTCATGAAATTCCCCTTTCACCGTAAAAGAATATGTATTTATTATATAGGATTTTCGGGTATTTGAAAATAAAAAAACTGATACCCGCAAAGGGCATCAGTTTCCGGTGAAGCTTTATTTGTAGTCTTCGTTTACGCTCTTCTTGCTGGCGCCGTTGAGCAATACCCACAGTACCAGGGAAATCAGGGTGAATGCGATGATTGCGATAAAGCATGTGTCGTATTTTCCGCCTGCCGCTTCCAGGAGTTTTGCGGAGATCATCGGTCCCACAATCGCTGCCGGGAGCAGGGAGAAGTTGGCAATACTGAAGTTTGCCGTGAAGTTCTTCGGTCCGAAGGACAGGTTGGTGTATGCGGAAGTGATGGTCGGTGTACCGCCGTACGCCATTCCAACGAATACCAGACCCACGGTGATCAGCAGCAAGGAATTGGTCTTTCCGGCCAGCACCAGAAGGATTCCCGCAATCATCATGAAGGACACATTAATCAGTGTGGACTTCTTTCTGCCGAAACGGTCGAAGTTGTTTCCGGCAATGATTCGGCCCGCACCGTTGAACAGGGATACTACCATGCCCAGAATTGCGGAACCGCCAAATGCCAGGGAAATATTTGCGGCACTGTTGATTACCATCAGACCGGCCGAGTTGAGGGCAATCGCCCACAGGAAGAAGATCCAGAATCTGGAAGTCTTCAGCATCTCGCCGGCGCTGAAGCTGACTGCGGTGGACTTCTCTTCCTTCTCCTCTGCCTTTGCTTCTGCCGGAGCCGCCGGTGCTTCCGGTGCCTTAATGATGATGGCGCCGACTACCATTACCACGGTGATGGCAATTGCCAGAATCTTAAAGGTTGGGAACAGACCCTGTGCCGCAACCATGCCGGTTACAACGGAACCCAGCAGCAAGCTGCCCAGACCGAAGCCCATGAGCATGATGCCGGATGCCAGACCCACCTTATCCGGGAACCATTTCGTAATGGTGGAAATAACTGCATTATACCCGATTCCTACGCCGCCGCCGCCGAATACACCGTAGAAGATGTACAGCTTCGTCAAACTGCCGGCGGAATCTGCCGGATTCAGCATGGATACACCGAAGAATCCGATGAAAAGGCATACTGCGGTGATGAGGAATCGAACCTTCACACCCAGCTTCTTGCTGAGCTGTCCGCCGACGAATCCGCCCAGGCAGAAGCAACTGATGGAAATCGTGAAGGTCATGGATAACTGTGCAACTGTCCAGTCCGTGTAGATTTCACTAAACGGTGTTCTGAACAGCGACCATGCGTAGATCAAGCCCTGGAACAGCAGGATTACTGTTGCCACAGCCAGATACAACCATCTCTTGTTGTTGTTCATTTCTTTCTCCTTTAACGTTTTAAAATAGTGTTTAATAAAAATAGATAGAATCTATAAACATGAAAACGGCTCGCCTTTTGACCAGCCGTTTTCACGCACATGACGATGTATTATATCACAATTCTGTCTCAAATTCCATGTTTTCTTTATCAATCATCCCGATTTTTACCGTGCCGCCCAGGTACTTTTCCGCCAGCTCTGCCAGCTCTTCCCGCGCGGCCAGAACCTCCTCCAGATTGCACTCGAAACCGTCGATGATGTACAGCATATGGGATGTGTTCTCGGTAATCATACCCTCATTTCCCTGTCTCCAGGTCCAGCGCCGGGTTCGCACGTGACTGCCGGTGGCGTAGACCACCTCTCCGGCTTCCACCGGCTCCCGCTCTTCCGCACCGAATGGCAGGAAGGTATCCCCTTCTTCCGATACCCGAACGCCGAAAGCACCGTCGATCATGGTGTCCAGATCATGGGCGCCGATGGGCAGGTGATGCTTCAGGGAAACTCCGTTCCCCAGATCCACAATGGTGTTGATGGCCGGCATTCCCTGTCCCTTGGCAATCCGGGTCATCAGCGCCTCGATGGCACACATGTATCGGTTGGGATTGATTCCCATATTCCGGAAGGCCTCCCGGTAGGGCTGCAGCTCCGGCTCATTTTTCACTTTCTTTCCGGTGTAGAATTCGGTGCACTTCTCCACGTTTTCCTGAAGAAACGCCTGAATCTCCGGATTGTTTCCGGTGTTGTCCGCGCCGGTTACGCTCACCAGCCCGAATTTTCCATCGGGAATTTTCTCAAAAACATCTTTGGTTACATCGAACTTCATCTCTCTCTCCCTTCTTGTAAACCCCTTTAACGTACCCTTTTCTATTCCTTCACGATTTCGGAAATCCGGCGGAAGGCCGTGTGTCTTGACGACCGCATCATCTGGTATACCAGCGTTTCATATGTGGTAATGCGGCAGCCTGCCTTCTCCAATTCCCGAATGGCCGTGTCGAAATCCCCTTTCTTTCGCGCACCGCAGCAATCCTTCAGGATGGTCACCCGGAATCCCCTTTCCAGAAAATCCATCGCCGTCTGGAGGACGCAGATGTGCGCCTCGATGCCGGCAATAATCACGTGTTTTGCCGTCATGCTTTCCATCTCTTCCTCAAAACCCGGTGCTTCGAAGCAGCTGAAACTCAGTTTCTCCAGCTTGCTGTATTCGTGCAGTGCCTCCCGAAGCTCCGGAACCGTCGCCCCCAGCCCCCGGGTGTATTGCTGCGACAGCAGCACCGGAAGTCTCAAGGCCTCGGCGCACCTCGCCCATTTTGTGACATTTTTCATCAGGTCTTTGGGTTTTCGCATAGCCGGAACCAGCCGCTCCTGGAAATCGATAAACAAACACAGGGCGTTGTCGTTGGTCATCCGCTGCATCGTTCGAAGGGCCGCACCGTCAGTGTAATCCATCCGAAGCGGCGTAATGGTAGCGTAGCCGTCGTCACAAGCTGCCACATCTTCGTCCTCCGGTGCCTCTTCCGGCAACTCGTAATGACCTCCGGCGTACCGGTACAGCGACTCCTCTTCCTCCACCGGAATCAGAGAATCCTTGAACCGCTTCGGGCCGCACTTCACGATTTTCGTCCCTTTAATCTTCCATGCCGGAAGGTCCGGCGCATTTACATTCAATACCACAGAGGACTCCAGTTCCCCGGACATCTGCAAAAGTTCCGGAATCATTCCACAGATGTACTCATAGTAATCCGGCTGATAGTGCTCCACCGACAGGGCGATGCCCCGAACGCCGGAAATCGCCCCTTCCATCGCGGCGCCCACGGTGCCGGAATAATGGATATCCGCACCCAGGTTCAGTCCCATATTGATTCCGCTGATTACATAATCGATGGACACGCCTTTTTCCGCCATCGTCTGCAATCCGAACTTCACGCAGTCCACCGGCGTTCCGCCCACCGCATACGCCTCCTCGGCCCCTCGAATCGAGCGAGATTCCACGCTCAGCTGTCCCTGAGCGGACATGGCCTGGCTCTTCGCACTCTGCTGCTCCTTCGGCGCAAAGACGTACACCTTCGTCGTCAGGGACAGGGTGAAAATCAGCTGCCGAATTCCCGCTGCATCAATTCCGTCATCATTTGTCACCAGTACGTTATACATACTTTTCCTCCATCTATACATCTACTATTCTAGCACGGAGTTCTCTCCGATACCACGCTATAAAAAATCTGCAATTCGCAATTTCATTCCGCCGTTTGCCATGCCCCCCGCCGGTGGGTATAATAAGAACACATCAAGGAGGAATCAACCATGAATTCGTCAATTTCAACCCGTAAAAAAATTCTCGCATATCTCGCAGACGCCCGGACCCAGGGGGTACCGGTTTCCGGTGCCGCATTGGCTTCCGCTCTCGGAATTTCTCGAAATGCCGTATGGAAGGCCATCCACACCCTTCAGGAGGAAGGATACGATATTCAGAGCATTCAGAGCAAGGGATATATCCTGTCCTCATCCACCGATATTCTTTCCGAAGAACTCATTCAGGGAGACCTTTCCGCATCCGGAATTCCGGAGAACCAACTGCTCTTGCAGGTGCTGGACTCCGTGGATTCCACCAACAATTACTGCCGCACCCTGGATTACGGAGACCCCGCCACCGCCATTCTGGCGGACCGGCAGACCGGCGGCCGAGGGCGATACGGCCGGACTTTTGAATCCCCGAAGGGTACCGGAATCTACCTCACCTATTCCTTCCGGCCTTATTTTCCTCTTTCTCAGGTCACCCATGTCACCTCCATCGCGGCGGTGCTCACTCACCGGGTGCTGGAAAAAATCAGCGGGGAAAAGCTGGGCATCAAATGGGTTAACGATATCTATAAAGGAAATCTGAAAATCTGCGGCATCCTGACAGAGGGGCTGGGCAGCTTGGAAAGCGGCAACTTCGAACGGGTCATCGTGGGCATCGGCATCAACTGCCTAAAGGACAGTTTCCCACCGGAACTGGCGGGGAAAGCCGGATCCCTTACGGAATCTGAACATCCTTCTTTTACCCGGAACCAAATCGCCGCCGTGTTGATTGCCGAACTCCACCGGGCGCTGAACGAACAATCCCATCTGGATACTTCTCGGTATCTGGAGGAGTATCGGAAGAATTGTTTTATCATCGGACGAAATGTTACGGTTTCCGAAACCGGAAAGGAACCGTACACCGCCTATGTGGAAGGGGTGGATTCAGAGTTTCGTCTGCAGGTGAAGACCCCGGAGGAGCACCGCCTCCTTTCCGGCGGGGAAGTTTCCCTGAAATTATAGGGACTGCAATTTCCGGCGTTCGTATACCGCCAGGACTTTGCTCATATTATTTACGAACATTTTGATCAGAAGACGGAGCAGAGCGTCGGATACGCGGTAGAAGTAGAAGACCACCACCTGCTCTTTTTCTGTGCACAGATCCTGAACCGGCCGCATGGTGAGACCCAGCTTGTGGGCCGTCTGGCACACTTCTTCCACCGGGATGTCCGCGTGAATCCGAAGCATGATGGCCAGGCCGGATTTGGAATCGATGGGCTCGATGAAATCCGCCTTGGCCTGGGCGAACATCTTCATGGTGGTTTCCAACTTGCCCGCGTTCATGCGGCGGCACCGTTTGATGTTCCGGGAGTAATATCCCTCCTCCATGTAGATGGCTAGGCACAGCTGTTCCGCTTTGGAGCAGGTCTGGCTGTACCGATCTTTAATCTTTTCGAAAATCTTCGCCAGCTCTTTCGGCAGCACCATGTAGCTGATTTTAATCGCCGCAAAAAGTGTGGATGAGAAGGAGCCCAGATAGATGACCCTTCCGCTCTGGTCCAAGCCCTTCAGGGCCGGAACCGGCTTTCCGAAATAGCGAAGCTCGCTGTCGTAGTCGTCCTCCAGAATGTAGCTGTCGTTGTCCACCGCCCACTTAATCAGTTCGTAGCGGCGGGCAACCGGCATTACCACGCCCGTCGGGAACTGGTTGGACGGATTCACGTATACCAAGCTCTTCATATTGGTCGGCAGCTTCTCCACCATGATTCCTTCTTCATCGATTGGAATCCGGGAAATGTTCAGTCCCTCATCTCGGAAAATTTCCCGAACGGGACCGTATCCCGGCATCTCCGTTGCAGCGTGAGCCACGTTTAATTCCCGCAGAATCCGGATCAACTGAACCGCCAGCTGCTGAGAGCCGGCGCCGATGACAATCTGATTGGAACTGCATTTCACGCCCCGGCGTGCGTACAGGTATTTGGCGATTTCGTACCGAAGAGCCTGTTCTCCCTGCACGTCGCCCTGGGTCTGCAGCATGTTGGAATGCTCGTTGAACACCTTGTTCATGCACTTCTTCCATTTGGAGAATTCGAAGCTCTCTTCGTCGTAAATCAGGGATTTGTCCCGCACGTTCTTGGAATCGTCCATGGGAAGGATGCTTTCCAAGGACTCCTCTTTGAACTCCGTTTTCAGATCGCTCACCACCTCGGCGATATGGTCGCTCACGTAATAGCCGGATTTCGGACGGCTCTCGATGTAGCCTTCCACCAGAAGCTGGTTGTATGCGGTCTCCACCGTAGTCACGCTGATGGCATTATCCTTTGCAAAACGACGCAGCGACGGAATCTTGGTGCCCGGTGAAATCTCACCGGAAAGAATCCGTTCTTTAAACTGATTATAAATCTGTACGTATAGATTGATCTCCAAACTGTCATCTAAGTTCAGTACAATATCCTTCATTTCCCCTCTTATCTCCTATCTGTTCATATTAAAAAATGCTAAATTGCATATTTTTCAAATTACACAACAATGTTATTATATATCTATTGTTTTAGTAAATCAATAAAATATCACAAGGGGGATTACTTATGAATACAAACGAACGAATGAATTCCACATCCTTGCTGGTGCTGACGGCACTGATTACCGCCATGGGCACCATCGCCACCATGTTCTTCAAAGTTCCGGTGGGCACCGGTTACATCCATCTGGGTGACACCATGGTCTTGCTGGCTGCCATGCTTCTGCCGAGAAAACATGCCATCTTCGCCGGTTCGGTGGGCCTCTGCCTGGCGGATATCCTCAGCGGATATGCGGTATGGGCACCGTGGTCGTTCTTTATCAAGCTGGTGATGGTGGTAATCATGCAGAAGGCGCTGGCCACCGCTATGGAAAAAAGCGATAACAACCGCCACATCCTGGGTGTTCCGGTTCCGGAAATGATTGGATTTGTTGTTGCCGCCGTGTGGACCGTTGCCGGATACTACATCGCCGAAGGCATCATCTACGGAAACTGGACCGCTCCGATGCTGGGCGTTCCGTTCAACGCGCTTCAGGTTGCAGTGGGTGCCGTTCTGGCCGTTCTGATTTCTCAGATGCTGGGCCGTACCGGATTCGCCGCATCCTTCAGCTATCACAGAAAATAGTTGATTCTTCACGAATATTTACGGGATAGTTATTAAGCTATCCCGTTTTTTGTTGGGTTTCCGCCGGCAGGACGTGGTGCTTCACTCCCCGCTAACCCTTATTCCTTCGTCGCCGGGCACCACGGCTTCCGGACTCGACGGAGTTTCGACAATGAAAGAAACAGGCAAACAATAACTGAATGATAAATTCGGTTATTACCTGCCTGTTTCTTTTGTGTTTGGAGCTGTCTTATTTGTTGTTAATGCGACAGTCCCCTTATTGTTGTATCAAAATCTCCAAGAAAAAGTAGAAAGTCCCTTTGGAGTGGGCTATTCTGCCTCGAAATCCATTCCCTCAGTGGTGGATGTTTTATTATCTTTTCCGTAGAATGCGGCTTCGATGCCCTTCTGGCTGTCGATGAATTTCTTGGCTGCTTTGGTACCTTTCATGAGGCAAATGGTGCTCATGGCGTCGGTGTCCATGGAGGAATTCTTCACGGTAACCAGACTTACCGCCTCCAGATCCGTATCCACCGGATATCCGGTCTTCGGGCTGAGGATGTGGTGATAGCGCTTTCCCTTGTATTCGAACTGGCGCTCGTAGATGCCGGAGGTAACCACCGTTCCCTCACCGATGTGGGTGCGGCCGATGATTTCCTGACGATCGGAGAACGGCTTCTCAATGCCGATGGTGTACTTCGAGCCGTCCGGTTTCGTGCCGACGGTAACAATATTGCCTCCCAGGTTGATGACCGCGGAGGTCACGCCTTCTTTCTTCAGCACCTTGCGCATCTCATCTCCCACGTATCCCTTAGCGATGCCGCCCAGATCGATTTTTGCTTCCGGGTCCAGCAGGCGGATTCGATTTCCGTCCACCTCCACGTTTCGATAGTCCACATGCCGGAGCGCCTCCTGCAGCTTGGCTTCATCCGGCAGCTTCGGCTTGTCCGCATGGAAATCCCAGAGGTCCGTCACCCTTCCGATAGTGATGTCGAAAGCACCGCCGGACAGCTTGCCGTAACGGAGACCTTCTTTTATGACGGTTGCCGCATCCTTTCCCACCATCACCCAGGCACCGCCGGAACGGTTCACCTTGGTCACATCGCTGGAGTCGGTCTTGTTGCTCAGCAGCTTGTCCAGCTCGCGGCAGCGGTCGTAGGCTTTCGTGATGGCCGCATTGGCCTTGTCTTCGTCCAGGCCGCCGTCGATCTGATAGACCGAAACGCTGCAGGTGGTATCCAGAAAATAATTATCCCGGGTGACCGGTTCAATATCCGAGTTACTATTGCATCCGGTCTGTGTTATAATAATTAGGAGTGTGGCCAGAAGCGCCACGCCTTTCATTTTTTTTACGATATAATGGGTCACGGGTTATCCTTTCTGTTGCCTTTATATAAATAATAATTACGAAGGAGTTCTATGTTCAAAGGAATCATACGCAAAGCGGATATCCTTCTGGCCGGAGTGCTCATCCTGACGGGGGTGGCGGCATCTCTATGGATTTCGCAATTCGATACGTCCGGAAGCCGGGTCATCATAAAAACAGACGGCAAGGTATACGGCAGTTATTCCATTTCCGAGGACCGCACCGTTACGGTGAAGCAGGGGAAGAAAACCAACACGGTTCGAATTCACAACGGGGAGGTTTCCGTTACCCACGCAAGCTGTCACAACCAGGTATGCGTCAAGCATAAGGCCATTCATACCACCGGGGAGAGCATCATCTGCCTGCCGAACAAAATGGTGGTTCAGATTCAGGGAAAAGGAGGCGATGAATACGATGCCATTTCCAGCTAAATCAAAAGGAACAACGTCTCGCCGCACCGCCGATTCCCGAACCGGCAACGTAGCCACCATCGCTCTGCTGGCCGCACTGGCGCTGATATTTTCCTACGTGGAAGCTATTATACCATATAATCCGGGTGTCCCGGGCATTAAACTTGGAATTGCCAACATCGTCGCACTGGTAGCGCTGTATCAACTTTCCGCGAAACATGCCGCAGCGGTAAACGTCATTCGAATTCTCATCGCCGGTCTTCTTTTCAACGGTGTCTTCGGCGCCCTCTATTCTCTGGGCGGTGCAGCCATTAGCCTTCTTGGAATGGTTGCCCTGAAGAAGACCGACCAATTCAGCATCGCCGGAATCAGCATGGCCGGAGGCGTGCTGCACAACATGGGGCAGCTTCTGGTGGCCGCCCTTCTGCTTCAGGACAGTCAAATTTTCCTGTATTTTCCGGTGCTTCTATTCTCCGGAATGATTGCGGGCATCGTCATCGGCCTGGGTGCGGCAGTAATCTGCCGCCGTCTGGAACACCTTTAGATAAGTGGGTTTACACAGTTTATGCTCGCCCGTATTATATTTTTTAGTTGTTAAACACAATTATTTAAAATTTATAATGGGTATATTTAGGATTTTTGTTGACTTATCCAATGGAATGTTTCATAATACTAATTGTAATTCACCAATTACTCGTGCTTTTCGATTGAGACAGGTCTTTTTTTCTTCTCCTTTACCTTACCTGTTTCCTGTTTCGATCTTAGATAAAAGTAACAGCACATGACATTACAGAAAGAGCCTGCAGCAACGGGATATGCTGCAGGCTCTTTTATTTTTTTATTCCGTTCACATCGGTCCCTTGCGAAATCCTCGATATGAAAGGACGACAGTCGGAATCAGCAAAAAATCTGAATTCAGCCGGCAATCGATAAATTGATTTTTGTCTATTTCACGGTCATTTTTTCCACCAACGCAAAGTTCTGAAACATATACGCGATTTTATATCTTCGCAATCTCTCGCTTTTCCCGTAAATGCAAATAAAGTCCCCCGGACAGATTTCCATATTGATTCCGTCCAGAATTTTTCTGCTGCCATAAGCTTTCTCGATGTCCTTTAATATGATTTGCGCTGAATTTTCATGCATTTAGCAGCCCTCCTTCAGTCTCTCCCCGATATTATTCTTGCTGCGTCCCAGCTTTATGATTTCACCGATAAACATCCCGAAACCAATCCCGTATGTAATCCCGCTTTTGAGAAGTCTTTTTCCGTGAACGTTCATGAACCCGTATCCCAGCAGATACGACACATCCATCCTTCTCCCGTGGTGGTATAAATACGACTCCACATCGATTTTTACGACGAATGCGATAATCAACAGCAACAGCATAAAAGCAATCGCGTTTACGGCCGCCTCTGTCCGTATTTCTTCAATCTGAAACATTACATCGTCGTACACGCTGCTGATCCATAAAACATATGGATCGGCCTGCGTTTGAGCAATTATGCGTTTCAGCTCGCCGTACGCATTGGCGGAATTCTTTACATGGGGACGGAAGTATCCGTTTACCAGGGACGGCAGCTTTATGCTTCCGGTCGGTTTCAGTCTGCCTCCGTCCACCAGGATGAGCGTGTAATCTTGAAGCCGTGCCTCTTCCAAACGCATGGAAGAATCACAGGTCATAAAACTCTGGTCATCTTTTATTGGCACGAGTTTTACGGCTGAGGCTTTTTTCTTGTTCGATTCATCTCGCTGTGTTTCTTTCATCTTTTCGATATCGTCTTCTATCGGTTTGCTTTTCTCCGGGTACAGAATCAGCCATTCATCGTCGCGAAGGGTTGGAATGTTTAGTTTCTTATCATCCGGTGCCGCCCCGACCGCCAGGCATACGCTCTTCGTCGCCGAAAGGAAGCCGCGCACCGTTTGCAGCTGCATGACATACATCAACGCTCCGCTGATGATCGGAACCGCAATCAGCAGCGGCGGAATCACCAATCTTGCGGCTTTGGTTGCTGCGAAATGGGTGATCTTCCAGCCGATCAGTCCGGCAACGGCGAGCTCTTTCGTCAGCTGCCCATTGTATATCGCATAGCAGAAGAAAATTGCAGCGACCATAATTGCCGGAATGGTTAGATATAAAAACAGTTGGTTTTCAGTTGTATCGCTAGCTACAGTTTCCGAAGAATCTACGGTTGCCTGCACTCCCATGTTCTCGTCACCGGTCAGTTCTTTCAGAAACGCTTCCGTATCTTCTTTCGTCCCGCGAAAATAGTAATCGCCGTTAAAGTTATTGCTGTTGATTTTCGAAAACGGCAATAGGCTTACTTCCTTCGAAGTGAGGAATGTCGCCCCCTTCGCATTCTTGAATTCGTTCGTCCCGTGAATATTTCTTTGAAAAGAAATATTCGGAAATGCCTTTTCAAACCATGCCGCTTCGTTTAAATAGACAAATCTCGAAATCTGTTGCCTTTCATTCCGCTGATTCCGTGGAATACGCCGAACCTTAATAAAACTCATGTTATGCTTTTAAGCCAGTTCCTGCAGCTTTGTCCTATTTTTTTGCGTCCGTGCCGGTGATGAAATAATGTTGATTGTGGTATCAAACTCATTCGTAAAGGTCTTCAGAAACATATCATCTTGGTTGTATGAAACCCCAAAGGCGACGGTTACGATGAGAATCACCAGCATTGTCTGTATTATCTTTTTCATGTGTCGCTACCATTTAACTTAGGGCTCCGCAAAAAATGCCGAGCCCCAGATCCTCTATTGTTCAACGGATTGTTACTTCACATCCGCCCATGCTTTGTTTCCGGTTTTCGCTTTCTCCCAAGATGCGGCTGCCTGCTTTCCTTTTCCGACCCATCCGGAGTAGGAATACTTGCCACCCGCTCCTTTTACGGTCGTTTTATGTGTCTTCTTAGAGTGGTTATATTTGGACCACACGTGTTTCGAGTTCACACCGTGCCTCCACTTTCCGCCATAAAAATCCTTCCATCCGCTGTCATAGGACCCCTCTCTTGCAAGATTCTCACTGTCAATGGTCACTTCGTAACCGAGTCCTTCTACATAGGTGCACCCCAACGTGTCGCTTGCCGGGTTATCCAAATCCACTTCATATCCGAGTTCCGGATCGTACAGCATATCCTGTGGCGGTACATCCGACGATGACACATCCTGCGGCGCATCCGCAAATACCCCCACCGAGGCCATCAGCATTAACCCACTTACCATCGTTACCGTAATAATTTTCTTAAACATATCTTCCCCCTTGTTTTCACATTGATTACGAACCGGTTCTATAAGGTTTAACGAATGAGATGCAAAAAGGATAGTCTAAAAATAAAAAATTGCAGATTTTTTCTCCGCCGCCGGCAGAGGACGCCCGGCGCCCGGCGCGGACTTGGTGCACGAAAAACCGCTAGCCCTTGTGCTTCCGTTTCCTTTGCACCAAGTTCTCGAGGGGATTCCGCCGGCGCCCGGCGCGGACTTGGTGCACGAAATGCCGCTAGCCCTTGTTATTCCGTTTCCTTTGCACCAAGTTTCCGAGTGGATTTCGCCGGCGCCCGATACGGACTTGGTGCACGAAAAGCCGCTACCCCTTGTTCTTCC
>ERZ809074.2206-NODE-2206-length-22236-cov-7.477210_pt1 | contig 22236 bp, 11 predicted proteins | sample MGYA00520795_ERZ809074 | MGnify/ENA primary metagenome ERZ809074 (study PRJEB31570, sample SAMEA3212989) | Homo sapiens | biome: human-gut; feature: human gut; material: fecal | place: Sweden | collected 2011 ...
CCGACCCTCTGCTTGTAAGGCAGACGCTCTGAACCAACTGAGCTAAGTGCCCGATAGAAACAGGTCATTGCTGCTTTTTGAAAGAAACGCTTCGAAAATCTTTGTGGGCACTGAGGGATTCGAACCCCCGACCCTCTGCTTGTAAGGCAGACGCTCTGAACCAACTGAGCTAAGTGCCCGTGCGTTTCTTTCTTAAAGCGGTGCAAAGGTAAGGTTAATTTTCATAGCAGCAAAGCCTTTCTCCTTTTTTTTGCGCTTTTGCATGTAAGAAAGTGGGGAAAACAAACGATTTCGTTAAGTAAAAAGACCAAAGAGAACTTGTTCGCTTTGGCTTGGCGAGAAATCGGGCTTTGAGAACTATCTGGGAAAGGCGCAAAGAAATAGCGAGCAACTATGCAAATGCAAACGTCCCAAACTCGACAATAGAGTTTGGGACGTTTGATTATCTTGCCTTATTAATCTCCTCTCTTTTAAAAACCTCCGCGTCCGCCGCCTTGTCCGCCTCCTGCGGGCGACATCGGCATGGCAGGCATGGAGTTCTGTCCGGGCTGGCTGGGGCGGAAACCCTCGCGGGCATTGCGGCCGTTGTCTTTGTTGTCTTTGTTTTCGCCCGTGCTCTTACCGCCGAAGACGTTGAGTTTGTAGATGAAGTGGAGCATGATGTAAGAGTTGATGGCGTTGCTCCACGAGTCGCTGCGCTGCTGCGCGGTGATGGCGCGGCTGATGTTGCTCTGCTGGTGCAAGATGTCGTAGAATTGCAGGCTCACGGTCGCCGCGTTGCCTTTAAGGAACGATTGCGAAATCTGCCCGTTCCAAAGGAACTCGTTGGTGTTCATCGCGTTGTCCGTGTAGCCGCGGCGAGAACTCATGCGCAGGTCGGTCGAAACGCTCATGCCCCAGTCGAAGTTGAAGTTGGCCTGTGCGCCGTAGGAGAACTGCCACGTGTCCATATTATAGTTTTCTTGCAGTGTGGCACGAGAGTGCTGGTATCTCAGCGTTCCCAAAAGCCCGACGTCGAACCAGGTGTTACGGTAAGTAATATTGAGGTTCTCGCCTACTCCGAGCGTGCGCGTGGTATTCTTTGAAGAGACTGAAGCATCGAAAATCTTGTTGTAATCGTCGAAGGACATCTTATCCACAGCGGCTGCCTCTTCGGTTTCAGTTGTATTACGGAACACGGCACGCGAGAGTTGCGCCACGCTTTCCGACGAACCGATTCGGCTCACGTAGCCCACGGCATTGTTATAACTGATGTCGGTAAATGTAGATATGGTGAAATTCTTCATCTGCCCGAGCCCCGTGTTAAACATAAAGTTGCCCGCCGTGTTCCAGTTGCCGCTGATATTCTCTGGGCGGGTGTAGCGCGCGCCTGTTGCGTCGTCGTAGACCATGCGGTTGGAAACGGAGTTCTTGGTCTGCTGGAACGTGAGGTTGAACGCCATACCCTGCTGGCGGTAAGCGTTGTAGCCGCGATAAGACATACGCAAATTATTGTTCCAAGAGGGTTTCAAACCGGGATTACCGAGCGAGATGTTCAGAGGGTCGGAATTGTCAACCACTGCCAGGAGGTCGGTCATCGAAGGTTGCGAAGCCGAACCGCGATAATTGACTTCCAGTACATTGGTCTTGGAAATCTTGTAGCGGAAACGGATTTGCGGCGAAACGTTGAAGACTTGGCGCGTCACGAGCGTGTCGATGTTCTGCCCGGGACGGAGATAGTTGAGTTTTGTTTCCTCGGGGTTAAACGAGACGCCCACGTTAGCGCGGATTTTTGTGGAGTTGTAGCGAATGCCTGCCGTTGCCGTGTGGTCGGTATACTTATAGGTGGCGTAACGGCTGTTGTCGTCGTCGCGCATCTGCGCCCAGATGTCGGCTTCCGTGGCAGGCAGCGTGCCGATAAGGGGATATGCGGAAGAGTCGGGATATTCGTCAAGATTGTAGAGCGAACGGTCGCTGTCGGAATATTTGTGCGCGAACTCGTAGCGCACTTCGGCAAACCAGTTCTTGCCGAGCGGCTCCACGTAGCCGAAGCGCACGCTATAATTCCAGTTCGTTGAGGGATTGTCGGTGTACTGGTTGGTAAAGTCGCCCTCCTTATTGTTCTGGAAATATTTGATGGACGAAATGCCGAAATTGTGGCTCTTGGAGTTGGTGTAGCCGCCGTTGGCGCGGAGCGAGATGTTGCGTCCGTTGCTGCTCAGGCGGCGCATAACCATCAGGAAACCCTGCGCCCCCACGCTCTTGCTGTCGCTAAGCGTTTCTTTGAGGTTGCGGTTCACAGCCATGTTTTTCAGGCTTTCCGACATCGTGAGTTCGTCCTGGAATATGCTGTCAAGGGGCGTCACCATGCCTTCCACGGCATAAGGGTCATCGTTGAACGTGCCGCTGCGCGAGTTGCTGCCGGCATCGTTCTTCGTAAAGGTAAACGAGGGGCGGAAGATGACGTTTGTCATCGAGTCGGGGCTCCATTGCAGGCGCAGGCTGCTGTTCACGTTCGTGGCGCTGCTGTTGCTGCGCGAGGCGGAATTGCTGTAAGAGCCGGTTGAGCCGGACGTGAGGAAGGTTTGCGAGTTGGTGGTCTGCACGAGGTCGTTGCTGGAATGGTTGTAACGCACGTTGCCGCCAATCTCGAAGCGGCCCGCCTCGCGCTTGGCCTTGCCGTTCTCCCACGAGAAGTCCAAGCCCGCGCTTTTCGTTGCCGTCAGACCGCTGTTGCCGCCAAATCCGCGCGGGCCGCCGAAGCCCCGGTCGCCCGTATTGTTGGCAGAGCCATAGGCCGTGATGCGGCTCTGGTCGGTAAAGCGGTTCACGAAGGCGCGGCCCGAATAGCGTTCCTTAGTGCCGTAGGCGAGGTCTATGTTGGAAACCCACGACTGATTGAGCTCGCGCTTCGTGGAAATATCGAGCACGGTGGTTTCCTCGCCGTCGTCAATGCCCGTCAGTTCCGTGTAGTCGCTCTTCTTGTCGTAAGCCTTGATTTTGCTTACCATGTCAGTGGGCAGGTTCTTCATCGCCACCTTCGTGTCGCCCTTGAAGAAGTCTTTACCGTTTACGAGAAATTCCGTCACGGTCTTGCCGTTCCACTTCACGGTGCCGTCGTCGCTCACCTCCACACCCGGCAGTTGCTTCACGAGGGCTTCGAGCGTAGAGCCTTCGGGCACGCGGTAGGCGGCTGCGTTGAAGATGGTGGTATCCTCCTTCTGTTCCACGCGCGCTACCGTGGCGGTCACCACGGCCGTCTTGAGCGTGCTGTCGAAAGGCTTGAGAATGATTTGTCCCACGTTGAGCGAGTCTGTTCCCTCGACCACATTCACATTAAGACAAGCGGGCTGGTAGCCCACAAACGACACTTTCAGAATGTACTGCCCCGGCTTACGGGCGTTGAGCAAGAAGGTGCCATCCTCGGCGGTCGACTTACCCGTCACCACGGTGCTGTCGGAATAGAGCAAGGCGGCCGTGGCCAGTTCGACGGGTTCATTTGTCTTTCCGTCCGTCACATGTCCGGCAAGCAAATAGCGTTGCGCCTGTGCACCGAAAGGGAGCGCAGCAATGAGCAGCAGCAAGAAGATTTTCTTTGTAAACGTCATACAAATAATATATATAATGTGATTTTGTGTTGTATCGATTTGTTTTCGCACACTTTTAAGACGCAATTCCCGCCCTTTGGTTTAATATTTTCCCCTATTTCCCCGTAAGAAATTCGACATACGGCGCAATTTTATTGACGAAATGCACGGAAATCGCTTACAAAAATGCCAAAGCGCCGCCGAAATTCTCTTCTTCGAGATTTTCGGCGGCGCTCACCCAGGGCGCTGTCCTGGAACTATGGGCAACAACTGGACTTATAGTCCACCCCAACCATTTGCACTTGGGTAGGGGTCAAATTTTACTTCTCTACTTTTTTTACAAACACATATCCCGCAATGTCGCCCTCGGGCGCGGCCTCTACTTCGAAGTAGAAAGGCACGCCTGCCTCAAAGGCGGTTTGCGTGAGGCGGTAGGTAACGGCGGAGGTATTGGCATCGAGCACGAACTGCATGGGCACTTCGGCGAGCTGCTCGTCGCGCTTGAATTGCACGAGTTTGCCAAGATTCAGGCGGCCGCTGCCGCGCGTGCGGACAAAGGTGATGTCGAACGTGCCGTTGCCTACCATTGCGCCCGTGCTCTCGATGCGCAGCGTGCCGCTTGCCAGTTGCTGCGATTTCCATTCGGCAAGAAACGCGCCGTAGCGGGCATAGGCGGAATAGTCGGGCGCGAAATAAAGAGGCAGGGAGATATGGCGCGGGGTTATTTCCGTAATGGCGCGGAAGTCGCTTTTGCTGTCCACCGTGACGGGCGCGGCATAGACGGCGGAATGGGCGTGCGGATAAGTGCCGTCGGTCGTGTAGCGAATAGTTGCGCCCTGCACGGACGGGGCTAAGGTGAAGCGCACCTTGCCGTCAATTTCTTCCTCTGCCACGATGCACGGCTCGGGCACGCGGTAGGTGCAGCCCTTATGGTCGAGGCGGGCAAAGTGGGTGGAGATGCGGTTGCGGAAGTCGGGCCAACTGCGTCGGTCGGTGCGCGTCCAGCCCAGTTCCGCCACGGCGAGGAGGCGGGGGAAGGTGAGGTATTCCGCGTAGTTTTCAGAGCGGTTCTCGTTGAGCGGGGCAATCTCCTGCAACATCGTGCCGTGGATAAACTGGTCACTCCAGAAGCAACCCTGCACACCGAGCACCGTGCCCGTGGCGGCATACTCGCCCGTGGGCATCGAATAGCATTTCTCCAAAGAAATGGGCGGCATCCACGTGGCGGCCTTCACCTCGCCGGGCGTACGGCCTTCGGGAAAGTCGAGGTAAACGTGTGTGGCGGGCGAGAGAATGGCCTTATGCCCGAGCCGCGCGGCCTGAATGGTGTCGGCCACGTTGTGCCAAATGGCTGCCACGACGGGCTGGCTCACCGCGCCGCGCTGGATAATCTCTTCCCAGCCGACAATCGTTTTGCCTTTCTCCTTCATCATATTTGCCACCACGTTTGTGAGATAGCCCTGCAAGTCGGAGGTCTTTTCCAATCCCTCGCGCCGCAGCACCGCCTGGCACTTCGGACATTCCTGCCAACGGTCGTAGACCGCCTCGTCGCCGCCGATGTTGATGTATTTGGAGGGAAATAGTGCCACGGTTTCTTCAAGCACGTCGGCGAGGAATTGGTAAGAACTTTCCTTGCCCACACAGAGCAGGTCGCGGCTGATGAAGTGCTGGTTGGGCACTTCGTGCTGTTTGCCCGTGCAGCAGAGCCAGGGATAGGCCGCCACGGCGGAGAGCATGTGGGCAGGGAACTCAATTTCGGGGATAATCTCCACGCCCCGCACGGCGGCGTAGGCTATCATCTCCTTGATTTCCTCCTGCGTGTAGAAACCGCCGAGGCGCTTTTCGTCCTTGCCTGCCCACGCGCCTACTTCCGTGAGGCGGGGATATTTCTTGATTTCGAGGCGCCAGCCCGAGTCGTCGATGAGGTGGAGCTGGAGCTTGTTCATCTTATACATCGCCATCATGTCGATGTATTTCTTCACAAAGTCTTTGTCGTAAAAATAGCGTGCCACGTCGAGCATCATGCCGCGCCAGGGATGGTCGGGCGCGTCGGCCACACTGATGCAGGGCACGCTCCACTTTGCGTCGGATTGGAGGGACGCGCTGTAGATTTCGGGCGGAAGGAGTTGCAGGAGGGTTTGTATGCCGTAGAACACGCCGCTCTTGTCGTGCCCGCAAATCGCGATGCGCTTGCCGCTGACCTCAAGCGTGTAGCCTTCGGGGGCAGGGACGCGCAGCGTGTCTATTTCAAGCAGGATGCTGGCGCGGCTTTTCTTGCCCGCCTCTTTCCAGCAAAAGCCCGTGGAGCGGTGCACGGTTTGCAACAGGTACTCTGCCTGCTCCGTGCAGGCGGCATCGTAGGCAATCTGCATGTCGGGCGTCAGCGTGAGCGTGCCTTCCTTCGCGATTATTTGCGCGGGTTTGGGGATGATAGAAACGGTTTGCGCCTCAATGCCCGGGGCAGAGACCGACAGAAGCAGGCACAGCGCGGCCTTAAACAGGTTTTTCATGATGAATAGATTTAGTGGTAAAGTGGGGGCGCGTTGCAAAAAAAACTTACTCTTCTCCTTTAAGCGTGGGCAGGTGCAGGCTGTATTTCACAGCGAGTATGCGCATGAGGAACACCACGATGCCGCAGATGATGCCCGAAGGCACGGTGCTGAGGCCGCAGCGGGCGCAAATGAAGTAGGCAATGCCGCCGAGCACGCAGGCGAGGGCGTAGATTTCTTTACGGAAAATGAGCGGCTCTTCGTTGATGAACACGTCGCGCAGCACGCCGCCGCCTGCACCCGTCAGCGTGCCCATGATGATGGCCGTCCAGAAGGGGAAGCCCGCCGTGATGGTCTTTTCAACGCCCGTCACGGTGAAGAGCGCGAGTCCGATGGTGTCGAATAGGAACCACGTGTTGTTTTGCCGCACCAGCAGTTTGCGGAAGATAATCACCCACGCGAGGGCGATGGCGGAGCAAATCAGATAAAAGGAGTTGCTCATCCAAAAAGGCGACTGTCCGAGTAGCACGTCGCGCATCGTACCGCCGCCAATTGCGGTGGTTACGCCGACCACATACGCGCCGAAAAGGTCGAAATGCTTGGCAGAGGCAAGACGAATGCCCGAGATGGCAAAGGCGAGCGTGCCGATAAAGTCGAAGACCTGAACAAGAGTTATTTCAAACATTGTTATCAAAAAAATATACGCGTTAGTTCACCACGCTCTTAGGCGTGCCGGCAAGATATGCCTCAATATTTTCAGCAATAATATTTATGATGCGTGCGCGAGCATCGGCCGTGGCCCAAGCCACGTGGGGCGTGAGGAAGCAGCGCGGCGCTGCGAGCAGGGGATTGTCGGCCGAGGGCGGTTCTTGCGACATCACGTCGGCGCAGTAGGCAAAGAGCCTTCCCTCGCTGAGCGCATCGGCCACGGCTCGGTCGTCCACCAGTCCGCCGCGTGCCGTGTTGACGAGCGTGAGGCGGGGATTGGCTTTTGCGAGGAGCGCGGCGTTCACGAGTTGGCGGTTATCGGGCGTGAGCGGGCAGTTGAGGCTCACGAAGTCGCAAGAGGCAAATGCCTCTTCGAGCGAAATTTTGGCTACGTCGGCGGGCAGGGCTTCCTGCGGCTTGGAGGTGACGGCATGGAGTTGCAGGCCGAAGGGGCGCATCACGTCGCTCACGGCGCGGCCGATGTTGCCGAAGCCCACGATGGCGGCCTTGCGCCCCACGAGTTCTATTTGCGGGTACTCGTTCATGCAGAAGTCTGCGCTGCGGCTCCACCCGCCTTCATGGCAGCGCGGCGAATAACTGCCTACGCTGTTGGTCACTTCGAGTATGTGCGCCATGACCATTTGCGCCACGGCGCGCGTGCTGTAGCCGGCGCAGTTGCACACAGGGATATTGCGGCTGCGCGCCGCCTTGATGTCTACCACGTCGAAGCCCGTGGCTGCCACGCAAATAAGGCGCAGGGCGGGCAGGGCGTTGATGGTCTCGGTCGTGAGGCGCGTTTTGTTCACAATGATGATTTCTGCTTCGGCGGCGCGAGTGAGCACGTCTTCGGACGCGGTGCGGTCGTAGACCGTCAGCGTGCCCAATGCCTCGATCTTTTTCCAACCGAGGTCGCCGGGATTTACGGTATATCCGTCAAGGAATACAATTTTTGGAAAGTGCATATTGCTGTGAGTTAGGGCGCGAAAACGCCGCCCGATTGTTTTTATTTGTTTGTTTTTACCACGAATTATTTTTTTTGCTCACGAATCTCACGAATCTACACGAATCTTGTTCAATGAATAAAATGGCGACCTGTTCGGTCGCACGAATTTTCACTAATTCAATGATTGCATTAGAGATTTTCGGCTATATTCAGCGTTATTCGTGTGATTAGTGCGACCGAACAGGTCGCTATTAAAACGCAAAGAATGAGATTCGTGTAAATTCGTGTGATTCGTGGGCAATAAATTATTTGTGGACACAATAATTATTCCTGGTTAATTCAACTAATTCATTTTATTTCAATTCAAACAAGATTTTCGCGTAGCCTACGAGGCGGTCGTAGCGGTCGCCCGTGCGGCGGTAGTAGAGCAGGGCGGCGTATTCGTTGCTCGTTTGGTAGAAATCGCCTTCGTAGGGCGCAGTCAGCCCCTTTTCGGGCTGCGCTTCGGAGAGCGCGAGATATTGGTAACTGTAATAGCCCTGCTTGAGGAGCACGGCAGCAGTGTAGGCCTGTGCCTCCGCATCGTAGTGCAGTTCGTATTCATCGCTGAAAGCAAAGTCCGTCCAGCGTCCGTCGAGGAAGATTCTGCGCCCCGGCACATAGTCTGTCTCGAGCGTGAAATGCGTCACGAGATAGTACGCCTCCGTTTCCGGCGCAGCGGAGTTCTCACAGCGCGGCACGTAACGCCCGTTCTGATCCTCGTCGTACAGATAGTTGCGGCGCGGGGCGTCGGACATCACCGTAGCGTGGTAGTAAGGGTCGTAATAGCGAATGTGGTCGAGGTGCATGCCGGGATAGCGTGTGGCGGGCATTTCCATTTTGCGGTATTCGTTGCCGGCGTTGAAAATCAGGTCGCGGCAGTGTTCCCAAAGCAGCACGCCGCCGCTCACTGATGTGGGGCGAATGCCGAAAAGGGCGTTGTCCGTGCGGCGGTTTTGCGCCACGATGAGTTTCACCTCGCTGCTTGCATCGCGCAGCGGCAGGCTGCCTAAGTCGGCGCGCAGCGAAAGTTGCTGGTGGGTGGCGTTGCGGTCAACCTCTGTATCAGTGTCGCAGGTTATCGACAAGCCCGCGCAACTTTCGTTCACGGCAAAATATGCCACGAGCGCGGTTTCTTCCTCGCCCTCGTCGTTCTCCGTCTTCACCGTGATGCGGTAGTTGCCCGAGAGTTTCGGCCGCACGTTGGCGTTGGGGATAGTTAGCGTGTAGTGTGTGTAGAGCACGGAGGTATTGAGGCTGTTCTCGTAATCCTCTATTACGTCCTCGCTTGCCGGCGAGGCGAGATATTCCGTATCAAACAATTCCTCGTTGAGCGTGCCGTCGGCATTGCATTGCTCCACCGTGTAAGTGTATCGTCTATATTCGTGCGTGAGATCGTCGAAAGCAAGCGTCACGCGGTCGCCGCTGCCCAGCGCGATGACGGGCAGGCGCTCAAAGTCGCCGTTCACGCCGAGTTGCACCGTGCGGATATGCCGCGCCTTCTGCGTGCAACTGCCCGGCAGCACCGTCTGCGCCTCTGCCGCCCCGTAAAAGGCGAGGCAGAGCAAGAGCGTATATATATATAATATTGTGTGTCGCATCGCGCTTGACATCTTGTCTACTTGTCTACAATCTCCACAATGAAATCGGGCTCATCGGCTTTGAGCGCACCGATGCCGGAGAGATCGAGTGAGAGCATGCCGCTCTTTTTGTCGAACTTGTAAGGTAGGGGCTTGCCGTCGGCGAGGCAGCGCACCGAGCGCACTTTCTTCAACCCCGTGAGTTGCTGGCTTTGCGGCAAGGAGTCGCAGATGAAATGCAGGAACAGGCGGTCGGCAGTGCGCGTGGCGGTGAAGGTCTCCGTTTCGTAGCCGCCCGCCTCCGTGCTATAAATCGTTTCGCCGTATTGCTTCAGCCATGCGCCCATGCCTTTGAGCCTTTCGAGGGCGGCGGCAGGCAGTTCGCCGTTGGGCTGCGGGCCGATGTTGAGCAGCAGGTTTGCACCCTTACCGGCCGTGCGCACAAGGAGACGTATGAGTTGTTTTACAGACTTGTAGTTTTGGTCTTTCACCTTATAGCCCCACATGCCGTTCATCGTCTGGCACGTTTCGAGAGGCAGTTTTCCCACTTCCTGCCCCGAGAGCCCTGCGGTGTTCTCGCCCGGCACGTCGCGCTCGAAGATTTGAATATCCTCGCCGGGGAACGGCGTTTGATGGTGGTTGTTGCCCACGAGGCACGCCGGTTGCAAGTGATGAATGAGCGCATACTGATGGTCGAGTTGCCAGTCGAATGCCACGCTGTCCTCGTCGTGATCCCACCAGCCGTCAAACCATATGGCATCAACCTTGCCGTAGTTAGTAAGCAGTTCCGTGAGTTGCGCGTTCATAAAGTTGTAATAGCCCTGCCAATCGGCTTGGCCTTTCCAACCCGTGCCGCGGCCCGTGCGCCCCCGAGGATAGTCCTGCCGCGTCCAGTCGATGTGGGAATAATAAAGGTGCAGCCCCATGCCTTGGCTGTGGCACTCGTCGGCGAGGTCGCGCAAAACGTCGCGTCCGTAAGGCGTGTGCATGATGTTGTAAGGGCTTTGCGCCGTGTTCCACATAGAGAAACCGTCGTGGTGCCTCGTCGTGAAGCAGATATACTTAGCCCCCGCCTCCTTGAACGCGGCAATCCATTGCTTGGCATCGAAGCGGTGGGGATAGAAAGCGTCAGCCGCTTTGGCGTATTCCTGCGCGTCGATGTTTTCGTTAGTCATGAACCATTCGCCCTGCGCAAACGTGCTGTAAATGCCCCAGTGCAGGAAGATGCCCAGCCTTTTTTCGGCAAAGGCCTTGCGTGCCGCCAAGTTGTCGGGCGTAGGTTGATAGACCGCCGTCTGTGCTGCGAGCCCCGTGGCGGCAACTAACAGAAAAAGAAAAGGGAAGATGCGTTTCATAGATTGGATAAATAAAAGTTTTAAGTAGTATACGAGTTTACGAGTAAACGAGTAGACGAGACAAGTCACTCATTAAAATATTATATCGCAAGACATTCTTGTCTTGTTTACTTGTTTACTCGTTTACTTGTTTACTAAAATCGTTCTCACAAAACCATATACCCTGCAAAAGTACGTTTTTCCCCCGTATTTGCCGCTTGTCTGCTATGAAAATCGTAAATTTGCCGCGCAATAATGATATTTTAGAAACCAGACGGGCGGTCTGTCGCATGCGTCCCTGGTGGCGCATGAGGAAAGTCCGGGCAACGCAGAGCGCTTCGCTTTCTAACGGGAAGTTGTCCGCGAGGGCAAATCAGTGCAGAAGAAAATAACCGCCCCTCCTTTGCCTTTCGGGGCATCGGAGAGGTAAGGGTGAGAAAACGGGGTAAGAGCCCGTTGGCATCGGTGGCGACATCGGTGTCGTGCACATCGGAGGTTGAAAGTTCGCGTAAACCGGTGAAGAGGGTTGCTCGCCCGAAATCCTGCTTCCTTCGGGGGCAGAGATGCATCGGAGGGTAGAACGATAACGGCGCGGCGGTTTCGGCCGGCCGCCCAGATAAATGACAGGCACGCGGTGCGGATTTATTTTCGCTGCGGCGTACGAAACCCGGCTTATAGCCCGTCTGATTTCTATTTTTCTTATAAAATAGTTTGCAGTTTTAAGAATTGTTCTTAACTTTGCACCCGCAAAACGGAAAGCAACCGCAAGCTCCGCTTTTGCACGCCAGGCACTCTTAGCTCAGTTGGTAGAGCAACTGACTCTTAATCAGTGGGTCCAGGGTTCGAGCCCCTGAGAGTGTACAATGTCACGGCGGAGGCCGTACAGGTTTGCATAATATTTTGATTTAAGATTGATGCACTCTTAGCTCAGTTGGTAGAGCAACTGACTCTTAATCAGTGGGTCCAGGGTTCGAGCCCCTGAGAGTGTACGAAGTCCGCCGCTTTGTCGCAAGGCAAGGCGGCGGACTTTTTTGTATCCGGGCTATCGCATTCACCATTCTCTATACGCATTTTTTTACCCCGAAAAACCCGTCAACCCAGCACTATTCTCGCTATCCTATTAAATATCAAACGAATAAAAGTGACGAGTTGAAAACACAAACCCGTCACAACCTTGCATTTGTGCTGGGTTGGGGGCCGAGATACCAGCCTGAAAATTTTTAGTAGCCGGGAGAAAGTTTTTACTTTCTGCCTGATATTTTTTACTATCTGCGCAGAAAAAGTTTGTTACAAAGTTTGTAACGCTTGTTACAAAGTTTCTAACACATGTTACAAAGTTTGTAATACATGTTACAAACTTTGTAACAAAAACTTTCTTATAGGATAGTGAAAAACATCAAGGGGCAGATAAAAAATATCTCCGAGGAAATAAAAAATTTCTCGGAGATAGTTCGCAATTGAAGTTATGAAAAATCTAAAACTTGCGGACAAACGTTTTGCGCAGCCATTTGCAGCGCACGGCAGCAGCGGTGCGACGCAAGGGGTGAAGCAGGGCGTGGGCAGTGGCATAAAGCCAGGGCACGGGCTGTTGCAGCCGCTTGAAAACGGGGCGCAGAAAAAGGGGCGGCAGCAGGAGCAGCGCGGCGGCGAGCAGGAAGACGATGATGTCGGGTGCAAGGGCGGCGGCAGTGTATGCGTTTTGAAAAAGGTCTACTGTAAGGCGCAGGGCAAGGTAAACCACGGGCACGAGCAGTGCGAGGAAATGCGTCCAAGCGGCGGCAGTCTCGCGCAGGCGATAAAGGCGGGCGCGGCGGCCGGCACGGCGCCCGGTTTCACAGGCTTTGACGTGCTCCATTGCCAAAGCGCGGCGGCTGGGCGCAGGAAGGGTGAGGGCGGCAGCGCGGTCGAGGCAAACGGCGGTGCGCTCCCGCGTGGCGTGCGCCGCAAGGAGGAGGGTTTCCTCGCCAAAGGGCAGGGTGAGGCTGTCGGTAAAGCCATCGTTTGCCAAGAACCAGGTTTTTCTCATGCAGACGTTCGCAGGCAACCAGCCGATAGGGTTGCCGCGCCGGGCGGCGGCGGCGAGGCGCAACTGTTCGGCGAGACATTCATAGGAGGCGCGGCGCAGGGCGGCGCGGGGTTCGTCGTCGTTTTCGCGGACAAGGCAGAGGCCCATAACGGCATCTGTTGCCTCGGTGCAGCGTACGGCCAGCGTGCGCAGCCATCTGCGGGAAACGGGCAATGCATCGGGTTCGGCAATTACCACCCACTCGCTGCGTGATGCCTTGATGCCGAGCGTCAGCGCGAGTTTGCGTGGCTCGATGCTGCGCGAAGTATCGGGAACATAGGTGTGGCGCACGCGCGGATCGCTCTGTGCCAGCCGCTTAATCACGTCGGCTGTATCGTCCTCCGAGTTTTCGTTGACAAGGATAATTTGAAAGTCGGGATAATCCTGCCGAAGCATTTCGGGAACGCTGATTTCAAGCGCACGCGCCGCGTTGAAGCAGGGCACGATGATGCTGATGCGGGGCAATTCGGCTGCGTCAGCGGTCGGGACAGCCATGACGCGCCGCGCCGCCGCCCAATCTGTCCAGCGAAGTAAAAACAGCAGAATGAGAAATAAAGCCAGCGCAGCGGGAAAGAACCATAACGCTTGGCTGCCGAACGGGCAGGCAAACATGCCGGCGAATAAGCAAGAAAGGAGATACATTGTTTATAAAATAGAAAAAGATTGCCTGCGGCGAAACTCGGCGCATACCACTGCCGTGGCGACTGCCACGTTAAGGCTTTCCACGGTTGAAGCATCGGCGGGGAAGGGCGGTATGAGCAGGCGGCTGTTGACGCACCGCGCCACCTCGGGCGAGATGCCATTGCCCTCGTTGCCCATCACGATGACGCCGCGAGGCTGCAAATTTTGGTTTTGATAAAGGTCTGCGCCGTCGAGGAAGGTGCCATAGATATTCACATCGGAATCAGAGAGCCCCGACAGCCATTCCGGCAAATTGCCTCTGCGCAGACTGACCCGCGTGAGCGCACCCATCGTGGCCTGCACCACCTTGGGCGAAAAGGCATCTACGCACCCCTCTGAAAGGAAGACGCTGCGAATGCCGAACCAGTCCGCTATGCGCAAGATTGTACCCATGTTGCCGGGGTCTTGCACGGCGTCGAGAGCCAGTATCAGGTCTTCTTTCGGCGAGAAAGCCGAGAGCGGCGCATCGGCGGGGCGCTCGAAAAGCGCCCAAACCTGATGGGGCGTGGCGAGGAGCGAGATTTGCCGCAGTTCGTCGGGCGTGGCGGTAAGGCAGGAGGCAGAGGCGGGCGCGGGCGGCGCGGAGCGGAAATATTCGGCAGTGCCCACGAGCGTGCGGCACTGGAAGGCGGGCATGAGTTCCGCCACAAGTTTCGGCCCTTCGGCAATAAACACGCCGGCCTCATCGCGCTGCTTCTTGCGGGCAAAGGATTTGAGTTTTTTGAGTTCGTTTTTGCTGAGCATGATTGCTTAGATAATATGAAATGCCTTGCGGCTAAAAGGGCGGCGTAAGCGATACGCACATACTTCTATATGATTATATACGAGTGGATTATAACCAACCAATTGCTTTTTTATTTGCCCACGAATTTCACACATTGACACGAATACATTGCATTGGCTTTTTAATGGCGACCTTATCGGTCGCACTAATCACACTAATCATATGAGTGAATTAAGTGCAATTCGTGGGCAATAAAGCATAAGCAGTTGATGCAAGCAACAGGCATTATCTTATAAGATACCTTGATTTTTGAAAGCAAAACTACAAAGTAATTTCCAATAAACGCGTACCTTTGCGGTTAAATGCACAGGATATTCCACATAAAGCCATATATTATTTGTCAGAGCAAGTCCGACCGCGGGCTTTGGGGCTTTGTGTGCGCCTTGCTGATCTCCCTGTTTTTCCTTTCCGCCTGCTCGTCCACGAAGTTTGTGGGCGAGGACGAATACCTGCTTGCCGACGCAAAAGTTAAGACCGAAGACAAAACGGTGAAAGCGTCTTCGCTGAAAGGCGTGCTGCGGCAGAAGCCCAACTCGCGTTGGTTTAACCTCTACAAAGCCCCCCTGCACATCTACTCGCTCTCGCGCCGCGACACCACGCGCCACCGCCGCTGGAACCGTATGCTTCGGCGCTTGGGCGAAGCACCCGTGATTTACGACTCCGTGCAGACGGAACTGTCCGTCCGTGCCTTGGAGCAGGCGCTGCAAAGCAAGGGTTACCTGCACGCGCGGGCAACTTCCACAACCGAAGTGACGGGCAAGAAGAAAAAACGCGTCACCTACACGCTTCTGCCTGGTCCGAGGCATTATATTGACTCGCTGTCGTACGAATTTGACAACGCCGAAATAGAGCGTATCGTCCGCGCCGACTCGCAAGCGTTCAAGTTGCATCGCGGCCTGCCGCTCGACCTTTCCCTGCTCTCTGCTGAGCGCGACCGCATCATCTCGCTCTTGGGCGAAAAGGGACGATACGGACTGCACAAGGAGTACATCAGTTATCGCGCCGACACGCTCACGGGCAGCACGGGCGCGGTGCTTACGCTGCGCTTCAAGAAACCTGCCGGCACGGACGAACGCGCTTACAAGGAACGGCACTTCTCTAATGTGAACATTTACGAAGGAAATGAGGAGGACGAGGACGAAGCCGTGTACTATCGCGGCCTGACCTTCCACCTCGGGCGGCGCAAGACGATGAACAAGCGCGTCTACTTCAACCATATTCTTCCCGCACGCGACAGCCTTTATAAGGAAACGATGATACAAGGCACATACGCCGCGCTCGGCAGCCTGCCCTGCATTGCTTCCTCAAATATCAGGATACGCGAAAACGCCGCACCCGACTCTACGCTCGACGCTGATATATCCGTGAAATTCAACAAACCGCACACCGTGGGTATGGAACTGGAAGGAACGAACACGGCAGGCGACTTCGGCGTAGCGGCATCGGTGAACTATGCCAACCACAACCTATTTCGTGGTGCGGAGGTGCTTTCTCTGAAACTGCGCGGCGCATACGAGGCCATCACGGGACTGGAAGGCTACGACGGGCGCAATTATTTAGAGTGGAACGCCGAGGCAAGCCTCAAATTCCCCTCATTGCTCGTGCCCTTCCTGCCCATACAGCGCGGCAAGCGCATCAAGGCCTCTTCGGAGGTAACCGTGGTTTTTTCCTCGCAAAACCGCCCGGAGTTCCACCGCCGCGTGCTTACCGGCTCGTGGGCGTATCAGTGGAGCAAAATCACCAAGCCGCGCGTGCGCCATCGCTTCGACCTGCTCAACCTCAACTACATCTTCATGCCGGTCATCTCTGAAACGTTCCGCAACGAATATCTCTCCGGCGACGACCCGCGCTATGGCATTCTGCGTTACAGTTATGAGGACCTCTTTATCATGAAGATGGGCTACGGCTTTACGTTCAACTCACTCCGCAGCAACTCGACGGCAGGACTTTATCAAACCAACGGCTATCAGATTAAGGTGAACGTGGAAACGGCGGGCAACCTGCTCTACGGCATTTCCAAACTCACCCACGCACACCGCAGCGCAACGAAAGATGCCTACACGTTCCTCGGCATCGCCTACTCGCAATATGCCCGCTTAGACTTTGATTTCAGCAAAAGCATCGTCTTCACCGACCGCGCCTCTATGGCCATTCACGCCGCCTTCGGCATTGCGCAGCCTTATGGCAACTCCACAATCCTGCCCTACGAACGGCGCTATTTCGCCGGCGGTGCAAACAGCGTGCGCGGTTGGAGCGTGCGCGGGCTCGGACCGGGAACTTTTAAGGGCAAAGACGGGAAAATCGACTTCATCAACCAGACAGGTAACCTCAAACTCGACCTGAGCGTGGAGTGGCGCGCGCAACTGTTCTGGAAACTGCACGGCGCGTTTTTCCTCGACGCTGGCAACATCTGGAACACGCGCAAATATGCCGACCAACCCGGCGGCGAGTTTCGCTTCAACAAGTTCTATCGGCAGATTGCCGCAGCCTACGGCGTGGGCCTGCGCCTTAATTTCGACTACTTTATCTTGCGCCTCGACGGCGGCATGAAGGCGGTAAACCCCACCGAGGGCGAAGAGCGTTATCCCTTAATCCACCCGAAGTTCAGCCGCGACTTTACGCTGCACTTCGCCGTGGGGTTGCCGTTCTGATAATGGTAATAAAACTACTCGTTGGTGGAATTTACTTAGATTTTGACAAAAACCATAAAAACCGCTTGCTCCGTTTGAAGCCCAAGGGCACGCCGCCAGTCTTAACGCCGAGCATTAAAGCCTTGCGGCTTTTGCTCGCCCTTAATCCCAGCGGCTGCGGTCGGTGCCCGCCCGCTTCAAACGCAGCAAGCAAAAAAACAGAAAAAAGTGGACGTCTACTTTTTATTGCAAAAGCAAAGAAGCAATGCTTTACTTTTACATATTTTCGGCTGCGCTCGGCAATATGAGCAAGTTGTATTGCGCTCGCTTGCACGAAAATTGTCTGTTTTTTGCTTGTCCTGTGTGGGCGGGCGGGAACCGACCGCAGCCTTAGCGGATTAAGTAACAGACAAAAGTCGGCAGACTTTTAGGCTGGGGCTTAATCGGATAAGGCGAGCCGACAGGCCACACAAGACAAGCGGTTTTGATTGTTTTTGTATATCCCAACCAACTAGCATAAAAGCCATAGATTTCTATAAAAATAATCCTCTACCCTTTCTATAATTCCATGACCCAATTCATCAGTTTCGGCAGTGGCAGCAGCGGGAACGCCTATTACCTGCGTTCGGCCGACCGCGCACTATTGCTCGACTGCGGACTTGTATATCGCAATCTCGAACCGCTCTTTTCCAAATACGGTCTTTCCAAAAACATCGCCGCCATTCTGCTCACCCACGAGCACGCCGACCACGTGCGCGGCGTGGGCAGGACGGCCGAGGCAATGCGCCTGCCCGTCTATGCCACGAAAAAGGTTTACGAGGCAATGTTCCAAAGAAAATACGTTACGCGCCCTGTGCCCGAAGCCTTGCGCCGCTTCCTCGAAGTGGGCAAACCAATCAGCATCGCCCCTTTCACCATCACGCCTATCCAGGTGCCGCATGACAGCGCAGACAATGTGGGCTACTTTATCGACTGCGGCGACGGCACGCGCCTGCTGCTACTCACCGACGTGGGCGAGTTCCTGCCCGAAATGGAGGCATTCGTGCCACAAGCCACGCACATCGTTATCGAAACAAACTACGACCCCGATATGCTGCGCACGGGCAAATACCCGGCACGCCTGAAACGGCGTATTGCCTCGGGCACAGGCCATTCGGCCAACCCCGACACGGCTGCCTTTCTCGTGAAAACGCTTACACCCATCACGAAGCACATCTTCCTCTGCCATCTCAGTGCCGACAACAACCGCCCCGAATTGGCGCAGGCCACCGTGACTGAAACCCTGCGCCGCGAGCGCCCCGACCTCGCCGAACTGCCGCCCATCACGCCGCTGCCAAGGCTCACGCCGTCGGGAGTGTTTGAATTATAGTAAACAAGTAAACGAGGAGATTTTCGTGCAAGCGAGCGCAGAGCCGAACTTGTTCGGGCTATGCCGAGCGCAGCCGAAAATCACGAAGTAAACGAGTAAACAAGTAAACGAGACAAGTTACTCATGTAAAATAATTTGTAAACAAGCAAACTCGTCTACTAAAATACATTTCTGTCTCGTCTACTCGTTTACTTGTCTACTCGTTTACTAAGAAAAAAAACCTTCTCGCCATGTCCCGCCTTCCTAACCTTAGAGAAATCGTGCTGCGCGACACGCCATTTGCCCGTCTCATGACGAAGCGCATCTACAACGTGCTGCTCATAGCCACGCGCTACGATGCCTTCACGCTTGAAGACGACGGCCGCGTGGACGAATTGATTTTCAACGAATATACCTCCCTTAGCCTGCGCTATCCGCCGCGCTTCACGCGTGTCACGGACGAAGAGGCCGCCCTCGCCGAACTCGAAAACCATAACTACGAGTTGGTCATCGTGATGCCCAACATGGCGGGGCGCGACATCTTTGCCGCCGCAGCGTCAATCAAGGAGCGTTACCCGGATCTGCCCATCGTGGTGCTCACGCCTTTTTCGCGAGAAGTGCGGGAACGCATCGCGCAGGCCGACCTCACGGCCATCGACTACGTGTTCGCCTGGCTCGGCAACCCGGAACTCCTGCTGGCCATCATCAAACTCATCGAGGACAAGTGGAACGCCGACGACGACCTTGCCGAAGTGGGCGTGCAGAGCATTCTGCTCGTGGAGGACTCCGTGCGATTTTATTCCTCCGCCCTGCCCCACCTCTATCGCATCGTGCTGGAACAGAGCCGCGAGTTCTCGAAAGAGGCCCTCAACGAGCACCTCAAGACGCTGCGTATGCGCGGCCGCCCCAAAATCATGCTGGCACGCTCTTTCGAAGAGGCTACGCAGGTGCTTGAAAACTACGGCGACAACCTCCTCGGCATCGTTTCCGACATGAGTTTTATGAGAAACGGAGAGAAAGACGCGCTCGCGGGCTATGCCTTGGCCAAAATGGTAAAGGAGCGCGACGCGCACCTGCCCTTCATTCTCGAATCGAGCGAGGCGGGCAACGCCGACTATGCCAAAAGGCTCGGCGTGCCTTTTATCCATAAAAACTCTAAGACTTACCCGCAGGACTTGCGCCAAATCATCATGGACCAATTCGGATTTGGCGACTTCATTATCCGTGACCCGCAGACGGGAAAGGAAATCCTGCGCATCACCAACCTTAAAGACCTCCAGCAAAACCTCTACAACATTCCCGACGAGGCTTTGCGCAACCACCTTTCGCACAACCACTTCTCGCGCTTCTTCTATTCGCGCGCCATGTTTCCGCCAGCCGAATTACTGAAAAGGGTGGACGTGAGCGAATATGCCGAAATGGACGAGGCGCGCCGCTTCATCTTCGACATCATCGTGGAATACCGCCGCATCAAGAACTCGGGCGTGGTGGCGGAATACCGCAAGGACCGCTTCGATGCTTACAGCAATTTCGCCCGCATCGGCAACGGTTCGCTCGGCGGCAAGGGGCGCGGCCTCGCATTCATGGGCACGCTCGTCGCCGGACACCCGCGCCTCGACGACGACCGCATCTGCGTGAATATACCCCGCACGGTGGTAATCTGCACCGACATCTTCGACGAATTTATGGAGGGCAACGGGCTTTACCCCATTGCCCTGAGCGACAGCAGCGACGCAGAGATACTCGCGGCTTTCGAGCGCGGCGTTTTGCCCGAAGCACTTTTAGACGACCTCCTCGCGCTCTTCGACGTGGTGGACCACCCCATCGCCGTGCGCTCCTCAGGCGTGCTGGAAGACGCGCACTATCAGCCGTTTGCCGGAGTATATGCCACTTACATGGTGCCGCGCGTGAGCGACAAGCAAGCCATGCTCGCCATGCTGCGCTCTGCCATAAAGGCCGTTTATGCCTCGGTGTTTTTCAAGGACAGCAAGGCCTATATGACCGCCACGCAAAACCTCATCGACCAAGAAAAGATGGCGATTGTGCTGCAAGAGGTTGTGGGCTCGGAGCACGGGCAATATTTCTACCCCACCCTTTCGGGTGTGGCGCGTTCCATTAACTTTTATCCCGTTGGCGAAGAAAAGCCTGAGGACGGCGTGGCAAAGGTGGCATTAGGTTTGGGCGCGTACATCGTGGACGGCGGCAAGTCGCTACGCTTCTGCCCCGCCTATCCGCACAACATATTGCAACTGAGCGAACTGCGCACTGTCCTGCGCGAGGGACAGAAGGAATTTTTCGCCCTCGACCTTTCCATGCTCGGGCAAGCACCCGAAACGGACACGGAATACAATATCCGTCACTTGCCCGTAGCAGCAGCCGACGACCCGGAAACACTGCGCTACGCGTTTTCCACGCTTAGCCTTGAAGACCAACGGCTCACGCCGGGCGGCACAGGTACGGGGCGGCGCGTGGTGACGTTTTCCAACATTCTCGAATACGATGCCTTCCCCCTCGCGCGGGTTATCTCCGACCTGCTGCGCATTGGCAGCCGAGGCATGGGCAGGCCCGTAGAACTGGAATACGCCATGGACATCCGCGAGGGCAAGGCCTATTTCTACCTCTTGCAGATACGCCCCATCGTGGACGTTTCGGAGGAAACGGAACTCACGCCCGACGACCTTTCGCGCCCCGCGCTCATCAGCAGCACCTCGGTGCTGGGCAACGGCATGGTGGAGGATGTACATTATATATTATATGTACGCTCGGACCGCTTCGACGCACTGCGCTCCCGCGACATCGCTGCCGAAATAGGCAATATCAACGAGCAACTGACGGCTCGCGGCGAGAGTTACGTGCTTGTAGGGCCGGGACGTTGGGGCAGCAGCGACCCTGCGCTGGGCATACCCGTGAAATGGTCGCACATATCGGGTGCCAAGGCGGTGGTGGAATGCGGGCTCGAGGACTTCCGCGTAGACGCGAGCGAGGGCACGCACTTTTTCCAAAATCTCACATCGTTTGGCGTGGGCTATTTCACCATTCGCCCCTACCAAGGCGACGGCACGTTCGATGAAGCCCGCCTCAACGCCCTGCCCGCCGAATACGAGTCGCACAGCCTGCGCCTCGTGAAGTTCCCCACCCCGCTTTTCATCAAGATGGACGGGCGGCACAGCCGGGGCATTGTGAGCGAAATCGCGCCAAATGGCAATCAGGAACAGAAATAGACTGTCCCTTTGAGCCATCCCCCTACTACGAGGCATAAAGTAACGCCCCGCCGCAAGATTTTCATGCGGCGGGGCGATAATGTGCACTTTCTGGTATAAAATATTGGGCTAATGTAAAAATGAATAAATACTTAAAAGGAGAAGTACTTTATACAATAGAAAAAAAATAAGCCTGATGATTTAATTCTCGGAGATCCACCAAAAAAAGATAAAGGAATGCGTTAACAATGGTCTAAGCCTTTAGCACGTTGTCCTCCTTCATCTTTTCGTTTTGTAAAATTACATATTTAATTTTTAACTCACCAAAGAAATGGACAAGATTTTAGATTTTCTGAAAAGAAGTAACCGCTAAAAAGTGCACATTTTGTATTAATCTGCACTTTTGAAAGTGCAGATTAAGCGTTTTCATACGTTTTCACTCAATCCATTCCACCTTTTCAATCTTATATTTTTGGAGGTTCTTTTTATTGATGGGGATATAGAGCATGATTTCGTCGAAGGCAAGGTAGTGCTTGCCGTTCATCGTGAGAATGCCCACGTTATCGTCGAGGCGCGTCTGCTCTAACCCGTCCGCAGCGGTGCGGGGCACTTTGAAGAAGATGTCTTTTGCCTCATAAAAGACATAGAGATGGGTGGGCGTTATGGCGTAAAGGCTTTGAGTGAAATCGTACTCGTATTTCTCAAGCGGCCGCTCTATGGCGCAGGCACCGCCGAGCCAACGCTCGTATTGCGCCGTGACGGCGGCGTCGGTACAGCGCGTGAGGTGCAGGGAATGAGGCCAATGGGCGGAGGGCAGCACGCGCTCCAAGGTGAACTCGGCAGATCGGAAGAGCACACGTCTGAACTCC
>ERZ809074.2214-NODE-2214-length-22188-cov-5.142050_pt1 | contig 22188 bp, 18 predicted proteins | sample MGYA00520795_ERZ809074 | MGnify/ENA primary metagenome ERZ809074 (study PRJEB31570, sample SAMEA3212989) | Homo sapiens | biome: human-gut; feature: human gut; material: fecal | place: Sweden | collected 2011 ...
AGGCAGGAACATGACCCTGACAGAGATTCTGAAACTCCCACAAGGCATTTACATCGTAAACGGCAAGACGGTGGTAAACAAGTAAAGTCAATATCGGCAATAAAACCGTTTTGAACAGTAGTCCACTCTCTATGCAAATGACAGCGCCCCGTGTCCTCATTGGATTTAATCCAAATGGGACACGGGGTGTTATCTTCAGCCTCCTCTCGTTCTAAAACCCATCCTAACCTTCCCAAAGGACAACCCATCCTGACCTTCCCAAAGGACAACCCATCCTGACCTTCCCAAAGGGAAGGAACAAGTTACTCTGCAACTGAACATCAGCCCCCTCTCGTTCTCCCCCGAAGGACAATCCATCCTAACCTCAAACCCATCCTAACCTTCCCAAAGGATAACCCATCCTGACCTTCCCAAAGGGAAGGAACAAGTTACTCTGCACCTGAACTTCAGCCCCCACCTAGCCTCCCCCGTAGGGGAGGGACAAGTTACTCTTGACTATTTGATTACCAGCGGATTACCATAAATCAGAGTAACCTTCATCTCCCCAACGGGGGAGAACGAGAGGGGGCTGAAGTGTTAGGTGCTTCTGCAGGGTTGTATTAAGCAAATTTAAACCCACCAATTTTTCGTAAAGTTAACCCACCAGTTGGTTTATCTTGGTTTATCGCTTGTATGCTTTTGCGAGGTGGTGACAAAAGTCGCCACCGATTTCTGTCGTGCAGGTTGACTCTCGAGAGCTTGCTCTCGTAAGGGCGACCTGTGCGGCAGGAATTAAGCCGTAAGGCTCGCAAAAGGATACAGGGGTTTATCCAGGTTTTTGTCTGAAATCAGAGGACGAACCGTACAGGGAATAGGGAGTGCCCCAGCACTTGCAAATCCACCTGAATCCAAACCAAAATCCAATAATCCAAGCAGAAGAACACTACAACGACAAATAATCATCGGCAACCTGTCATACCCATAATGAGTTAGAGACGAGTAATATTGTTTTCTCAAAATAAAGTATCATAGTATCATTCTGTCCTCCAATTACACCCCTAAGACCTTATATACTAACGATTTGACCAAATGATACTTTTCTGAATGTTTTACAGAAAAGTATCATCGAAGTATCACAGAAGTATCATAGAACATGGAAACAAGAGCATAAAAGTGACGGCCACACAGAATCCTCATTGAAGCCTACGGGCTAATCCATTGAATCCTAAATCACGGGCTAATCCTTTGATAAGCCAAATCACAATCATCGGCAAAGACAACAAAAACGTCACGAAATGGGCAAGCAGCGTGCCCATGTGGGGCAAGCACGTTGCCCAACAGGGGCAAGCACGTTGCCCCAAGTGGGCACGGGCGATGCACAAAACATGCCCAAAACACTTTAATACTCATCCTGACCTACCCAAAGGATAACCCATCCTAAACTCAAACCCATCCTAACCTTCCCAAAGGATAACCCATTCTAAACTCAAACCCATCCTAACCTTCCCAAAGGATAACCCATCCTAAACTCAAACCCATCCTAACCTTCCCAAAGGGAAGGAACATATTACTCCGGATATTGACACCAGCACCACATAACCTAAAACCCAGCACCACCTAATAACTTAAGCCCCCACCTAGCCTCCCCCGAAGGGGAGGGACAGTCACTATTGCTGCTGACAAACCGTTGATAATCAGATGACTACTAACGATAAATCAGACGACTACTGACGAAAATCATGTAGCCAAAGGTATCCGTCCCTCCCCTTCGGGGGAGGCTAGGTGGGGGCTGAGGTTAATATTCTGAGTAACTTGTTCCTTCCCTTGGGGAAGGTTAGGATGGGTTATCCTACGGGGGAGGCTAGGTGGGGGCTGAAAACAATTAGCTGTAGTAGCCTGTTCCTTCCCTTTGGGAAGGTTAGGATGGGTTTGAGGTTAGGTGGGGGCTGACATGATTGTCTGAAGAAATCTTCGACAAAGCATAGTAACCCTGTTCCTTCCCTTGGGGAAGGTTAGGATGGGTTATTCTTTAAACCATCCAGACAATAACCAGATGGTTTTTGCGCGTACTAAAATGCGGAAGTATCTGTAATTCAGACACTTCCGCACTTACGACCAGATGGTTGACGATTTTATTCAAAAATTGTCTTTATCTTTGATTTAACCCAAATCGGTCATCAGACCGTTTGAGGTTTATAACTGAGCCAGCTCTACTACCTTGTCTACAGCGGCAGAAAGACCGTCGACGTTCTTTCCTCCGGCAGTGGCGAAGTGAGGCTGACCGCCACCGCCACCCTGAATCAGTTTGGCAGCCTCGCGGATAACCTTACCGGCATTGAAACCGCGGTCGCTTACGAGGTCGTCGGTAGCCATAACGGTGAGCAACGGCTTGTTGTCATGCTTGCTGCCGATGACGCAGAGCATATTCTCCGGCTGTGCGGCACGGAGCTTGAAGGCGAGGTCTTTGGCAGCCTCCGGAGTCATCGGCAACACGCAGGTAACGACCTTCACGCCGCCAACCTCACGAGCCTGCTGCAAAAGACGCTCCTTGGCACGCTCCACTGCCTCAGCCTGGAACTTCTCTATGCTCTTCTTCATCGCCTCGTGCTCCTCGATGTATTTGCCTATTACGGTCTGCAAGTCCTTGGCATTATGGAAGAGAGCCTTGATAGCCTTCATGCTGTCCTCCAGGTCATACATCATCTGCTCGCAGGCAGCGCCTGTCTTAGCCTCGATACGACGGATGCCGGCGGCAACGCTGCTCTCGGAAACAATCTTCAGCATACCGATGCGACCGGTGCTGTGGGCGTGGATACCACCACAGAACTCAACACTCGGACCAAACTGTACCACGCGGACCCTGTCGCCGTATTTCTCACCGAACAATGCTATAGCTCCGAGCTGCTTAGCCTCCTCTATCGGCACGTTGCGATGATCCTGCAACGGGATGTCCTGACGGATCATATCGTTGACGATACGCTCAACCTGACGGATTTCCTCGTCGGTTACCTTCTGGAAATGAGCGAAGTCGAAACGCAATGTGTCTGGCGACACGAATGATCCCTTCTGCTCCACGTGGTCGCCGAGCACCTGCTTGAGGGCATAGTCGAGAAGGTGGGTTGCAGTATGGTTGGCTGCACTCGCCTCACGCTTGTCGGTATCCACACAAGCCATGAATTCTGCCTCTACGTTCTTTGGCAGAGCCTTCACGATATGTACAGACTGGTTATTCTCACGTTTGGTGTCGGTGATGGTGATGGTCTCCTCCTCGTTTACGAGGACACCGGTGTCGCCCACCTGACCTCCCATCTCACCATAGAATGGGGTGTTGTCGAGAACGAGTTCAAAGTATGTGTTCTTCTTCTGCGTCACCTTGCGGTAGCGCAGTATGTGACATTCATATTCAGTATAGTCGTAGCCCACGAACTGCTGCTCGCCCGGACGAACCTCAATCCAGTCGCCGTTTTCCACAGCTGCCGCATTGCGGGCACGCTCCTTCTGCTTCTGCATCTCTACGTCAAACTGCTTCTCGTCTACGGTGACGCCGCTCTCACGACAGATAAGCTCGGTGAGGTCGAGTGGGAATCCGTAGGTGTCGAAAAGACGGAACGCCTGTGTACCGTCGAGCTCTGTCTTGCCGGCAGCCTTCACAGCCTCGATGGCGCTGCTGAGCATGTTGATACCGTTGGAGAGTGTGCGCAGGAACGACTCCTCCTCCTCTTTTATCACCTTGGTGATGAGTTCGCGCTGGGCAGAAAGCTCCGGGAATGCTCCGCCCATCTCCTGTACCAATACCGGCACGAGACGGAAGAGGAACGACTCCTTCTGACCCAGGAAGGTGTAGGCATAACGCACGGCACGACGAAGGATGCGGCGGATGACGTATCCAGCCTTGGCGTTGCTTGGCAGCTGACCGTCGGCAATGGAGAATGCCACGGCACGGAGGTGGTCGGCAACAACACGCATAGCCACGTCAACTTCCTCTGTCTCGCCGTATTTCAGACCAGAGAGAGTGCTGATTTCCTTTATGATAGGCTGGAAGATGTCGGTGTCGTAGTTAGAATGCTTGCCCTGCAGGGCGCGCACGAGTCGTTCGAAGCCCATACCGGTATCGATGACGTGCATTGGCAGGGGTTCGAGAGAACCGTCGGCCTTGCGGTTGAACTGCATGAACACGATGTTCCAGATCTCAATCACCTGTGGGTCGTCCTTGTTTACGAGTTCGCGTCCCGGTATCTTTGCCTTCTCCTCCGGAGTGCGGGAGTCGAGATGAATCTCTGAGCATGGACCGCAAGGACCTGTGTCGCCCATCTCCCAGAAGTTGTCGTGCTTGTTGCCATTGATGATATGGTCGGCAGGCACATGCTTGAGCCAGAAGCCGGCTGCCTCATCGTCGCGAGCGAGTCCCTCCTCGGGAGAGCCCTCGAATACTGTGACATAGAGGTCGTTCGGATCGAGATGAATCACGTCGACGAGGTATTCCCATGCGTAGTCGATGGCGCCCTCCTTGAAGTAGTCGCCGAAGCTCCAGTTGCCGAGCATCTCAAACATGGTGTGGTGGTAGGTATCGTGGCCCACTTCCTCGAGGTCGTTGTGCTTACCGCTCACGCGCAGACACTTCTGTGTGTCGGCACGACGGCGTGGCTCCGGCTCGCGGGTGCCGAGGATAATGTCTTTCCACTGGTTCATACCTGCATTGGTGAACATCAGCGTAGGGTCGTCTTTGATGACCATTGGCGCTGACGGTACAATAACGTGTCCTTTCGACTCGAAGAATTTCTTGAATGAGTCGCGGATTTCATTTGCTGTCATCATCGTATTCTTGTTTCTTTAATAATATTTCTTTTTGACTCTGTTGCTAAGGGCACAGGAAAAGGGCAATGATATTGCCGGGTGTGCTTGCCCATGCCTCTTACCTATTGATATAATCGGCAAAATTAAAAAAAATATGATAAACAGCCAAATTATTTGTTATCCTTGTGTTTTTTAGCGTGTTATAAGCCACGGATGTTGACGAAACAGAAGAAAATTATTATCTTTGCCGAAGAAAGTATATAATATGGCACTTAACACGGAAAAGAAACTGAAACTGTATTACTCCATCAAGGAGGTGGCAGAGATGCTGGGCGTCTCTGAAAGCATGTTGCGCTTCTGGGAGAAGGAAATTCCGATGATAAAACCCAAGACCACGGGCAACAATATCCGACAGTATACGGAGCAGGACATCGAGAACATCAAAGTGGTGTACAACCTGGTGAAGGTGCGTGGCTTCAAGCTTGCCGCCGCCCGCAAGATGCTGAAGGAACAGAAGAATGCCGTAAGCTCCGACACCAAGGTGCTGGAGACGCTCATAAAGCTGCGCGACCAGCTGCAGGAGATGAAAAAGCAGTTCGACTACCTTACGTAATGACGGATTTAACCCAAAACGGGCATTAGGAATCAGCAGAATAAGTTACGGAATACTATTAAGGAAAAAAAGAAATAGAAAACAAGTAGGGACGATCGGGCTCGAACCGATGACCTCTGCAATGTGACTGCAGCGCTCTAAACCAACTGGGCTACGCCCCTGTGTTTCTATTACCGGCACAAAAGTACACTATTTATTCGAACCGACAAAATAATTTGCACTTTTTATACTTTCACTATAAGCTATCAGAATTATTTTTCTTGTTAATCCCATAACAAAATTCCATCTCGTTGAACATTCTTATAAAAGGGGGTCATTTTATTGCTATCCCATTCTTTCTGAGTATACATCACAGGTGAAATATTTTCGCCGATTTCCCATCCCAACGAAGTCAGCGGATAAGTTATAGTGTCATAATCAGAAGGTTCCAACACGTCTTTATTCAATATGACCAAAATATCCCAATCACTTCCTGGGTGCGCTGTGCCACGCGCTTGCGAACCGAAGAGAAATGCTTTTCCTCCCATCGGCATATTATTCTTCAAGCTACGACGAATATCATCTAATATTGTATTATTGTCCATACGCCCAATCATAATATCACAATTCAATGCACAAATATACGAAGAAATATAAAACAATCAAAGAAAGTATCAAAAAAAATGCCAAGCCCACTGAAGGACTTGGCATATATTCTATCTGTCGGAAACGACAGATTTGGGTTCAATTGATTCGCTGATTACTTAACGAACTTCTTGCCGTTCTGGATAGCGATACCCTTGAAGTCAGAGCTTACGCGCTGACCAGCGAGGTTGTAGATAGGAGCGTTAGCGTCTGCCTCTGGAGCAACAACGTTGCTGATGCCGTTAACATCACCGTTAGTGTCGAAAGCAAGACCGCAAAGCATGATCTTAGAACCAGATACCCAGAAGAAGTATGTGTTGCCTGGCTCAACGTCGTAAGCGAGAGCTGCATAAACGTCAGCGTCTGTAGCCTGCTCTGCGGCCAGACCACCGTCAGCAGTGATGTACTGTCCCCATACGTCTGTAGCGTAATCGCCCATAGCAGCGAAGTCGAGCTCCTCAGCCTCGATAACTGAGTTAGGAACCTTGGCTGTCCAGATCTTCTTTTTACAACCATACTTAGCTGCAACATAAACCTTACCAGCAACAGCAGGAGTGAACTCTACGTGAGCAGATGTAGAACCAGCCTTGTCCAAAGAAGCGTCAACACCATTAGTACCACCCTGGATGTAAGCATTAGAGAAAGTCTTGCCCTGTGACACGAAAGTCTCAGCTGTAGTAGGATCGCTCTTTACTGTCCAGTTTTGACCACCGTCGAGAAGAACAACCTTGGCGTTCTGAATCTCTGTAGCAACAACTGTAGGCTCACCTGCGTTAGCAACTACTTGATCAACAGTAGCTGTAGAAGGAACTGCATTCCACTGACCCTGTGCGTTAGCACATACTGCCATAAACATAGCAGCTACGAAAAGTAAACTCTTTTTCATAATTTGTTTTGTTTTTAAGTTATTAATAAAATTGATCGTTTGGTTCAAGTCCATCGCTGGATTTATGATATCCAGCAATGAACTCGGATTATTATCACATTGTCGTTATATATTCAGGATATTACTCGCCAGCCTTCACAGCCTTGATAGTGTAGCGCTTGGCAGAGCTTGTGGCATTGAACTTGAACTTTGAGCTGAGAGAGGTATAGACAGTAAGGTCGTTACCCTCTATCACTCCACCTGTGTTTCTTGCTGCTGCAGCAGAACCGTTTCCGAATGTGTAACGGTTTTCACCAGCCTTGGCAACGTTGAACACAGCCTCCTGATCCATTTTCAAAGTAGCGGAAGCTATCTTGACTGTAATTGCCTGAGTATTTTCAGCCTCAAACTTGCTGATTGTAACAACTACATCTGAAGCCTTCTCATTTCCGTCTTCGTCAAACATAGAACCATTGAAAGTTCCACCTACGAGAACAGATGCATCGGTGTGTGTCACTGGGTCGTCATCATCGTCGCATGCAGCGAATGTGAGCGAGAAGAGAACACCAAGCATCAAAAACAATATACTTTTCAGTTTCATTTTCTTTTCTGTTTTAATTCGGTTAATAATGAAGCAGGATTATTCTGCATCGCTTTCCTCTGCTGTGCTATATGTACGGAAGCCAGGGTTCTGGTCGGCAGCAGTGATACCTGAGTTGATCTGTATCTCGTTCTCTGGAATTGGACGCAGCCATTTGATCTGACCGTCGTTACCTGTCATGTTGGCAACAGAAAGACCGCAATAGGTAGTGTTGTAACGAACGAGCTGATGGGTGCGGCGCAGGTCCATCCAACGGTAATATTCACCGAGAGTCTCACGCATACGCTCGTCGAGGATGACATCCAGCTTGTTGATGGTCAATCCGTAGCTGTCGGTCTGTCCGAATGACACGTATCCACCGGCATCATTGTAGCCCCAGTCGTAGCGCTTGTAGTCGCTGAATGAGCCAAGATAAGAAGCGTGTGAACGAGTACGAACGGCGTTGAGATACTTCAGCGAATTAGCATCGTCACCCATCATAAGGTAAGCCTCTGCAGCAACGAGATAAATCTCGCTTGCATTCAGAACCACAACATCACGGTAGTCACCGCCCGACTGTTTGCAGTCGCTGGTAGTGTTCTTGTCGTCGAACTTGCGCACTGGAGGCAGACATCCGATCTTCTGGATTGCCGAAGAGAATGGCTGTGTGTAAGTGGCAGAGTTCTTTGCATCGTAAGAACCGTTTGCGGCATAAGCCTTGCAAGTGGAGTTCTCAGCAACCTTGAACACCTTGGTTGTGCTCTTCATACCAGTGGTAACGAACTGAGAAGCGTGGGCTGTGCAATAAGCCTCAATCTCAGAATCCTCAGTATACCATGGGAAATACTTGAATGCGATAGAGAGCTTTGCCTTCTCGTCATCATTTGCATTGTAGAATGCCCAATAGCCCTGCTTGCTCCAGTTGCTTTCATTTCCGTCGTAACCATATACTGTGGTCATGAAAGTTCCTTCGAAGCGGTCGTCGCCCTTGTCGAAAGCGTAGTAAACACGCTCTGTAGGACAGAGGTCGCTCTTCACACCCTTCACACCAAGAGTGTTTGAACCCATATAGAGAGCAAAGTTGTGCTGCTGGTCGTGACCACCCGTCACCTTGTCGGATGAAGTGGCACGGTCGTACTGGATTGCGAAAAGAGTCTCGGCGTTGGTGCCCTTCTCATTGTTGTCGAAGTCCCATTTCTTGTCGAATGACTGTGTCAAAGGAACTGCATCTGCAACCTCAGAAGCATATTTTGCAGCCTCAGCGAAATACTCGGTGCTGTTCACTGTGTATGTACCGTTCTTTGCATCATTGACAGTTGTCTGCAAGTCCCATCCTGCTGCGAGGTAAACCTTGGCAAGAAGAGCCTTGGCACCGATAACGCTGGCACGTCCTCTGGCATCCTTCTCAGAACTTACGCTCTCGAGATTGCCGTTTGCGATGATTTCCTTCAGGTCAGCAATGACGTTGGCATAAACCGTAGCGAGGTCTGTGCGAGGATAGTTTGTGCTTGCCGACTCAATATAGTCGGTGATGTATGGCACTGCACCGAACTGCTGTGTAAGGATGTAATAGCAATAGTCGCGCACGAAACGAGCCTGGTCGTTCAGCTTGTCGTCCTTGCAATACTTCAACACACAGTTGGCATAGTTGATGGCAGCGTATGTGTTTTTATAAAGATTTGTAACATCCTCGTTGTCTGAAGAATACTGATACGACTGCAATACAGGAGCCGATGCATTCTGTCCAACGGTGTAGAGGTCTGTACCCTGACAGAACACCTTAGGATCGCTGTATACATCACGCAGAGCATAATATGCATTGTTAAGCTGCTGGTTCCAACCTGAGATGTCAGAGAACTGGCTTTCAGGTGTTACAGTACTTTTATTGTCTGTATCCAAGAAATCAGAACAGCTGGACAAACCAGCCACCGTGGCCAATCCGAGGGCAGACATTATGATAAACTTTTTCATTTTGCTTCTTTGTTTAAAATGTTATTAGAACTTAATGCTTGCACCGATCTGATATGTCACTGTGCTTGGACCATCATTCTTCTTGGCTGCATCAGCCCACTCAGGATCGAATCCCTTGTACTTCGTGAATACGAATGGGTTTGTAATGTTAACATAAAGACGGAGATACTGGCAGCCCCATGAAGAGAGCAACTTCTTTGGGAATGTGTAGCCAAGAGTGATGTTCTTGACCTTCCAGTAAGAAATCTTGTCTACTGCGAGAGCATTGTAAACGTTCTTCTCATAAGATGCAGAACCGGCACCGTTGTTGGTGATAGAGCTGTTTGTGAATGGGAATGAACCATAGTGAGTGGTCTCCTGGTATACAGGGTTGATGTATGTACCATCAGCATTCACACCGTCGCAGTCGATAAGTGTTCCAGCAGGGATGTAGTAATCCATTGCAATCTTGTTCCATCCACGGTAAGCATAATCGTATGTGTCAGCCAATGTGTTTGAGTATACCGTGAAGTTCTGCTTTGTATAGATTGAGAATGAGAAATCCCAATCCTTATACTGCAAAGTAGAAGAGATGTTACCTGTCCAAGAAGGATCCTGGCAACCGAGGATCATCTTGTCGTCAGCGTTGATCACGCCATTGCCGTCGTTATCCTTGATGATAGGCATACCCTCTGACCAACCGTATACCTTGTGGTAGTAGTCGCAAGAGCGAACCTGGTCACCAGGTGTGAAACCTGCATTAACAGCAGCATCGTTGTTAGGAACAGTGATGTTCTTGTCTGAAACGACGCCATCCCACTTGTACAGGTAGAGAGAGTTCATTGGAGAACCTACGAACAAAGAAGATGTGATTGGATTGTCAGAATCTATGATCTTGTTCTCGCCGTTGATCTTCTTCACCTTGTTGATGTTGCGGGCGAAGTTGAAGCTTGTGGTCCAGTACCAGTCTTTGGTCTGGATGTTCACTGTGTTCAGGGCGAACTCGATACCACGGTTCTGCACCTCACCAACGTTGTCCCAAAGTTTGCCACCACCAGAAACCAATGGAAGGTATCTCTCATAGAGCAGGTCTTTAGATGTCTTAGAATAGAGGTCGATAGATCCGTTGATTCTGTTGTTGAGGAATCCGTAGTCGATACCGAAGTTGGTTTCATAAGATTTCTCCCACTTCAAGTCAGCGTTGATGACACCGCTTGGGTAATAGCCGTTGGCAACTACTGAACCGAAAGCATAGATGTTTGGACCAGAAACGCCAACTGAGTTATAATGTCCGCACACGGTGTTGTTACCAGTCACACCATAGCTCAAACGAAGCTTCAAGTTGTCGATCCATGAGATGTTCTTCATGAAGTCTTCCTCAGAGATACGCCATGCAAGAGCTGCTGATGGGAACCATCCCCAGCGAGAGTCTTTCAGGAACTTTGAAGAACCGTCGGTACGTACTGTACCTGTGAACATATACTTGCCTTTGTAAGAATAGTTCAGACGCAAAGCGTAAGACATCATTGTCTCTTCCCAGTATGCAGTACCGGTGCCGATACCACTATCCTTCGGGTCCTTCTCAAAAATAGTACCTGTATACATATTGTACCACTTTGTACCTGTCATGATAGAAGTGGCATCAGCAGATGTTCTGCCGACCTGGCTGTACATTCTGTCGGAAGAAGTCATAGAGAACAATCCCATAGCACTCAGAGAGTGGTCGCCGAAGGTCTTGTTGAAGTCAATCTGGTTGTCCCAAGTCCAGTCCTTGCGGGTGTACTCCTCGTGAGAAGAAGTCTCAGTACGAGAACCGCTCGAAGCTGTATACTCACCAGTGCGTGAGTTCACGTAGTTTGGAGAGAATGTGGTCTTGAATGACAACCACTCTACCGGTTTCAACTGCACGTAAATGTTACCAAGCACACGGAAGGTGTTTGACTCCTTTGAGTCGTCACGCAGATAGATAAGAGGGTTAACGGTATCAGTGAACTGATTTGCCTTTGTTCCCATTGACTCAAAGTTACCCGGCTTCACGTTGAAGCTGCCGTCAGAAGCGTAAGGACGAGCGAACGGCACCTGACGGAACGCATCCTTTACGGCATCATCTGAAGCCAACTGGTTTTCTGTGTAAGCGAGGTTCAGGGTGAAACCTGCAGAGAGATATTTGTTGATCTTGCTGTCAACACTACCCTTCATGTTGTAGCGGTTCTGGAGGTCGTTCTTGTATACTCCCTCCTCACGGTTGTAACCTACTCCAAAATGATAGTGTGTATTCTTTGAAGAACCGTTTACGGCGAGGAAATGGTTCTGCTTCTGACCGTCCTGTGTAACGAGGTCTGGCCAGTTGTAGCCTTCGCCGTTGTTCAGCATGTTTTTCAGTACAGAAGTTCCGTCCTCTGTATCGGCAAGCATACCCTGCAGGAAGTCCTGCTGGGTCATCTTCCATGTTGGCTGGGCAACGGTAGCGATACCGTTTGCCACCTGTCCTGAAGAGAGGAACTGAGAGAAACGCCACTTGTAGAACTGGTCGGCGTTCATATAGTCAGGCATACGGGCAATCTTTGAAACGCCATAGTATCCGTCGTATGAGATAGAAACTTTCTCCTCGCTCTTTCCGGCGAGAGAAGAACCGCTCTTTGTAGTAACGATAACTACACCGGCTGTGGCACGTGAACCGAAGATAGCTGTAGATGAAGCATCCTTCAAGATGTCCATACGCTCGATGTCCTGAGTGTTCAAGAAGCCGATGTCCTCGCAGATAACACCGTCGACAACATAGATAGGCTTTGAAGTACCCTGGATAGAAGACTTACCACGGATCTGAATGTTGAAGTCAGAACCTGCACGTCCGGTAGCCTGTGTAATCTGTGCGCCAGGAACAGAACCCTGCAATGCCTCCATTGCACTTGTAGTACCCTTGGCAGCAAGTTTTGCACCATCAGCAGAAGATACAGAACCGGTAAGGTCGCTCTTCTTCATCGTACCGTAACCTACAACGACAACCTCATCGAGCTGAGCATTGTCTTCCTGCAATACGATATTGATCGTTGAAGAGTTTCCGAGAGTAATGGTCTGCTCTTTGTAACCAATGTAGGAAATCTTTACTTTAGAAGAAGGAGATGCATTGGGGATAGAGAAATTACCATCGATGTCGGTGATGGAACCTGGTTTGCCATCGACAAACACAGTAACACCAATCAATGGCTCTCCACTTGCATCCTTCACTGTACCCGTGACCGTCTTCTGGGCAAATGCCGTAAGACAAACCATAGGCAATACTGAAGCCGTCAAGGCTCTTCTGAATTGTAAATGCATAAATGATATTTTTTGATTTATTAGTTAGTAGCAATCTCCTTGTAGTGTACCAGTCTGTGTGCTTCCCGAGCACATTTCCTACACATATTATAATATGTGGGGCAGTAGTTGTTTCATCTTCTTTTCTGGCACCCCTGTGCCGTTTCCGTTATGGAACGGTATAGTTTGTTTCGGTGCAAATATATATAGTTTTCTTTAAAACGCAAAACTTTAGCAAAAGTTTTTTATTTTTAAGACTAAGATTTAACTTTAATCGGCCATCTGAAACTGGCTGGCAATAAAGAAAATTCTATTGCTGTCAGACTCAGATGGCCGATATCATCAGTTTAATGTATGACCGATACCATCAGTTAAATGGTATATGTGCAAAATTTCTTTTAATCAGACATTCGGTATCCAACCGCCATTCTGTCTGAAAACATTCTCAAGCGTCACCTTTGCCGCCTCTTTCCTGGTGAGCTGGCGTGTCCATGCCGCACGTTCTTTCGTGGCAGCTCCCTCGCCATGGTTGTCATACTCGCAGTAGCGTGCAGTCGTCTCATTCTGCGTATTGCTCCAGTTGTGCCATCCTACGGGCAGGATATGCTTGCCGAGCTGACAGTTCATGAACAGCGTGTGGGCGTAGGGACGCCACGGACGACCGAGATATACCCTGCTGACTCCCTCTGCTGCTACAATCTTGCAGCGGTTGAACACATAACCGTATTCCACGTTCTGCGGGGTGGAAGCGGCGGTGATGTAGGAGTCGGTACGGCTCAGGATGGTGCAGTTTTCAAACCATGCCGTTGACGGACCGAAGATGAAGTCTGTGGTTCCCTCGATGTGGCAGTCTTTGAAATAGAGGCGTGTGTTAATGCCTCCTGTATATACCGTGTCTTGGTTGCCGAGGATGCGGCAGTTCACAAACGTGAGGCGGTCGCCCTGAGTGTGGAGCGCCACTGCCTGGCCGAGTCGTGCTGCGTTGTTTTCAATCGTGATGTTGCGGAATGTTATGTCATTGCCGTCCACCCGCACGGTGTAGGTGCGGAAGGTGCCCATCTTGCGGTCGGTGCCGGGAATGAACACATTGGCATGGTCGTCGTAGGTTATTATGGTATTGTCTCTGTCCTCGCCGCATATCTCTATATTGGTGAGCCATGACGGCACGATGAGTTTTTCCTTGTAGGTGCCTTTCTTCACGAATATCACCTTGTGGTATTCCATGAATGCCCTGCACACCTCAATGGCATCGTCGATATTGCGGAACTCTGCCGTTCCGTCGCGAGCCACGAAGAGTGTGTCGGGATTGTCGTATTTGTTTGCCGCATTGACTGCTAACGTTCCCGCAAGAACGAGAACAAGGGATAGAAGTAATTTTCTCATTTTGATTGATTAGTTTTAAATTAGTAGTTTATCCAGAAAGTTATCCTGGAAACCATAAACGTCCATTATGCCGACGTTGGAATTATGGTTACCAGGATACTGATATAGTTCTATTATCCGAAAACCCGGGAGTTGGGTATATTGCATCAAACCGTCTGGTTCACTTCCTGCACACCATTGATGGTCTTCAGTCCGTTCATCACAGTCTCCACATCGCTGCGGTCGTGGATAAGCAGTTCGAAGACTCCGGCAAAGATGCCTTCGTCGCACGAAATGGTGAGCTTGTGGATATTCACGTCGAACTGGTCTGAGATGACCTTCGTCACCTCGTTGAGCATACCGATGCGGTCGATACCCTTCACCGATATGGTGGCATCGAAGAGCAACTGACGCTTCATGTCCCATTTGGCGTCGAGAATTCTGTTGCCATAGCTTGACTTGAGCTTAGAAGCCACCTTGCAGGAGCGTTTGTGTATCTCGATGTGGTTTTTGCCGTCGATGAATCCAAGCACGTCATCGCCCGGAATAGGATGGCAACAGGGTTTGAAGATGTATGTATTGATATTGTTGTCGGTGATGTAAATCGGTTTCTTGCGGTTGAAATTCTCCGGCACGACTGCATAGCCCTTGGAAGTAGCACTCTGCTGTTTCTCTACATCGTCTTTTTTCTTGCCAAGGAACGGCACATACTTGCGCCATCCACGGGAAGTCTCACTCTTCTTGTTGTTCTTGCCCTGCAGTTCGTCGAGGTCCTGGTCACCCAGGATGATGGTCTTGTCGCCCAATGCCTGGAGCAGCTGCTCGTGTTTCTCCACTTCATGCAGAGCGCAGAGTTTGTCCATCACGGCGAAGGTGAGTTCCATAGAATTGCGTTTGAGGAACTCGTCGAGTATCTCCTCGCCGCGCTTCTGCACTTCCCTACCCTCTCGGCGCAGGATTCCCTGAATCTTGGTCTTCGCCTTTGCAGTAGACACAAAGTTTATCCACGACGGCTGCACATGCTGAGAGTTTGAGGTGAGAATCTCCACCTGGTCGCCACTTTTGAGCTTATGGCTGAGAGGCACGAGCTTGTGGTTCACCTTGGCTCCGATACAATGGCTTCCGAGGAAAGTATGAATCTGGAATGCGAAATCGAGGGCCGTACATCCAGCCGGCATGGTCTTGATTTCTCCCTTCGGAGTGAACACGAAGATTTCTGATGCGAAGAGGTTCAGTTTTATGGTGTCGAGGAAGTCCATGGCGTCTGGCTGCGGGTCGTCGAGGATTTCCTTGATGGTGCGCAGCCAGTTGTTCAGCTCGCCCTCATCTTCAGAGATTTCCTTGGCTCCATTGCCGTCAACTCCGTCTTTGTATTTCCAATGTGCGGCGAAGCCCTGCTCCGCCATCTCGTCCATGCGCTCCGAACGGATCTGCACTTCTATCCATTTTCCCATGTTGCTCATCAGAGTGACATGGATTGCCTGATAGCCGTTTGCCTTGGGGTGGTTAACCCAGTCGCGCAGACGGTCGGGATGTGATTTGTATATCTTGTTGAGCGCCACATAGATGCGGAAGCATTCGTCCACCTCCTCGTCCTTGTCTTTCGGCTTGAAAATAATTCTTACGGCAAGGATGTCGTAAATCTGGTCGAACGACACGTTTTTCTGCATCATCTTGTTCCAGATGGAGAACGGACTCTTCACTCGAGCCTTGATGGTGTATTCGATGCCCATCTTGTCGAGTGTCTCACGGATAGGTTTCGTGAAATTGTCGAAGAGGGTGTCGCGTGATGCCTGAGTGCTGGCGAGCTTCTCTTCTATCTGCGCATATTTCTCCGGGTGTTCGAACTTGAAACTGAGGTTCTCCAACTCTGTCTTGATATTGTTCAGTCCGAGACGGTTGGCGAGCGGCGCATATATATATAAGGTCTCGCCGGCAATCTTGTAGCGTTTGTTTGGCGGTTGTCCGTCGAGCGTACGCATGTTGTGCAGACGGTCGCAAATCTTGATGAGGATGACACGGATGTCATCGCTCATCATCAGCAGCAGTTTCTTGAAGTTCTCTGCCTGTGCCGATGCCTGAGAACCGAAGATTCCTCCTGAAATCTTGGTCAGTCCGTCTACTATCTGGGCGATTTTCGGACCGAACATGTTCTGGATGTCCTCCACCGTATAGTCGGTGTCTTCCACCACGTCGTGGAGCAGTGCCGCACTGATACTCGTTGACCCGAGTCCCATCTCCGAGCATGCTATCTGTGCCACCGCTATGGGGTGCATGATGTATGGCTCGCCGGAGAGTCGGCGCACTCCCTTGTGGGCCTGACGTGCGAAGTTGAAAGCCTTCGTTATGATATCCACTTTCTTTCTGTGGCGCGATGCGAGATAACTGTCGAGCAGATGCTTGAAGGCATCATCTACCATTTTAGCATCAGCAGCCTCTCGCTCCTGGTCTGTAAGTTTCTGTTCACCCATGATAATACGATTTTAAGAGTTAACGGTTGTATGCTGTTATCACTTCACCTTTATCTTCTTGCCGGCACGTATGTTGCTGCCCTTTATACCGTTGAGCTTGCGCAGCTTGCCCACGGTGGTGTGGTTTCTCTCGGCTATCTCGGAGAGAGTGTCACCGTTTCTCACTGTCACGCTCTTGCCTCCACGGCCCTTCTTGCCTTTCTTGCCTTTAGACTTCTTAGATGAGCGACCGTATCCTTTCTTCGAAGAGGTACGCTTCGAAGATGTGTAGCGGGGCTGTGTCTGCTCGTCCACCTCAACGAGAGAACGGCGTGTGAAGAGCTGGTCAGCCTGGTAGTTGCTGATGGAGTCTTCATTGCTGATGAACGAATTGACCACCGAAATAGGCAGGCGCAGCACTGATGGCTTGGAGTTGCCGTTCACGATGTCGCGGCGATACTGCGGATTGAGCGCACGAAGTTCTTCGAGGTTCACTCCACACATGTCGGCAATCTGCTTCAGGTGTATGTCGCGAGTCACCACCACTGTATCGGTCTTTGCCGGCAATGTGGTGCGCATCGGACAAATGTTGTGTTCACAATAATAGTTCATCACATAGTTTGCTGCGATGAATGCAGGCACGTATCCCTTTGTCTCACGCGGCAGATATGGATAAATCTTCCAATAGTCGGCCTCTCCGCCTGCTCTTTGCATCGCCTTGCGCACATTCTGCGGTCCGCAGTTGTATGCAGCGATTACGAGACTCCAGTCGCCATAGATTTTATATAGGTCGCGCAGATAGCGTGCTGCAGCATAGGATGCCTTCACAGGGTCGCGACGCTCGTCAACGAGAGAGTTTATCTCCAGTCCATACTGCTTGCCGGTGGATGGCATGAACTGCCACAGTCCGGCAGCTCCCACTCTGGATGTAGCCTTAGGGTTGAGTGCCGATTCTATAACCGGCAGGTATTTCAATTCCAGTGGAATGTCGTATGCCGAGAGGGCATCCTCGAATATCGGCATATAGAAATTCGATGCTCCGAGCATATAGCTCACCGAACGGCGCAGACGACCGGTGTAGCGGTCGATGAATTTCTGCACGATGTCGTTGTATGGCATCTCCATGATATTCGGCAGACGCTTCAGACGGTCTACGTAGACCTCCGGCTCATAGGTACGGTTTTCGTCTCGGTAGTTGCAGTCGTCGTCCACCTTCAGGTATTTCTGTGAGTAATACTCCTGCAGGAGGTCGTCAAACTCAGTGCCCATAGACTCAGGCACGTCGATCACTTCTTCACGGCCATCCTTGTCTTTCACTGTTATCTCATTGTCATTTACATCTTGTGCAAACATCTGTAACCCGCTGCCCAACAGCAGAGATGCCGCCAATACTATAACTTTGTTTTTAAATATCATTACTTAATCAAATTGTTTCTTTTTTAATTCAAATACTGCAAAGTCCTTGCTCATGCTGACTTGTCAGAAATTGAGCGAGCACTGCAGTCCGAGCGCCGACGACTTCAGTGGATTTGCCGAACGGCGGTCGTTCATCACCGAAGGTTCTATCTTCAGGCTCAGGTCCTTGGATATGTCAAACTGCGACAGCGACGCATCCACGTATGCGTCGATTACAGAGAGAGCGTAGACACCTATCATGCAGAAAATGCTCAGGTCGCGGTATTTGCGGTAGTAGTCCTTCCTGCGCTTGAAGAGATTCTGATATCGCTCTTTGTTTTCATCCGTTATCTGCATTCCGAGATGCAGGAATTGGTTGTAGCTCTGCGTATTGGGGTCGTCGTCCATGATGTCCATATATGCCTGCGAATAATCGCGGAACATCTGGTTGTTCCACCTCCATGCATAGATACAGCCAAGGAATCCACCGTATACGATAGGCAGTTTCCAGTATTTACGGTTATACACCTGTCCGGCTCCCGGCAGCACTATGGCAAGCCACATGGCACGCTTGGGATCCGGGCTCCATGTAGCCCAGTCGCGCTTTGCCTTTTTCTGCTTCACGCCTACAGAGTCCACCTTATTTAATATATATATGGAATCTGCATTCAACATAGATACTGTATCCACAGCCACGGAATTCCCCGCCGCACTCAGCAACGAGTCCGGCACAACCGTCGGCTGCGTTGCCGACGGTGTTTGCTGTTTCTCCGTCTCTGCGGCATTCACGGCAAGCATCGTCCATGCTGCCACGAGGCACATCATCATTCTATGAATGTTGCTCAACACTTCACGTTCCGCTTTTAGTCGTTCATTTTGTCGAGCGCCGCCATGATGCGCTCCAGTTCATCGGCATTGGCAAACGGGATGCTTATCTTTCCTTTTCCCTTTGGCGAACAGGTCATCTGCACCTTTGTGGAGAAGAACGAAGAGAGCCGTTCCTTCAGGGCGTTGAACTCCTCCGGGAGCTGTGTCTTCGAGGCTATCACCTTTTTGCCCACCGTCACGTCTTCGCCGCTGTTGAGCTGCTTGGCTATCTCCTCCACCTTTCTTACGGAGTATCCGTTTTTCTGTATTTCCTTGAACACCTTGATCTGAAGCGACGGCGAGTCGATAGAGAGAAGCGCACGCGCATGTCCCATGTCGATTTCCTTTTTCTGCAATGCCATCTGCACCTGTGCGGGCAACTTCAGCAGTCTGAGGTAGTTGGTTATCGCCGTGCGGCTCTTGCCCACTCGTTCCGACACCTTTTCCTGTGTCATTCCTGAGTTTGAGAGCAGGTGTTCGTATGCCAGAGCAATCTCAATGGCGTTGAGGTCCTCTCGCTGTATGTTCTCCACGAGCGCCATCTCCATGACGTTCTCGTCTTTTATCGTGCGTATATATGCCGGTATGGCTGTCAGCCCAGCTATCTGCGAGGCTCTCCAGCGGCGCTCTCCGGCAATGATCTGGTATCTGTCCTCAGCCACCTGTCTGAGTGTGATTGGCTGTATGATACCGATTTCGCGGATACTGTTGGCAAGTTCCTGAAGCGCTTCCTCGTCGAATTCCCGACGTGGTTGGTTAGGGTTTGCCTCAATCTGGTCTATTTCAATTTCGTTTATCGTAGAACTGCCCTGCGGACGCACGTCGTCGGTTGAAATCAGTGCGTCGAGTCCGCGTCCGAGTGCGCTGTATCTCTTGTGTACTCCCATTATCTCGTTGCTTATGTTTGCTTATTGTTTGCTTGTTTTCTCGTTCTTGTTGATGATTTCCTTTGCCAGCGCCAGGTGGTTCTTGCTTCCTGTGGAGTCGGCATCATACAGGATGACGGGCAGTCCGTGGCTTGGCGACTCGCTGAGCTTCACGTTTCTCTGGATTACGGTCTTGAACACCAGTTCCTGGAAATGGCGCTTCACCTCGTAGTATATCTGGTTGGCGAGACGCAGTCTGCCGTCATACATCGTGAGCAGGAATCCTTCTATCTCAAGACGTGTGTTGAGTTTGCTCTTGATAATCTTGATGGTATTGAGCAGTTTGCTGATTCCCTCAAGGGCGAAATACTCACACTGCACTGGGATTATGACGGAGTCGGCTGCCGTGAGGGCATTGACGGTAATCAGTCCGAGCGAAGGTGAGCAGTCGATAAGGATATAGTCGTAATCATCACGTATCGGCTGCAGCATTCTCTTGATCACCTGTTCGCGGTGTTCGAGATTCAGCATCTCTATCTCTGCTCCCACAAGGTCGATATGGCTCGGAATGATGTCAAGTCCGTCGATGTCAGTGGTATAGACAGCTTCCTTCACGTCGGCATGGTCGATGATGCACTCATAGAGTGTGCAGTCCACGTCCTTGGAGTTGACCCCGAGTCCGCTGGAGGCATTAGCCTGCGGGTCGGCGTCGATGACGAGCACTTTCTTTTCAAGCGTGGCGAGCGAGGCGGCGAGGTTGATGGTAGTTGTAGTCTTTCCCACACCGCCTTTCTGGTTAGCCAAAGCAATAATCTTTCCCATTTTATCCTTTTCTAATTTGTTCGAGGCCATAGCAATTCAGCCAAACCTACTGATTTGGTATAGCCCAATTATTTTGCAAAGATACATAATTTGCGCCACAATCAGAGGTTTTAAACCTTTTTTCGTACTTTTTAATATGGGAAAGTGGTATTGCCGATATGGGAAAGTGGCCTTGGATGTAGTTTCCTGATTTTGGTTGAGTCTGCATTTGCACGGCATGCCTATATTATTTCATGCAAACAGAGTTTTCCCGACAAAAAATATCATAGTATCATTCTGAGGATACCCAAAAGATCTTTAGCATTGTTCTCTTGCATTTTCAGTAGAATAGCCACCTTTCGCTATCAATGCCCTCTGTCTCTGCCGAAGGGATAAGGCCTATACTTCCAAGTACTAAAACCTATGAAAAGAGCCGCGTTGTGGAACATTCCCCGATTCATTGGTGAGTTTTTCAGATAATTGCTTGCATATCTCAAGTATTTTGACGAATTTTGTATAAAGGTTGTACATACGATGGTTTGAACTTAATGTTTTGATCACCACTAAGTTACTAAAAATCAGCGATATATACAACCTTTTACTCATATTTATCAACTTAAATTAATTCCGCCAACGGGTTAATAGTAGAAAAAGGTGTGTATGAGGTTGGACATTATGGCCAAGACTACAATAAGGTAGTACTTGAATGCAATAAAATGCATTATCATGAGATTTATGTTACGAATTACTGTTAACCTTTTACGTAGTTTTGTGATATGATAATAAATAAACATCTCTCACATTGTTAGTATAAACAAATAGGTAAACAAATGAATCAGATTGATCAAGATTTCGTTTATAACAGGTATCCAAAAAACGAACACGATGTTCAAATGTTGGATAGTTATAGGAAAGCCCTTAAAGGCAGTGAACTACAAAGTGATTCACAGCTATTAAGATTCCTTCCTATTGATGAATCAAGTTGCATCGATAATGAAGATGTTCAACGGCTCACACATTTCGGATTTATGGCATTAAGTATAGATAATGATTTCATGAACAACTATTACCGAAAATGGTGCCTACACATCATGGGAACAGATTTGAAAGCGATTCTTAGTTCGGATGATTCAATAAGGCTTTTACGTGCCAGTCTTATCGAATTTGCCATCTTAGGTTGCATTGAGGCTCAACATCTGATGAGTAAGTTGGATGAGTTATTTGGGAACGATGATGCTTTTGTGGAGTCTATAGTCAATAAACGCTGCCCCAATCTACAGCGATTCTTAAATGCTCATTCTGGTGCAGGTAGAGGTGTGAATATTGGAGAAGAAGTCAGTTCCTATGAACAGGCATTGAAAGAAATCAAGGCTGGTTGTAAAACGACTCACTGGATCTGGTATGTTTTTCCACAAATGGCTGGTATAAAAGGGACCCATAGTCGTCCCGCTTTATTCTACGGGATAAATGGTCGTATGGAGGCTTATCAATATATTAATCATCCGACTTTGCGAAAACGCTTGATTGAAGTCTCAGAAGCTGTTTTGAATAACACAAGAACAGTCTATGAGATATTCGGTAATGATACTATGAAGGTGAGGTCATGTATGTTGTTGTTCTCTACGGTATCAGATATATCAGTCTTTAAGCAATTGATGAGAAAATACAGATGGATGTAAAAGTTGTTTATAATTACTTACCTGTTGGCGGAATTAATTTAGTGCATACTTAATTCTGCCAATGGG
>ERZ809074.2219-NODE-2219-length-22161-cov-12.392518_pt1 | contig 22161 bp, 19 predicted proteins | sample MGYA00520795_ERZ809074 | MGnify/ENA primary metagenome ERZ809074 (study PRJEB31570, sample SAMEA3212989) | Homo sapiens | biome: human-gut; feature: human gut; material: fecal | place: Sweden | collected 2011 ...
AGCTGGGCGAGCCTGTCACCGCCGGTGCCGTCATGGTGGACGGCCTGGGCGTGGGTGACGTGGGCAATGTGGTCCTGCGGGACCGCAAGCACCTCTCCGAGGACGGCCTCGTCATCATCGTGGCCACTGTGGACAGCAAGACCGGCCAGGTACTGGCTGGCCCCGACCTCGTCAGCCGCGGCTTTGTCTATGTGCGGGAGAACGAGAGCCTGATGGACGGTGCCCAGAGCATTGTGGAATCGGCGCTGGACCGCTGCGTGGAAGAGCATGTGCGGGATTGGAACAGCGTCAAGACCCGTGTGCGCGAGGCGCTGAGCAGCTATATCTATCGCCGTACCAAGCGCAGCCCCATGATCCTCCCCATTCTGATGGAGGTCTGATCGACCGGGCCCTGCTGTGCAGGAGCAGGCCCGCCAGGAGGCATATGATCTGATGAAACAAAAACCAAGATGGACTTTGGAGATGCTCACCGCCTGTCTGGCGATTCTGTGTGTCCTGCTGATGCTGGTATTGCTGGTGCAGCGCCCAGCCATCTGGCCGGTACTGGTGGTGCTGGCAGCGGCCTGGTGCATTGGCATGGGCCTGTTCCGCTACCGCCTCCGCAGCCAGCTGGCACGCTGGGTCTGTGGCGGCGACTTTACAAAATCGAAAACAAAATTCAGCCTGGAACCCCTCTCCCAGCCGGTGGTCCTCCTCTCGGGGGAAACCGTGCTCTGGTACAATGACCAGTTCCGCCAGCGGATGCTGGGCGGGCAGGACCTGCTGGTGAGCCGGGTGCAGAAAGTCATCCCCGGGCTGGATCTACAGCAGGCCCGCACCCAGGAGGGCCAGCAGCTGACCCTGGCCGATGGCGTGTGGTCTGCCCACAGCTCCACCGTGCCCGGCGATGCGGAAACGATGACGCTGGTGGTCTTCAATGAGGAGACCGCCCTGCGCCGGGTGGAGGCGGAGTATAAAGCCAGCCGCCCGGGTTACCTCGTCTTTCTGGTGGATGGCTACGACGATGTGTTCAGCGACATGCTGGACAGCGAGCGTGCCCGCCTGCTGGAGGGCATCAACCGGGTGCTGGAAGAGATGATCGGCCGGGGCACGGGCTTTTTGCGCCGGGTGGCCAGCGGCCGCTACATCGCGGTGGTGGAGGAGCGCCAGCTGGAGCAGTTTGCCAAGCGGGGCTACGACGTGCTGGATAAAATCCGCGCCCTTGACCCCAGTGTGAACCTGTCCCTCTCCATCGGCATTGGCCGCGGGGCCAAGACCCTGCGGGAGGCCCAGGACATGGCTGTGCAGGCACTGGATATGGCCCAGGGCCGCGGCGGCGACCAGGCCGCCGAGATGACGCCGGACGGCTTTACGTTCTACGGCGGCGTCAGCCATGGCGTGGAAAAGCGCAGCAAGGTGCGCAGCCGCATTGTGGCCGACCAGCTGGTCAAGCTCATCAAGGAGGCGGACCATGTGGTCATCATGGGCCACCGGATGAGTGACCTGGACGCCATCGGTTCTGCCGAGGGTGTGCTCCGCATCTGCAAAATTTGTGATGTGCCGGCCGTTATCGCGGTCCGCCGGGATGCCACGCTGGCGTCCAGCCTGATCAATGCTCTCGTTGCCGCCGGGCAGGAGGACGATTTCATCGACCCCAAAGGTGCACTGCCCATCATCTCCAAGCGGACGCTGTGCATCGTGGTGGATACATACCAGGTCAATCTGGTAGAGAGCAAAGAAATTCTCGAAAAATGCGGCAAGGTGGCCGTCATCGACCACCACCGCAAGGGCGTGGGCTTTATTGAGAACCCGGCCCTTGTCTGCCACGAGCCCTACTCCTCCTCTGCCAGTGAGCTGGTCACGGAGCTTTTGCAGTATGTGGGCGAGCGGGATGACAAGCCCAACCGGGTGGAAGCTGAGGGCCTGCTGGCCGGCATCATGCTGGATACGAGAGACTTTACCCTCCACACCGGCGTGCGGACCTTTGAGGCCGCGGCCGCCCTCCGCCGCTACGGCGCGGAGACCGAGCGGGTGCGCCAGCTGTTCGATGTGACCATGGTGGAGTACAACGCCAAGGCCGACCTTGTGGAGGCGGCCCAGATGTACAAAAACTGTGCCGTCTCGGTGAGCGGGGAAGTGCCCCCGGAGGCCAGGGTAGCCATTGCGCAGGCCGCCAACGACCTGCTGACCATCCAGAACGTGGAGGCCAGCTTTGTGGCGGTGCAGGTGGGCACGGGCGTGAACATCTCGGCCCGGAGCCTGGGCGCGGTCAACGTGCAGGTCATCATGGAGTCTCTGGGCGGCGGCGGCCACCAGACCATGGCGGCGGCACAGCTCAAGCATATCACCCTGGAGGCGGCCCGGGCACGCATCCAGACCGCCATCGACCAATACCGCGAATCCCAGAAGAAGACTTCTTCCGAGGCGAACGCGGAACCAAAGAAAAAGGATAACAAGCCATGAAGCAGTATGATTATCTCATCGTGGGCGCGGGCCTGTACGGCGCGGTGTTTGCCCATGAGGCCAAAAAGGCAGGCAAGCGCTGCCTCGTCATTGATAAGCGGGACCACATTGCGGGCAACATCTACACCGAGAGCGTGGAGGGCATCCATGTCCACCGCTACGGTGCCCATATTTTCCACACCAACAACAAGGCTGTGTGGCAGTATGTGAACCAGTTTGCAGAGTTCAACCGCTATACCAACAGCCCGGTGGCCAACTACCACGGCGAGATCTACAACCTGCCGTTCAACATGAACACGTTCAATAAGATGTGGGGCGTGGTGACTCCCGCCGAGGCAAAAGCAAAGATCGAGCAGCAGCGGGCCGAGGCAGGCATCACCGAGCCGAAGAACCTGGAGGAACAGGCCATCAGTCTGGTGGGCACCGACATCTACGAGAAGCTCATCAAGGGCTACACTGGCAAACAGTGGGGCCGCCCCTGCACCGAGCTGCCCGCGTTCATCATCAAGCGGCTGCCCGTCCGTTTTACCTACGATGACAACTATTTTAATGCCCTGTATCAGGGGATCCCCAACGGTGGCTACACGGCCATGGTGGAGAAGATGCTGGACGGCGTGGAGATTGAGCTGGGTGTGGATTACCTGGCCCGCAAGGCGGAGCTGGACAAGCTGGCGGATAAGATCGTCTACACTGGCCCGGTGGACGCCTACTTTGATTACAAGCTGGGTGCTTTGCAGTACCGCAGCGTCCGCTTTGAGACGGAGGTGCTGGACACCGACAACTATCAGGGCAACGCCGTGGTGAACTACACCGACGCCGAGACACCCTACACCCGCATCATTGAGCACAAGCACTTTGAGTTTGGCACCCAGCCCAAGACCGTTATCAGCCGGGAGTACAGTGCTGAGTGGAAAAAGGGCGACGAGCCGTACTACCCCGTCAATGATGAGAAGAACGGCGCTTTGTATGCTGCCTACAAGCAGCTGGCCGACGCGGAGCCGGGGGTCATCTTCGGCGGCCGCCTGGGCGAGTACAAATACTACGATATGGACAAGGTCATTGAGGCGGCACTGAGCGTCGCGGAGAAAGAGCTTGCCGAATAATTGCAATTGCGGTATACTAGAGCTACAAAACTGCACCGGTTCTCCGGTGAGAAGTGAGGGATAACATCATGAAAGTGATTCTGAAGCAGGACGTCAAGGGCATTGGCAAAAAGGACGAGATCCATGAGGTCTCCGACGGCTACGCCCGCAACTTTCTGTTCCCGCGCAAGCTGGCCGCTGTGGCCGACGCCAGCGCGGTGAATATTGCCCGCGGCAAGGAAGAGGCTGCGGACTTCCATGAGGCAGAGAACGTGGCCGCTGCTCAGGCAGTGGCTGCGAAGATCAACGGCAAGACCGTGACGATCAAGGCCAAGGGCGGCGCTTCCGGCCGCCTGCACGGCAAGGTCACCGGCAAAGAAGTGGCGGCAGCCCTCTCCGAACTGGCCGGCACCGCCATTGATAAAAAGAAGATCGAGCTGGAAACCAAGGACATCAAGGACGCGGGCGTTTTCAACGCCAAAGTCCGCCTGCATGTCGGTGTGGTGGCTTCGTTCAAAATTCAAGTGGAAGTGGAGCAGGCCTGATCTGAAAGAGCCTGTCTGCGCCCCCTCACGGCAGGGGGCGCTTTTTGTAGTATGAGACCCAGAGGAAACGATCATGCCGAACGAACGACATTACTCCAATGAACTGAATCTGGAAAGCGTGGGCATCAATCTGCCCTACAACATGCAGGCCGAGCAGAGCGTGCTGGGCGCGGTGCTTCTCAAGCCGGAGACACTGACCGACCTGGTTGAGATCCTCCGGCCTGAGATGTTCTACACCCGGCAGAACGCCCAAATTTATTCGGAAATGCTGCGGCTGTTCACCAGCGACCAGACCATTGATTTCGTCACCCTGCTGGACGCGGTCATCTCAGACGGCGTGTTTCCCAGCGCGGACGAGGCGAAAGTCTACCTGACCGGTCTGGCCGAGACGGTGCCCAGCATCTCCAACGTGAAAGCCTACGCCCAGATCGTGCAGGAAAAATATCTGGTCCGCCAGCTCATGGGTGTGGCGAAAGATATCTTGCAGGATGCGGGCGACGAGCCGGACGCGGACCTGCTGCTGGAAAACGCCGAGCAGCGCATTTATGAGATCCGCTCCGGGCGGGATTCCAGCGCCCTGACGCCCCTTTCTTCCAGCATGGTGGAAACGCTGACCAATCTGCAGAAGATCAGCGGCCCGGATGCCGATAAGTACAAGGGCATCCCTACAGGCTTCCGCCTGCTGGACACCGTGCTCACCGGCCTTGGCCGCGGCGACCTGATTATTCTGGCTGCCCGCCCCGGTATGGGCAAGACCAGTTTTGCGCTGAACATTGCCACCCGTGTAGCCATGCAGCAGAAAGTACCGGTGGCCATCTTCAGCCTCGAAATGACCAAGGAGCAGCTGACCAACCGGATCCTCTCGGCGGAGGCCGGCATCGACAGCCAGGCGTTCCGCACCGGCGCCCTCCGGGCGGAGGACTGGGAGTACCTGGCCCTTGCCACCGAGAAGCTCCATGACGCGCCCATTTATATGGATGACACCTCGGGCATCACCATCACCGAGATGAAAGCCAAGATCCGCCGGGTGAACCAGGACCCCAGCCGCCCCAATGTGGGCCTCATCGTCATTGACTATCTGCAGCTGATGACCACGGGCCAGCGCACCGAGAACCGTGTACAGGAGATCAGCTCCATCACCCGAAACCTCAAGATCATGGCCAAAGAGATGAATGTGCCCATCATTGCGCTGAGCCAGCTGTCCCGCGCGGTGGAAAAGCAGGGCAACAACTCCTCCCACCGCCCCCAGCTGTCCGACCTGCGTGATTCCGGTTCCATCGAGCAGGACGCCGACTGCGTGCTGTTCCTCTACCGTGATTCCTATTACGCCAGCCAAAACCCGGACGGTGCCGAGGTGGACGCCGACACGGCCGAGTGCATCGTGGCCAAAAACCGCCACGGTGAGACCAGTACCGTGCCGCTGGGCTGGGATGGTGCCCACACCCGCTTTATGGATGTGGACTTCAAACGCTGATGAAACACGACGATTTTTCCGGCATTTTGCAGCGTGTCCGCGCGTTTTGCGAGGCTGAAGCGCTGCTGACGCCGTTGGCAGCCGGAAAGCCGCTGCACTTGGCCGCGGCGGTGTCCGGCGGGGCCGACAGCATGGCCCTGCTGCACCTGCTGCTGGCCTTACAGGCAGAGTCCGGCTTTGTGCTGAGTGTCTGCCATGTCAACCACGGCCTGCGGGGGGAGACGGCCGACCGGGACGAAGCTTTTGTGCGGGAGGCCTGCGCGGAGCTGGGCCTGCCGCTGCGGGTCTTTCGCCCGGCGGAGGTTGGCTTTACGGTGCCGCCCCATGCCGGGGAGGATTGGGCCCGCCGCCTCCGCTACGCCTGTTTTGAACAGCTGCGGCAGGAGGGGATAGACTGCATTGCGACGGCCCATACTGCAAGTGACCAGGCAGAGACGCTGCTGTTCCGGCTGGCCCGGGGCACCGGGCTGCACGGGGCAGGGGGCATCCGCCCCAAACGCCCCGGCTACTGCCGCCCTCTGCTGGGCCTGACCCGGGCAGAGACGGAGGCTGTCTGCATGGCCCGCGGGCAGCGCTGGGTGACGGACGAGACGAACACGGGGGACGACTACGCCCGCAACCGCCTGCGCCACGCCGCCCTCCCGGCTCTTGGCTCGGTCAACGAGGCGGCGGAGGAAAATCTGGCCCGCTTTTGCGAGAAAGCCGCCCGGGCAGACGCCTATTTTGCCCGGCAGGCGGCGACACTGCTGGAAGAGGCCGGGCAGCGGCTGCCCCCAAAGCTCCCCGCCGGGGCGCGGTACGCGCGGGAGGCCGGGGAGGGCGTCTGGGCGCTGGAGCCATTGCAAAAGGCCGACCCGCTCATCCTGGAAACCGCCCTCCACAGCCTGACGGCCCCGGTGCGGGACGCCGAGGAAAAATACATCCGCCTGCTGGCAGCGCTGGTGCGGCGCGGCAGCGGGGCGGTGCAGCTGACCGGAGAGATCCGGTTCCGCGCCGGGGAGGGGACATTCTGGCGGGAAAAAACGCCGGATGCCTGCCCGGAGAACACCGGATTTTATGAGCCGTTTTTCCCCACGGATGGGGCCGAATATCCCCTGCCCGGAGGCCAAAAGCTGAAAATCCGGGTGGTTCCGGCCCCATTTGAAGAAAAAATACAGGGTGTTCATAAAAAAGACTTAAAAAATCAAGCGGATTATGCTAAAATAACTACGTTGTATCCTGCTCTTGTTCTGCGCTGCCGTCAGCCGGGAGACCGTTTCCACCCGGCAGGCCGGGGCGTGGGCAAGGAGCTGCGCAAATGGATGAACGAGGCGGGGATCCCGCCCCGGCAGCGGGCTGGCCTGCCGCTTCTGGCAGCAGGCAGCGAGGTGCTTTGGGTCCACGGCACAGGCTTTGCCGCTGGCCTTGCCCCGGATACGGGCAGCACGCTGGTTTTGCAATTGGAACTGCAAACAATGGAGGAAGTAGAATCATGAGTATGCATGACGATATCAAGAACGTTCTGGTCTCCGAAGAAGAGCTCAAGGCCAAGGTGCGGGAGCTGGGCGCACAGATCAGCAGGGACTATGAGGGCAAAAATCTTGTTCTCGTTTCCATCCTGAAAGGCTCCGTGGTCTTTATGGCCGACCTGATGCGGGCGGTGAGCATCCCCTGCAGCATTGATTTCATGGTCGTGTCCAGCTACGGCGGCAGCAACACCAGCAGCAGCGGCCTGGTCAAGATCATCAAAGACCTGGACGGCGACCTGTCCGGCAAGGACGTGCTGATCGTGGAGGACATTCTGGACACGGGCATCACCCTCTCCAACCTGGTGCCCATGCTCAAGATGCGCCACCCCAATTCCGTGAAGATCTGCACCATCCTGGACAAACCCAGCCGCCGCAAGGCTGACATCAAGCCGGATTACGAGGGCTTCCAGGTGCCGGATGAGTTCGTGGTGGGCTATGGCCTGGATTACGACGAAAAATACCGCAACCTGCCGTATATCGGCATCCTCAAACCCTGCGTTTACGAGAAATAAAAACATTACCAGAACTGGAGTTGATCATTCTTGCAACCAAAAAGACCTCGTATTAACCCGCTGATCTTTGCGCTGGCATTGGCAGCGGTGCTGATGATCTGGTCGGTGTTCACCAGCGGCACGGGCATATCCGGCGGCTCTACCATGAGCTACTCGACGGTGGTGCACTACTTTGAGCACAATCAGGTCACCAAATTCACCCTGGACCGCAACACCAGCGTCATTACCCTGACGCTGAAAGAGGGCGACCTCGACCTGCCGCAGGCTGCAGCTGCCTCCACGGCAGATTCCGCCGGCGGCCTGCTGTCCGGGATGCTGTCGTCTTCGTCGGCGGATTCCACGGCCGCGGAGAAGAACTCGGACGGTACCGTGACTGTCCGCTACAAGCTGCCCTATGCCTACGTTTTCATTGAGAACGTGCAGAGTTATATTGATTCTTATGACGCGGCCAACCCCACGGCTCCTATGGAGTACGATTACACCTCCCTCAAGGAGACCATCCCCTGGATGGAGATTTTGTTCTATCTGGGGATGCTTGGCTGCACAGGTTTCCTGCTCTTCTCCATGATGCGCGGCGGCGGTGCCGGCGGCGGCATCATGAACGTGGGCAAAGCCAAGGTCAAGGACGAGCGGGAAAACAAAAAGACTGCTACCTTTGCCGATGTGGCGGGCGAAGACGAGGAGAAAGAAGAGCTCAAAGAGGTGGTCGAATTCCTCAAGAGCCCGGATAAATTCAACTCGCTGGGTGCCCGCATCCCCCACGGCGTGCTGCTGGTGGGCCCTCCGGGTACCGGTAAGACCCTGCTGGCCCGCGCCTGTGCCGGTGAGGCCGGCGTGCCGTTCTACTCCATCTCCGGCTCGGATTTCGTGGAGATGTACGTCGGTGTCGGTGCTTCCCGTGTGCGCGACCTGTTTGACAAGGCCAAGAAGACCATGCCCTGCATCATCTTTATTGATGAGATCGATGCGGTGGGTCGTCAGCGTGGTGCCGGCCTCGGCGGCGGCCACGACGAGCGCGAGCAGACCCTGAACCAGCTGCTGGTGGAGATGGATGGCTTTGAGGCCAACGATGGCGTCATCGTCATGGCCGCTACCAACCGTGCCGACATTCTGGATAAGGCTCTGCTTCGTCCCGGCCGCTTTGACCGTCAGGTCTATGTGGGCCTGCCCGATGTCAAGGGCCGTGAGGAGATCCTGAAAGTCCACACCAAGAATAAGCCTCTGGCCCCGGATGTGTCCCTGAAAGTCATCGCGCAGCGCACCGCGGGTTTTGCGGGCGCTGACCTGGAAAACCTGGTCAACGAGGCTGCCCTGCTGGCTGCCCGCCGCAGCCGCAAGGCCATCACGATGGAGGACATCGAGGAAGCATCCATGAAAGTGATGGCCGGCCCGGAGAAGAAGAGCCGTGTCGTGACCCCCGAAGAGAAAAAGCTCACGGCCTACCACGAGGCAGGCCACGCGGTGGCGGGCTTCTACTGCAAGCACCACCCCCGTGTGCATGAGATCACTATTATCCCGCGCGGCCAAGCTGGCGGCTACACCATGTATCTGCCCGAGAAAGACCGCAGCTATGTGACCAAGGGCGAGATGTTTGAGGACATCGTTTCCAGCCTGGGCGGCCGTGTGGCCGAGCAGCTGATCTTGGAGGACATCTCCACGGGTGCTTCCAACGACCTGCAGCAGGCCACCAACATTGCCCGCCAGATGATCACCAAGTACGGCTTCTCCGAGCGGCTGGGCCCGGTGGTGTACGGTACCTCTCAGGAAGAGACGTTCCTGGGCCGCGACTTTGCACAGGGCAAGGGCTACAGTGAAACCACCGCTGCCGAGATCGACAGCGAGATGCGGGATATCATCGACGAGGCCTACGAGACCTGCCGCCGCACCCTGACGGAGCACATCGACCAGCTGCACGCGCTGGCCAAGGCCCTGATGGAGCGCGAAAAGCTCAACGAGCAGGAGTTCAACACCGTGATGGCGGGCGGCACCCTGGCCCCCCGTGACGGCGAGGAACCCAAGGCGGAAGAGCCTGCCCAGCCGGCTCAGACCACGGTAGAACCGGCAGAGCCCGCCGAACTGGCAGAGCCCGCCGAGATGGCGGAACAGACCCGGCCCGTGGAGACTCCGGCAGAGGAGGCCCCGGCCCAGAAACCCGAAGAATAAACCCGGAAAGGGGAGAGTGTTGTGGAGGAAAATTTTGAACCGGTCGCACGGACACGCGCCAATTACTACACCCCGGGCAGCCCGGTGCAGTTTGTCTGCGTGGAGCTGCTCAAGGGCGAGATCAGCGGCGAGCACGCGGTCTGCCTGACCTTTAAGAATATTTCCAAGGTGACGCTGACAGCCCTGGAGATTCATTTCAAGTGCAAGGGCGTGGACGGCATCATCCTCTGCGAGGACGAGTTTGAGTATCGTGACATTGCCGTGAAGCCCGGCGAGAGCTTTGGCATGGACGATGCCGTGTTTGTGACCCAGAAAGCCATCACCAGTGTGGATGTTTCCCTCAAGAACGTCTACAACGGCAAGCGGGTGGTCCATCTGGACGCCATCAAGCGGGTGCGCCTGCCGGCCCCCCGCCGCCTGAGCCCCGAGCTGCAGAAAGCACTGGAGGCCCGGATGAACCGTCAGGGCCTGAAGTATATGCCCCAGGTGTTTGAAAACGGCTGGTACTGCGCCTGTGGCGCGTTCCACCCGAAAGAAGAGGATACCGTATACTGCACCGAGTGCGGCTGTGACCGCATCCTGCTGCAGAACGCCCTGAACACCCTGCTCCAGCCGGAGCAGCCGGACCCCGTGCCCGCTGCCCAGCCGGAAGCACCGGTGCGGCCCGTTCAGCCTGCCGCGCAGGAAGAGCCTACCCGTATCATGAGCAGCGCAGCCCAGGAAGAGGCGACCCGGGTCATGCCTGCCCGCCCCCATGTGGAGCAGGCGGCCTCCTTTGCGCCGCCGCTGGAGCCGGTGGAAGCCGGAGAGCAGACCCGCATCCTGGATGCACGGAACTACCAGCCTGCTGCCCGCGCGGCCCGGCCGGACGACGAGGGCACCCGTGTGATGCCTGCCGCCGTGCGGGACGCTGCCCCGGCACCGCAGCGCGCTCCGGAGCCGCAGCCCGTGGATGAAGACGACTACGAGGAGGAAGCGGACTCCCGTGACAGCATCGCTGAGACCCTTATCCGCTGGGTTCCGCCCATCACGGCCATCATCTGCGCAGGCATTGCGCTGTGGGGCTTTGTGTATTATCAGTTTATCCTGTAAAACAGCAGCGGAGGAGGCGGTGAGCGTTTCCTCCGCTTTTTTGCTGCAACTGCTATTTGGCTCCCCTGCCAGGACAGACTCCCTCCGGCCGGAGGGAGATGTCGCGCCAGCGACAGAGGGAGGATCGCTGGACGCGCCAAAGCGCGGCCTGAGAGGTTTTATTTCAAATCGAGGAAGTGGCAATATGGTAGACGAGACGTTACAAGCGGCGTTTGAGATCAAGACGGCCTGCGATGAGATCAGCCGCAAGCTGCTGCGCTGGCACTGGGAGCAGAAGCCCGGGGCCCACAGCCTGGATGCCCTGCTCAAGCACCTGGCCCAGCGCCAGAAAGAAAGCCCGGATTACTACGACCGAATGCCGGACCTGAGCGGCAAGACCAGCTGGCAGCAGCTGGATACCACCCTGTGTATGCGGGTGCTGCTGGACCCGGAAAAAGACGCGGCCAAGCCTCTGGACCTGCTGGGCAATACGCCGCACCCCTCGGCGGCCCGCCGGGCCTGCAACGCGGTGCGCACGGCCCGCAACGAAGCCGCCCACGCGGCGGACCGCACCGATGGCACCCAGGCGGCCATCCTCTTCAACGAGGCCATCGAGAGCCTGGAAGAGGGCTATGCGGGCACGGCGTTCAAGACCAGTGAGCTGGAGCAGTATTACCGGATGGCGGAGGATTTCCTCAGCCGCTGCGGGGCCAAAAAGCCGCTGGCCTCGGCCAAGGCAGAGGAAGAAGAGCCCCGTGCCAGCACGCGAAACCGGAATGGCACAAAGCTCCGCAGCCAGAGCCGCGGCAGCGGAAGTTCCCGCAGCGGAAATGCCCGCCGCACAAACAGCGGGCGGAGTGCGGGCCGGGGCAATGGCTCCCGCAGCCGCGGCAGCGGCCGCAAAAAGCAGCGCCGGGTGCACTACAGCCGCAAAATGGCCGTGGTGCTGGTGGCGGCAGTGGTGCTGGGCCTGGTGGTCCGGGCTGTCAGTATGGGCCTGTTTGCAAAATAATGCAGGAAAGACAAAGAACCGAGAGGACTTTTCCGGGTGGAGAAGCGCTCCCGGTTCTTTTTATGCGCCCGGGCCATACAATGGCAGCAGAACCCAAAAGGGAGGGAGGACCACGGAAAGGACAGGGATTTTACCACTGTTTGGCGGGCTGGCGTTGTTTCTGTTTGGAATGGACCGGATGAGCGAGGCACTGCAGCAGGCAGCGGGGGAGCGGCTGCGGCGGGCATTGGCAGCCCTGACCCGCACCCCGCTGACCGGGGCGCTGGCCGGGATGGTGGTCACGGCAGTGATGCAAAGCAGCTCGGCCACCACGGTCATGGTCATTGGGTTTGTCAGCGCCGGGCTGCTGGAGCTGCCCCAGGCGGTGGCAGTCATCTTTGGGGCCAACATCGGCACCACGGTCACGGCCCAGCTGCTGGCATTCCGGGTGGAGGAAATGCTGGGGCTGGTGCTGTTCGGGGGCTTTTTTCTCTGTGCAGTGGCCCGGACAGAGCGGGGGCGGCAGATGGGGACGGCGGTGTTTTCATTCGGGCTGCTCTTTGCGGGGATGGAGCAGATCCAGAGCGTGGTGGAGCCGCTGGCCCTCCGCCCGGAGTTTGAGGCCTGGATGGCGCAGGTGCGGGAAAAGCCGCTCTGGGGTCTGCTGCTGGGGCTGGGGATGACGCTGGTGGTGCAGAGCAGCTCGGCTACCATCGGCGTGCTGCAGGGCGTGGCACGGCAGGCCGGGCCGGACGGGGTGCACAGCCTGCTGGGGCTGGCCGGGGCCGTTCCGGTATTGCTGGGGGATAACGTCGGCACGACCATCACGGCGATTTTAGCGGCGGCGGGCGGCACCCGGGACGCCAAACGGGCGGCGGCCGCCCATTGCTGCTTTAACCTTTCGGGGTCACTGGTCTGCCTGCTGGCCCTGCCGTGGTTCGTGCGGCTGGTGGAGCTGCTGCCGCCAGAGGGAGAAGAGCTGGAAATTATCGCGCGGCAGATCGCCAACGCACACACGTTGTTCAATGCCCTCTGTACCGTGATCTGGCTGCCGCTGACGCCTCTCATGGTCCGGCTGGTAACAACACTGGTGCCGGAAAAAAGAACAGAATAAGGTCAAAACCGTGGCCATGGCAACGGCGGGGGGTTGACAGATATGGTATACTGATGTTAACTTTCAAAAGGAGGGTCTATCATGATCCGGAAAATCATTCACATAGACGAAGAAAAATGCAATGGCTGTGGTGCCTGTGTCACCGCCTGCCACGAGGGAGCCATCGGCCTTGTCAACGGCAAAGCCAAGCTGCTGCGGGACGATTACTGTGACGGCTTTGGCGACTGCCTGCCCGGCTGCCCCACCGGTGCCATTACATTCACCGAGCGGGAGGCCGCTGCTTACGATGAGCAGGCTGTGCTGGAAAACAAGCAGAAAAAAGCAGCGGCTGCACAGGCAGCTCCTGCCCAGCCCGCAGCCTCGGCATTTCACGGCTGCCCGGGCAGCCGGATGCACCAGTTCCACCGGGAGGAGACAGCGGCTCCTGCCGCGGCTGCTCCGGGAAATCAGCCCTCACAGCTGGCCCAGTGGCCCTGCCAGATCAAGCTGGTGCCTGTGAACGCCCCCTACTTTGCAGGGGCCAAGCTTCTGGTGGCGGCAGACTGCACGGCGTATGCCTATGCCAATGTCCATCAGGAGTTCATGCGGGGCAAAGTGACGCTGATCGGCTGCCCCAAGCTGGATGATGTGGATTACAGCGAAAAGCTGACCCAGATCCTGCGCCAGAACGACATCAAGAGCGTGACCGTTCTGCGGATGGAAGTGCCCTGCTGCGGCGGGCTGGAGCGGGCTGTGGTCACGGCCCTGCAGAACAGCGGCAAAATGATCCCCTGGCAGGTGGTCACATTCTCGGTGGACGGCAAAATTCTGGACCGCTGAGAAGCGCGTGACCGGATCAAAAGAGAGTAACGAAGAAAAACGGCAGGTGCCCCCATTGAGAGGGGAACCTGCCGTTTTGGCGTGTGTGCTTATTGGATGGCGTTGAGAGTGCTCTGGACGAGCTGCGCGATCTGTTCCAACGTCTGCCGCAGCTGGACGAACGAGGCAATGTCGCTGTCCTGAATGAGATCTGTGGGGGCCGAGAGGCTGTTGACAACAGGGGCCACAGAGCCCGTGAGGGTCACAGAGACATCATGGGCGGGGATCTCCAGATGGATGTCCACCGGGATGCTGTCGTCAAAAAGAAGAGACTTGAGGGGCAGGCCCAGCATCAGGGTGGGGGAGCCAACGCCCTCCGACGGGAACTGAAAATAAGTAAAGCCCTGGGGATCGGAGTCCGGGTGGACGATCCACTTGGGGTCCAGTTTCAGGGTGTAGCCGGACATGTCCTGCATGGCAACCTGAGAATCCGGGACGCCCAGCATCTGGGCCAGCTGCGCCTGCGAGACGTAATTGGGCAGCGACCACTCGGGGAAGAACGTCCCTACCAGCGGGTAGCTGGAAACGACGGAATCCCGCAGGGTCCGGTAAAGCTTCCCGGCATTGAACAGAGTCTGGTCTGCATCAATATAGACATCGGTGAAAAAGTTGTCGCCGCTGGTCTCGGTGGTGGCGGCATCGCGGGAGTAAAGATAAAGCTGCAGCTGACCGGGGGAGTAGAGGCCGGTCATCCGGCCCTCTGTGGCCCCGGCCTGGTCCAGAATGGAGTAAAGGGCCGGGTGGGTGGTGCCGCCCTGGGAGGTGACAGCGTAGGTGAACTCGAAATCCGCGCCCTGCTGCAGGGCTTTCAGCTTGCGGTTTGCAAGGCCGTAAAGGACAAGAGCCGCCACGATGCAGACTGCCGCAAGGCAGAGCAGGAGAGTGACAACGGCACGGGAACACTTTTTGCGGGAAGATGCCATAGAGAACGCCTCCTTTTATTGAGAATACGAACCAGAACTTAAAAATCGTGCAAGCTGCCGGGGATTTTGGATCAAAATAAATTTTTCGGGGTATTGCCGGGCAATTTGCCGGTATCCGGCAATCCGGGCAGGTGTGCGGCCCTGATATAAGACCCACCAGACGAATTCAGCGTCGATCTTTTCCATACAGCCGGGCGCGGAGGAATCCCGCACAGCGCCCCGGTTGGCCCACCACCGCCGGATGACCCGCCAGAGGCAAAGAAAGCGGTTGAATGCAAGGACGATGATCTGGTCTGCCTCTTCCAGCCGCCGGGCATAACAGGTTTTGGTGTAGTTTCCGTCCATGATCCAGCTGCTGTGGGTGTCAAGAAACGAGGTGACCAGCTGCTCCTCCTCTCCCGGAACGCGCTCCACCCAGCCGGGCAGAAAGTGCACAGCGTCCAGATGCAGGACCGGAGCGTGATAAAAACTGCCCAGCTGTTTGGCAAGGGTGGATTTTCCGCTGCCGCTGAGGCCCAGAATCGCAATTTTCATAAAAAACCTCTTAATGGCAGGCTTTGACAAAAGCGTCAAACAGGGCCTGCTGGCGGGGGTCGGCCTCGCTGAGCCACTCCGGGTGCCACTGGACCCCGAGGCAAAACGTTGCGTCCGGCTTTTCCAGCGCCTCTATGAAACCGTCCTCGCTGAGGGCGGCAATTTCCAGCCCCGGAGCCACCCGGCTGGATGCCTGATGGTGCTGGCTGTTGACCAGAACGGTGTCCTGCTTTAAGATCTCCGCCAGCAGGGTGCCCCGGCGGACGGTCACGGTGTGGATTTTAGCCCAGTGATCGTTGTGAGGCAGATGCTCCAGGGGCTTGATGTCCTGATACAGCTCCCCGCCGAGGAACGCGTTCAGCACCTGGATGCCCCGGCAGATGCCGAGGATGGGCTTGCCCGCCGCAAGGAATGCATGGAGCAGCTTGGGCTCAGCGGCATCCCGCAGGGGATTGGGCTCCCCGCAGGCCGGGATGCGTTCCTGCCCGAAGAGGCTGGGCTCAATGTCGCCGCCGCCGGGCAGCAGCAGGCCGGCACATTCCAACGCCACGGCCACGGCCTTGTCCGGGTCGGCCAGCTCCACCCAGCGGACGGAAGCACCCGCCCGGGCCAGACTTTCCACATATTTGGATTGTGCGGTGGTCAGCTCCGGGTCAGTGCTCATCCGGGGCATGGCGATCGTAATGGACATTTTATCATCCTCTCAAATTTTCACATAAAGCAAAAACCCGGAACTTTTCAGTTCCGGGCGTTTTGGCGGAAAGATGGGGATTCGAACCCCAGAACGCTTTTGACACGTTACACGATTTCCAGTCGTGCGCCTTAGACCAACTCAGCCATCTTTCCACATCTTCTGTTTTGCTTTCGGGCCGTGGCCCTCAGCGCTCCACTATAATACCTGAAACAAGGAGTTTTGTCAAGCAATTTTTCAAAAAAATTTGTATTTTTTCAAAAAGGACGATGGTGCGTAGTACGACTTTTGAACGGAACTCCCGAACGCCTGCAAAACCTCTTGACGCAGGGAAAAAGAAAGACTATGATGAGAGCAGAGAGAGTGCGGACCCTGGTAAAAACGCAGGGTCAGGAATGAACAGGGAGGAAAATACAATGAATTATTCTGATGTTTTAAACAACGCGCGGCAATGTATCGGCAAATACTGCAAGGCCTGCCCGGTGTGCAATGGCGTGGCCTGCAAAAACCAGGTCCCCGGCCCGGGTGCCAAGGGCGTGGGCGACACAGCCATCCGCAATTATAATAAGTGGGCGGACATCCGGGTGAACATGGACACCCTGTGCGAGAACGGCACCCCGGACACCCATGTGGAGCTGTTTGGGCAGAGCTTCCAATACCCGTTCTTTGCAGGCCCGGTGGGTGCGGTCAGCCTCCACTACTCGGACGCCTACACCGACATGACCTATAACGATGTGCTGGTGCGCGCCTGCGCGGAGAACGGCATCACCGCCTTTACGGGTGACGGCACCAACCCCGACGTGATGACCATGGCCACCAAGGCCATCGGAGCGGCGAACGGCTGCGGCGTGCCCACCATTAAGCCCTGGAACATCGACACCATCAAGGCCAAGATGGAGCAGGCCAAAGAGAGCGGCTGCTTTGCCGTGGCCATGGATGTGGACGCGGCCGGTCTGCCGTTCCTCAAGAACATGACCCCTCCGGCCGGCAGCAAGAGCGTGGCGGAGCTGAAAGAGATCGTGGAGCTGGCGGGCAAGCCGTTCATCGTCAAGGGCATTATGACCGTCAAGGGGGCCCTCAAGGCCAAGGAAGCAGGAGCGGCCGCCATTGTCGTCTCCAACCACGGCGGCCGTGTGCTGGACCAGTGCCCTGCGACTGCAGAAGTCCTGCCGGAGATCGCGGAGGCTCTTAAGGGCAGCGGCGTGAAAGTCCTGGTGGACGGCGGCATCCGCTCCGGCGTGGATGTTTTCAAGGCACTGGCACTGGGTGCCGACGCGGTGCTCATCGCCCGTCCGTTCGTCACGGCGGTCTATGGCGGCGGCGAAGAGGGTGTCAAGTGCTACATTGATAAGATCGCAGGTGAGCTTGCCGACACCATGCAGATGTGCGGGGCACACAGCCTGAGTGAGATCACCCGGGATATGGTGCGCGTATAAATTAAAAGATGATAGAGGACAGGGGCTGTCGAGAGATAGCTCCTGTTTTTTTAAAAGGAGAAAGGTAAATGGAGATCCCTGACAGACTGTTTGAAACTATTTTATTGGCTGTCCGAGATGCGGCAGAAGAAGTAGAAAACGGGAATTTAACGGTGACAGATATCCCGGAAGTATATGAGAATGCGTGCAAAAAGTTGGCCTGCTTTTCGGAACTGTCGAAAGACAATCAGCCAGAACAAATTTTGGAAGCGCGAGAAAAGGCAAGAACAGGGGAATGGTTTCGATCGAAAGATCTATTGAAAGTAATACGACATTTTTATCTGGTAGATTCAATAGAGCATAAAAATTCTGTGACGGAAAAATCAATTTTATTTGTATTGTGTTGCTTTTTGGGCGGACAATATTCTTATACGAAAGAAACTGTTCCGGACTTGATGCGAACAGGAGCACAGCTTTACCTCAGTGCGTCAAAAAGTGGTAGATACTCCTACATGTGTAAACTTCGAGGGCTTGAAGAAGATGAAAAACTCTTGGTCCAGGCAGTACAAATATTGAAGCGGCACAGTGTACAAGTGTTTGTACAAAAGGGAACAACGGTAATCAATGATGAAGATGAGAAGAAGATTCAGCTTGAATTAGAGCAGAAAATCGAAGCATATGGTGGCTTGAAATTTTTGCAGGAGCTTTTTTTAACTGAAATCGCGCCAAAATATGATGCTGAAATAGGGCGATATATGATTTACAGGGGAAAAACCGCTCTTGGACACGTTCCGAAAAATCTCAAAAGCAGGATTCCTTACCAATATTTGATTCAACTTGCGCTAAAACATTTGCCTGCTCAAAAGTGTGTTGTTGGAATTTCAAAGCAGTCGTTTCAAGAGATCATAGAATATGGAGCAGCATACCTTGAAACATTGCAACTACAGGGGTACAGCGCGGCGGAAGATATGTTTTGCGAGGGGCAGGATTTGGGAATAGATGTCTACAAAAATATGCTGTTTGAAAAACTGTATGTCCCGAGGCAGTATCATCCGGAGTTTATAAAGATGCTCTTGGTTGGAATGTTCCGGCAGGAGTACGAGAAATGCCGCCCTGAACTGCGAAGCTATTCATTTTCATGCTATCTTAAAGTGGCTTTCTATATCCTTCAACGATCCAATGGGCCAACAATATTTTCCAGGAAAGAATTGCGCGAAAATTGTTCAGTTGGTGAATTTCGGTTGAATCAGCTTCTGGGAGACATTTCACAAAAAGCGAAAGACGTGAACAAGGGATTCTGTGCGTTTGTTGATCGAACTACCTCATGGAAGAAGCCGTTGATTCAATTGGACGAGGAAAATTACTTTTGTCTGGATGCACGAATGGTTGGATATGGATTTTATGAGGTTCTGTACCAAGTACTGTTTGAAAAAATGGGAAATAGTCTTAGCCGAGAGCAAGGAAAGCTTTTGGAAAAACTTTTATATCAAATGTTTCAGAAAAAGAAAATTCCATATCTGGCTGGAAAATATCTGACGGAGGGAGACTTACCCGGGCGGGATTGTGATATGATCCTTGATGGAAAGGACAAGTCGATGTTTCTCGAAATAAAAAAATGCCCGTTGCCGCAGTCGTATGAGACTATGGACGATGTGGAAGTCTTTAAAACATTGGGAAAAGGTTTGTTTTATGCGCAGGAGCAAATTCTGGCTCATCGTCTTAGATTAAAACAAAAAGGAATGATCGAACTTTATGATGAACAGGGACGGCATTTGACAGATTATAAAACAAATGGAAAACGAGTGCTTTCGGTAAGCATCTGTATGCCTGAGTATGATTTTTTCACAGAACGGCAAATGGTAGAACGGATATTGGAGGTCGGGCGGACGGGCACGTTTCACGCATATGATGAAAATAGAGAAAGCGCCTTGAACGGATTAAATGGACGATTGGAAAGAATCCGTAAACTAATGGCTCAACTAAACGATGAAAAACAGGTTGAGCACAGAGCATTTTTTAATTCGCTATTTTTTAGTTTGCAGCAAATATGGATGATCTTACGCTTTTCGGATGGGATAGAAGACTTTTTAGGGATATGTTCCACATTAGCGTATGTAACACATGGAACCGGTGATGTTTATGCTGAAATAAGAGAAGCGGTTCGACTGAAGCAGATGCGTCATAAAATGAACGGTTATCAATTGATTGAAACATAAAATTATGATACTATGAAACTGTGGATGTTCGGGGAGCGGAGATGAAGAAAGACAAGAGGAATCTACCATGATTACATTAAAGCAATACACAAATGAACAAAATCAAATTCTTCCCTTGATTCAGGGCTTTTGGAAAGTCCATAGCAATTATGCCCAGAGTGAAGCGGAAGCACAGGAAGACCTTTACAACTGGACGAAACCGGGCCATGTTATCTATTTCATCCGAAATGATGAAACCAATGTGGGCTTTGCACATTTGGGAAGCCGCGGCGGGAAAATAGATTGGCTGGAAGAACTTTTCATTCTGCCGGAATACCAAGGAAAAGGCTTTGGCAGTAAAGCGATTCGTCAGTTGGAAGAAATTGTGAAGAAATATTCCGTTTCACTTTATATTGAAGCAGCGGCCCGCAATGAAGCTGCGATTCGACTGTATCGAAAACTGGGTTATAATTGCCTGAATACCATTACGCTCCGCAAAGATTTTCCAGAATATGAGTACGATGTTGTACGAAATGAGAAAATCTACGATATGAGTTTTGAAATCCGCAAGGATAAAGATTTTTAAAGCCTACAATAAGATGGTACAAAAAACGACATCTTCCCGGAAGGGGGGAGATGTCGTTTTTGTATACTATCAAAAATTATTTCAACGTCCCATCCAGCACCTGCTGGTAGTACCAGGGCTTCGGGGCGTGGAACGTTTTGCCGCTGAGAAACTCGAAATCCGGCTGGGTGAAGCGGGGCATGGTGAGCTCCCAGGCACAGAGAGCCTGATACTTCAGCTTCAGCTCCCGGTTGGCGCTGTTGTTGCCGTACTTGCTGTCGCCCAGGATGGGGCAGCCGATGCTGGCCATGTGGGCGCGGATCTGGTGGGTGCGGCCGGTGATGAGCTTGACCTTGAGCAGGGCCAGACGACCAGAGACGGCGATGGTCTCATACTGCGTTTCCACCTCCTTGGCGCCGGGCTGCTTGTCCTCCACGATCTTGACGATGCCGCGGTCAGCGTCCTTGAGCAGGTAGCCGCCCAGCGTGGCGTCCGGCGGGGTGGGGCGGCCAAAGGTGACACAGAGGTAAGTCTTCTGCACATCGCGGTTTTTGATGGCGGCCAGGAAGAGCTCCTCGGCCTCGGGCGTTTTGGCGATGATGACCAGGCCGCTGGTGCCGGTGTCCAGCCGGTGGCAGAGGGCCGGGGTGTAGAGGCTGTTCTCCTTGTATTCCCCCTGCTGGTTGAGATAGAGCAGGGCACGGTTGAGCAGGGTGTCGTCCTCCGGGCCATCCACGGCAAGGCCGGCGGGTTTGTTGACGATGAGGATCTGCGGGCAGTCATACACCACCTGCGCGGGGCCGCGGGCGTTCTTCCAGGCGGGACCTTCCACCCGCTTGTCGGCGTCCAGCACTTCGTCCAGAATGAAGAGCTTGATCTCATCGCCCGCCATGACGCGGGTGGAGAGGGGCTGCTTTTTGCCGTTGAGTTTGATCTTGTTTTCGCGCAGGGCCTTGTTCAGGCGGCCCGGGTTCAGCGCCGGGAACTGCTCCATCAAATAATTGTCCAGCCGGGTGGGGGCAAGACATTTCACTTTTAAAATTTTCACGGAAATTTTCCTCTCTATTTTGAAATCAGTTGCAATAGAATGGGTTCTTGAATCGTTTTTATTGTAGCGGAATAAATCTACCGCGTCAAGAAAGAAGGTGTTTTTATGAACCTGAAATATAAGATTCTGGCTGTTCTGGCTGCGGGCATCGCATTGACGGCCTGCGGCGGCTCCGGCACCCCCGCCAGCACCCCCGCATCCAGTGCAGTGCCGGCCTCGTCCCATGTGGCAGAAGAAGGCGTTACAGAGCCAATCAATCTGCTGACATGGACACTGGACAATCTGGATGACTCGGATGCGGTAACGTTTATCCCGGCATCCATCGTTTCCGGCGTACAGGACGGCAAATTGACTGCAAAGGTGTTCAGCTACGACCTTTATAAAAAAGAAGATATTGAAAACCTTGCCGTTGGCGACAAGATCACCTTCCACGAAGAGGGTGCGGCATGGAATCAGGTCGTGAACTATGCGGTGACGAGCATCGAAAAAAATGACGAATACCATTTTGTAAGCATCAACGGCGGCATGGAGCAGCCCGGCGGGCTGGACTTGAAGCTGGAGGATGATGACACCTACCGGACGATGACCTTCGACGATTACCCGCTCTATTACGAGATGGGAGAAAAGACGATGCCGCTGGCAGAGGATGTAGTGCTGAAAGACAGTTCTGCCGACCCGCAGGCCGAAGCCGTGGAGACTACGGGCGCGGATGCGGTGGCAGCAGCGATCAATGCAGACCCCGATAACTGGACCACCTATAATACCACGCTGGTGGTGCAGGGCGGCAAGGTGCTGGAGGTGCGCCGCATCTGGGTCCCGTAAATTTTGTCCAAATCGGTTGACAAACGCTTTGCACATGCTATAATTTAACTGTACGCAAGGGGCACTGTGCCTTTTTGCGGGATGTGAATTATGACAGATGGCAATGATGGGGTCAGAAATGTACCACCCGCCGCCCAGAGAGAGCGCCCGCAGGCTGCAAGGCGCTCCGGCAGGTCTCGTTTCGTGCCGCCCCGGAGCTTCCGGCGAA
>ERZ809074.2225-NODE-2225-length-22112-cov-4.769461_pt1 | contig 22112 bp, 16 predicted proteins | sample MGYA00520795_ERZ809074 | MGnify/ENA primary metagenome ERZ809074 (study PRJEB31570, sample SAMEA3212989) | Homo sapiens | biome: human-gut; feature: human gut; material: fecal | place: Sweden | collected 2011 ...
AAATTATACATTAAACGGCCTAATGACCGATTTGGGTTTAATGAGTAATAGCGGGCTATTTCAGATGGATCACCCCAATAATTGTAGCGACAAGAATATATGCCTGGAATTTCCCCCACGGCGTGGGGAACAGACCCCCCAATGTGGGGTTTCATTCCCCACGCCGTGGGGGAAAATTTTAGGCATGTTTCTTTGTGAGATTGTTCGTAAGATGTACGAACTGTTTCTTTTCCTAATGCCTGATACGGGTTACCCAAATCGGTCATTAGACCGTTTTGTGTTGTATTTTATAACAGCTTGCCGTTTTGTGTGATATTTTATAAGAAGTTTCCTTTGACTGCTGATAACTCTGTCAAGTTATTGTCAGAGACTGGCGGAAATCATTTTCTCTTGAACATCACATGCAGTGAATGCTGCTTCTGAGGAATGGAGTATTTGGTAAGCACGCCAGGTCCGCAGCTGCTGTTTCCCAGTCCCATCATTGCCGCGTCGATATTGAGAAAGACGTTGTTCTCAGTATGCAGGTCGCAGTCGTGGGCTACGGTAGACAGCTGATGCTCCGAATAGGGCAGGGCAGAGAAGGCAAACGGAGTGGCGTTGGCTGTCGTCACGGTGTAGCCTCTGCCCTTGGCATCGGTGAGAGATAGCGTGACGGTCTGCTCATGGTTGCCGCTCGACTGTGGCCGCGGATAGTGTACGTATTCCTGGTCCACGCTGCTTGTCCATCTGCCGATGCCCGTAGCTTCGAGGCGGTCCACATAGCTGTCCTGCAATCCCTGTCCATACCATGACAAGCGGGTCATATCCTTGTCCATCAAGAACGTGTTGCCGATGCATGGCAGTGGCGGCAACTGTCCCTCAGGAGTATACGTGGCGCTGAAATCCACAGATCCGTCAGCATCCATGGTGTATACATAGTCTGTGGTTATCTTGCCATTGGCATAGCGGCATTCCTGTGTTGTGGTCACAGTAACCGTTCCGTCGGCATTGCGTTTGGCGTCGAGAGGCTTCACAGTGGCAGTCTCAGGAGAGTCAAGCCTGTTGTTCTTCCAGTCTTTGGCTATCCAGTTGCCGAATCCCTTGTCGTTGTCGAGAGGAGCGCGGAAGAAGTGGGGCTTCACGATATCAAACCACTCCATTGCCTCTTTCATGTCAGCCTCTCTGCCGGTTTTCAGCGGCATGGGACTGAAAGCTGTGGCGAGGCGGTCGTTGATGGCAAACTGCTCGTGTTTCACTTCGAAGCCTGCCTTTGCCCACTTGGTGTCGCTTTTCAGTTGGATGCTGACATTGAGCCGCACATCGGCAGCAGGGTCGAACTTGACGGAAGGTACTGTCAGATCCTTTATCTCACCTTTCTTTATCACTTTTCCGTTCTCCGTGATGTTAAATGCGATACGGTAATTGTCCATCTCCACCATATTGTCGAGCATCACGACATTCAGCCTGTTGCCCGTGAGCTGGACATCCATCGGCGCATACACCTGTTTCACCTCATTATATTTGGGAGTAAGCTTGCGGTCAGACGATACTATGCCCTTCACGCAGAAAGCCTTCAGATTGGGCACATCGCCGAAGTCACCGCCGTATGCCACCATCGTCTTTCCGTCGTCGCGTTTCTTGAATATCCCTCCGTCTGCCCATTCCCAGATGAAGCCGCCGAGCATCCGCTTGTGACTGTATATCTCGTCCCAATACTCCTTGAAGTTTCCGAGGGCATTTCCCATGGCGTGGGCATATTCGCTGGTGAGCACCGGACGGTTGTCGTTGGTCTTCCGGGCGATGCTCAGCAGACGTTCCCATCGTGCGTTCTCAGGACGCTCCATATTGTTGTCCTTCACTCCAGGGTTGAGATATTCTTCCTGCACACGAGGATAGAAGCGGCTAATCACGTCGACATACTCCGGGTCCTTGTTGTCTGCGCCCTGTGCTCCCTCGTAGTGTACGGGGCGTGTGGGGTCGTATTCATGAATCCATGCCGCTGTCATGGCAAAGTTGGGACCCCATCCCGACTCGTTGCCAAGCGACCAGAACACCACCGACGGATGGTTTCTGTCTCTCATCACCATCCGCTGCGTGCGGTCGATGAATGCCGCTGCCCATGTGGGGTCAGAGGCGAGAGTGCCCCGAAGTCCGTGTTCCTCTATGTCGGTTTCGTCCATCACATACATGCCGTATTCATCGCAAAGCTCATACCACCGTTCGGTGTTGGGATAATGGCAGGTACGCACGGCGTTGATGTTGCATCGCTTCATCAGTCTGATGTCCTCCACCATGCGTTCCTCCGTCATTACGTGTCCCGTTTCAGGGTCCATCTCATGGCGGTTCACTCCGCGCAGCCTCACCTGCTTTCCGTTCACGAGCATCATACCGTCTTTTATCTCCACCTTGCGGAATCCCACCTTCGTCTCGGCCCTCTCCACCGTATTTCCGGCAGAGTCGGTGAGGGCGAGTTTCAGCGTGTATAGATAGGGATGCTCGGCGTCCCATTTGTGTGGGTTCTTTATAGTGGTCTTCAGCCATCCGTATGGAGCGTAGCCACGCTGCGGGTTACGCTGGTTGAGAATCTTTCCCTTCTTGTCAAGATTCAGCATCGGTTCGGCGGCATGCCACAGGGCAGTGTCGGTCACCGCTTTCCCGTCGGCATCGTAGAGCATTGCCGAGATGCGGTAGCCCTTTCCCTTCTCGTCGCCGCAGACGCTGAGTTTCGGGTCGATCACGAGTTCCGCATCCCTATAATCATCATCAATAAGCGTGCGCACTCCAAAGTCGGCTATGCGTATCTTCGGCGTGGCAAAGAGGGTTATGCTACGGTGTATTCCGGCGATGCGCCACATGTCCTGGTCTTCGAGATAGCTGCCGTCTGAATATTTCATCACCTTTATCGCTATCATGTTGTCGCCCTCTTTCAGATATGGCGTGAGGCAGAATTCTGCCGGTTCCATGCTGCCCTGAGAGTAGCCCACCTGCTGTCCGTTGACATACAGATAGAAGGCACTCGACACGGCACCGAACCTTACGAACACCTCTTTCCCCTTCCATGATGCAGGCAGGGAGAATGTGCGGCGGTAGCAAGCCGTGGGGTTGCGTTCCGTATAGGCGGTGTAGGTCTTCTTCGGTTCCCGCATAACGTGGGGCGGGTCAATCTTGAAGGTGTATCCGGAGCTGCTGTATATGGGAGTGCCGTAGCCGTTCATCTCCCAGTCGCCAGGCACTCCGAAAGTAGTCCATCCGGTGTCGTCGAACGAGAGACTGTAGAAGTCAGCCGGCTGTTCGTCGGGTGTCTTGGTCCAGTTGAATTTCCATTCCCCGTCGAGCGACATCTGCATGTCGCCATTCCCGTTGAGATACGGCATGAAGGCGGCACGTGCCGGCATACGGTTCTTTTGCAGCACATACTGGTTCTCCCAGTCGTGTTGCTGTGCCTGGGCTGCAGTGGCAAGGGCCAGTGCGGCAGTGAGTATGATGTGTTTCATAACGTCTTGTATATAATTATATAAAAATGCATGATTATATAGGATTGACGTCCGTGAGGTCGGTATGTAACGTGTCGTCACTCTTTCCAAACCCTCTTTTTCAGCCATAAGGCAAGTATCGGATCACACATTTCCATATATTTAGGAGCAGTGAGCGAGATGAGGTCTTTCTCAACGAGAGTTTTTTTGAGTCTTGTCACATTGGCGGCCGTGCCCAAGCGGTAAGTGTTCAAGACCGCTGACTGTGTGAATCCCGTGTGTACGCCATTTACCAAGGCGTGAAGAAAATTCATCTGATAGGCAGAAAGATCTTCTGTCTGCTGGATGAACAGTGGTTCACAAGCATCGAGCAGACGGTTGATACCGTATTGTACATCAGATTCCGTCACTTCTGTCTTGGTTTTCAGCCAAACAAGCCATGCCAGTTGTTGTACATAAGAAGAATACCTGTCTGTCACGGTGCAAATGGTGTGTGCAAGTCCTTCAGATATATGTTTTCCTGTTATTTTGAAACGCTCACATATGTATGCTACCCAATCCTCTTCGCTTATCTTGTTCAGATAAAACAGATCTCCAAAGCGATAAAACGGATAGCTCTGGTCTTGGAACATTTTTTCCATCATGTGTTTCTTGCTTCCGTAGAGACAATATGAAACGTGTTTCTGTAGTTGCCATATTCCCCGTAGTTTCTTCTGAAATATCAACGAGTCGTTGAAATCGCCAATCTGCTGGAATTCATCTATGCACACTATAATCCTATAGCCTTTGGCTTGTGCTATCAATTCTGGTAGCTTCAACACGTCTTCTGTTGTACTGTTGCTTGCATTGTATTGCAAAGAGATGGAAAAGTCAGTCAAAGGGTCTTGTCCGAAACTTATCTTAGGGACAAACCTGCTTAAAAATACTTTCGTGTTTTCCATCCATTCCTCCCATTTAGTTGATGTTGCACGTACCACTGCCGTTGCAAAGGCATTGATGAAGTCTATCTCAGAGCGACAACCGAAAGCGTCAATATGTGCAATCTTTATGTCATCACTTTTAACGAGCGAGCATACCTTGTCGACAAGCGACGTCTTTCCCATACGGCGTGGAGAAATCAATATGGTGTTGATGCCATAGTTAAAGTTAGCCTTCAGTCGTTCTGTCTCTTCTTTTCTGTCAGTAAAAGTATCGCCTTCTACACGAACACCGAAAACAAATGGAGTTTCAAAGTTCTTTGCCATAACTGGATAGGATTGATGTTACGCATGCAAAGATATGAAAAAAAATAGTTTTAAACAAGGTTGTTTTAAACAAAGTTGTTTAAAAGTTGTAAATCCTCAACCTATAGCGAATATGTGCTATAGGTTGAGGATTTAATGGGATTTGATGGTATTGTATTGTTTTCAGAATACAGCAGCTGCTTTTCTGATTTCGCAAATTTAGTGAATGGTTTCCGTATACAATAGATTTTGTCTTGGCGTGATTTCTGTATCGTAAAGGATACCCCCCAACGGTCTGATGGCCTGTTTGAAATAAAAAATCCGCAGACCAATGAGCTTGATTTGCGGATTTGTATTCATTTGTGTGTTTTGTTACCTTTTCGTATACTCTTTCTTTACATCAGACTTGTCTTGCCTTCGAGAGTGTCGTGGTTGTTGCGGAGGTCGGTCCAGTCCACTTTCTTCTTGGTGTCGATGCCATTGATGTATTTCTCGATGTTGGTGTAGCCGTCGCCGTTGCAGTCGAGGTTGGCGTCAGACGGGTCGTTGGGGTTCAGACCATTTGCAATCTCCCATTCGTCTGGCATTCCATCACCGTCGGAATCTTTCCATGCAGTGTACTTCTTGTATTTAGGGAATCCTCCCATCTGCTCGATGCTGGTAATGATTCCGTGCTTGTAAGAATCATTGTCAAGACGACGGTATTTGAAGAAGCCTTCTTCGTTCTTTGATTTGTCGGAGAGTCCCCACATATCTCCGTATGGATTCTTCTTTGGAAGTTTCTTTACGTAATAAGCCTGTCCTGTGCGAACCTCCTCAACGATGCGCTGGTCAACGATGTCGCGGCAAGGGAAAGTAGCTCCTACGTTTGACAGAACCTTATCGAAAGTCTGATCAGAAGGAATGATGGTCATGTGAGGCATGGTGAACGGTTCGTCAGAGTGCATCAGTGCTTTTACGTCATCAGGAATACCGTTAGGAAGATCCTTGTCGGCAATCTGTATGCCGCCGTCCCAGTTGTCCTTTGTTACGCGTTCGTTGCCTTCAACGATGTTGCCTGCAGCATATATTCGTCCGTATTGCGGATAATCGAAGAGTTTGTTGCTACGGCTCTCGCTCTTTACGATGCGATAGCTGATAGGGCCTTCTGGAGTGAGAGGTCCTGGTTTGTAGTAGTTGTTGATGAAATTACTCATTGTAGAGTATTCACCACCATCAGCAGTACGGTGAACCCAGTTGTAGATGATGTTGTTCACGAAGTTGAACACGCCTCCCCATCCGATAGACGGGTTGCGGCCAGTGTTGTCAGCCCAGAGGTTGCGCATGAACGATGAGTTCTCTCCACCAATTGTTGATCCGAAGGCATGGTTCCATGTGTCGAGAGCCTTGGCTGATATGGTGTTCTGGATTGTTACGTTTACTGTTGGTACCTTGCGCTTTGGCTTGCCGTCATGGAGGTCAAACATGTGGCGATAGAACGAGATGTTCTCGTCCAGTCCCCACTCGCAAGAGCAGTGGTCAATCATAATGTTACCGACAGGATTGCCTCCGAAAGAGTCTTCACGGTACCATACGTGTGTGTTGCCGCGGCGGAAGCGCATGTGTCTGACGATTACGTCATGGGTGTTGACCTGGAATGACTCTCCGGAAATCTGTACACCCTCTCCTGGAGCGGTCTGTCCGGCTATGGTGATATAAGGGGCACGTACGATGATAGGAGTCTTGAGCACGATGTTTCCTGATACATTGAAGACAACGATACGTGCACCACCTTGTTCACAAGCCCAACGGAATGAGCCAGGACCGTCATCGTTGAGGTTTGTTACTGTGAGAACCTTTCCGCCACGTCCTCCGAATGTGTACATACCGCCACCCTCGGCTCCAGGGAATGCTGGAATCTTGGCTTGGCGCAGGTCGTATGGACGAGAAGCCCAAGGCACATAATGGCGTCCTTTCATAGCTTCAGCCTTGACGATAGGCCATGCAACAGCCCATGCAGAATCAGAATGGGCTGTCCAAACAGCTGTCAATGAGTCGATTTTCGCTTTTGCCTCTTGTGTGATTACGGGGTACTGTGCGTGTACCGCCTCTGAGCCGACCGTGAGGGTCAGCGCAGCCAACAATAGTTTTTTGCTAATCATAATTGTTATGTTTGTTTTAATTATCCTTTTAGCTTATTTTATGACGTTGGCAACAATGATGTGTAACCATTTGCCTATACATGAAAATCCCTCTCATAGTGTTTGGGTATGAGAGGGATTAGATTATTGTTATTGCTGAATTATTTAACAAACTTCTTTCCGTTCTGGATAAGGATGCCCTTGGCATTGTTGTTTACGCGCTGACCTGCAAGGTTGTAGATAGGAGCATTGGCATTAGCCTTGTTGACAGTGATGTCGCTGATACCTGTTGTTCCGACTGTAAACTCGAAACCGTAGATACCTATCTGGCTCTTTGTGTTGAACATGTGGTAAGATTTGCCAGCCTCTACAGGGAATGAAACGTATCCGAGAACCGGACGGTTTTGTGTGATGCCGTTGGTGTGCTGCAGAACGTAGTCGTCGGCCATCTTGCCAGTGTTCAGATATTCAGCGTCGCCTGTGTCAACGCTACCCTTGAAGGCAAAGCCAGTGTTCTGGTAGAAGATGGAAACGTCGATTGTTGAAGGAGCAAGTGGCTGTTTCGTGTCGGCATCAACAATGTATGTAGGGTTTTGGTTCTTGTTGCCGTAGATGGCAACCTTGAGAGTTCCTGATTTCTTTGCAGAGAATCTGTAGTAGAGACCCTTCTGCGGCATATCCATGCCCGGTTCCCAGTATGTGCCGTACACGCGGTGTGCCGTACCGTTATCTGTTTCCTCGTCAAACTCCCAGTGGCTTAACTCCGGGTTTCCCTGGCCCATCAGATACTGTGCAAACTTTGGGTTGCATCCGTCAACAATAAGTGCATCGTTGCCGTCCACTTTGCCTTTAAGCTCCCATGCTACGGGTTCTTTGTCGCCTTCTTTCACGCCGTTTGGTGTAGAAACGGCTGTCATGGACATGTTTTCGGTCTCAGCTGTTATAATGAAAGTCTTGAGTGTTGACGGCTTGCTCGTGTCTGGGGCATCGGCAGTGCCTCCACCGTAGATGTTTGATGTGGCTTCGCCCTGTACGACGTTCTCAAGATTATAGTCTGCAGCCTTCCACACTTCCTGTGCGTTTAAACTCATTGCGCAGAGCGCAACTGATACAAGAGTAAAAATTTTCTTCATGTTTCGTTAGTTTTTGAAGTTTAATAGATGCTTAATTTTTTCAGTCCTACTTTTTTATGATTGTATGAAATACGCTTCAAAAGTATTGCTTATATTTTAAATATGTGTATATGTGCACGTTTATTTAAAATCTTTTAACCGTAAAGCACACAATATATCTACATGTTAACATTGTTATCTTTGCTTGTTTGTTTGTTGCGATATTCCAATGGTGTCATGCCGAATTTCTTCTTGAAGCATTTGCCGAAATAGCTTGATTCCTTGAAGCCCACTTCATAGGCTATCTCAGAAGCGCTCTTGTCGGTGGTGACGACGAGTTTCTCTGCCTTGTCGAGACGGATTTCCCTTACGAGGTCTACGGGGGCGAGCCCCGTCAGGCTCTTCAGCTTCTTGAAGAATGCCGAACGGCTCAGTCCCACACCCTCGGCTATCGTGTCGATGTTGAAGTCATTGTTCCGTAAGTTCTCCTCTATGATAGTGCGGATGCGGTCGACGAACTGCAGGTCTTTCTTTGCCAGATGGTCCTCGTATCCGTTGCACTTTGCTGTAGGTTCTGCACTGTTCTTTGCCTGCAGCACCATCTTGCGCTGGAATATGCTCTGTTCGCGCAACAGCTGCTGGATGCGTGTGGCAAGCATCTCGTGGCTGAAAGGTTTTGTGATGAAGGCGTTGGCACCAGTGGCGATTGCTTTCATCATGTCGTCATCGCCGTTCTTTGCTGTCAGCACTATCACCGGAACATGGCTCACGCTGAAGTCACGCCGTACTCTCTTCAGCAGTTCCACGCCATCCATACGTGGCATCATGAGGTCTGTGATGATGAGGTCGGGATGCACGTCAAGAATCTTTTCCAGAGCGTCGGCACCGTCTGTAGCCGTCACCACATGATAGGAGTGGCTCAGCTGTAGCTGCAGCATCCGTCTGAGATCACTGTTGTCTTCGGCGAGCACAAGGGTAGGGCGGTACTGGTCTTCAGAATGGGTATCGTCGTTGGCGGCAGCCTTATCTGCGGCATCACTGCTGATTCCTTCCGTGTCGCCGGCGTAGGTCAGATCCTGCGGATTGATATTGTCGCCAAGCAGGATGTCGTGGTCGTCGTCTTTGAACTTCTCCTTGCTCATCGGTATTTCGAGAGTGAACGCCACTCCCTTGCCGTCGGCAAGATTCTCCGCCCATATCCTGCCATGATGCAGAGCGGTGAATTCGCGCGACAGACTGAGTCCTATTCCCGTTCCATGCTGGTGTGAGTCAGAAGATTGGGCGTTGTCTGCCATAGAGAATCTCTCGAATATCTTTTCCAATTGCTTTTCCAGAATTCCTACACCGTCGTCGCTCACTGTGATGCGGCAGATGTCGGCATCATAGTCGGCAGTCAGAGTCAAGGCGATGTTGCCGCCATGGTCGGTATATTTGAATGCGTTGCTCAGCAGGTTGTTCACTATTACGGCAATCTTCTCGGCGTCACACCAAGCCATGACGGGCTTTTCGGGCAGATTGAAAGATAGCGTGATGTTGCGGTCTTTGGCTGCGAGACGGTACTCCGTGCAGAACGCCTCTGCAATGGCATTGATGTCGGCATGAGAGAGCTGCAGACGCATCTTCTTGTTCTGCAGTTTGCGGAGGTCGAGAATCTGGTTCACGAGATGCAGCATCTTTGAAGTGTTGCGGTCGATTAGTTGCAGATATTCCTTACCCTCGCTGCTTAGCGTTTCGTGGCGTTTCAGTTCCTCGATTGGCGATTTAATGAGAGTGAGCGGTGTGCGCAGTTCGTGGCTCACGTTGGTGAAGAATCTGATTTTCAGTTCCGCCAGTCTGTCGTTGATATACACCTCGTTGCGCATCCTTATCATATATAGCGAGAGTCTGATGCCGGCAAATATGGCAAGACACAGAAGGATGAAATAGATGGCGTATGCCCACCACGTGGCCCACCATGGTGGCAGCACTGTGATGAGGATAGTGCATTCTGGTGAGTCGTCGTAGACAGACTTCACTCTGAATGTGTATTTGCCAGGCGGCACGTTGGCGTATGACGCCAGACGGCTGTTGTCGTTCAGGTGCCATTCGTTTTCATATCCGTCGAGGATGTATTTGAATGTCGTGCGGCTGTTGTCTATGAAGTTCGGAGTGGTAAACTCTATGGAGAACATGTTCTGGTCGTGGTTGAGCACTATCTCCTTGGCATATCGTGGCGACATCTCGCTGATGGCGGGGGAGAAGCTGTCGAGGCTGCGGTTCTGCACCTTGAAGTCCACGATGATGGTCTTGTAATCATGTCTTGAATCCTTATCCAGTTCGTCAGGACTGAACACTATTATTCCCTCCCTGCAGCCCATGAGAATCCTGCCGTCGGAGAGACAGATGCTGCTGTTGTCTTCCACTTTGTTGCGCATCACTCCGTCGAGGAATCCGTATGTCCTCACCGAGTGGTCGCTATCAGAGAAGCTGATGTTTGTCAGTCCGTTTTCAGTCGTCAGCCACAGGCGGTGATGGTGGTCTTCGGTCATAGTAGACACTATGTTGCCCACCATGTTGTTTTCACGCATGCTCTCAAGATGCAGCTTTCCGCTTCGTTTGTCGTAGCCCATTATCCTGTTTGTGCTGCATCCGAAGATGCTGAGCCAGATGCTTCCGTTGCTGTCTTTGAATATGGAGAATATGTCGTTGTCCACTACGGTTGGGTTGTCGCCCCGTCTGTAGTCGTTTATCGTGATGTCTTTCGGTGCCTTGAAACCGGCACCGAAAGAGAGCAGTCCGTCGGTAGTTGCCACCCATAGCGTGTGGTCGTTGTCTTCGGCTATCTGCCTCACGTTCAGATACAGGTCATTGTGAGGATATTGTTTCAGTTCATTGTTCTTGTTTATGAACACTGTCTTTCCGTTTCTGTTTGCTATGAGGTTCAGACCTCCGCCGTATGTGCATACCCAAATTCTGCCCTTTGAGTCCTGGAAGGTGTAATACACTTTGTCGTTGCTCAGCGAATAGCGGTCGTTGGCATTGTGTCTGTATGTGGTCAGTCTCATGCCCTGCTGACAGCTTTTGTCGGGAGTGGCCTTCGTCAGTCCGCCACCTTTGGATGCCAGCCAGATGTTGCCGCTGCGGTCTTCCATGATGTTGTATACGATGCCCATCGTGCCATTGTATTTCCTCACCACGCTGTTGGTCATCAGATCCACGCAGTAAACGTTTCCCCGCCTTGTGCCAATCCACAGTAGTCCGTCGCGGCTCTGGTACAGGGCGCGTATTCCGTAGTTGTTGTCATTCGGGTTGGTGTCGCCGGCGAGAAGCGAGGAAAGCAGATAGGAGATATGTCGGTGTGGGAAGCGCACCTTGAACAGGCCGCTGTTTGTAGACGAGAGCCATAGCAGTCCGTCTCTGTCGATATTGATATCAGAGAATGACGGACTCTCTTGTTCATTCAAGAACGTAGGAGTGAGCTGTCGGGTGAATGTTGATGTCAGCATATTGTCTATGCTGCCCATCCGTTTAGTTGTCCTGTCATAGCGCCACACCTTTCCGTTGCGCAGCAGTACGAAGAGTCCGTTGTCGCCGGCATCGCAGAATTTCACGGCATCCAGCGTCGTTTCCATCGGCGTGGCAAAATGTTCGGTTGCCTTTGTCTTTGGGTCAAACATGGTCAGTCCGTCGGCGAGACCATATATCCAGAGCTTCCCTTCCTTGTCGGCGAAAGCCGTTTCTGCCTTTGTCTTTATGGCGGAAACCAGTTTCCCGTTCACGTCATAAATGCCGTCGGCAGTAGAGAGATACGTTTGGGTTCCTATCGTAGTGATGGTGTTTATGGGCGATGTAGAGGTGGTGCGTATGATGCGTGTCTGTCCCGTCTTCATGCTGATGGATATGGCATAGCCATTCGCCGTGCCAATCATCACCAAGCCGTTCCCGATGCCGAAACATGTGGCCTTCACGCCTCTGCCCGGTCGGGAGATCATTCTTTTGCCTTTGAGAGATGTGGGCTTTGATATTGTGGCTACCTCGAAGTTAGGTCCCAGCCAGAATATGTAGTCAGCCGTCTCGCCCACCACGTTGTGCTTGAGTCTCATCGTCGTCCTGTCGATGTCGTGGCGTGAGTTGTATATGGGCTTGATAGCGGGGTTGTTTTCCTTGTCTGTGAAGACCTCATACAGACACTTGTCGCGTGTGTATAGCAGCGTGTTGCCGTTGTCCATCGCCTGTACCTTTATCACCCTCATGTTCTTCGACACGCCTTTCAGTTCCGAATACATGTCATTGAAGCGTTCGGTGGTCTTGTCGAATCGGAAGAGTCGGTTGTCTGTGGTCCTTATCCAGAGGTTGTTTCTGTTGTCCTCCACGATTGTGATGACCTTGCGTGGCGGGATGTCCGATTTGGTGTCGCGTCGGGTGGCATATTGCGTGAATTTCGTTCCGTCATACGACATCAGTCCGTACCATGTGCCGAGCCATAGCAGTCCGTCGCGGTCTCTGAGAGATCCATATACGGCAGTGGATGGCAGTCCGTTTTCGGTGGAGTATCTATCCACTGTCATGTCCGTAGCCTGTGCTTTAGTATGCAACGGCAGGATAAGCAATGAGAGTATTGCCAATATTATGGTTTTCATGATGATTCCTCTTGTAGTTGTTTGTCAGTAGTCTTATTACTTTGCGGTCATCATCTAAACGGTCATAATGCCGTTTTTATGTAGTCATTCCATGATGACCGATTTGGCTCCAAAGTTACGGCATTTCTTCAAAATATAAAAAGAAAGGCAGGAATATTCGCATATTCCCACCTTCTTTTATTAGTATTTCTCCTCCATACGGTATCAGGCTGTGAATCATGTGTCTTTTTCAGACCAGTCCTGACATCCGGTTGGGGCTGCTATGTTTGTATCCTGAAAAACGATAATTGGTATAGAGTTGTAATATAAATTTCATTCTTGTCATGCGTCGGACTTCAATGCAAACAGGATTCGCATTTTCAAGTCTGCCTTTTCTTTTTCCGACAGAGGTACTGTTGTTCCTATGCCGCTTTGTGGCATTGTCTGTCGTTTCCCGTATTGTGTGTACTTGTCAGTCATATTCTTCAGTCGAGTCTTAATTGAGCAGTATTATTTCAATGTTTTTTACGCTTATAAGACGAGGATTTTATGACTATGTACTCATATACTGAGATATTTTTTGAGAGAAATCGACAAGTATGTCAGTCTGCAGTCCGCTCAATTGTTCTCGGCAGCCATTTCTCTCATACGGCTAAGGCTGCGGTGCATCAGGTTGCGCACAGACTGGTAGCTGATGCCCATTATCTGGCAGATGTCGTCGTATTTGCGACGCTCTATATAATATAGGTGTACAATCTGCTGCTGGCGTGGCGACAGGTTGTGGATGTATTGTTCCATAGCCTCGTTACGCCTCTTCTCCTCTTCCATCTTCTCGAAGTCGTATGAATTATTCTGTTCGGCAAGTCGGCGGGTGTTGTAGTCGGTTATCTCCTCGTCTGACAGGCGCACCTGGCGGCGGAACTCGTCGTTGATGCGGTTTCGGAGCGAGACATAGAGATAAGACTCGATGTTGCACACCTTGTCTAATGTTTCTTTCTTGTTGAACAGTTTTACGAATACGTCCTGTATGCAGTCCTTGATGAGCTCGCGGTCTGATGTGAATTTAGATCCGAACGAGAACAGACTGTCCACGTGTTTGTCGTAGAGTTGCGAAAAGTTTACCATAGTTTGATAAGAAATACTGCTTTATAATGTTCCCACTCATGGCGGGAGAGTTTGTTTTAGAGTTTTATAGATTTGTTGTTGCAAAGATACTAATTGTAAAGATACAATTGTTTTATATCAAGTCTGTTTTTATGGTAATAATTGGTTTTTCTATAAAAAAAACAGGTATTGCACTTCATTTTGCAATACCCGTTAATCAATTCGTTATGTTTCGCTGACGTTATGTCATTCGGTTTTCAATGTTTTTTCTCATATCTTTTCTATCCAGTACACCTGTTCCGCCTTGCTTTCAGTCAGTGTGTAGCTTCCGTTGATGGCAGTTTTCTTTGCCACAGACCTTATGCTGCCGCTGGTTTTGTCTATGCAGAATATGTTGTAGCGCCCAGTGGAGACAGTCAGACAGAGAGGTTTGTCGGTATGGCTGTAAACCACATAGCCAATGCCATCGTCACCTATCATATCATAAGCCCCCGATGCAGTCTGGTTGTTGTCCACTACTTTCATCTTGGCAACGTCGGATAGGAATTTCTGGTCGTCTACCGGTATGTTTGGCAGTGATCCGCCGGCCATCAGTATAGCCCAGCCATACTGCGGATATTGCTGTGCGAATAGTGTTACCGCTTTGTTTGGGAACATACTTGTGTATTCCCTTACTGCCCGGTATGCTTCCTTGTATCCGGTCTTTCCCACTTTCATCTTTCTCATGAACTGTCTTGGGGCCATGTTCTTGCCGGCAGGAGGAGCCCAGAGACCGGTAGTGTTGTAGTGCCAGTAGCGTATGTCGATGATGTCTACCACCTTTGAGAGCTGCGGGTCGGCGAGAATGGAGTCCTGTGCGTCTTTAGTGCAGCTTAGGGCAATCATGGGGTGTCTGCCCGTTTCCTTTTCCCATTTCGCTATAGTCTCCAGCCAGAAGCGTGTGAAATGTAGCGGTCCGGTGTATTCCTCGCTGATGAGCTGCACGGCGTTGTCGTTGTCTTTCAGTTGGTCGAGACACATGCGGATATATCCTTCATGCAGTGGGCGCAAGGCAGGGTCCTGTTCGTTGTAGAACTGTTCTGCCATGAACACTCTCTTGTCGCCGGCAAAAGGTACAGGTTCTGGAAAGCTCGTGCCGTTCACATTGTTCACCGGTCGCCATGGAGCGTCCACCCAGTGGGCGCCAGCCTCGATGATGTTGTGCTGGAAATAGTTCTGGTTGAACAGCAGCATTCCCTCCTTGGCGGCAGCCAGTGCGAAGTCGCGTTCCCTCTGCCAGTACCATAGGTTTGGTTTTGTCAGGTCATACAGACTCAGTCCGTCCCACGCCCTGCCCTTGCCGCAGCGGGTGAAAGGCTGTTCGTAGAATGGAGCGCTGACGTCGCCGTCGGCTCTCTTCACTCTTTCGTGGTCGATGCGGCGTAGGTCATACCATAGTCCGTAATGGTTGTCGAGCATGGCATATCCGTTGTCTTTCAAGAATGTCACCACAGAGTCTATGCGGTCTGTCCATCCCGTGCCCTCCCTTCCGGGCACGAATCTCGTTATGGCAGGTTTGGCACCCTTTGCCACGAAGTTGTCTTTCGTCCTTCCGTTCCACCAAGGTATGGCATATCGGTTGCCGACGATGAGTCTGCCGTCGTATGTCATCTTTCCGTTTGAAATGGCAAAAGCCTTGTTGATGGTGTTCTCGTCGCTGCCTTTCAGTGATTTGCCGTGGGTGTTTGTTGACTTTATGTCGTTGATGTTCTTGAGTCCGTTTGCCGAGATGCTTGCGGTGTATGGTATGGAGTCAGTCCACATCTCTATCGTCACGCGTGGTGTGGTAACCGATTCCATGGCGAGCCTCTGTGCCACCTCTATTGTAGGACTGCTCGATGCTGTGATGTTCCTGTTATATACATAACCGTTGTTGCCTTTGTCGCCCACACGCTTTTGCAGCTGGTCGTAGAAGAGGCTTCGCGGGGTCACGGCGTCGTTGCTGCCGCTCCATTCCCCGTTGCCGGTCATCGTGCCCCAGCAGGCGTTGGCGCTCGAACGGTTGTCTTTGTCAGGAGAATAGCAGTAGAGCGTTGATGCCGTACACTGCCACATCATACTGTTTGCCGTGTTCCATCCCGTTCCCATCTGCCAGTTTTCTAGATTGCGGAACGAGAGGTCGCCTCCCTCGATGTTCACCACGTCGAACAGTAGTCCCGGTGCCCATGAACCCACGCTGCCGCTGAAGCTGAGAGCCCCTTCGGCGTCGCATTGCACGAAGGCGTTCGGGCCCGGCGCTGCGAAGTCGGCTGCAAAATCATGAAATCCCTCTTTCGACACGCATCGCTGGAAGAGATTCTGTTCGCCCCTCGTCAGGAACACCCTTCTGCGCCAGCCTCCGATTTCCGACACCGGTTCGCTCGCTATGCAGTCTTCAACGGTGATACGCCTTGTCTGCCTCTGCAGGTTCACGGCGCTGCCGGCAAAGTGCAGAAAATCCGTACGTCTCACCCAGCAGTCGCCGGCATTGTTCATCCATACCCCGTCCCAGCAGTGGTCCTCATCCTTCGGGTTCCAGTCGTTGTGCTGAGAGGCGAGCGTCATGTTCTCCACACCACATTCCGTTATCTCCCCCTTATTATAAGAGGTGATGACCATAGCCCTTCCGTATTTCTGGTCTATAGCCATCGTGATGGGAGCATCGAGGGTTATTACGTTTCCTTTTACGCTCTCCACAGTCCTTGTCCACTTCATGTCGATGTCTGAAGGTTTCCATCCCGTGTAGTCGAGTCCTCCGCCAAAGTCATTGCATCCCAGACTTTCTATCCATTCCTTGGTAGACGGTCTGAAAACCATTATCCTCTCGCCAACTTTGATTCCAGCAGTGGAGGAGAGCGTGATGTTCAGGCTTCCGGCAGCCAGTTTCTGGTCAGCCACCATTATCGTGTCACCTTTTGTCATGGCGCTTTGTCCCTCGATATAGACGAGGGCGCCGCGGTCGGTGCCACGCTTCACGAGCTTCGTCTTCCGTTTTCCCATACCTCTCAATACCACTCCCGATGCACTGATTCTCAACGGTTTGTCGAGATAGAACGTGCCTTCGCCGATAAGCACCGTGCCACGGTGTCCCTGCTTGTCTGCCTTCAGTCGCGACACGTAGTCGATGGCGCGTTGCAGACGGAGGCTGGCATCGGTATCGTCGGATTGACAATCCACGAACACGGCATTCCTCACATCGGGAATACCGCCCACAGAGGCATGGTAGCCACAAGTGGAGTAGTCCATAGGGATGAATACGCTTTTCTTCTTCCCTCCCGCCGCGGCACTCAGCGTAGCACACAGAATAGTGGTGGTCAGGATGGTCCTCGTTATTTTCATTATCGTATTTGGAATTTTGTTGTTGTCATTTCATTGTCGGATTTGTATGGCGGCAGCATGCAGCCACCTTAAGATTTAGACGCTCTTTGCGCCTTATTGTAACCTGTATCCGTTTTATTGTAACCGGTATTCTCCAGAATCTATTGCTTGCTTTTGATATATTTATATTTAATAATGTTAAATCAGGACTTAAAGAGCGTTTTGTTTGCCAAACAAGGTGGTATTCAATGAAAAAATGTTACCTTTGTATTGTCTATACCCATACCGGAAGCCCCGATGGGCAGAGGTTGGGCAGACATATATACATATAAGGCGTAACTGTACGCTTTGGTTTTGACGATTCGTGAACTTCGCAAACTCATATGTCAGTCAAGAACAAAGCAACGGGAACGCCTCATGGGATGTATTGTATACAGCCTCTCATTGACATCAGACTGCTTTGTCGTTATTGTCAATAATGGGTGAATTATATACTTGCATCATACGTGGGGCTTTCGGCGTTGCTCGTTTCGACTGACAGGGCAATGCGAAGGCCTACGAATCGTGGAACGAGTGACAGGACTGACTCCACGTTTATTATTTGTGTATATTAGAATCCTTATAATTAGCCATATTGGAGTCTATGGATTTTTTTAAATTAGGCTCATTATGAAGCAAAATGAAAAAAACGAAGAACTTCAGTCTAGAAGAGAGTTCTTCAAAAAAGCAGCAAAAGGTGCTCTGCCAATACTTGGCGCTATAGCTTTAGCAGGTGCGCCAGGTATTGTAAAAGCCGCAGAAGAAGCGATGGATTGCAATTATAGTTGCAGCTATAGTTGCAGTAACTCTTGTCGTGGTGATTGCTATGGAGGTTGTAGTGGCTCATGTGGCGGTGCTTGTTCATATAGCTGCCAAAACACATGTAAAGGATCTTGTCAAGGTCGCTGTAGCGGTGGATGTTCAAGTATGAACAGTTTTTAACCAGATTACTTGATGAAGAACAATGAACAAATTTGGCAGTCTGGAATGGCAAAGAACATAACGTTTATTGTCACAAAGGACTGCCAATTAGCTTGCAAGTATTGCTATCTCGTGGGGAAAAACTCTAAGGAGCGAATGTCTTGGGAGGTAGCAAAAACTGCTATTGACTACATCCTCAGTCACGAGGATGACATGAAGGAAGAAAGCGTTGTATGGGATTTTATTGGCGGAGAACCTTTCTTGGAAATAGACTTGATAGACAAAATCTGTGATTATCTTAAAACTGAGATGTTTCGTAGAAATCATCATTGGTTCAACTCTTATCGCTTCTCATTCTCTACAAATGGCATCAATTATGGAACGGAGAAAGTGCAGAGATTTATAGAAAAAAATCGTGACCACTTGTCAATAGGAATAACAATTGATGGTACGAAGCGGAAACACGACCTAAATCGTATTTGGAAAACCAAGGATATGCAGCATGGAATCATGCCAAAAGCAGAAGAGGAAAAAGGTTCATACGATGATGTGGTAAGGAATATTCCCTTATGGCTAAAGCAATTTCCAAAAGCCAGTACTAAGGTGACTATCAGTAGTAACGATATTCCCTATATAAAGGAGAGTGTCTTGCATCTGTATAGCCTCGGTATTCATGAGGTAAATATTAATTGCGTATTCGAGGATGTATGGAAAGAAGGTGATGACAAACTCTTTGAATACCAATTGACAAGTCTTGCTGACATCATAATAGACAAGGAATATTATAAGGATTACGCATGTTCTTTCTTCAACGAGAATATGGGAAAGCCTTTGGATTGTGAATTACAGAATGGGAATTGGTGTGGAGCTGGAAAGATGTTGGCAATAGACGCACAAGGTAACTTCTATCCATGTACTCGCTTTGCACAATACTCACTTCGTAATAAAAAGGCTTGGATCATCGGAAACATTCATAATGGCATTGATAAAAACAAGTTGCGTCCATTCTTGACTTTGGATAGATGCACACAATCTACACAAGAATGTATTGATTGCGAGGTTGCAGAGGGATGTGCTTGGTGTCAAGGTGAGAACTATGACGCAGCAGAAACACCAACGATATTCCAACGTGCTACGGCAATATGCAAGATGCACAAAGCAAGAGTAAGAGCTAACAATTATTATTGGAATAAGCTTTACCATAAATTGGAAAAGGAAGGAGGCAAGGAATGATACAATACATTGTCATATTGCTCGATGATACATCGGTCTCGTTCTGTCATTATCAAAATAAGAAGAACAGGCGACGCTTAATGCCATTGGAGATTCTGAAGTCTGCAATTGTGTATGCAATGAAAGAAAACTTGAGTATTCAGTTCGTGTATCCAGACTATCCCTTGTTACCAAACTACGAGGAGGTAATTGACAGTACCGACCACATAAAAATAAAACCTGCAAAAGTGGCTGATGACGCAGATGTTGTTGTTTTCAATAGTATAACAGAAGCAAAAGGCTTTGTCGACTATTCTATTGATGATGTTTCGTATGTTATCAGAACGAAGCGTTGCGATTTGTTTGCAGAGATAGACGACGTCATACCATTGCTTAGAAAGATAAGACGCTTAAATATCGTTATAACAGATGTTGAATCCTTTACTGAAGATGACTTCAAAACGTATTCAAAGACGCTTCAAAAATTGTCGAAAAGTATAGAGGCATTGTATGTCGAAGGTTCTACTATTCAATTAAATCTTCTGACTGACCGTATGATGCTAAACAAGATGAACAATTGTGGAGCTGGAGATACAAGTATAACATTAGCTCCCAATGGTAAATTTTATGTGTGTCCTGCATTCTATGTAGTGAAAGAAGAGGATGAAATAGGAAACTTGAACACTCCAATTGGTGATTTGGAAAATGGACTGGATATCAAGAATTCCCAACTATATAAACTTGACCATGCTCCATTGTGTCGTCATTGCGATGCTTACCAATGCAAACGATGTGTATGGCTGAATCGGAAGACGACCTTTGAGGTGAATACACCGAGTCATGAACAATGCGTTATGGCGCATTTAGAAAGAAATGCAAGTCGTGAGTTGTTGAATTCCATTCGGCAACATGGCACTTTCCTTCCTGACCAAGAAGAAATACAGGAAATAACTTATCTTGATCCTTTTGATGTTAGAAAGGAATGGGAATAGCCAATGTATACTATATTATTTAAAAAGACAAAATGACTATGACAAGATTAAAAGTAGTAGGAAAAGTTACAGAAGAAGAGAAGGGCGAGATTCAACAGCTCTTCGAACGTCGTAATGGCTTAAACGAATTGGCAAAGATTCTAACTGCAGACAATACAGAATTGTATGAGAAACTTGTGAGTGATCTTGGCGAAACTGGCATACGCTTTCAAGCATGGTGGGACAGAATGAGTGCCAAATATCAATGGGAAGCTATCGAAGGTGGTAACTGGGAAATCAATTTTGATACGTGTGAAATTTATTTAGTAAAGGGGTAATGCTATGGTACATTTTTTATTTGTAAATCAATTGCTATTCATCGGCACAACAGAGTTATTACTCATTGGCGGTATCGCTCTGCTCTTGTTTGGTGGTAAGAAACTTCCTGAAATGATGCGTGGTTTAGGACAAGGCGTTAGGGAATTCAAAAAAGGGATGAATGAAGATTCTGAAAAGCCGAATGTTGCAGAAAAACAATCGGAAGATATAGGAAACGACAAACAAATAGAAGGACAGCACGTAAAGACTTCTCAAACGGGAAATGGAGAAAAATAGTCAAAATTTAATGACATTCGGTGGGCATTTAGAGGTGCTTCGCCGAATGTTGTTTCGTATATTATCTGTAGTCGGAATTTTTGCTATTGTCGTATTCTGTTGCAAGAATACAATTTGGTCAATACTATTAGCACCAAGTGAATATGACTTTACTACTTATCAGATGATAGAATGTATGGCAAGTAATATCGGATTTGATTTTAAATTCGAAGAGTTTCGTATAGATTTAATTGCAACAGATTTGTCAAGTCAATTTATGACGCATATAACAACATCTGTTTATTTGGCATTGTTAGGTGCTTCCCCATATATCATTTACGAACTTTTTCGATTTATATCTCCAGCACTTTACGAAAGCGAAAAAAAACATTCTGTTTTAGTTGTATCTATGATATATTTGTTATTTATACTTGGAATTCTGATGAGTTATTTCGTTATATTTCCCATCTCTTTTCGTTTTTTGGGAACTTATAGCGTTGCAGAAAAGGTACATAGCACGATAACGTTAGATTCTTATATAGAAACATTTACTTCGCTAACATTTGTAATGGGAATTGTCTTTCAACTGCCTTTAATAATGTTTGTGTTAGCTAAAATGGGATTTGTTTCTTATAGTATGTTGGCAAAATACAGAAAACATGCATTAATAATCATAATGTTTGTCGCAGCTATTATAACTCCCCCAGATTTGATGACTCTCATCTTGGTGACAATACCTCTATATTTGTTGTATGAGATTAGTGTCAGAGTGACAAAACATATTAATTAGATTGGTAATTGAGCTCAGATATTACAGTGAGTGATTAATCCCATTGTAATATCCGAGCGATTATCTCTTTTCTTGTCAATATGAAATTTATCGATAGCCTATAGGTTTTTCTCTTTGTTGTTTTTTTCGACCCCAACTTCAGTGTTCCATCCCTATTCGTGAGTTGGTCGGCACAACCATTGGAGGCACCGAGTTAAGCGTATGTTTTTGCGCTACATGACATGTGACCAACAAAAGTGAGGAAGATGTCAATGGCGTTGTCTGTTAATTGGATTTCATTCGTGGCAAAAAGTTTACCGCAGTTCGAAATAAGAAATCCACTGACATCCACGTCTACATTCTCAATTTGAGTGTACGACCATTTTGCCATCTGATTGTGCACTTCCTGCTTGTCCCCAATCGTTATTACATCGCTATGAATTTTGTTTATCATCAAAAATCAGTCATAGTATCATTTTCCTCCTTAATGAAGCCACGAAACCGCTATAGACTAATGACTTGACTCAATGATACTTTTCTGAATGCTTTACAGAAAAGTATCATTAAAGTATCATTAAAGTATCATGGAAAGTAAGCGTAACACTATCATCGCGGATGCGCTTACAATTATCAGATGACATCAACTTATTGGGCAACCGCT
>ERZ809074.2226-NODE-2226-length-22107-cov-17.253174_pt1 | contig 22107 bp, 17 predicted proteins | sample MGYA00520795_ERZ809074 | MGnify/ENA primary metagenome ERZ809074 (study PRJEB31570, sample SAMEA3212989) | Homo sapiens | biome: human-gut; feature: human gut; material: fecal | place: Sweden | collected 2011 ...
ATACGTAAGCTAAAGAAGGTCTATAACTATCTTTTGATTATATTTAAATATGTCAATGTTCTTAATAGCACGGATATCAAGGATTCATTGTATAGACCAATAAATGGAGGAAAAGGTCAAGTTTTTGACATCGTATTCTTGGCTCTTGCGAAAATCTATCGAAGAAAAATGTTTATTCATCATCATTCATATAACTATTTAAATAAAAAAAGCATTTTATTCACTATTTTAAATAAAGTATGTGGTGATGATTCTGTACATATCGTATTATCAGAGGATATGAAAGAAAAATTAAGTCGAATATACAATATAGACTTTTCAAGAATTAGGGTTTTGTCCAATTGCGCCTTTATTGATAATCCAAATCAAGGTATACAAAGTGTAGACGAAGAGAATCAAATTATTAATATTGGTTATTTATCTAATGTTACAGTTAACAAAGGCATAGATGTTTTCATAAATATTTGTGAAGAGCTTATATCTAGGAATTTAAAAATATGCCCTAAAATTGCAGGACCACTAAATGACAGTAAAAGTCAAAAAATTATTGATGATTTCTGTGCAAAATATGAATATGTTAAATATTTTGGACCGGTTTATGGTGAAGATAAAACACGATTTTTAAATGATCTTGATGTTTTTATTTTTCCTTCAAGATATTATAATGAAGCAGAACCGTTAGTAGTTTATGAAGCTGCTGCTAGTGGTAACTACGTCATTGGTAGTGAAGTTGGTTCTATGAAGGAAGCAATTCAAAAAGTGCATGGTTTTAGTTATCCTCTCAATATGAATAGTAATGAAAGAGAATTGCATATTTTTATTGAAAAAACCGTTGAACATCTCATGAGTATTAACAAAAAAGATTATGCTAAAATTAGTGAAGATGTTTTCAATAGTTTCATTACTGCGAAGTTTTCTGCAAGTCAGGATTTGAAATCTATAATTAAGGAATTTGATAATGTATGAACTGAAGAATTTCAAGGTTCCAAAAAAATTCCGTGGGAAAAATGTAATATATACTCAATTGTGGTGGTTGGTTCAAGCAACATTATTCGCTTGGTCTCCACAAATTTTATACAAATGGAGAGTGTTTTTATTACGTTTATTTGGTGCGTCGGTAGGGAAAAATGTTATTATTAGACCAACGGCGAAAATTACCTATCCTTGGAAAGTGAATATTGGGGATTATAGTTGGATTGGAGACGATGTAACGTTGTATTCACTTGGAAATATAATTATTGGGAATAATAGTATTATATCGCAACGATGTTATTTATGTGCCGGTAGCCACGATTACAATAGCGTCAATTTTGATATTACTAGTGAAGATATTATTATAGGAGATTCTTGTTGGCTTGCTACTGACGTTTTTGTTTCTCCAGGAATAATTATTGGCAGCAATTGTGTTGTTGGAGCACGTAGCTCCGTGTTTAAAAATTTACCGTCCAATAGTATTTGTGTTGGTAACCCCGCGGTTAAAATTCGCGATAAATGATATTTAATTAAAATTATTGTTAAGATTAGGAGTTGTTATGTCTAAAGTTGCTCTCATTACTGGTGTAACAGGTCAGGATGGTTCATATCTGGCTGAGTTTCTTTTGGAAAAGGGATATGAAGTACACGGAATAAAAAGGAGAGCTTCGCTTTTCAATACTGAAAGGGTAGATCATATTTATCAAGATCCGCATAGCTCTAATCCAAAGTTTCATCTCCACTATGGTGATCTTTCTGATACTTCAAATTTAACTCGTATATTATCTGAGGTACAACCTGACGAAGTATATAATTTAGGTGCAATGAGTCATGTCGCTGTTTCTTTTGAATCACCTGAGTATACAGCAGATGTTGATGCTATCGGTACACTTCGATTATTAGAAGCTATTAGGTTTTTGGGGCTTGAAAAGAAAACTAAATTTTACCAAGCTTCGACTTCTGAACTATACGGTTTAGTCCAAGAAATTCCTCAGAAAGAAACTACCCCTTTCTATCCTCGATCTCCATATGCTGTAGCTAAGTTGTATTCTTACTGGATTACTGTCAATTACCGTGAATCTTATGGCATGTATGCTTGTAATGGAATACTCTTCAATCACGAATCGCCTCGTCGTGGTGAAACTTTCGTTACTAGAAAAATTACTAGGGCATTAGCAAATATAGCTCAAGGTTTAGAAAAATGTTTATATTTAGGCAATATGGATTCCTTAAGAGATTGGGGCCATGCTAAAGATTATGTTAAGATGCAATGGATGATGCTTCAGCAGGAGGTCCCAGAAGATTTTGTCATTGCGACAGGAGTGCAATACTCTGTTAGACAGTTCGTTGAATTTGCTGCTTCTGAACTTGGGATTAAACTTAAATTCCAAGGGGAAGGTGTAAATGAAATTGGAATTGTTGAGAGTGTTACTGGTAACGATGCTCCAGCTGTTAAACCTGGGGATGTTATTGTTTCAGTTGATCCTCGTTATTTCAGACCGGCAGAAGTCGAGACTTTATTAGGAGACCCTACTAAAGCTCATCAGAAATTAGGGTGGAAACCAGAGACCACTTTAAACGAGATGGTTGTAGAAATGGTCAGAAATGATCTTGAGAGTGCAAAGAAACATTCCTTATTAAAATCACATGGTTACGAGGTTTCAATTTCATTGGAGTAATAATTATGTCAAAAAAAAATAGAATCTTCGTAGCTGGTCATAAGGGTATGGTCGGGTCAGCTCTTGTACGAAAGCTGAATCAACAAAAGAATGTTGAGATTATTACTAAATCTCGAAATGAGCTAAATTTATTAGATAAAAATGAAGTTGATTCATTTTTCGCGTCAGAAAGTATTGACGAGGTTTATTTAGCTGCTGCTAAAGTAGGTGGCATAGTCGCAAACAATACATATCCTGCTGATTTTATCTATGAAAATTTAATCATCGAATGTAATGTTATCAATGCAGCTCATCATAATAATATTCAAAAATTAATGTTTTTAGGATCTTCTTGCATTTATCCTAAACTTGCAAAACAACCTATAAAGGAAACTGAACTGTTGCAAGGTACGTTAGAACCTACTAATGAACCTTATGCTATCGCTAAGATTGCAGGCATTAAACTTTGTGAATCGTTTAATCGACAATATGGTAGAGATTATCGTTCTGTAATGCCTACAAATTTATATGGTGAAAACGATAATTTTCATCCCAATAATTCGCATGTTATTCCTGCTTTGATAAGAAGAATACATGAGGCTAAATTAAATAGTTCTGCGGAAGTTATTGTATGGGGCAGTGGAAATCCTATGAGGGAGTTTCTTCATGTTGATGATATGGCTTCTGCTTCAATTTACGTTATGAATCTTGATAAAGATAAATGGGCTGGCATTACAACTCCGATGCTTTCACATATTAATGTAGGAACCGGAGTTGATTGTACGATACGAGATCTTGCATTTACAATAGCAAAAGTAGTTGGTTTTGAAGGTAAGATTATTTTTGATGCCGACAAGCCAGATGGTACTCCTAGAAAATTATTGGATGTGAGTAGATTATCTGATTTAGGCTGGAAATATTCTATTTCACTTGAAGACGGCCTAAAATCTACCTACAACTGGTTTCTTGAAAATCAAAAGGATTTTAGAGGTCAGAATGTCTCTTCTAAATGACAATTTGTTTTCGACAATTATTAATCACACTCCGCTTGTTGCTATAGATTTAATAATAGAGAATGAGTTTAAAGAGATCTTAGTTGGAAAAAGAATCAATCGCCCCGCAAGGGGCTTTTGGTTTGTTCCGGGTGGACGTATAAGAAAAAATGAGTCATTGATTGATGCTTTTTCACGGGTCTGTCAAAGTGAAATAGACTTAGCAGCGTCAATAAATAATGCGAAATTCTTTGGCGTATATGAACATTTTTATAATGATAGCTTTTATGGTGATGAGTTTTCGACCCATTATGTCGTTCTTGCGTATAAAATTCTTGTTGACAAAAATAATATAATACCACCGTTTGGCCAGCATAATCAGTATTCTTGGATGAATTATTCTGATTTAATAAAAGATGATTCTGTCCACGATAATACAAAAGCGTATTTTATTAAATAATAACGAGAAATGAATTCATGAAAATATTGGTGTACGGATTAAATTTTAGTCCTGAATTAACAGGTATTGGTAAGTATAGTGGCGAAATGGCCACATGGTTTTCTGATAATTCAAATGATGTTAAAGTAATAACAGCCCCACCGTATTATCCTGAATGGAAAATTCATAATGGATTCTCATCTTGGAAGTATACGGTTACTAATGATAAATTTGATATTGTCCGATGTCCTATCTTTGTTCCAAAAAAAATAAATACTTTTAATAGACTATTACATTTACTGTCTTTTTCTTTTTCATCTCTGATTCCACTTATTAATCAACGTAAATGGAAACCTGATTATATTATTTGTGTAGTTCCGACGCTATTTTGCGTTCCTGGTGCTATCTTATTAAGGAAATTATCAGGGGCAAAAATAATTCTTCATGTGCAGGATTATGAAGTTGATGCAATGGTTGGCTTAGGATTATCTAAGAGCCCTTTGCTAGCCTCGTTAGCAAGGAAATTTGAAACTTGGTGTCTTACATCTGTTGATAAAGTTTCTACTATTTCAAAATCTATGATGCGCAAAGCAGTAGAAAAAAAAGTACAACCTGAAAATATTATTTTTTTTCCAAATTGGTCTGAAGTATCAAGATTTACAAATATTCAGCCTGAAGATGTTATCAATTTAAAAGAAAGATTAGATTTGCCAAAATATGATAAATTGATCCTTTATTCTGGTAATATAGGTGAGAAGCAGGGGTTAGAGATAATTGTTGATGTTGCTAAAAGATTTCAAGAGAAATCATATCTTTTCCTTTTTGTTGGACAAGGTGGTGGTCGTCAACGCCTCGAAGCTATCGTGTCTGAAAATAAATTATGCAATGTCTTGTTCCGTCCCCTTCAACCATATGATGATTTACCTGCGCTTTTAAAACTTGCTGACTGTCACTTAGTTATTCAAAAGAGAGGCGCTGCTGATGCTGTTTTACCCTCAAAATTAACGAATATTTTAGCTGTAGGTGGAAATTCAATAATTACTGCTGAACCTGACACTGAGTTAGGCCAACTCTGCAATGATTATCCTGGTATTGCAATTTGCGTTGAACCTGAGTCACAAGTTGCCATATACGATGGTATAGTAAAATGTTTGGCACTTCCTTCAGAAAATAGAATTGCGAAACAATACGCGGCGGAAAATCTTGATATTGATTGTGTGCTACCAAAGTTTATAGACGTACTTCATCGAGTATGATTGATACATTGTGATTATTTCGAATTAATATACAAATTTCTCATTTCATAAATTCGTCAAATCTGGTTTGATTAATTTAACCAGATTTGAATGATTTTATTAGTTAGGTTTATGCAGTTTATAATTGTATATTATTCTTGTAAGAGTATCTTCAAATATGACAATCCTACAACATAGATCCCGTTCTAAAGCAAATGCGTCTTTAATATCGATGATGCAAAGATTCTCTGATATATTTACTATTTTTTTTGGTTTATATATTGTATCAATTATCGAGAATGTTAAATTTAACTACCAACATTTATTGATGGCATTAACTTCATTAGTAATTTTTCAAATGATTGGAGGAATAACAGATTTTTATAGATCATGGCGAGGGGTAAAGATATCAACTGAGATTCAGTTGTTATTGCAGAACTGGAGCTTAAGTATAATTTTATCTTCAGGGGTTTTTTCATTTTCCGAAGAATATACTATCACATTCACTACTTTGATTAAGTGGTATCTCGTCGTCTGCCTTGGCTTTATTTTCTGTAGGGTTTTTATCCGTATTGTTGCCAGAGGGGTAAGAAAGCTTGGTTATAATACCCGTAGAGTTGCCGTTGCTGGTGATATGCCCGTAGGTGTTAATTTACTGAAAGGTTTTCAAGACCAACCTTGGATGGGTTTTTCAGTTTGTGGTATTTATAATGATCATGAAGTTGCCGCGGATGGCATCTTATATGCGGGTACTCTTGAGAAATTAGTCGAAGATGCCAAAAATGGTCTTCTTGATAGGATTTATATCGCGATGAGTACGAGCGATGAAATCAAATTAAAGGGACTTGTGAGAAAATTAACTAATACAACATGTTCTGTGATACTTATTCCAGATGTTTTCACATTTAACATATTACAGTCAAGAATCGAAGAGGTTAATGGTGTTCCGGTTGTGCCTCTTTTCGATACACCGATGAATGGTATTAATATGGTTTTTAAAAGAATTGAGGATCTTTTAATTGCATCCTTGATTTTAATATTAATATCTCCAATATTAATACTTATTGCACTTTCTGTTAAGTTAACATCTAAAGGACCTGTTATATTTCGCCAAATCCGATATGGAATGGATGGTAAACCTATAAAAGTTTATAAATTCAGATCTATGAATGTTATGGAAAATGATGAAAATGTTAAACAAGCAACCAAAAATGATACTAGAGTAACAAAAGTTGGTGCTTTTTTGAGAAAAACTTCCCTTGATGAGTTGCCTCAATTTTTTAACGTAATCACTGGACAAATGTCAATCGTGGGTCCTAGACCGCACGCAGTTGCACATAATGAACTTTATCGTGATCTAATTGAGGGTTATATGTTACGGCATAAAGTCAAACCTGGCATTACTGGATGGGCACAGATTAATGGTTGGCGTGGCGAAACTGACACTCTAGATAAAATGAAAATGAGAGTAGAATATGATTTGGCTTACATTAGGGAGTGGAGTATATGGCTCGATATCAAAATCATATTTCTCACTGTTTTTAAAGGGTTTGTAAATAAATCAGCTTATTAGTGAATAAGGGTCAAAATAGACCCTTATCGTAGTTTGATATATTAATGTAATTGATAGCCATTGTTTGGGAGTTTTATTATTCTATTTTTATTTTTTATTTTTTCAAATAAATCATTAGTGTCTTGTTGATTGAGGCTTTTGAAATTTCTGATCTGTTTTGTCGGTTGATAATTGCAGTTAAGAAAAGTGATTATTGTATTTAATTCATTTGCCTCGATTGGGTTGGTAAATTTAACGTTGTTCAATTCTGTATTATGTATTCCATGGAATGTAGTGGCTTTAACTTCCGAAAATTGTAATATACTGAATGTACTATCTGAAATGCTTGTGAAAAGCTGCATATAGGGTTGTTTTGTTATACTCCCCTCGAAATTTAATTTTGATGCTTTCCATTTTATTATCTTAACGTTTTTAACATAGGAATATATTAACCTCGTATGGGAGTTATCTGATGTTAGTGTAATATCATCCATTGTTACGAAACTGCTATCATTATAAGGGTAGATTACTGCATCTATGTTGCCATTAATTTTAACTTTTTTTATTGTTGTATAAATCAAATCACCTGTGCAAATAAGAACACCTGCATACGAAGCTTTTTTCGTAGGACTGAAATTAGCATTGTAAATTGTAAAGTTACTATTTGGTCCAATGCTCTGTGCTGATTTTAAGAAAAAAGTCTCATGTTTTTTGATTCTATTTCTAGGGTTAATTCCTAACGAACCTCCTTCAATATTTCTGAAAGTAATGTTGGAATTATTTCCACCGCCTTTCCCTGATATATAGAAAACGTGTTCGCCGATATTGTCATATTTAATACCGTCGAGTATTACATTATTGATGTTCTTACCCCACTGCGAACCACAATATAGTGCATTGAGCATTGTAGTGTTTGAAAAATATACATTTTTACTGTTATCTCCTAGTCTCCAATTTAGGCATCGGCCATACCATGAAGGGTCATTTAGATTAGTGTCTATTGCATTATCTCTATTACCATCAGTTTTTAAATCACAAACAATGCTATTCTTAAGTGAAGTAAATCTAACCATTTCGTGATCTAATGGTGATGTGTTTTTTAATAACTTAAAAGTGACTCCGGTAAATATAAAGATTACATTCTCAAGGCTAGGTATGATAATGCTTTTTATATTAAATACTCCTGGATGCATTATATAAATAGTATTATTTTTTATTCCGTTAATTTCCTTTTGCAATTCTGAAGTTTGATCTAAACCATTTGGCAATATATTGCCATATAAAATTTTTAATTGTCCTTTGTTTAAATTAATATTTGTCGCAGAATTTATTATTTTCTCTATTCTATCCATGTATGTCTGATCTGATGCTAAAGCAATATTGACATTGAATTTTGTAAATAAAAGTAATGTTGTTGTTTTCGCAATAAACTCTCTACGTGACTGATTCATGTGTGCCTCTTATGTTGTACGTATTTTTTTTAGTCGTTTCATTAAATATATTACATTTTTTTTTGAGCTTAATATGTAAGACTTTTCCATTTTTTTTTAATGGATGTTTCTAAATATTCTTAAAGTGAGACAAGCCATGCCTGTTCAAAGAAAATCATCGTTTGAGTTGCTACGCTTACTGTCAATATTCGGAGTTGTTTTATTACACATATCATATGATAATTCAGGTGATATGAACAGTGCTGACTGGGCTAGGCTTTTATTTCGCTGGTGTGTGCCTTTTTTTTTCATATTGAGTGGGTATTTTTTAACTAGTAGCGATGGTTATCCTGATCTTAAAATATCAAAAATCAAAAATTTGAGTATTATTATTTTTTTCTCTAATTTACTTTATTTACCATTCATTGTTTATATTAAACACTTCTCTTTTCTTTCTGGGCAGTTATTCTATACAGGTACATGGTTTCATCTTTGGTTCCTAAATTCGCTGTTGCTTTCATATTTCTTTGTCCTTGTTTTTGCAGATGCTAAATTTCGGTTTTTATATATTTCTTCATGCTCAATAATTATTTTTTGCTTGTTTTATTTTGTTGATTTTATGTCCAGTGTTAATGCTCGATCTTATTATTCATATCTTGGAGTGATTAGACAGTTTCAATCTATCCCCTTTGTGTGGCTTGGTTTTTTACTATCCAAAAATCATTTCTTTTTGATTAACAAGACATTAAGGGCTGCTATTTGTTTTATCATGCTGGGGTTTTTTTTATGTTTTCTTGAAGTCCTTTTATGCATTGTATATGATTTGCCTCTTAAAAATCGTACATTATTGGTAGGTTTTCCGTTTGTTTGTATCGGGTTAATAATAGGGGGCGAGGTTATATCTTTTAAAAAGGGCCTTGATAATTTGATATTGCATGTTAGTCAATATACTCTCGTTGTATATATTATTCACCCTCTAGTGATCCCATTAGCTTCTAAGTTCTTGGCATTATTATCTTTACAAGAGTTCTATCGACTGATTGTGAATGCGTCATTTACATTTCTTATTTCATATTTTATCGCTCTCTTGATGAAAAATTATTTCCCTTATTGTTATAACCTTTTAAAAGGAAAGTTTAACGACAGCAGTACTCAATGCTACAAAGATTCTAACTAGTTCATATTTATTTGTATTCTAAGTTTGCTTTATCATGCGCTTTTTTGCTAGATGGTTTACTACCTTTGCGCTAATATAAGCTACAAGCCTGAATTCTAAGCTGCGAACATGTCGCAGTGACCACACCTGACAGGAGTATGTAATGTCCAAGCAACAGATCGGGGTTGTCGGTATGGCCGTGATGGGGCGCAACCTAGCGCTGAACATCGAAAGCCGTGGTTATACCGTCTCCGTTTTCAACCGCTCCCGTGAAAAGACCGAAGAAGTGATTGCCGAAAATCCAGGCAAGAAACTGGTTCCTTACTACACAGTACAAGAGTTTGTTGAATCCCTCGAAACACCACGTCGTATCCTGTTGATGGTGAAGGCCGGGGCTGGCACCGACAGCGCTATCGATTCCCTGAAGCCTTACCTCGACAAAGGCGACATCATCATTGATGGCGGCAATACCTTCTTCCAGGACACTATCCGTCGTAATCGTGAGCTGTCTGCCGAAGGTTTTAACTTTATCGGTACCGGTGTTTCCGGTGGTGAAGAGGGGGCTCTGAAAGGGCCTTCCATCATGCCTGGTGGGCAGAAAGAAGCCTATGAGCTTGTTGCTCCGATTCTGAAGCAGATTGCTGCAGTTGCTGAAGACGGTGAGCCATGTGTGACCTATATCGGTGCTGACGGTGCTGGCCATTATGTGAAGATGGTTCATAACGGCATCGAGTATGGAGACATGCAGCTGATTGCCGAAGCTTATGCGCTGTTGAAAGGCGGTCTGGCGCTTTCCAATGAAGAGCTGGCGCAAACCTTCACTGAATGGAACGAAGGTGAACTGAGCAGCTACCTGATCGACATTACCAAAGATATCTTCACCAAGAAGGATGAAGAAGGTAAGTACCTCGTTGATGTCATTCTTGATGAAGCTGCAAACAAAGGTACCGGCAAGTGGACCAGCCAGAGCTCACTGGATCTCGGCGAACCTCTGTCTCTGATTACCGAGTCCGTATTTGCTCGTTATATCTCTTCGCTAAAAGACCAGCGTGTAGCCGCGTCGAAAGTGCTGAGTGGTCCGCAGGCTCAGCCGGCCGGCGATAAAGCTGAATTTATCGAAAAAGTGCGTCGCGCGTTGTACCTCGGTAAAATCGTTTCCTATGCTCAGGGCTTCTCCCAGCTGCGTGCTGCTTCCGATGAATACAACTGGGATCTTAACTACGGCGAAATCGCTAAGATTTTCCGCGCTGGCTGTATCATTCGTGCGCAGTTCCTGCAGAAGATCACCGATGCTTATGCGCAAAACGCTGGCATTGCTAACCTCCTGCTGGCGCCGTACTTCAAACAGATCGCTGATGACTATCAGCAAGCGCTGCGTGATGTCGTGGCTTATGCCGTGCAGAATGGTATTCCGGTACCGACGTTCTCTGCCGCAATTGCCTACTACGACAGCTACCGTTCCGCAGTTCTGCCAGCTAACCTGATTCAGGCTCAGCGTGATTACTTTGGTGCGCACACCTATAAGCGTACTGATAAAGAAGGTGTATTCCACACAGAATGGTTGGAATAAATTTCTTCACACAGTCAGGCCATTTGGCCTGACTGTTTTTAATTTTATATTTAATGTTGCAAACTGACCTTAAGCATTTCCTTTCTAAAAATATTTCTAATATCTAATTTTTAACCTTTTTAAGAATTTGCCATATTTATTATCTTGTACGCCTATATTAATCTGCTTCTGGCCTCAGTAAATTACTGGGTGTTAAATAACAGGGTTTTAATTAAAGGAAATTAATATGTTACTTCCTGTGATAATGGCTGGCGGTACCGGCAGTCGTCTCTGGCCGATGTCTCGCGAGCTTTACCCGAAACAGTTCCTCCGGCTGTACGGGCAGAACTCCATGCTGCAGGAAACCATCACCCGACTCTCGGGCCTTGAAATCCATGAACCGATGGTCATCTGTAACGAAGAGCACCGCTTCCTGGTGGCCGAACAGCTGCGCCAGCTCAACAAGCTGTCCAACAACATTATTCTTGAGCCGGTCGGGCGCAACACCGCCCCGGCCATCGCCCTGGCGGCCCTCCAGGCCACCCGTCACGGCGACGACCCGCTGATGCTGGTCCTCGCCGCCGACCATATCATCAATAACCAGCCGGTCTTCCACGACGCCATCCGCGTCGCCGAGCAGTACGCCGATGAAGGCCATCTGGTCACCTTCGGTATCGTGCCGAACGCCCCGGAAACCGGCTACGGTTACATCCAGCGCGGCGTGGCCCTCACCGACAGCGCCCACACCCCGTACCAGGTGGCCCGCTTCGTGGAGAAGCCGGACCGCGAGCGCGCCGAGGCCTACCTCGCCTCCGGGGAGTACTACTGGAACAGCGGCATGTTTATGTTCCGCGCCAAAAAATACCTCTCCGAGCTGGCCAAATTCCGCCCGGATATCCTCGAAGCCTGCCAGGCCGCGGTCAATGCCGCCGACAACGGCAGCGACTTCATCAGCATTCCGCATGACATTTTCTGCGAGTGCCCGGACGAGTCCGTCGACTACGCGGTGATGGAGAAAACCGCCGACGCGGTGGTGGTCGGTCTCGATGCCGACTGGAGCGACGTTGGCTCCTGGTCCGCCCTGTGGGAGGTCAGCCCGAAAGACGAGCAGGGTAACGTCCTCAGCGGTGACGCCTGGGTGCACAACAGCGAAAACTGCTACATCAACAGCGACGAGAAGCTGGTGGCGGCCATCGGCGTGGAGAACCTGGTGATTGTCAGCACCAAGGACGCCGTGCTGGTGATGAACCGCGAGCGTTCCCAGGACGTGAAGAAGGCGGTCGAGTTCCTCAAGCAGAACCAGCGCAGCGAGTACAAGCGCCACCGCGAGATTTACCGTCCCTGGGGCCGCTGCGACGTGGTGGTCCAGACCCCGCGCTTCAACGTCAACCGCATCACCGTGAAACCGGGCGGCGCCTTCTCGATGCAGATGCACCACCACCGTGCCGAGCACTGGGTCATTCTCGCCGGCACCGGCCAGGTGACGGTCAACGGCAAGCAGTTCCTGCTGACCGAGAACCAGTCCACCTTTATTCCGATTGGCGCCGAGCACAGCCTGGAAAACCCGGGCCGTATTCCGCTGGAAGTGCTGGAGATCCAGTCGGGGTCGTACCTCGGCGAGGACGACATTATTCGTATTAAAGACCAGTATGGTCGTTGCTAATTTTTTCGGGACAAAACGCAGAATGACACAGTTAACATGCTTTAAGGCTTATGACATCCGTGGTGAACTGGGCGAGGAGCTGAACGAGGACATCGCCTACCGTATCGGCCGCGCCTATGGCGAATTTCTGAAACCCGGGAAGATAGTGGTGGGGGGCGATGTGCGCCTCACCAGCGAGTCGCTGAAGCTGGCGCTGGCCCGCGGGCTGATGGACGCCGGCACCGACGTGCTGGATATTGGCCTGAGCGGCACGGAAGAGATTTACTTCGCCACTTTCCACCTCGGGGTGGATGGCGGTATCGAGGTGACGGCCAGCCACAACCCGATGAACTACAACGGCATGAAGCTGGTGCGCGAGAACGCGAAGCCCATCAGCGGCGACACCGGCCTGCGGGATATCCAGCGCCTGGCGGAGGAGAACCAGTTCCCGCCGGTGGACCCGGCGCGTCGCGGGACCCTGCGCCAGATTTCGGTGCTGAAGGAGTACGTTGACCACCTGATGGGCTATGTGGACCTGGCGAACTTCACCCGTCCGCTGAAGCTGGTGGTTAACTCCGGCAACGGGGCGGCGGGGCACGTGATTGATGAAGTGGAAAAACGCTTCGCGGCGGCCGGGGCGCCGGTGACCTTTATCAAGGTGCATCACCAGCCGGACGGCCATTTCCCGAACGGTATCCCGAACCCGCTGCTGCCGGAGTGCCGCCAGGACACCGCCGACGCGGTGCGTGCGCATCAGGCGGACATGGGTATCGCCTTTGACGGCGACTTCGACCGCTGCTTCCTGTTCGATGACGAGGCGTCGTTTATCGAGGGGTACTACATTGTCGGCCTGCTGGCGGAGGCGTTCCTGCAGAAACAGCCGGGGGCGAAAATCATTCACGACCCGCGTCTGACGTGGAACACGGTGGACATCGTGACCCGCAGCGGCGGCCAGCCGGTGATGTCGAAGACGGGGCATGCGTTCATCAAGGAGCGGATGCGCCAGGAAGACGCCATCTACGGCGGGGAGATGAGCGCGCACCATTACTTCCGCGACTTCGCCTACTGCGACAGCGGGATGATCCCGTGGCTGCTGGTGGCGGAGCTGCTGTGCCTGAAGAACAGTTCGCTGAAATCGCTGGTGGCGGACCGCCAGGCGGCGTTCCCGGCGTCGGGGGAGATCAACCGCAAGCTGGGAAATGCGGCGGAGGCGATAGCGCGCATCCGGGCGCAGTATGAGCCGGCGGCCGCACACATCGACACAACGGACGGTATCAGTATTGAATACCCTGAGTGGCGCTTTAACCTGCGCACGTCCAACACGGAGCCGGTGGTGCGTCTGAACGTTGAGTCCAGAGCGGATACTGCGTTAATGAATGCAAAAACCGAAGAGATTTTAGCCCTCCTCAAGTAATTCATGAGCCATAACGGAAGCCATAGGGTCAGATTTGAATCGTATTTTTGACCTTATGGCTTATTCTTGACATCTCACAGGTCAAAGCGTAAAACCGCCCACAGCATTATTAAAATTCGTGGCTATCTGCCATTACCCAGTTAACTGATTAAAGTGTAATCGAATGAAAATTACTATTTCCGGTACAGGTTATGTTGGTTTATCGAACGGTATCCTGATTGCGCAAAACCACGAAGTGGTGGCCCTGGATATCGTACAGGCCAAAGTGGATATGCTTAACCAGAAGATCTCTCCGATTGTCGATAAAGAGATTCAGGAATATCTGGCAGAAAAACCGTTAAATTTCCGTGCCACCACGGACAAGCACGACGCCTATCGTAATGCCGACTACGTGATCATTGCGACGCCGACCGATTACGATCCCAAAACCAACTACTTCAACACCTCTACAGTGGAAGCGGTTATTCGCGATGTCACAGAGATCAACCCGAACGCGGTGATGATCATTAAATCGACCATCCCGGTGGGGTTCACCCGCGACATCAAAGAACGTTTAGGGATTGATAATGTTATTTTCTCTCCTGAGTTCCTGCGTGAAGGACGTGCGCTGTACGACAACCTGCACCCGTCGCGTATTGTCATCGGTGAGCGCTCTGCGCGTGCCGAACGTTTTGCTGATCTGCTGAAAGAAGGCGCGATCAAGCAGGATATCCCAACCCTGTTTACCGACTCCACCGAAGCGGAAGCGATCAAACTGTTCGCTAACACCTATCTGGCGCTGCGCGTTGCCTATTTCAACGAGCTCGACAGCTATGCTGAAAGCCAGGGGCTGAACAGCAAGCAGATTATCGAAGGGGTATGCCTGGATCCGCGTATCGGCAACCATTATAACAACCCGTCCTTTGGCTACGGCGGCTACTGCCTGCCGAAAGATACCAAGCAGCTGCTGGCGAACTACGAATCGGTCCCGAACAATATCATCGCGGCTATAGTCGATGCTAACCGTACCCGTAAAGACTTTATCGCGGATTCTATTCTCGCTCGTAAGCCGAAAGTGGTGGGTGTGTATCGCCTGATCATGAAGAGTGGTTCGGACAACTTCCGCGCCTCTTCTATTCAGGGCATCATGAAGCGCATCAAGGCGAAAGGTATTCCGGTCATTATCTATGAACCGGTGATGCAGGAAGATGAGTTCTTCAACTCCCGCGTCGTGCGCGACCTGGATGCCTTCAAACAAGAGGCGGATGTGATCATTTCCAACCGTATGGCGGAAGAGCTAGCGGATGTCGCAGATAAGGTTTATACCCGCGATCTGTTTGGCAACGATTAATCCTGTCTGTCTGTCACTGGCGGCCTGCCGCCGCCAGTGTGTTCCTTTATCCCTCCTTCATTTCTCCTTCCCCGAGCCTATTTTCCGCACATTCAGATTAACCTCAATAAATTGTGATGGACATTACGATCCTGCTCAAAAGCCGTTGCGGGTTGAAAACAGGTCCGATAAGTTAAACTTACCTTGTGAAGAGCTACCGTCACTGTGATGTAGATGCCGGAGATAAGCGCCGGGAGGTAAAACAAAGCCTGCAACGCAGGCTTTTGTTATTTATGTCCTATGAAAAAACGAGGGACAGGGCGCGAGTAGCGTTATTTTTTCTTGCCTTAAGGCCATGCCAAAACGCAGAATGAATAGTCATTCTGTCATATCATTTTTTTATCTCTTAATATTATCTTAATCTAATTGCAATACGGAGCGGGCCTTACCACTTGCGTTTATTAAACGTCAGTTTCGTTTTCTTTCTGTCTTTTAAATAAGAAATTAAGAAATAAACGGAAACAGCAAGTAGTATGGCAGCGACCACTAAGAAAAATAGGTTTTCCATAATATCTACCACAGGGCGTATGTTGATTGAATTATTAGTTTGATAAGCAATACATCAGTTTTGTGCTGTTGCATGGCTTGCTCTAACATATCCTGGATTTAGGAAAATTCCTACAGAGTGTAATGTTTTTTATTACTCAGTATTTCATGCTACTTTTTCGATTGGAAACGGCATGGATACAGCCGAAGTGCAGTACTGTGGCATGTGGAGATTTGCTTTTTTAACAAAGGCTGGATGAAACTGGTTTCAGTTAGGCCAACTAAAGGGTAAAAAAATACGCTATAGCATAAAATATTATATATAACGTAATGCAGCTGCAGTTGATTCACATAACGTAAGGGTATTCAGAGTAGCTGCAAGAAGTTGCCGCAACCTGACGATTGCGGCAGGGCAGGGGGATTAGATCTGATAGTAATCCTTGTACCATTCCACGAAGTTCTTCACGCCGTCCTTCACTGACGTTTGCGGCTTAAAGCCCACCAGGTCATACAGCGCTTGGGTGTCTGCGCTGGTGTCCAGCACATCTCCCGGCTGGATCGGCATCATATTCTTCTTCGCTTCCATCCCCAGCGCCTCTTCCAGGGCGGTGATGTAGTCCATCAGTTCCACTGGTGAGCTGTTGCCAATGTTATATACCCGATACGGCGCGGAGCTGGTGGCCGGGGAACCGCTCTCAACGGTCCAGTCGGCATTGGCCTGCGGGATCACATCCTGCACCCGAACCACCGCCTCGACGATGTCGTCGATATAGGTGAAGTCGCGCTTCATTTTGCCGTAGTTGTAAACGTCGATACTTTTTCCTTCCAGCATCGCTTTCGTGAACTTGAACAGCGCCATATCCGGGCGACCCCACGGACCATAAACTGTAAAGAAGCGCAGCCCGGTGGTCGGGATGCCGTACAGGTGAGAATAGGTGTGCGCCATCAGCTCATTAGCTTTCTTGGTGGCGGCATACAGGGAGACCGGATGATCGACGGAATCTTCGGTGGAGAACGGCATTTTACGGTTGAGGCCGTAAACCGAGCTGGAGGAGGCGTACACCAGGTGTTTCACCTTGGTATGACGGCAGCCTTCCAGAATGTTCAGGTACCCCATCAGGTTAGCGTCTGCGTACGCATACGGGTTTTCCAGCGAGTAGCGCACGCCGGCCTGGGCGGCCAGGTGGATCACTCGGTCAAATTGCTCTGTGGCGAACAGCTTTGCCATACCTTCACGGTCGGCCAAATCCAGCTGCTGGAAATGGAATGCCGGAGATGCCAGGCGATCCAGACGTGCCTGCTTCAGGCTGACGTCATAATAGTCGTTCATGTTGTCGATTCCGACAACATCATGCCCTTCATTCAGCAGGCGCTGTGCGATATGGAAGCCGATAAAACCTGCGGCACCAGTGACCAAAAACTTCATATTTTTCCTCCGGGGTGTGGATATCCCGTTCTACATAAGTGCCGATTTTACACTGGCTTGCGGTTGGGATCACTTGCTTTGCCATGACAAGATATGCAAGTAACTGTAAACAGCGGCGTCTGAGAGTAAATGCCTTGTAATTAATTATCATTCGTGAAAGGTATTAAGCCATTCAGAAGATGAAAAGCACTATAGAAACCAATATAAACAATGGGTTATCTGTTTGTTTCGGTTTTATCGAGTATTGCTAGGTTTTAGACGCGGTCTGGCCTCGTAGAGTAAAGATTGTTACTTTGGTTTGCCCGGTGTGTTTGTTTCCCGAGAGCTCAGTTAGCGATAATGCCATCATATCGTCTAAAGTGTGTCCATTTTTACATTGAGAAAGCCATGCACCGGATTTTTACTTTAATTCCTTACTTGCAGAGTTATAATACGCTGCCGTTCTATTTAGCAGACTTAGGTATTGCTTGATAAAGCATCACCAAAAGTTGTTATTAATATGCAAGAAATTATTTCAGAATTTCATGCTGTCCTTAGATGGTTCTTTTGCATGTAAGGGCGTGATGAGCAGGTGAGGGGAGTGCTACGCCAGGCATGCTGCTTGCGGAAATGAGAAAGTCCTGATAGCTAACGGAGAAGGGAAACGCCAGAGTAAAGCCTTTTTGTAGCTAAGGTAACGAGATGCATGGCTGTACTGAACAGTAATGCCATCTGCAGTGCGGTTTGAACGGATGTGAGTGCTAAAAACTCGGTGGATCACGCATTTTGGTTGCGATAGCCAATGGCGGTAGCGTGGAAGAAAACATAAGGTGATTTTTTAATTTATTGAATTAAAAGGGTTTTTATCGTTTATGGCTGGGGTGTCGCTTGCGCTTCCGTTCAAATCATTGGTTGCAGTCGATGAATGGCAGCTGACCTGATAAACTTTGCCCGCAGCACAAAGCAGTCAGTTTCTCGATTGTTGAGCCTGACAGGATCGGCGAGGTAGACCAGGTATGACTAACTCATTCAGTGGATATTTGCAGAATAATTTATGAGTATAAAGATGAAGTACAATTTAGGGTATTTATTTGATTTACTTGTTGTCATAACAAATAAAGATCTAAAAGTGCGCTATAAGAGCAGCATGCTAGGCTATTTATGGTCAGTAGCAAATCCATTGCTTTTTGCCATGATTTATTATTTTATATTTAAGCTGGTAATGAGAGTACAAATTCCAAATTATACCGTTTTCCTCATTACCGGCTTGTTTCCGTGGCAATGGTTTGCCAGTTCGGCCACTAACTCATTATTTTCATTCATCGCTAACGCTCAAATTATCAAGAAGACAGTTTTTCCCCGGTCCGTGATTCCGCTAAGTAATGTAATGATGGAAGGGTTGCATTTTCTTTGCACCATCCCGGTTATTGTAGTCTTTCTTTTTGTTTATGGCATGACGCCGTCCTTGTCCTGGGTTTGGGGTATACCTCTCATTGCTATTGGCCAGGTGATTTTCACCTTTGGTGTTTCAATCATCTTTTCAACGCTGAACCTGTTTTTCCGTGACCTGGAGCGCTTTGTCAGTCTGGGGATTATGCTGATGTTTTATTGTACGCCGATTTTATATGCGTCTGATATGATTCCGGAAAAATTTAGCTGGATAATTACCTACAATCCGCTAGCGAGTATGATTCTTAGTTGGCGTGATTTATTCATGAATGGGACTCTTAATTATGAGTATATTTCTATACTCTATTTTACGGGAATCATTTTGACGGTTGTCGGTTTGTCTATTTTCAATAAATTAAAATATCGATTTGCAGAGATCTTGTAATGCACCCAGTTATTAACTTCAGTCATGTTACAAAAGAGTATCCTCTGTACCATCATATTGGCTCAGGAATCAAAGATTTAATTTTCCATCCGAAACGCGCTTTTCAGTTGCTGAAGGGGCGGAAATATTTAGCTATCGAAGACGTATCCTTTACAGTTGGCAAAGGTGAGGCTGTTGCCCTGATTGGACGTAATGGGGCAGGAAAGAGTACCTCTCTTGGCCTGGTTGCCGGCGTGATTAAGCCAACTAAGGGAACCGTCACCACTGAAGGACGGGTGGCATCGATGCTTGAACTCGGCGGAGGCTTTCATCCGGAACTTACCGGGCGTGAGAATATTTACCTGAATGCTACTCTGCTGGGCCTTCGGCGTAAAGAGGTCCAGCAACGTATGGAACGTATTATTGAATTTTCGGAACTGGGAGAATTCATAGACGAGCCAATCAGAGTGTACTCAAGCGGAATGCTAGCTAAGTTAGGTTTTTCGGTCATCAGTCAGGTTGAACCGGATATTTTAATTATTGATGAAGTTCTGGCAGTAGGTGATATCGCTTTTCAGGCAAAATGTATTCAGACCATCAAAGATTTTAAGAAAAGAGGCGTGACAATATTGTTTGTTAGCCACAATATGAGTGACGTTGAAAAAATCTGCGACAGAGTCATCTGGATCGAAAATCATAGGCTCAGAGAAGTGGGGTCTGCAGAGCGAATCATTGAACTGTACAAGCAAGCAATGGCTTAATCAGTGGGTAATATAATGAACAATAGCGTTAAAATCTATACCAGTCACCATAAGCCTAGTGCTTTTCTTAATGCTGCAATTATCAAACCTCTGCATGTCGGCAAAGCTAATTCTTGTAATGAAATTGGTTGTCCAGGAGATGACACTGGCGATAATATTTCCTTTAAGAATCCGTTTTATTGCGAACTAACTGCGCATTATTGGGTTTGGAAAAACGAAGAGCTGGCAGACTATGTCGGTTTCATGCACTATCGCCGTCATCTTAATTTTTCCGAAAAACAAACTTTTTCTGAGGATACCTGGGGGGTCGTGAACCATCCATGCATTGATGAAGAATATGAGAAGATCTTTGGATTAAACGAAGAAACAATTCAACGGTGTGTCGAAGGTATTGACATCTTGCTGCCCAAAAAATGGTCTGTCACTGCGGCGGGAAGTAAAAATAATTACGATCACTATGAACGAGGTGAATACTTACACATTCGTGATTATCAGGCTGCCATTGCCATCGTTGAAAAACTATATCCAGAGTATAGCACGGCAATAAAAACGTTTAATGATGCCAGTGATGGCTATTACACAAATATGTTTGTCATGCGCAAAGATATTTTTGTTGACTATTCTGAGTGGCTCTTTTCCATTCTGGATAATCTCGAAGATGCCATCTCGATGAACAATTATAATGCTCAGGAAAAACGCGTTATTGGGCATATAGCAGAACGGCTGTTTAATATTTACATTATTAAGTTGCAACAAGATGGTGAGCTTAAGGTAAAAGAATTACAGCGTACTTTTGTCAGCAATGAAACATTCAATGGTGCACTGAATCCAGTTTTTGATTCTGCGGTTCCAGTGGTTATCAGTTTCGATGATAATTACGCAGTCAGCGGTGGTGCATTAATTAATTCCATTGTCCGGCATGCGGATAAAAATAAAAATTATGATATCGTCGTACTCGAAAACAAAGTAAGCTATTTGAATAAAACGCGGTTAGTAAATCTAACCTCGGCTCATCCGAATATTTCTCTTCGTTTTTTTGACGTTAATGCTTTCACTGAAATAAACGGTGTGCATACCCGAGCGCATTTTAGCGCATCAACGTATGCCCGTCTTTTTATTCCTCAACTGTTCAGACGATACGATAAAGTCGTATTTATTGATTCGGATACCGTTGTAAAGGCTGACCTGGGTGAACTGCTTGATGTCCCTCTGGGCAACAATTTAGTTGCAGCGGTTAAGGATATCGTCATGGAAGGTTTTGTAAAATTTTCTGCAATGTCGGCATCAGATGATGGCGTTATGCCGGCAGGCGAATATTTACAGAAAACCTTAAACATGAATAACCCTGATGAATATTTTCAGGCAGGGATTATTGTTTTTAATGTCAAACAAATGGTCGAAGAAAATACTTTTGCTGAATTGATGCGGGTATTAAAGGCAAAAAAATACTGGTTCCTCGACCAGGATATCATGAATAAAGTATTCTACTCTCGAGTCACATTTCTGCCATTAGAGTGGAACGTTTATCATGGTAATGGCAACACGGATGATTTCTTCCCTAATCTTAAGTTTGCAACGTATATGAAATTTTTAGCAGCTCGCAAGAAACCTAAAATGATTCATTATGCGGGTGAGAACAAACCATGGAATACCGAAAAAGTCGATTTTTATGACGACTTTATTGAAAACATCGCTAACACTCCATGGGAGATGGAAATCTATAAACGTCAGATGTCGTTAGCGGCTTCGATTGGTTTAACCCATAGCGAGCCGCAACAACAAATCTTGTTCCAGACCAAAATCAAGAACGTACTGATGCCTTATGTTAATAAATATGCACCAATGGGCACGCCAAGAAGAAACATGATGACTAAATATTATTACAAAGTACGCCGTGCTATTCTTGGATAATAAAAGAGACAACAGATGAAAAGAAAAAAAATATTGATCGTAGGCGCTGGTTTCTCTGGTGCAGTTATCGGTCGCCAACTTGCTGAGAAGGGACATCAAGTCCATATTATCGATCAGCGTGATCATATTGGGGGGAATTCCTATGATGCACGGGACGCTGAAACGAATGTGATGGTACATATTTATGGACCCCATATTTTCCATACTGACAATGAAACAGTGTGGAACTATGTCAACAAGCATGCAGAGATGATGCCCTATGTGAACCGGGGCTTTGTTGAATAAATCAGATTTCGGGTAAGTTCCCCCGTAGCGGGTTGTGT
>ERZ809074.2229-NODE-2229-length-22047-cov-9.264778_pt1 | contig 22047 bp, 18 predicted proteins | sample MGYA00520795_ERZ809074 | MGnify/ENA primary metagenome ERZ809074 (study PRJEB31570, sample SAMEA3212989) | Homo sapiens | biome: human-gut; feature: human gut; material: fecal | place: Sweden | collected 2011 ...
TCAACAACTTTTTTGAAATCTTTTTCGTCTTGGAAAACTTTGTTTTCCGTGACAGGTATTTATGTTAACATATCTGTCAGACTTTGTCAACAACTTTTTTGAAATCTTTTCAAGTTTCTTTCGAGCTGTTGTGTTGTCTCGGCGTTGCCTCAACAACGAATCTGAGTATATCATCCGCTAGTGTACTTGTCAACACTATTTTTTGAATTTTTTGCACAAATTATCCCCTGCTACGTCAATTCCGCATAAACAGGGGATTTTTGCCATGTTTCTATTCTGTTTTTTACTATTTTACAAAGAACGGAAGCTTTTGTCCGAGCTGTTCCACCAGATATGCCAGATAGTTATTTTCATACAAACATGTAAGTATTCTGCTGTCTCTGGTATAATCTACGATCACCTGGCCCAGGGTTCCCAGGTCTCTGAAGATATTAAATGCGTATATTGTCCAAACAATTAGAACAGTTTCTAAGATTCCAACCACAATACCTAGTAATTTGTCCAGGCTATGTACTATAGGTAGTTTCACGATCATCTTTGCCGAGAAAAATACGATATTAAGAAGATGATGCACCAAACCGATCGCCGCCAGCAACAGTATTGTCAGGATCACATTGAATATCTTTCCATCAAAGTAACTGCTCAGACCATTCCCGATCAGGAACAGCACCACACAGGTAATCAGCAGGGAGATCAGAGAGATCAGAGATTTTACCATTCCCTTCTTGTAGCCGTCCATCACCATGCAGATCAATACTGCTGCCATGATGACCAGTAATAAATTCAGATTCATTGGTATACTCCTTTATTTTAACTGTATCGTATCTATTGTACTATCTGTCACCAGATAATATTTGTAGGAACCTCCTGCAGGAAGCAGAAGCCGGGCACTCTTACCGAAGCTGCCATGGTATTTTTCCACACCGTCCGTTGTAAAGATCTGGCACTCCGATTCGTTGTAGATCACCATGTCATCATCCCCGAAGAAAATATCCGTATAATCCACATCAAAATAGTAGCTGCCCACCTTTGCTGCCGAAGTATTGTACACATCCATGCGGTACTTGGTCTCCGCCTGGTCCGAAAGGAATACCAGTCCTACATATTTATCACTGTAGAAAACCGACTGGATCTCGTCGTCATACAGGTATTCTCCCGCCGTCACAGGCTTCTGGGTACCCGAGTAGATCATAAGACGGCTGTCTCCTACCGCAAACGCTGTATCATTATTCATAAACTGCACTTTCGGCACGACCAGGTCGGAATAAGAATATGCGCTGACCATATAATCGCTCTGATTCTCGCCCACCGGTCCGAAATTGTAGAATGTCACATTACTTTTTACCACACCTGCATCCACATACAGGTAACTGATCGCCAGAAGCTCTCCGTCCGGTGACAGGCTGATGGATACCGGATACCCTCCGTCCGTCATATGTGCCTGTCCCGTATAGCTGTTGGTCCCGTCCGCTTCGTAAGTCATGATCCATGCTACATCCGTATCCGCCAGCACTGTTGTCACTCTTCCCGTTTCCGACACTGTGATATTTCGGATCGGCATGGTCGTTGTAATAGTTCCCAGTTGCTTGTCCGTATTCTGCACGTAGATCTCACGGCCGTTATAACTGCCGATAGCTGCCACATCGCCACAAGTAGCGATCTTCACATCCTGGATCACATAAGTCTGATTCCACTTTACATTTCCCTTGGCATCCGTACAGTGAGCGCCGTCTTTACTATATGTAAGAATACTGTTTTTCAACCGTATGTCTGTGGCATCCGATGAGACCTCCCGGCTAATGGAAGATACGGTGTCATATCCCGTATAGATATGTCTCTTTGCCTGTACCACCACAAGAGCAAGTGCCGCTCCCAAAGCCGCCACCACCAACAGCACCCGGTACACGATTTTCAGCCGGTGTTTACGGATCTTTTTCTTATAGTCATCCTGACTCTTTTGCCGCTTTTCTTTTTCTTTCAGATAATTCTTGATATCTGCTGCCATGTATCTGTTTCCTTATGTATTATCGTAACTATTAAGAATCGCATTCGCAAAATTACTGCGGCGCAGTCTGCTTTTTGCTCATGTAGTTACAGTATAACACACTTCCCCCTTTTGAAAATAAGTTTTTTACGGGAGAAGGATTTCCTGACCGATCTTGATATCATCGGGGTCAGCAATACCGTTCAGGGAACAGATCTCAGATACTTTACTGTTGCTGCCGTAGTTCCGCAGAGAAATACCGATCAGTGTGTCCCCTCTCTGGATAGTATAATGTGTGGGTTGAGCAACCGCCTCCACTGTAGGAGTCTCTGCCACTGCAGGTTCTGCCGTCTGTGTCACATCCTGTATTGTTTCCTGTGTCGTGTTCTGTTCTGTTGCCTCCGTCACATCTGTCGTATTTTTTGTGACATTGCTGTCCGCAGAGGTTCCATCCGCTACACTGCCCGTATTTTCTTCCGTCGAATCTACAGCACTGTTTCCCGTTCCATCCATTGATGCATTTTCCGTGCCTTCCGGCATCGCTGTCTCTGCTGCAGCCCCAGTAGTATTTCCCGCCGCAGCATTTTCCTGTCGCAGAGCATCCTCCAACTTGTCCTCCGCCACCAGCGTGCTGATCTGGCTCTGTTCCTCCACCGCATCCGGCAGTTTCTGCTCCATCAGGTTGCTCATGGCCTGCCTGGCTGTCTCCCCCAGGGATTCTCCGGTGCTTTCCTGCCGCATCAATGCCAATGCCATCACGCAGAGCAGAACAAAGACACCGGCAGCCGCCATTTTCATCCGACGCAGTCCGGTCGTTGGCATGGGTATAATATTATCCGGTTCTCTGCGTCTGTTCTCTACCGCTCTGCGATATTCCACAGGCGCATTCTCCGTATGTCCGGCGGCACGGAAGGCATTTCCGCTCTCCTGTCTCTGTCTACGTTCCTCCTGCCGTTTCTTCACCACTTCGTATTTTTCCTGATCCACCTTCTCCGGTGCCGCCTCTTCGCCCCGGTTCTCCAGCATATATGCCAGCATACTGTCATTCTTCTCATAGAACTGCGCATACCCCGACACATAACGGCAGATCTCCTGTTCGCAGATCTGGAAGCCTTCCACCATCTCGCCATTCAGTATCTGGTAGCCTAAAAAGGTCATTTCCGAAAAATACTTTCTCCGCAGCTTCTCAATCTCCTGTTCCTGCGCCTGGGACAGGTGCCGCACCGGCTTCTGCAGGAAATTCAGCTTTGCGGAGCCATAGGCGAATAGATATGCCACACCGTCCTCTGCTGTCTTCCTGCCGTATAATGCTATGGCAATATCCTTGTTCTGTGCCATTCCATTCATTTGTTTTATGTAAGATACCACATAATCTTCCACATAGATTCTGCAGTGCTTGTCCGCCTCTCCGATCTGCGTTATGTTCTTCGGTAATTCCATACAAAAAACACCTCCCATGCCGTTTCTATCAGTTATCACTAACTATAGCATCCGCACAGGAGGTATTTTAGCGTTCTTTGTCGCACCTCTTCAAAAACAGTTCGACAAAGTTTGCACCATATTCTATGTATTCTTAGCTATGCTTCAAACTTATATACGGTAACAGAATCGTATTCTCTGCCGTTCTCCCCGCCAAATACATAGGAGGGGAAATTCTCATGATGAATGGTATCCGGGAAATACTGGGTCTCCAATGCAAAACCGCAGCGGTTGCCGTAGGTCACCCCATCTTTTCCGGGCTGTACATCAATAAAATTGCCTGCATAAAACTGCACTCCTGGCAGGGTGGTGTATGCCTTCATTACTCTGCCGCTCTTCGGGCCTTTTACTGTGGCAATATGCCGTAATGTACCGTCATCGTTCCATCCATCGATCACGAAATTATGGTCATAGCCTCCGGTCAGGAGTAACTGCTCATAATCTTCCCGGATGTCTCTGCCGATCTTCTTGGGCTGTGTAAAATCCATGGGTGTGCCTGCTACCGCACGAATCTCACCGGTAGGGATCGATCCTGCTGCCACCGGAGTAAAGTGAGAGGCTCTCAGCCACAGTTCATGCTCTTCAATGCTGCCTGCACCGTGACCGTCCAGATTGAAATAGGAATGGTTGGTCAGGTTGATAATGGTCTTCTTGTCACTGGAAGCATGGTAATGCAGAGTCAGCTCATTCTCTTCACTCAGAGAGTAGGTTACGGATACCTTCTTATTGCCTGGAAATCCCAGCTGCCCATCCTCATCCTCCAGAGAAAATGTCACGCTGTTCTCTCCTATCTCCGCATCCCAGAGTCTCTTATGGAATCCCAGTTGCTTATGGGTATGTAAATTGTTGGCACCGTCATTTTTGTCCAACTGATAAGTAACGCCATCCAGCGTATACTCTGCACCGCCGGTACGGTTCGCACAGGGGCCGATCACCGTGCCAAAAAAGCTGTTGTTGCCGTAATAGCTCTCACCATTGTCAAATCCCAGCACCAGGTCGTCCGCCTTGCCCGTGGCATCCGGTACCAGTACGCGCACCAGAGTAGCGCCCAGATCCGTTATCTCTGCTTTCATCCCTTGATCATTACTCAGGGTATACAGAGATATCTCTTTCCCTTCCGCACTTTTCCCAAATAAACTTTTTATTACTGCCATTGTCTTGTCCTCCCTCTTTTATCCATTTTTATTTCATGCATACTGTCTATAATTCCACTCTGCCCTCTAAAGCGCGGAGTAATGTTACCTCATCAATATATTCCAGATCTCCTCCTACAGGGACACCACTGGCGATTCTCGTCACCTTGATTCCTGTGGGCTTGATAAGCTTGCTGATATACATTGCCGTGGTCTCACCTTCCAGGCTGGAATTGGTTGCGATAATGACCTCCTCCACATCACCCTGCAGACGTTCCATCAGTTCCTTCAGCTTGATGTCACCGGGTCCCACACCCAGCATCGGGGAAATGGCACCATGCAGTACATGGTACACGCCCTCATATTTGCCGGTCTTCTCATAAGCCGCCAGATCTCTGGTGTTCTCCACCACCATAATGGTACGATGATCCCGTCTGGGATTCGCACACACCGGGCAGAGTTCCTTATCCGTCAGAGTATAGCATTCCTTGCAATAGCGGACATTGGCTCTGGCTTCGATCATGACGTTTGCCAGTCTGTCCACACGGTCCTTCGGCATATTGATCAGGTGAAAAGCCAGTCGTTGTGCGGACTTACTGCCAATCCCCGGAAGGGCTGCCAGTTCTTCTATTAATTTATTGATCTGTCCGCTGTAGAGTTCCATTAGAAAGGAAATCCTCCTAATCCTCCGGTCATTTTGCCCATAAGTTCTGCATTGGCTTCATCCGCCTTGCGCAGTGCTTCGTTGGCTGCTGCCACGATAGCATCCTGCAGAGTCTCGATATCCTCGGGATCCACGATCTCCTCTGCCAGCTTGATGGATGTGATCTCTTTTTTACCGTTGATGGTCACTTCCACAGCTCCTCCACCTGCAGATGCAGTGAACTCCTTGGTCTCCAGTTCCTTCTGTCCTTCTTCCATCTGACGCTGCATTCTCTGTGCCTGTTTCATCAGATTATTCATATTTCCGGGCATTGCGCCTCCGGGAAATCCACCTCTTTTTGCCATGTTGCTGTTTCCTCCATATTATTTATAATTGAGTTATTATTCTATCTTACCTTATCTGCAAGTCTGCCGCAATCCCAAATTCACGCAGGATCACTCTTCCTCATCGATCTCCATGTTGATGACCTTACTGAGATCCACATAGTTGTCTTCGAATTCTCTGCTGCTTTCCACCGTCTGGATCGTCACTTCAATCTCTTTGCTGGAAAAATCGGACAACAGCATTTCCAGCTGCTGCTTGTTCTGCTCGTGAGCTTCTCCTTTGAAATAATCGGAAGCCAGTCCGTCCTCCAACACCACCATGAGCTTGTTGTCTCCACCCAGACTTAATCGGGCGTTTTTCAGATACATCTTCATGGGATTCTCAGCATTTCCCACGATAGCCGGCCATTTCCGTACAATCTCCTGAATATCCCCGGGAACCGCCTTCGGCAACTGTGGCTTCGGCTTTGCCACACCGGCCTGCGGCACTCCCTGTGCTCCGGGAGCTCCGGCAGGCATCTGGGCCGCCGTGACTACAATACCGTTCTCGACCTTTTCCTCCACCTGGCGGATTCTATCCAGGACCGCCTCCTGATCCGTCTCCATCTCCGGCTTACACAGCTTGATCAGCGCGATCTCTACCAGGATACGCTTCTGCGCCGCATAGCGGATCTGTCCGGACAGTTCGGAGAAAATATGAATATAGCGGATGATCTGGTCCATGGACAGCATGGAAGCTTCTTCCTTCAGATTCGCCAGATTGTCTGTGGACATATCTATGACATCCTCCAGATTATCCGCTGTCTGTACCAACATCAGATTCCGCAGATACCAGGTAAAGTCCGTGACGAACTGTACCAGCTCCCTGCCCTGCATGACGATCTCTTCCAGTAGTTCAATGCAGCCTAACACATTCCGGTCCATAACGAAGCGCAGCAACCTGCTGAACACTTCCGTATCCACTGCCCCCAGCACATCCAGGGTCATATCGTAGGTCAGTTCTTTGCCCAGATGGAAGGCAATACACTGATCCAACAGGCTCAAGGCATCACGCATGGAGCCGTCTGCCACCTTGGCAATGTAGCGCAGAGCTCTGTCCTCCACCTGTACCTGCTCCGTGTCCATCAGTTCCTTCATGCGATCCGTGATGGTATCAATGGAGATTCGTTTAAAATCATATCTCTGGCAGCGGGACAGGATCGTAATGGGGATCTTGTGCACCTCTGTGGTCGCCAGAATAAAAATAACATAAGATGGCGGCTCTTCCAGCGTTTTTAACAATGCGTTGAAAGCTCCGGGGGAGAGCATATGCACCTCGTCGATGATGTAGACCTTGTATTTTCCCTCCGCAGGGGAATAGGATACCTCGTCGATGATCTCACGGATATTGTCCACACCGTTGTTGGAAGCCGCATCGATCTCGATGACATTCATGCTGGCTCCCGCCGCAATCGCCTTACAAATACGGCATTCCCCACAGGGGCCGTCCTCTGTGGGGTGTTCACAGTTCACTGTTTTCGCAAAAATCTTTGCCACCGTAGTCTTACCGGTACCTCTCGTTCCGGTGAAAAGATACGCATGACCGATCCGGTTCGCCCGCAGCTGATTCTTCAGTGTGGTCACGATATGATCCTGACCTTTGACGTCGGAAAAAGCATCCGGACGAAACTTCCGGTATAGTGCTGTATATGACATGTATTCTCTCTCTTCCTTGTAACTATTCAGAGCCATCAAATATTAGCAGATGCTTGGCGAAAATAGTTACTCATTAATTTTCTGTCTTAATCGCCGAAGCAGATGCCCAGCAGCTTCGCTTCCTGTACGATGGTAGCATCGGGATCCACGGTCTTTAACTTGCCCGCTACATCCTCTAACGGAACCCTTACGATCTCACGGTTCTTGTAACCTACCATGAATCCATACTGATTATCCAGGATCAGCTTGCCTGCCTCGGAGCCCAGACGGCTGGCGAATACTCTGTCATAAGGGCAGGGGCTTCCGCCTCTCTGCATATGGCCGGGTACGGTGACACGTACTTCTCTGCCGGTCTTCTCCTGGATCTGTGCAGCCACTTCGTAAGATACGGAAGGGAACGGATATTTTTCCATCTTTTTCTTGTAGTCTTTTTTGGTCAGGGCAGCATCTTCCCTGGAAATCGCACCCTCAGCCACAGCGATAATGGTAAAACGGCAGCCCTTTTTGTCCCTGTCTTCGATCTTCTCGATCACCTTATCGATATCATAAGGGATCTCCGGGAGCAGGATGATGTCCGCACCGCCTGCCATTCCGGCATTCAGGGTCAGCCACCCTACTTTATGTCCCATAACTTCCACGATAAATACTCTGCCGTGGGAAGCTGCTGTGGTATGGATGCAGTCGATGGCATCCGTAGCAATATCTACTGCGCTCTGGAAACCGAAGGTCATATCAGTACCCCACAGGTCATTGTCGATGGTCTTGGGCAGGGTCACGATATTCAGTCCTTCCTTGCGCAACAGGTTCGCAGTCTTGTGGGTGCCGTTACCACCGAGAATTACAAGGCAGTCCAGCTGCAGCTTGTAATAGTTCTGCTTCATGGCTTCGACTTTGTTCAGCCCGTTGGGATCCGGATCCTGGATCGTCTTGAAGGGGGTACGGGAGGTTCCCAGGATCGTGCCGCCCTTGGTAAGGATGCCGGAGAAATCCTTGTCTGTCAGCATGCGGAAATTACCGTAAATCAGTCCTCTGTAGCCATCGAGGAAGCCATAGATCTCGACCTCTTCCTTACTGTTCGCCAGGGTCTTCACCACACCTCTCATGGCAGCATTTAATGCCTGGCAGTCACCACCGCTCGTCAACATTCCGATTCTCTTCATCGTAGGATCCTCCGTTTTCTATATTTCATTATTTTCTCTTGCGTTTGCTGTAACTATGCAAAACTGTCTTCGTTCTGCCAATACTTATTTCTATTTTAATACATTTATTTTCATCTGAAAATAGTTTGTTGTAATTTCCGGCAGATTTCTCCCCTATGGCAAAACAAACCTCAGAAGCACCGGGCCTCTGAGGTTCGCTTATCATCTTATCATACGTTATTTGAATTTAAACTTTCCTTTGATCATGGTCACGTAGACAGCTGCGCCGCCACCGCCGACCACTACGGCTCCGGCTGCTGCCGCTGCCGCCACGCGGCCTGCGTTCGTTCCCTTACCGGAGGTCTCCGTTATCTGCTCTGTGCCGGATTCCTGAGAGTCGGAAGTCTGGGCGGTCATGGAATCTATCCGCTCCTCCTGCGGTGCTTCTCCACTCGATTCCTGCGTGTCCTGTGCCTCCCCGGAGGGCTTTGCCGCATCTTCCTTACTGTTTTCGTCCGCAGCGGGTGTTGTCGGGGGCACGGGAATTACAGAAGGCTTTACCACACCGGGTGTGGCAGGCGTTGCCGTGGCTGCGGGAGGTGTTGCCGCGCCCGTGGCCTTCTGGTCCGTATTGGACGCCTGACTGCTGTCATCGTCGTCATCATCGTCATCGTCGTTACTGGCAGCAGGCTTCTTCGGTGCGATCTCATAACCGCAGACGGTACAGATCTCCGCCCGTTCTGTGGTGGCCGCGCCACCGGATGAATGCTTTTCCGTATTGCTGGTGATTCCACAGACACCACACTTATGCCAGTGTCCGGTCATATCGGACAGATATCCTTCTGCCCAGCTATGATCCGTCTTCGGAAGAACGATCTCTGTCGCTGTTATGCTCTTGCTTCCGTCCGCTGCCACAAAATACAGTCCGCAGACGTCGCAGGTCCAGTATTCGATGCTGCCCTCTGCCTGACAGGTGGGTTCCACCCGGTCGTGGCGGTTCAGCGGGCCGTGACCGGAGTTCCATGTCTTCGATACGGCGGGGCTTGCGTTATAATCATCGGTTTCCGCATAGCGGATCTGTGCAGTCACCTTCTCGTTGTGACCGACTCCGGTGGATTTGGTCTGCCCCCAGTCCGTTCCATCAAAGCTGAACTCCACGTCAGTGCGATCTGTGGTGATCTGCGCCGCCAGATCGTTGCCGCTGACGGTAAAGGTCATGTCAAAGGCATCCGGATCCGGGGTATCCTCGCGGTCTGCTTTTGCGGTACGGGTGATAGTTATGCCAAACACAATATCATTATAATTTTTTGACCGTAACTGAACACTTACTATCGCATGCTCGCCAATATCATCCATGGTGTTTTCACCCAGAGTGAATAGCAATTTTCCCTCGGAATATTTGATGTCGGGATCTGCCGCCAAAACGTTCATGGAATTATCCAACATGATAACTTCCATTGTTGTCTCTCCCAGATCCTCGGGCAACCCCGGTATCTGCACCGCCTTCTCTCCTTTGGCCGCCCAACTGTATTTGAGATCCAAGTCTTGAATCTTCGGAGCAATTGCTTTACTGATTTCCAATTTTACCTGTGCCGTCAGCGTCTGATAGTATTCCGGATGCTCCGTAGGAATAAACGTTGCCGTGTAGGTCTCACTATCGCCAACATAAGGAACCTTGTCATCATCGCTCTGGATCTGCCAAGTTCCGTCGATGGGCTCGGTTCCCAGTTTTGCCGTCAGTCTTGTCACTTTGAGTTCTCTCAGCTTATTGCCATAGGTTCCACCGGCAATGCCCTTACCTTCTACAGTAAGTAGAGCCGGATTGATATTCACGGTCAGATCCTTCGTCGTCTGCTCCGGGAAGAAAGAAGAGTTTGTCCCGGTGTAAACGAGGGTGAAAGTGGTATCGCCCACGGTCTGCGCCTTGTAAGTTGCGATGCCGTTCTTGAAATCCGCTGCGCTTACCACCGGGGTATCCCCGATCCGGATCTCAAAGCTGCCCTCCGTATCTTCCGCAGAGATGGGCTGTCCGTCTGTCACAAAGTTTACCAGTGCCTTTGCGTTAAAAGTAATATCTTGTCCATAGGTGGGAGTGTTGGTATCTGCTCTCTCAAACTGCAGACCGGTGGTGTAATTTACACCAACTGCATTATTTTCCCCAAGCGAAGGATAGTAGGCTATGCCATTCTCTTTGTCGTTGGCTTTCTTCGTCCAGATGGCCTGATCAAAGCCATTGTCTTTGAGTCCTTTGAAAAAGCTGGAAGAGGTCAGTTGTTGAGTAGAACGTCCCAATTGATATTTATCTTCTACGTTACAAATATCGTTATTGAAATAGCAATTCGTTACACCATAATCTTGACTATTTGTTATTCCAGCAAGATAGGCATCATTCTCGGCAGTATCAATCGTAGCTATACTAATGCAATGATTAATAATATCTACTACAGCTCCACTCCTACCGCAGATTCCTGCCGCAGAACTTCCCTGCACGTCTCCTGCAAAAAAGCACTGGGAAATCTTAGTATCTTGTCCGGCATTGCCACAGATTCCACCTGCTGTATACCCTTTTACCGTTCCGGTAAAGGAGCAGCCATAAATTTCGCCCGCAGACAAATTTCCACAAATTCCTCCTGTTTCACTATAACTCGAAACAATGTCTCCGTTGGCAGCCAACAACAGTATTACTTTACCGCTTTTGCCGGATGAGTTGCCTATTTGTGCGAACAGGCCAGAACTATAAACACCATCTTCTTTTGTCATATCCACATGGCTTATCGTATGTCCGTCTCCACTGAATTTTCCTATGTATGGAATTTCAGGATCTCCAATGGAGCTGAGTTCCACTCCGCTCAAATCAATATCGTTCCCCAGGACATAATTTGCACTCCATTTTGTCTCATCCCTATCCTGTCCGATGGCTGCGAATTCCTCCGCCGTGGTGATCAGGGTATAGGTATCCCAGTCGTTACCATTCGTTGTAACATAGTTGTATACCGGTACGGGAGCAGTCTTCGTCTCTTTGATATCTGCCACCTTTGTCAGATTGATGTAAGTCCCTGTGGCTGTACCGAATCTGCCCTGTGTAGCCTTTGCAGTGCTGGTATCGACACTGCCCTCTTTCCAGATTGTAGAATCCAAGCCATCCGGAAGTGCACCGCAAAGCTGGCTGGTAGTCAGGGGAATCACCTTATCGCTTGCTCCTTCTCCCACACCGGCATTATTCAAATCACTGTTGTAATAGCAGTTGCCGATAAAGTTCATATAATTCGAATCCGTGCTTCCAGCTATGCCACCAACATTTTTGCCATTCCCTGTAATCTTACCACAATTCAGGCAATTACTGATGTTATACCTATGCGCTGATGCACCGGTAATACCACCTACAGAGCTATCCTGTTGACGAACTGTTACAGCACCTATATTATAACAGTATTCAACTACGCCAACGGTTCTTTCATAACTGGCACTGCCCATGATTCCACCTGCTGTAGAATTTCCACTTACTGAACTGCTATTGTAGCAGCCGGAAATATTTCCTGTCAGACTTCCGCATATACCGCCTACGCACCAAGCCGCACAAATCGTGTTTTCGATACTATAGCAGTCAGAAATATTTGCTCCTTCTCCAGCAATTGCGCCCACATGGCTATGACCAGAAATATTAGCCCGCTTTACTGTGACACTTTTTATATAGCTGGAACTAGCGGTAAAGTTTTTGCACTCTCCAAACAGCCCCACATAGTCTCTATCTCCTTTAATTGTCATTCCGGTTATTGTATGTCCGCCGCCGTCAAAGCCTCCCCAGAAAATCTTGCCATCTGTACCTATCGGCGTCCACTCCTTACCGCTAAGGTCAAGGTCAGAAACCAGCCGAAAATGCACCCTTTGATAATCCGTGCCTTCATTCACCTGCTTCGCCAGATACGCAAGTTGCGCCGCCGTGCTGATCTGATAGGGATCATTTTCCTCACCCGTACCCCCCGCAAAACTGGTTGCGGCACATTCCACCCACGAATCTCCTTCCGCTCTCGCACTCACCGGCACGGCGATCCACACCAGTGCCGCCAGTGCCAGCAGGGCCAGTCTCATCTTCATGCTCCACGCTTTTGTACTTTTCTTCATAACCCTCATGCCTTTCTATAATCTGCAAAATTTCAAATATTTTCCCATCTTTCGCAGGTACAAAATCCCAATCTTGTTTTTATACTTTCCGTATCATTTATTATACTGAAAAAGCAAAGGCATCGTCAATATTTTCCATACGATTCGTCTCATATTTTTATAAAATTTTGTCGAACAAGTGCGCCCGCCGAAAAATCGAGCAGGCTGGCTCATCGTAAACGCAAAAAAGGAGCCTCCGGAACTCTCCGGTCACTCCTCGTTGCCTTCTCTGAAAAATATATCCAGTTTTCCCAGACATTTGATCAATGTCTTCATTTCTTCCTCGTCCAGATCCCGAATGATCGTATGGATCATTTTCCTGTGGAAATCTCTGTGATGGAAAAAAGCTTTTCTCCCTTTCTCTGTCAGGGTCACCAGCACCACCCGTTTGTCCTGCGTGCTGCGGTTACGCTCCAGGTAGCCTTTTTTCTCCAGACTGTTCATATTCGTGGTCAGGGTTCCCACGGTGACGTGGAGTTCCCCTGCGATCCTGGACATGCTCTTGGGTTCCTCGATGCCGATAGCCTCCAGAATGTGTATGTCATTATTTGTAATATCCTTGAATTCTTCTGTTATGACCGCCTTTGCCTCTGCATCCATCACGTTATGGAACAGGTTCACCAACAGTTCATTCAGTACCCGGTTGTTGCTTTTTTCCATAGTTTTCCCAATAAATGTCTCTCTGGTATACCGGCAATACTCCCGGACCGCAGACTTCCTGTCTACCGTACCGCGTCCATGCCGTTGTCGTGTCCTTAGTCGTTATCAGTATACCGTCTACCAGGTCATCACGCAAGCCCCAATCGTAAGCCCGGCACCGAATCCCGCCAGAACGATACGATCGCCGCGGTGCAGCTTTCCCTGCCTGTTCAGTTCGTCCAGAAGCACCGGGATGGAGGCAGAGGACATATTTCCGACCCTTTCCAGATTGGTGGGGAATTTGTCTCTGTCTGCATGCAGTCTTTTCGCCACTGCATCAATAATACGTGCGTTGGCCTGATGCAATACGAACATATCAATATCCGGCACAGCAAGTCCGGCATCTGACAGTGCTTCCTCGATGCACTGCGGCACCCGTCTGGTGGCAAACCGGTACACTTCCTGTCCATCCATCTGAATATAATGTTCTCTGTCATCCGTCTGCTGTTTTTGATCCGTTTTTGCCGCTGAAGTCCTTGCATATGGGGTTGTCAGTTCTCTCGCTCCGCATTGCAGGACTCCGCCACCGGTGCCGTCGGAGTGCAGTGCCCGGCCCAGAATGCCTGCTGCCGGTATCCGTTTCTCCTCCGCCGTCTCCTGCATCCCTTTCTCTGTCTCCGGCAAAGCGTTACTGTATTCCACCGCCCGAGACTCCGTCCTGCATCTCTCCACAACTACCGCCCCGGCGCCGTCTCCGAACAGAATACAGCTGCCCCGGTCCTTCCAGTCCACCAGCTTGGACAGTACCTCACTGCCGATGATCAGGGCATTTTTCGCCAATCCTGTCCTCAGATAAGCATCTGCGGTATTCAGTGCAAACAAAAATCCGGAACAGGCCGCATTCACATCAAAAGCCAAAGCATTCACCGCGCCGACAGCTGCCTGTACCTGGCAGGCACAGCAGGGCAGATACTGCTCCGGAGAACAGGTTGCCACCAGGATCAGGTCGATCTCTTCCGCTCTTTTTCCTGCCTGTTCCAGCGCTTTGCGGGCAGCTTCTGACGCAAGTGTCACAACCGTTTCGCCAACTGACACATGTCGTTCCGCAATACCGGTTCTCTCCCGGATCCATTCATCCGAGGTTTCCACCAGCTGTTCCAATTCTTTATTTGTAACGATCCTTCCCGGAAGTGCACTTCCGGTTCCGGTGATTCTTATGGTTCTCACGCCATTTCCTCCATGATATCCACTGTTCTTTCTATTTTCTGCGCCCGCCAGGCATTGCTGCCGCAGAACAGCAGTCCGTTATCCACATCTCCCATTGCCGCATTGATCAACGCTCTGGTGATGCAATAAGGTGCCGTCTTCGGATCGCAGGTCTTAATGCAATGTCTGCATCCGGTCATAAACCGTTCCCCGGCCGCCACCTTTTCCAGAAAAGCATTCTGTATAGCTCTGCCCGGCATTCCCACAGGGCTTTTCACAATGACAATGTCTTCTTTCCGTGCGCTGAGATATGCCTGCTTGTATGCATCTGCCGCATCACATTCCTCTGTGGTCACGAAACGGGTTCCCATCTGTACCCCCGCAGCCCCGAGGTACAGGCAATGCTCCAGATCCCTCCGGTCATAAATACCGCCTGCAGCGATCAGTGGAATTTCCAGTTCTGCTGCCTGCCGGATCATTGCCGTAAGTTCTCTCTCATAGTTCTCCGGTGTGTAAGCATCCAGTTCTTCCCGCTTAAATCCCAGATGTCCTCCTGCCAACGGTCCCTCTGCCACGAGAAAGTCCGGCTTTCTGTCGTATTTTTTCATCCAGTATTTCGTGACGACCGACAGGGCACGGGTGCTCGACACGATCGGAGCCAGCATCGTCCGGTGGCTGCGCCCGGGCATTCCGTTTTCCGTCTCTGCCACGACTCCGGGCAGATCCAGCGGCAGTCCGGCACCGGAGATAATGCAGTCGGTACCTGCCAGCACTGCTGCCCTGACATAATCCTCGTAACGCTGCGTTGCCACCATGATGTTGACACCGACGATACCGCCTCTTGCGGTCTGTCTTGCTTTTTCTATTTCTTTTCCGATAGTACGCAGATTACAGGCGATGGGATCTCTGTCAAAATCCGGCTCCCGGAAACCGATCTGGGCAGTAGAAATAATGCCGATCCCACCGGCGGCTGCCACTGCTCCCGCCAGACCGGACAGGCTGATTCCCACACCCATGCCTCCCTGGATCACGGGAATATCTGCATGTAATTCCCCCAGGATCATTTTTCCGTGCTTCATCCCACATCACCTCTCATTACCGCTTTAATACTTGCGGAACCTTTCATAACGTTCCTCTGCGATCTGTTCACCGGTCATGCCGGTATATTTTTGCAGGAATTCCTTGATATGTTCCTTGAGATACCCGCCGATGGCTTCCACGGTACTTTGGTCTGCCCCGCCGTATTCCGGTACGATCCTCTCGATCACTCCGAGGCGTTTCAGGTCCTCGGATGTAATATTCATGACTTCACTGGCTTCTCTGGCACGGTCAGCATCCTTCCATAATATAGAAGCAAAGCCTTCGGGAGACAGGATCGAGTATGTGGCATTTTCCATCATCCATACCTCATTGCCTACCGCCGTAGCCAATGCTCCGCCGCTGCCGCCTTCTCCAATAAGGATGCACAATACCGGTACCTTCAGGGCCGACATCTCCAGCAGGTTCCGGGCAATAGCCTCGCCCTGTCCTCTCTCCTCTGCCTCCACGCCGCAGAAGGCTCCCGGCGTATTCACAAAGCTGATAATGGGTCTGTTGAATTTCTCCGCCTGCTTCATCAGGCGCAGTGCCTTACGATACCCCTCCGGCATGGGCATGCCGTAATTGCGTCTGGCACACTCCGCAAAATCCTTGCCCTTCACATCTGCCAGCACTGTCACCGGCTGCCCGTCCAGGAATGCCACTGCACCTACCAGTGCTTTATCATCCCCATAATAACGGTCTCCGTGAGCCTCCACTACATAATCGAAAATGTAGGGAATATAGTCGGTTGCTGCCGGTCTGTCCACTCTCCGGACGGTCTTGACCTTTTCCCATGCCGTTCTGGGTAGTGTCAGTATTGACCGTTCCTTCACGATCTCCGTAGGTTCAAAATGGAAGTCAAAATTTTTCTTAAAATCCGCATAATTCCCCTCACTGCACCGATGCGTCGTGATCAGGAAATATAAGGTCTTCTTCAGATTCTCCCGGCGGACGATACCGTCCACAAAACCATGCTCCTGCAAAAATTCCGCTGTCTGGAAGCCATCAGGGAGGCGCTGTCCCAGAGTCTGCTTAATAACTCTCGGTCCTGCGAAGCCGATCAAGGCTCCCGGTTCCGCCATGATCACATCTCCCAGCATGGCAAAGCTGGCCGTCACACCACCTGTGGTGGGATCTGTCAAAATAGTCGCATAGAGAAGTCCTGCTTCTCCATGTCGTTTGATCGCTGCGGAGGTTTTTGCCATCTGCATCAGTGACACGATTCCCTCCTGCATTCTCGCACCGCCGGAACAGCAGAACAAAAATACAGGCAACCGCAATTCTGTCGCCTTTTCAATCGCCTGGGTGACTTTCTCGCCGACCACATGCCCCATACTGCCCATCATAAATTTGGATTCGCAGATGCCGATCACAGCCTTTTCCCCGTAGATCTCGCATTCACCTACGGTCACAGCTTCTTTTACGCCGGATTTTTCCCTGGCCTCCGACAGCTTTTCCTCATAGCCCTCATATTTCAGTGGATTGCTCTCTTCTATCTCCTCGAACCAGGGCTGAAAGCTTTTCCGGTCTGCCACCATGCGGATCCGGTTGTGGGTCTTCACCCGGAAATAATAACCACACTCATAGCAGACATATTTATTTTTCGCTGCCCGGTCTCTGTTTATCATTTTCTTACATTTCGGGCATTTGATCTCTGTTTCTGTATCTACACTTCCCATACCTGCACCTCTTATTCTGCGTCACTTTTATCTCTCTGTCCCGCTCATAAAAAATCACTTCCGCAGACTATTCTTATTTTAACGCAAAGGTAAGCTCTGCCTTCGCCGCCAGTTTTCCGTTTACCGTGGCGATCGCTTCCCCGACACCCACCGGTCCCTTACTGCGGATAATGGTGGTCTCCAGCTCCAAGGTGTCTCCGGGGCGCACCATCTGCTTGAATTTTGCCTTATCGATCCCGGCAAAATAAGCAGTCTTGCCACGATGCTCCGGCAGAGACAGAATTGCAACCGCACCTGTCTGTGCCAGTGCTTCCATGATCAACACGCCCGGCATCACCGGATTCCCCGGAAAATGCCCGGCAAAATACGGTTCGTTAAAGGTCACATTTTTTCGTCCCACTGCCCGAACACCGGGCTCCAGCTCCTCGATAGTATCGATCAGCAGAAAGGGATGTCTGTGGGGCAGAATCTCCATGATTTCCTGGGTGTTATAAACTGACATTGTTCCTCCGTTCCGCGAATGCTGTCGTATCAACTACTTCCTCGCATTCTGCAATCGTCCTCGTTGATGCTCTGCCTTCTATCCTGTGTCTTGAACATCTGCTGCAGTTATTCTGTGTACTTCTTCAACAGCAGACTCGCATTATGTCCGCCGAAGCCCAACGAATTGGTCAATGCATAAGGCACCTCTTCTTTGTAGCTGTCCCGGCAATAATTCAGGTCAAGTTCCTCCTCCGTCTCACGCAGTCCCACGGTGCGGTGGATATAGCCTTCCTGAATTTCTTTTACGCAGGTGACAAACTCCACTGCACCTGCTGCTCCTAAAAGATGTCCCACCATGGATTTGGTGGAATTGATCTTCAGGTCATACGCATGTTCTCCAAATGCCAGCTTGATCGCTCTGGTCTCGAACAGGTCATTATGATGGGTGCTGGTTCCATGGGCATTGATATAGGTAAGCTCTTCCGGTGCCACCCCGCCGTCTTTTAAGGCATTCAGCATGGCGGTGGCTGCTCCGCTGCCATCCTCCGCAGGGGATGTAATATGATAAGCATCCGAAGAACAGCCGTAGCCGGTCAGTTCCGCATAGATCTTCGCCCCGCGCCTCTTTGCATGCTCCAGCTCTTCCAGTACCACGATAGCGGAACCCTCTCCCATGACGAAGCCGTTTCTCTCCTTGTCAAAAGGAATGGATGCCCGTTCCGGATCCTCACTAAATGACAGCGCTGTCAGTGCTGAAAATCCGGCAATTCCGATGGGGGTAATGGAGCTTTCCGTTCCTCCCGCTATCATTACATCCGCATCACCGTACTGGATCGTACGGTATGCTTCTCCGATGGAATGTGTACCGGTTGCGCAGGCAGTAACCACATTCAGGCTCTTGCCCTTCAGCCCATAGGCAATGCTGACATTGCCTGCTGCCATATTAGAGATCATCAGAGGCACCAGCATGGGGCCTACCCGGCCGGGGCCTTTTTCCTTCAGGCGGTCATATTCCCGCTCCATGGCCTGTAAGCTTCCGATGCCGCTTCCCACACTGCAGCCCACCATATAAGGATCTTCCTGTTCCATAGTAAGACCAGCATCCGAGATGGCCTGTCCGGCAGCCGCCACAGCAAACTGGCAGAACTGCTCCATTCTGCGGGCGGATTTTTTGTCCATATATTGTGCGGGATCAAAATCCTTCACTTCCGCCGCCAGCTTACAACGGTAATCCGCAGTATCAAAATAAGTGATAGGACCGAATCCGGTCTTGCCCTCTTTGATACCATTCCAGAATTCCTCTACGCTGTTTCCAATCGGAGTGATAGCTCCCATGCCTGTTACTACAACTCTTCTATTTTTACCCATACGTGATATACTCCCTCGCGTCCTGACTTATTTTCTATCCTGCTGTACTGTTAGCGGACATATTTTCTATTCTGCTTTACTGTTGCCGGAGGTATTTTTTACATTGCCATACCGCCGTCCACGCACAGCACCTGGCCGGTAATATAGTCCGAGGCATCTCCTGCCAGGAACAGAACCGCCTGTGCGACATCCTCCGGTCTTCCCATTTTCTTAAGCGGGATCTGTCCAACCGCATTATCCTGTACCGCCTCCGGAAGCTTATCTGTCATATCTGTCCGGATAAATCCGGGTGCCACGGCATTCACACAGATATTCCGGGATGCCAGTTCTCTCGCTACACTTTTCGTCAGACCGATCAGTCCCGCCTTGGAGGCGGAATAATTAGCCTGCCCTGCATTCCCGACGATGCCACTGACAGAAGAGATATTGATGATTTTCCCATATCTCTGCTTCATAAAGGTCTTCGTCAGATGCCGGATCATGTGAAATGCGCCTTTCAGGTTCGTATCCAGGACTGCATTGAATTCTTCTTCCGTCATCCGCACGATCAGATTGTCCCGTGTGATCCCGGCGTTATTGACAAGGATGTCAACTCTGCCGTATTTCTCTGTTACTGCCTTTACAAAGGCTTCACTCTCTGCAAAATCCGCAACATTGCACTTCACAGTCTCCGCCATGCCGCCTTGGCTTCGGATGTCCTCCGCCACTGCTTCCGCCGCCTCTGCAGAGCCGTTATAATTAATGATCACCGTGGCTCCTTCTGCTGCCAGTGCCTGTGCCACTGCTTTTCCGATGCCCCGTGATGCCCCTGTGACAATAGCAACTTGTCCTGTCAGACTTTTTCCTGTCAACATGCCAGTTCCTCCATCACCCGGTCCAGATCCTCCGGTTTCTCGATATTGTATACTTTGACATTTCTGTCAATTTTCCGTACGAAGCTGCCGAGTGTCTTCCCCGGGCCGATCTCTATGAAAGTGTCCACGCCATCTGCGATCATCCGCTCTACGCTCTGGGTGAAATGAACGGGACTGGATACCTGTTGTTTCAGCAGTTCCGCAACCTGTGACGCATCTGTCACATAATCCGCTGTTACGTTGGACACGTAAGGAATCCAAGGGGTTGACAGCTTGACGCTTTTCAATTCTTCTGCCAGCTGTTCTCCCGCAGTTTTCAGCAAAGCAGAATGGAATGGTCCGCTGACCTTTAAGGGTACACAGCGTTTTGCACCTGCTTCTTTCAGCGCTTCCGATGCTGCTGCTACTGCATCTGCCTCTCCGGTGATCACGATCTGCCCCGGGCAGTTATAATTTGCCACCGAGACGACTTTGCCGGTTTCTTTTGCTGTCTGTCCGCAGATTTTTGCCACGGTATCTCCGTCCAGTCCTAATATTGCTGCCATGGCTCCGCCTTCCGGATAGGCCTCCTGCATATAGATACCACGCATCCGGATGATCCGGAACAGATCCGGCAGCTCCATCACACCAGCGGCAGCCAGCGCCCCATATTCTCCCAGGCTTAAGCCTGCTGCCATCTCCGCTTTCAGTCCTTTTGCCTCCAATACTTTCAGAATTGCCACTTCCATGGTCAGCATGGCGATCTGTGTGTATTCCGTAATGTTGATATAAGGATTTTCTTCAAAGGTCAGCTGTTCCATGGAGTACGGATGTCCGCTTTCCGCCTGTACTTCCCGCTTATCCTGCCAATACAGATTCTGGAGCACCTTGTCTGCCAGCTTCCATACCGCCTGTGCTTCCGGGTAAGTATCATAGAACTCCTTGCCCATTCCTATGTACTGGGAGCCCTGTCCCGGGAATAAATATGCGATCCTGCTCATTTTGTCTTCTCCTAATTACTATGTGATGCTATTGTTCTCCTCGGTTACAGCACATTTTTTATAATGCGCCGTTTTCCATATAACTACGCCGCCTGTCGCTGTTCGAAATCTGTTGTCAGCGGTTACCTGTCGCTATATTTTATTTATGCTGTCCTTGTGCCGCTATGCACTCCTGCGCCTGCTGTACTGTTTCTTCAATAATCTCACGGCAGGTCTGTTCTCTGCGGATCAAGCCTGCAATCTGTCCCGCCATCAGTGTTCCGTTTACGGTATCTCCGTCCTGCACTGCCTTCCTGAGAGATCCCAGTGTCAGCTTTTCCAGTTCCATGAAATCGGCATTCTCTTTTTCCAGCTTCAGATACTCCCTGGTCATCTGATTACGTAAAGAACGCACCGGATGTCCGGTAGACATTCCCGTCACTACAGAATCAATATCCTTTGCCTTGATGATCTGATTCTTATAATTTTCATGGACGATGGATTCCTTTGATGCGACGAACCGGGTGCCCATCTGGATACCTTCCGCTCCCAGCATAAAAGCCGCCGCCATTCCTCTGCCATCGGCGATACCTCCAGCTGCGATCACCGGGATAGATACCGCATCCACTACCTGCGGAACCAGTGCCATGGTCGTGGTGGAACCGATATGTCCACCGCTTTCCATGCCTTCCGCCACCACAGCGTCCGCTCCGGCACGCTCCATCATCTTCGCCATAGCCACACTGGCTACCACCGGAATGACTTTCACTCCGGCATTCTTCCACAGTTCCATGAATTTTCCCGGGTTTCCAGCACCAGTCGTTACCGCTTTTACTCCTTCTTCCACGACAATCTTCGCTACATCCTCCGCATTGGGATTGAGCAGCATGATATTCACGCCGAAGGGTTTGTCAGTCAGTTCTTTGCATTTACGGATTTCCTCCCGGACAACCTCAGGCGGAGCGGAAGCGGCACCGATGATGCCTAAGCCTCCGGCATTTGATACCGCTGCCGCCAGCTTATGTTCTGCCACCCAGGCCATACCGCCCTGGAAAACAGGATATTCTATTTGTAGAAGTTCCGTGATCTTTGTTTTCATTGTCTTTCTGATCCTTCTCGTCATTCTGCGTTATATTACATATTCTGATGATACCAGGGTCAAAAGGTCTAAGCCCACATGAGCTTGCTCATAAGTGGGTGA
>ERZ809074.2231-NODE-2231-length-22009-cov-5.304318_pt1 | contig 22009 bp, 37 predicted proteins | sample MGYA00520795_ERZ809074 | MGnify/ENA primary metagenome ERZ809074 (study PRJEB31570, sample SAMEA3212989) | Homo sapiens | biome: human-gut; feature: human gut; material: fecal | place: Sweden | collected 2011 ...
CGCTGTTTCGTTATACGGCTCCAATCAGGAGGAGGCGGGAGGTCTCCCGGTTTCCTTATCCGGCTTTCCAAAGTTGTTTTTAATTCGTATCCATCGCAGCCTCCCGGCGTTTGACCTCATAGATTTTTACGCCGTCCTTGACGGGAACGAGCTCCACCCGTTCCCCCTTGGTTAGGATGGCTTCTATGGCCTTTCTTGTCGTCTCACTGAGTACCATGCAATCGCTCCAACGCCTGGTGCTTCCACACCTCGGCCCGCTTCCGCTTGATCTCGTCCAGGTCCCGCTTCCGGGCGGATACCGTGGTATCCTGGTAGGCGGGGAAGGTACAGGGGGAAACTTCATACAGCGGGGAAATACGGGTCAGGGTCCAATGCACCGTCCCGTCGTCCCGGTAGTCCGTCTCCTGGGCGGCCACGTCAAAGCCAAAGGAACAGCCTGGGATATCGCCCCGGGCAATCCGCCGGTAGGCGTTCATGGCGTCCGTGTCCTCCCGGTTGATCTTCACCCGGCCCCACAGGCCGTGGGCATCCTGCCGCAGCTCCAACGTACCGGCGGAGGTCCGACCCAGAACCAGGTCCGTATTGTGGTTGAACAACGCGCGGACGTCATCCCCCACACTGTCGTCGAATGCCCCCGGCGCAATGCTCTCCGTGGCGCCGGGCCACAGCTCATACACCCCGTTAAATACGGCGAAGTATCCCTCAATATAGAGCTCATCCCCCTCTTCCCGGGTGGTCATGTTCTCCATGGGAAGGTATCTATGCTCCACTCTGCTCACCTCCTTGTACCAACTTCCCCTGATCCCCCAAACGATCCGCAGGCAAATAGTTTTCCAGAGCCAACAGTTCCGCCATTTCCGGGTCCGGGGGAAGGTTCAGCCAGCCGCGCCACTCATTCCGGCGCAGGGCCATCCGGTCCACCATCTCCGATCCAGCGGAAACAAGCTCTGTCACGGAATAGCTGTACAAGCTCCAACTATTAAACCGAAAGAACAGGTCCGGGGCCTCCAACAGCTTTTTGGTCAGCTCCTGCTCGATCAGCCGGGCCAGGGGCATGATGGTCGTATTTACGAAATTGTTCCAGGCGTCCCGGTTAAAGTCTCCCACCCCCAACACAAAGGGCGGAATGCCCAAAACAGCGGCGACCGTCCGCTTGTCCAGGGTTACCATGGCGTCCAAGGCCAGGTCCGACAGGGTCAGGGGCTTCACCTGTTCCACGGAGAATTGCTCGGCGGGGATCAGCCAGGGCTCCCCGGCCTCTCCGCTCATGGCGTAGGATTCCAACAGCTTTCTCCGTCCCTCTGGGCTGGAAAACTCCTCAATCATGCCGTCTACCTTGACGATCAATGATGGTTTCCACTTGCTCTCCAGGAATCCTTTTTGCGTTGCGGACGCCTGTTTCAGATTATCCGCCACGGCGGCCAGGGACACGCGGTACCCTGTCCCGCGCCACGGGTAGAGGCTGTCCGGGTTTAGCGCGAAGTGCAGGACCTTATCCGGCTTGTACGCCCGGCCCGATATAACAACCTTGTAGCCCCACCCATCAGGGATGAATGAGGCCAAAGCGGGCGGGATCGGGTTCAGGTCCCGGATGATACCGGCCCGAGTGTCCGGGTAGACCACGGCGTTCCCATTGCCCTCCAGATACAGGGTGCGGACGATCCAGTGGACAAACCCCGCCCGTGTCGTATACCGATTCGGGGTTATGTCGATCTTCCGGGCCAGTTCATCCCGAACCCGGATGTCCCCGTCCTCCGTGTTGCGCATGAGGTGAATGGTCATCGAACCAACCAGCCGGGCAATGGTGTCCACACCGGCGGCGATCTCCGGATTGTGCGCCAGGCTAACATACCCTCTGCAGGCCAGGGTGTCAAACATTGCCGCATTACACAGCCACGCCGCGCTGCTGCGGGTTTTGATAGGCTCTGCTCTCGCTTTCTGCCGTCTCTTTTTACTCAAAGGGTTGCCTCCTTTTTGCTGTCCGCTCCCCACCAGTCCCGGCCTCGTTTCTGCTTCTCCATGTTCTCCAGATATCGGATACACGCAAAAACAGAGGCGTCAAACAGATCGATTCGGTGCTCAGGTTGTACTTTATCGTACTGGATCATATCATCCGTTTTCTCCACAGCGGAGACATTTTCCACACAGTATTCAAAGGCTTCACTGTGCAGGTAGAATAGTGCGCCGTTCTTGGCGCTTTGCTCAATGTAACGAAACCCCTCTGACTTCCGATAGTAGTATTGGGGCTGGTCTATGACCTTGAATCCCGCCGCTTTCATCCCCAGGAAATACTCCCGGCAGAACTTCCGGTCATGGCCCACCTGCCGGATTTTGAAACCACGCTTTCTCATGTTCTCAAACCAAGCAACCACGTCAGAGTGGTTTACGGTCGGCGAGTTACACAGCGTCAGCCACCCGTCTTCCGCCCAGCCGAACAGGGGAATATTGTCTTGATCCGCCTTGAGGTGGGCCGCCACCACCGGGAAAAAGGCGTGGGTGATGATAATATCCGTCCCCTTGTAGCGGCCAAACAGGGCCGCCGCCGTTAGATCGTGGAGCTTGGACAGGTCCGCGCCCCCGTACCAGTCTATGGGCAGCTTGGCCAGTTGGTCCAGGGTCCAGTCATACCCCTGGTCGCTGCGGCGGAACTCCTCAATGTCGAAATAGGCCGCCATGGCGTTGGTGTAGACGTTCAGGCTCTTGGCAAAAAAGTCCTTGCGCTGCTGGGGGTCATTCTGTGCCTGGAGACTGTCGTTCAGGATTTCCTCCGGGCGGATACTCACCCCATAGGCCGGGTTGGCCATCTCGTGGATGTTCGGGTCCGTAAAGTCTACCGACCCGTCCTTCACCCCTTCCGGGGCGCAGCACATGAAAATAAAGTACTGCTCGTCCGTAACCGTCCCGTCCAGCACCTTCCGGCAGTATTTCAGCCGCTGTCCCAAAAACGCTTGCTCATTGTCCCCGGCTGTGGAGATGCCGATCAGCAATTTATTGGTATAGGCTTTCATGGCCTCCTTGAAAAGGTTGTACTGCTTAGGCTGCTTAAAGGCGTGAATCTCATCGCAGATCGCAATGTTCGCATTCAAGGAATCCTGGCTGTCTGGGTTGGCGGCCAGGGCCCGGATATAAAGAGAGCCATCTCCCAGGTCCGCCGACAAGCTGTGCTCGTTGTGGTTGTCGATGATTCGCACCGACCCACCGTCCTTGGCATCCTCCCCCATCCTGCGCACGTTGTATGCCAGGAAGTTATAGGATTCCATGGACTGCATGAGGGCCGCCGAAGCAATGTACATTTTGGAGCCCGAGCGGCGATATAGCAGAGACAGGGCCCAGGCCAGGGAAGCCGCGAAGGAAGTTTTAATATTCTTCCGGGGGATGTATATCAAGGCTTCATGGAATCTGACCCGCTCGGTCCCGGCGAGCTTAAACCCCACCAGATTATAAATGATGAATTTGTGGAAGGGCTCCAAGAGGAAAGGCTTCCCCCGCAGCGGCGTTCCATCCAGGCGTTCCCCCTGCTGGTGGCACAGGGTCTTTTCGATGACCCCAATGCAGAATTCCGGGGCCTTGTGGTCCATCCAGTAGTCCGGGTTGTCCAAGTCGTGGAAGAACCGTTCCACCGCCTGTTTCAGTTCGTCACAGGCGATCTTTCGGCCATCCCGGATGGACTGCGCGTACTCCAAGACCTCCGGCCAGTTTTTCGCCTTGGTCCTATTCAATGCTGGCAAGCACAGCGGCCAAACTGGGCCGCTTCTCCTTTTGCATGACGTCTCCGGTCATTTTCCGGTAGCTGCTGGGGGTCATGCCAAGTTCCCGCCAGTACGCGAGGGCGGACTTGTTCAGATCATCCCACAGCACAAGCAAGGGGTTCTTGACCGTGTTGGTGGACCCGCCCTGGTTGGTATGCGCAATCACCGAACGGGCCCCGTCCAGTTCAAACTCCTCCCTGGTACAGTCCCGCTGCGCCAGGATGGCGGCCAGGGCCTCAATCACCGCCTCATAGGTGTCAATATCGGTCCCCATTGCCGTTAATTGTTTGATAATTCGATTTTTCCACTTTGTTTTGGTCATTTTATACCCCTTAAAGATGGAATTTCACGCAGAATGGGAAAAGCCGCACAAGGGCACCGACGGTCCCATGACAGAGCGCGGAGAGAGGTGGGGGGGATCAAATAATTCCCCGCCGTTCCCCGGGAATCCGGGTTCTCCGCATGAGCGCCATCCCTTTCTCTGTCAGCGCCCCGGTTGTTCTGTCATGCAGCGCGTTGTGCTCGGCTCTGCTCAATGCAATCAGATTCCACGGGCAATATGCGTATTCCGGGTACTCATCCACTGGATAAATGTGATGAACCACCTCTGCCGGGACCTGCTTTCCATATCGCTTGGACACCTGACACCGGTATCCATCCCGGCGCAGGATTCCTGCGGCCAAATGTTTCCACTTGTGCGTGCTGTAAGAAAACACAATATTTTTCCTCCAGTTTCATCAAAAAACACTTGACTTTTATGCGCATAATGCGTATAATATATTTGTAAGGAGGACAGGACATGAGACCGCGAGACGTTGAAAAAATGATCGCAGCGGACGGCTGGGTCTACAAAACCACAAAGGGAAGCCACAAGCACTTTGTCCACCCCACAAAACCTGGAAAGGTTACCATCCCCCAGCATGCCGGCGACACCATTGACGCAACCTTACTGAAAAAAATCCTCAAGCAGGCGGGGCTGAAATAAGCCCCGCCGGAAAGGAGTTCTTATTCTTATGATGAAATTGGTCTATCCCGCTTGCTTCTACCAAGACCCGGAGACAGGAAACTACACGGTAGAGGTCCCCGATCTTCCGGGCTGTGTATCCGGTGGCCCCACATTGGCCGATGCCATTCTCATGGCGGAAGACGCTGCCAGCGGTTGGGTGCTGGATGAACTGGAAGAAGGGAACCCGGTTCCCCCTGCCAGCGTCATGGGCACCGTCACACCGGACGCCGGTGGATTCGTCAGTCTGCTTACTCTGGATATGGATGCCTATGCGGAAAAGTACGGGAGCAAATCTGTACGAAAAAATCTGACGATCCCCGCTTGGCTCAACACATTTGCAGAAAAGCATCATATCAACTTTTCGCAGGTTCTCACCGATGCCCTCACGACAATCTATCAGCAGCGAAACTAAATCTTCAGAACACCGCCCCGCATAGGGCGGTGTTTTTGCCTGCTCCTGTCTCCTGCAATTGCAGTTCTCCATAGAAGAAAAAAATAAGCGGGATTCTCCTCTTTTTTCTCATAAACCCTTGACATATACACGTACGTGTATTATAATTAAGTCATAGAAAGGAGGGAAACAGATGGGGAAACCCAAAAAGAAAAAGCCCCAAAGTAAGATAGACATTTTCAAGACAGTTGTTGAGATACTTGCCGGCATCGCTAACATTGTCTTAGTAGTCTACACAATACTCAAGGGCTAAGGGACTGGGGAGGGAAAACCTCCCCAACCCCTACTATTATACCCCATCGCATTGTTTATGAGCAAGATAAAGTTGTCAAATTCCGTGATTTATCTTCTATTTTTTGCAAATTGTGTTTATGCAGTTGGAAACGGAACGAGTTGGCTATTTTATGTCTCCGCTGCACTAACTGGTATTGTCTTTTTTCTGGATGTATGGGAGGTGATACGCCATGTCAGAAAGTAAATACAAGGCGCAGCAGAAGTATAATCGCAAAAACTACGTCCGTTTTCCATTGGATCTCAAACCGGATGTTTTGGAAGCATTTAGAACAGCATGTAAAGCCAATGGAACCACGCCAACCACTGAGATTAAGCGATTTATCTTGAAGTATATTGAAGAAGCCTCAAAGGAGCCGGAGGATTAATCCTCCTGGCTCTTTTTCAAAGCCGGCATTTCGCCGGGCTTGGCCAGTCTCATATTTTTTCATCCTCATGCTTTTTCAGCGCCTTCGCAGTATCGCTGCATCCCAATGCCGTTGGCACATTTTTCCCGACAAATCAGGATACTCTATTTACTTCTACAGTCCAAATTTTCTGTGCCACCCCCGTCTCCTGCAACCGAGGGGCGGCAGATATACCCCTTGCGGGGTATGTTGCGGGTTTTGTCAGGCTTTCCGCGGGCCTGTTTACACTTCCGCACGTACCTTCCCTGAAAATGAATTTTCTTTCTCGCTATGTTTGACACTCCCCACGGATAAATCCTGGGGATTCTCGGTTCGCTGACCGTAGCCTGCACCGTGCGAGGTCTTACATGATCTCCCCGAGCGTTAGGTTCGGGCGTGTCCCGCCCTACCGTGTATAGACTACGCCAAGAGGCGCAAACCTTCATTCAGAATATTCTTTGCGGCATTGATGTCCCGGTCGTGGATAGCTCCACATACAGGGCACACCCACTCCCGCACAGAGAGGTCTTTCGTTCCGGGCCACTGTGCGCCGCAAGCGGAGCATAGCTGGGAGGACGGGTAGAACTTATCCACCCGGACAACTACCTTCCCGTACCACGCCGCCTTGTACTCCAACTGCCGCCGGAACTCGCCCCAGGAAGCGTCCGCAATAGACCTGGCCAGTTTGTGATTCTTGACCATGTTCTTAGGTGCTAAGTCCTCAACCGCTATCAGGTCGTAGTCCCGGACAAGGCTGGTAGACAGCTTATGTAACGTGTCCTGGCGCTGATTGGCAACGTGTTCCTGCAACCGGGCAACCTTGCATCGCGCTTTCTCCCGGCGCTTACTCCCCTTTGACTTTCGGGAGAGCCGGCGTTGAAGGCGGGCAAGCTTCTTCTGGGACTTGGCAAGGTATTTGTGGTTTGGATATTCCACACCATCAGAGGTGATGGCAATTGATTTAAGCCCCATATCAAGCCCCACCGCCGCCCCAGTAGAGGGCAATGGCTCAATCTCCACATCGGTACAGCACAGAGCAACAAAGTATTTCCCGGATGGATTCTGACTGACGGTGGCGGAGAGGATACGGCCTTTGACCTCTTTAGAAATGCGACACTTCACAAGGCCGAGCTTCGGAAGTTGTACGGCTCTATCCAATACCCTGATGTTTCTACCTACGCACTTGCTCTTGTAGCTCTGCCGGTGGTTATGCTTGCTCTTGAACCGAGGATGGCCAGGCTTTTCACCGCGCTTTACACGGCGGAAGAAGTTCTGAAAGGCTGTGTCCAAATCCCGCAGCGAGGATTGCAGGGCAGTCGCATCCACTTCCCGCAGCCACGCCAGCGACTTCTTGAGCTGTGTCATATCACCGGCGCAGTCGTAGTAATTCAGCGTCTTGCCGTCTTGCTCATAGACCTCTTTTCTCTTGGCAAGGTAGTAGTTGAATACGAACCGGCAGCAGCCAAGTGTGCGCAGAATTTGTTTTTCCTGCTCCCGATTTGGGTATAGCCGGAATTTGTACGAATATTCCATACAATCACCGTTCTGATTGTACCATATTGCTTGAACCGGTGCAATCTTTGCGGGAGAACAAGGTGTGGCTTATATCCCCATAGCTAAAGCAAGGGGTATTACGCCACATGTGATAAAACGATTTCCTATTCAAATTATACCGAAACTCTCTATTTCGGTCAAATTGTTAGACGATCTTAACACTTTGTTTACAATTTTAATTTTGTCTCTGTGTACGTAATTCCAACCGCATACGCCGCCCATACATCGGCAGAGAACCCATAGAACCAATCTGGATTCTTTTTGGTCCCCTTCCCGTTTTTCAGATCATGGGTTGCAAATCGGTCAATCAGTGCTCGTCGGATATTGGCATCCTTGGCCCTGCTGTCATGGCAGAGATGGAGCTTTTCATCCTGGCGGTATATGTAGTCCACTGGCTTCTGTGCTGCTTGCGTGAATCTCCCGACCCATTCGCAAGTTTCAAAAACATTGCGTCCAACCGGCATGCCGTAGCTTGCCAAGCGTTCAATGACTACAAGATCATACGCCTCCAACTGGAGAACCAAAAGAATGGCGGTATTTTCTGCTTTGGCAAACCGAAGCGGACGTAAATCTTCGCTGTCTATGAAGCAATAGGCGCTCTGCTTGTCCCCTGGGTCAATCGCTAAGATTGTCATTTATCTCCTTTATCATTCTGCATACTCTCGCTGTCATCAAACCATGGGCAGTTTTCTGTATGGGACTGGTTGTCACACTTATCACACATATCTTCTCCGTCCAAGCATTCATCTGTATGAAAATATAAACATGTTACACAGAAACATTCTCGGCAGTGCTTATTATCCTCGCTGAACATAATCACCCTCCCCGTCGTGGGTGTTACCGCAAACACCTTCACTACAAAATCCATTAAGTGGCATAGCTTTCTTACCGCACCAAACATAGCCAGACCCACCTTGGGTCGCTTTTTCGCATTCTCGGCAATAGCACCCGCCAGCGACATGGATGGGATCAATAATTGGTTGCTCATCTATAAGCCGTGGTATGAATGCTTCCCCCCAATTACTCATTATAGGCAGTTTCTTTAATTGCGCTTTTAGCACATCCAGATCACCCAGCCTCATGCTCGACCTCCTGGACCATGTGAGCGCCATAAGAACAATAATCCGTTTCGGTAATTTCCATTCTGGACGCTGGGCAAATCAGAAACCCCTTCTTGTTGGTTTTTGCGTCCTGGTAATATTGGCAATCTTTACAACGCACTATCTCTGTAACGTCAGCGGTAGGGATATTTAACAATGCTTCCGCAATATGTGCCAAGGTTAATGTCATTGGGTAACGTGTATCTTCTGGTTCATAACGATCCATCAAAGCTGGGATAACCAAAAATCTATCAATATATTTATTCATCCTGCTCCCTCCGTAGTGCGGCCTCGGCCTCTTGCTCTTTCAGCACCGTGTCCCGCCGTTCCAATTCTGCGGCCTGCTGGGCAATCAGTTTTGATTTCTGTTCCAGCTCGGCCCGCAACTTCTCGTTTTCGGCCAGCAGGGCGGTGAGGGCGGCTTCCTGCCATGTGTTCACCCATTCTGACAATGTTTCGGTTTCGATGTGTTCACAAATCTCGTTGACGTTCACATCAGCAATCAAATCTTTTAGGCTCATTCCATCCCCTCCCGCGTCATGGCTGGGTCTCCTCCGTTGGTACTAAATCTTTTCCATCCATGGTCTCCAACTCTTCCGCCGCCCCCGGCTTGCGGGTATGATAGGCGAGACTTTCATCTGTTATCCTTTCAACATCCTCAGATTCTACTCTGTGAAACAAGTTCGCCTGCTCTATTAGCCCTTTGGTAAATAAAACTCCTTTCAAATCGCAACTTATTTCTGAATTTTGAGCCAGTCTAATGGTATGGTATACAATCTGCCTAATAATTCTTTCGTCCACTTTGGCTCCAAGTGAACCGCACCAGAGAGGCAGAACACTAAAATCAAGGTCTGCTCCGCTGAGGTCTGCTACACGAAGGTCTGCCTCGCTGAGGTCTGCTCGTTTCCCCTCTTCGTTGTGCAACCAAAGCGTATGCTCTGTCAAAATCTTTTCGAGATCAGTTTTGTTCATCATGGATTCTCCTCTTTCGTACTGACTTCTCCTCCGCATGCCATATACCCCGCACCATCAATCCAGCTATCAATGTGCTCAGGGTTTACAGATGCCCGGGCAATCTTGAGCAAGGCCATCATGGCCGCCACATCCTCCGGCTCTAACTGCACATGGACCCCAGCGGCAACACACTTCGCACTGAGGTAGGTGTGCCAAAATTCCGCAATCAAACGGAAGCTATTTTCTGGAATTCCATAATCCTGCTCCCGATCTCCACACACGCACTTCTCCGCAGCGGCGAGAATTTCTTTTCTTGTCATGGGGTTCCCTCCTTCTTCTTCCTTGGCATTCCAAACCTCTGCGCCATATAACACTTCCTGCCACAGTAGATGTCCTTGCCTGTGGTTGAGAGAAATTTTGTTTTGCAAACCGGGCAGGTTTTGATCTTCCATGTCTCTCTATTCATTGCTCAACTCCTGATAGATCCGGCTGGCCACCACATCCCGGCTGCCCTGGTACTTTCCGTGATACTGGCTTAAAATCTCGCCGGTGGTGGTCTGGTAGTAAATCTGGCAAATCTCCATGCCGGGGTACACCCGCACCGGCTGCACGCAGGTCAGTTCCAAGGTCCAGTTCCCGGAAAAGCCCACATCGCCAAACCCAGCGGTCACGTGGACAAAGATGCCCAGGCGCCCAATGGAGGACCGGCCCACCAGCATGGGGACCAGGTTGTGGGTCTCGGTATATTCCATGGTTTTGGCCAGGTAGAGCCGCCCGGGATGCAGCACCAAGCCTTCCTCCGGGATCATCAGCCGCCCCGTCCGGTTGTCCTGCTTCGGGTCCAGGACAGCCTCCTTGTAGGCCATCAGCTCGGGGGACAGCCGAAGATTGTAGCTGTTTGGTCCCAACCGGGATTCCTCCCAATCGCTGATGATGATGTTGCCCGCCTCCCGTTGGAGTTTGATTTCATTGCCGGTTAGAATCATGTCGTCTCCTCCAGTTTCACTTGTTCTGGTTTGAATGCGCTGTCTTTAATGTCCACATAACGCACGGTCCCGTATTTCTCCAGGTCACAGGCAATCGCCTCCCGCGTCCCTTCGGGATTCTCGACACTGGACGGAATGGGCCGCAGCTTTACGATGATCTCCCACATGGCTCAAAGCTCCAACAGGCGGCAGAGGGTTCCCTCTACCCGGGCCATGGCATGCCGTGAGAGATAGTCCTTTCTGCGCTGTAAGCTGCGCTCCGGCAGCGATTTGACGTGCTCCAGGACCGCCACATAGGTTTGGCCTTGGACACTCTCCACGGCGATATGGGACGCCGCCGCGTAGCGTTCCCGGGACACCAAGGGCGCCGCCACCACGCATCCGGTCTCCCGGTTGTTCTCGGCGGAAGAGAGAATCAGCACCGGTCTGCCGTAGTCCTTCTTTCCGCCTCGGTATCGGTCGGTTATGTAAATTTCGCCTTTGTGAATCATGTCTGCCTCCTTGCTGTGCGCCAGTTCCTTGCTCTGGAACAGTCCATGTAATATCCGCCTGCCATCTCAAACAGCCTTGAGCCGATGGCTTCATCGCCCCGGAGAATCGCCTCCAGCGTGTTCTCGCTGGAAAGGATGGTGGGCTTTTTGCTGATGTATCGCGCGTTAATCAGCTCGAATGCCAGGTGCACGTCCGCCGGTCGAATTTCCCCCTTCCAGAAGTCATCCAGATAGAGCAGCGGCGTATTTTTCAAGGGTTCGGTTTCCTCCCGAAAATCGTCCCGATCATTTCCAACTGCCTTGGCCCTTCGCGCAAACTCCCGCCACGAAACATACAGGCCGGGTTTGCCGCCCTCAACGATGGCCCGGAAAATGGTGGTGCATAACGTCGTTTTCCCGCAGCCCGGGGTCCCGCAGATGATGAACCAGGAGGGATCTCCTGCCGCGATTTGCTGTACGTAGTCTTGCGCCATGGCAAGTGCTCTCCTCTGCCAGGTCTCCGGCGTTTTCCAGTTCTCCCAGGTGCAAGCCGCCAAGGCATCCGGCGGGATTCCGCTGCGGTCCATAGCCCCCATGGCGTCACGGATGCTCTGGCATTTGCATCGCTGAAACCGCAGCGCCCCATTTTCTTCCACCGTCATATACCCGCCCCGGTCATGGCACGCGGGGCAATGATAGCCTTTCAGCGTCCCGGGGGTCGCGTTGAAAAGTTCTGCCCGTTTCCGCTGTGCTGCGAAGAAATCAAAACGGCTCGTCGTCCCAGCATCCGTCGGTTGCGGAGGGGAGTTTGTCGATGATTGGGCCTTTGTTGGGAAGTCTTGCAAATGGATCATCCTCCTTAACCAGCTCATCCTCCCACCGGCCCTGGTTGAGCCAGGTAGCCGGGTTGGGAATGAATTGACCGTTGTTCTCCCGCCATTGCCTGCTGCCCTTTTGGTACTCTACGGCATCAAGAATCCTTTGCGTCAGCTCTGCGCTTGGCTTGAGCCTACTCCACGATTTTCGTGCCGCTTGCTTCCCAACTTTGCGGGGATAGGCCGCCCAGAACCGGTCAAAACCAGTTTTTCTGGGGGGCGGATACAGGGGGGTATCCGGTGAGGGTGAGGTTGAGGGGGGATTATAGGGGGGAGAAGAGATAGGGGTTGTAGGGGAAAGAGAAGAGGGAGGAAGAAAGGGGGGAGAAGGAGAAGGAGAGGGAGAGGAGGTAGGAAATTCAGAATTTTTCAGAACTTTTTCAGAAAAATTCAGCAATCTTTCAGAGCTTTTCAGAACAGATTCAGAACTCTTTAAGAACTTTTCAGAACTTGCGTTTTTCTCCTTCTGTCTTTGATAGTACCGGCGATTATACTCGCTTTTCTTTGCCTTCTTCTGCTTGATCTCTTCATTTTCTTCCCGGAGAAATTTTAACGCGAACCATTCAGGGGCTTCCCAGTCATCCCCGGCGTCCGAGCCAACGAGAAGGGCCAGAAGGACCCTATCTCGTTGATTGGTTGTGAGGTTGAGCAAAACATCTCTCCCGCTTTCAGTGATGTAAAGAATTCGCATGGGTTTCCTCCCTCATAAGCGAATCCCAGAGGTAGAGATCGAACCCCCGCGTTTGGATAAGAAGGCTTTCAATTCGTCCGGGGAAAAGTAAACCCGGCTGCCAATGTTGACTGCTTGAATATCCTGAGATTCCCTCAACCTGTCCAGAGTATCGGTGCTGATATTAAGGGCCTGAGCGGCCTCTTTCCGGGTCAACAGCAATTTTTCCATTTTAGACTCCTTTCTCAAAACGGAAACGGTCCGTCGCCACTGTCATTGTCCCAGGGCAAGGGCCCATTATCAGGAATGGCGGCGAAGCCGTTAGAGGGCGCTGCGGCCTTTTTCAAGGGCTTGTCCGGGGGCAAGGTGTATTCCCCGCTGCGGACCCGATCTGCGCTCATGGCGCGGAAAGGACGCACCGCCCAGCCGGTTTTCCCGTTATAGGACCATTCCTCATTCCGGAAGAGGATGCCCACCAGCTTCCCCACCAGGGAAGTCTCCTCCCAGTTCCAGGTGTACCCAGGGTTGGAGTGCTCAAAGGCGGTGGTCAAGCCTTTGAAAGAACTCTTTGTCCATTCATCGTTGTCAGTCCCATCGTCTTTGGGCAAGAACTGACGAATAACCCCCTTCCACTTTTTATCCTGCATGGTGTTGGCCTTAAACTCTTTGGAGAAGAACCCTCTCTGCTCTCCCTCCTCAATGTCGAAGAGGATCAGCAGTTGGGGGCCATAATTGGTATCCGCAAGGGATACCTGCTTGACCCGGCAGACATAGGCGTCCAGGGGGAGTTTGGGGCGGTCAGAGAACTCCTGCACGGAATCCCAATTTTTCGGTTTTTGAATCATGGTTTTTGTTCCTCCTTGGTGTAAAATATAAGGGGGCATTTGCTCCCGATGTATTTGTCTGGGTACTCGCAAATTTCCCCGTTGAGACCGCAGCTGCGGTAGTTGCGGCGGTAGTATTTGCACTGATAGCAGCTAATGTCCACGTTATCCTTAAAGTCAACGGGAAACGTCACCTCAACCATGGCGCGGGCGCGGATATATTCCTTCACCCCGCGGGAGAATTTAGCCATTGTCTGTCGCCTCCTTGGGAGATGTGGTGGGGAGCAGCCCCCAATACTCTCTAATCCGCTGATCGACGAATTTCAGATCATTCTCAATCTCCAGGTCAAACATTTCTTCGGGCGACTTGGAAATGTCCATTCCATTGGATTGGGTGCGGAAGAAATGGCGGTCCCCTTCCACCATGCAGCGCAGACAGATTGTGACCATCCCCTCAATGCAAACCTTCTCGTCCAGCAGCTTTCCAATGGTCCGCAGCTTGGTTTCTCCAAAATCGGATGTAGTTTCGTGCATGAGGATATAGACGATGACATCCTCTGGAATCTGTGCCTGAATGAACATCAGCAGCCGCCAGAAATTGTCCGCGATATCGTTGTAGAGGTCGAACGTAGAACTTCCCGCCTTGGGTGCGGAATGACCTTTCATGAAAGTGTTCGTCAAAAGGTACCCAGCGTCATCAATGACAGCGGTTTTGGTGGGCATCTTTTGCAGGCCAGTGGTAATGGTCTGGTAGCTGTCTGTCTTCATCTGGTATCGGAAGGTCCCGGGGAAAGGCAAGCGTTTGCCCACCACGTTAATCAAAAAGATTTCATCTGGGGCAAAGTTTTTCAGGGAACGGGACTTCCCAGACCCGCTCTTGCCATAGATCAAAACTGGAATCCCGATAAGTCATTCCCCCTTTTCGCCGCAGTCCAGGTATTCCTGAAATAGGTCCATCTTCTCGTCCAGATAGGCCGACATGGTGAAACTGTTATATAAGAACATGTAATCCATGAAGTCATCCAGGCATGTGTCCATGATAAAGTTCCGGCATGTCCTGGCAGAAACCTCTATAACCACCTTTTTGGGGAAAAAGTTGATTCGTTCCTCCATCTTGACAAACCTCCAATTTTTGTTACAATAAAACTCAGGAACAAAGAGAAAATAATTTTTTCATAACATCTCCTTTCTGAACTCTGCCGGTGCTGCAAACCGGCAGAGTTTATTTTTCGCCTTTTTCCCGGCGTTCTTTTTTCCAGCGAGAGATTACAGACGTACTCACGCCGTAATGGTCGATCAGCTCATGGTATCGCAGGATCTTTTCCTTCTCCGGGAAGTCCTCCGGCATGGGGATGCGGGGACGGCCTACCTTCTTCCTTGATTTACTCGGACAACGCCCGCTGCAATCTGGATTGGTACAGTGCAAGCACTGCTGGATTTTCTCCGGGGAATCCCACACAGGGACAACCCCATTTTTGCTCTTTCGCCGGTCACAGCCGGGCCCAGAGGGAACGGTGTTCCAAGGCTTCCTCCCTTCGGTCTGCACCTTGACCCCGTTGATCTTCACCATATACCCACCCCCTTTCGCACCTGGGGCAGAGATATACCTTCTCTCCAGGTTCCAGGGCGGACACGTTCCACCGCTGCTTGCACCGGCGGCAGAGACGATACACCGCGCCCCTCATACCACGCGGAAGGGAATGCCCCGGCGGGCCAAGGCGGCATTGATCCGGCTTTTCCCCATCTCCCTTCTGCGCCGGGCCTCCTGGCGCTTTCTGGCCGCTGGGGCAATGGCCCGCAGCAGGATGTCCATATCATGGCGTTGCTTGATTTCTTGTACTGGGTTCATTCCAAGTTCTCCTTTCTAAACCAGTTCCTCTTTCTCCCCCTCCATCCAGCGAATAAAGGCAAGGCGGGGGATTTTCACTCGGTTTCCAATCCGTGCCACTGGGAACCCTAAACGCTCCGGGCACTGCCGGGCCGCGATCCGGATATACTGTGGGTCGCAGTCCAACACATCCGCCACGATGGCAGGGGGCAGGGTGTCTTTCTTGAGGGTACGGACGTCCTCTAAGGTCATGGGGGAATCAGCTCCTTTCTGATTAAATGACGTTCAGGACTTATCACTTGTCCATGCAATAGGTATAATTTTCCTTTAATATTGCATAATTTGATATACAAAATATTGTGCAATATTATATTGACATATCAATATATATGTTGTAGCATATAAATAGAGAGTTGAGAGACTCTCTATCTCCTTCTCTACTCTGCCTCCACCTTTCTTAGAAGGGAGGTGAGAAAATGAGGAAAATCCGAGTCAAGGCAACGACTACTGTTCGTCGTTCTGGTAGTGGTTTCGCTATAACCACCCGTGTCTCTAACGGAAAGTCTACCAAGACAACGACTAAACATATCCGTCCGCGGTGAGTACGTTGCCGCTAAACACCGAAGGGGCACCACCCTTCGGTGTTTTTTTATTCCTTTTTGGATACAAACAGGTCTGCAACTTCCACTCCAAGGGCTGATGCAATCGCGGGAAGATATTCTGCTCGAATAATCTTTCTGCCTGTCATCATGTCGCTGAACTGTTGCGCTGAGAAACCAGCTTGTTCTGCAACACATCTCTGAATTAGCCCTTTCTCAGTGATGATTCTTTTAATTGTCTTTTCTATGAAGGCTCACCCTCCTCTTTTAACGGAGTTCGTGTTTCTGAACTTTTTCCCGAAAAAAATATTCAGGAATATCGCTATGTGGGAACAACAATACATCTGCTGCTCGAATCATCTCTTTCTGGGAAAATTCGAGTTGATTGTTCAATCTCTGGCTTACGGACACCCGTCCAAGACCAATCGCGTCGGCAAACGCATCTTGTGTTCCACAAATTTCACGAATTCTGCCGCGCAGTTTGGAATAATCAAAAACTGGGTTCTGCAATGGTATCTCCTCCTTTGGTTCGTTTTTCTGAACTCATTGTAGCATTGGGACAGTTTCTTGTCAAGCAATTCGTTCGCTTTTCTGAAAAATCTTTTTTTCTTCGCTTTTTTGTGTTGCGTTTTCTGAACGCCTATGTTATATTTAGAATCAACAATAGGCCACGGAAGTGATTTTTATGGATACGATAGCACACCGGTTGCAGATAGCCCTTGATCTGAGGGGCATGAAACAATCTGAGTTGGTTGAAATAACTGGCATTGGAAAATCCTCTATCAGTACGTATTTAAGCGGAAGATATGAACCGAAGCAAAGAAACATATATAAAATGGCAAAGGCGTTGAATGTAAATGAGGCCTGGTTGATGGGCGAAGATGTGCCCATGGAACGGGATAAAAAATCTAACCCCTCCAATGTCAAAGACTTTGATGAACCTTATGTGGCGCCTATCGTTGGGACTATCCCAGCGGGCTACCCTGTTTTGGCGTTCGAAGATATTGAGGGTTACGCCAGTATCCCATACAGCGATACAGAAAATTATTTTTTCCTCCGTGTGTCTGGAGAATCTATGATCAACGCGGGGATTCAAAGCGGAGATTTGGTTTTGATTCGGAAACAGTCCTGCGCAGAATATGGTCAGATTGTCGCTGCCCGTGTCAACGGGGATGAAGCCACCTTAAAAAGATATAAACCCCAGGGAGACGCCGTATTACTCTTGCCTGAGAATCCAGACTTTGAACCAATCCTTGTCCGTGCAAAGGACTTTGATGATGGATACGCGAGCATCATTGGCGTGGCAATAGAAGTTAGACACACATTATAAACAATAAACTTTGCGGCCGAGACCTAAAAAAGAACTGGAGTGTACTAAAATATGTCGAATTACATTCCCAAGTACCCAGACAGAGGGAAAAGTTATATTGCTTTCCCTACCTCCTATTGTGTTGTAGACTTAGAAACAACCGGACTGAGTCCAGATTGGGATGACATCATTGAAATTGGCGCAATTAAATTTTTACATGGAGAGGAAGTCGACCGTTTTCAGACCTTGGTAAATCGTCCCTATATTCCTGCGTTCATCACGGAACTTACAGGCATTACATTGGGTATGCTCAAAGATGCTCCTCGAATTGATGCGGTTTTACCTGCTTTTCTGTCTTTTTTAGGGGACCTCCCTATCATCGGTTATAATGTCAGTTTCGATATCAATTTTATATATGCCGCTTGTATCCAAGTATCGGGAAAGCCGTTTACAAACAATTTTATTGACACAATGCGAATCGCCAGGAAAATGCATCCGGAAATGGCACACCATCGCCTCCAAGATATGGTGTCCTTGTTTGGATTTTCTTCCGAGGGCGCTCACCGTGCTCTGGCAGATTGTGAAGCGACGCATCACTGCTATTTGCAACTCAAGGAGGAGGCTTTGACTGCGTATGGAACAGAAGAAGCTTTTACTGACCGATTCAAAAGGAGATATGCAAACCGACTTAGCCTTGGTGTCAAAGCATCGGATATTCAAGCGGACCCATCAAAATTTGACGAAGACAGCCCCATTTACCAAAAACACTGTGTCTTCACCGGGAAACTGGAACGATACACGCGAAAAGAAGCGATGCAAATTGTCGCAAATCTTGGGGGTATCAATGGAGACAATGTAACCAAAAACACTAACTTTCTCATTTTGGGAAACAACGACTACTGTACTACCATCCAGGGCGGAAAGAGTTCCAAACATAAAAAGGCGGAAAAGTACAAGATAGAAGGGCTTGACATAGAGATTATCCCGGAAGATGTATTTTACCGCATGTTGGAAGACGACTAAATGAAGTGAGGGTTCTGTATGCAATTTGAAGAAACTCTATATTCCCAGATGCTTCCATATATAAAAGAAACAGCAGAAGAATTGCAGATAGATTTCAGCCTGTTTCGCTTGGACGTGCTTTCCAATTACAGTTCCATCTATTTTGGACAAGTTTTAATTTGCAGACTGCGGTGCCGGGGGAAGAAAAACTACATTGCTATCCCCAAAAATTTAGTCAGTATTATCCCTGAAACCATGTCCTTTTATCAGGTAAAATCAGATGACATGATCCGAATTTCCATACACCCCGAGCAGATAGACCCAACTTTATTTGCCCTTGTTCCCCGGATTATTGAAGATGTGATTAAGAACATTCCTAAAACCTTTGATTGTTGTGACCAGTTCGAAGCATGCAGCGATGTAAGGCATTGCGTATTAAAAGACCAATCATACGCGATGCAGTGCGGATATAGAAAGATTCTCAAGTCGGGGAAAATCTATTTTGGAAAAAATCGCAATGTGTAATTTTTTGAAAAGCGGAGGGCAAACAAATGTTAGAAGAAAAAATTTTATCCGTATTGGAAAAGATGTAAGCAGATATTTCCAACCTAAAGAAGGGCCAAAACGATATGCAAGCAGATATCTCTGGCCTTAAGGCTGGACAGGACGCCATGCAAGCAGACATTTCTGGAATAAAGGTCCGTCTTGATACCGAGATCGAACGAAAGATCAACCTTCTCGCAGAGGGGCAGGAACTTATGCTGGAAAAGCTGGAACGCCTGGATGACATGGAGGTCATGGACACCCGCATCACCGCTCTGGAGGCGATGGTGAAAAAGTTAAACCGAGATATCGAAAAGCTGAAACGGGCGCAGTAACCCACTCCCGACGAATATTGGAAGGTTTGTCGTCCGAGTGGAGTTCTCACCAACCTGATAGGAGATCATTATGGATCACACACTTTCCCCTCTCTATACCCAGCTGACCGCCCTGGCCGCCAAGCACGGCGCTCAAAAGCTGGTCCTTTTCGGCTCCCGGGCCAGGGGGGACCATACAGAGCGCAGCGATATCGACTTAGCCGTCTACGGGATGCCCCCAGAAAACCGGCCCTTCTTCTGGGCGGATACCGAGGAATTGGACACCCTTCTCAAGCTGGATATCGTTCATATAACAGACGGGTTAGAGCAGAAATTTTTAGAAAATATTGAAAAGGAGGGGGTCGCTTTGATGGATCGGACCCTGGAAAAACGCGACAAGCTGAACATGGCCCTGGCCCGCTTGGAGGAGGCTCTGGGTGCATACAGAGATACCCCCACCACCGTGGTCCGGGACGGTGTGATCCAGCGTTTTGAATTCACCACAGAGTTGGCCTGGAAGGCCGCCAGGGAATATCTGCTGGACCAGGGCTACACGGAGATCAACAGCCCCAAAGCCGTCATGCGGCAGGCTTACGCGGATGGGCTGATTACAGACCAGTCCGGCTGGCTCAAGCTGCTGGAGGACCGCAACCTGACCTCCCACATCTACAATGACGCCACCGCCGGTGAGATCTTCCAGCGCATTGGTGCAAACCATCTTGCCCTCTTTCAGGCGCTTTCCAAACAGTTGACTGGTGCGGAGCGCTGACGGAGGACAGACCCGTGGCAGATAGGCGGGAGAGAAGTTGAAAAAGTGCAGTAACTCCACCGCCGGGGGCGGTAAGAATAAAAATATTGGAGGAACAAAACATGAAAAAGAGAGTGTTGGCTTTGCTGTTGGGTGGTCTTTTGGCCTTGTCCCTGTGTGCATGCAGTGGCGGGGACAACGCAGAGGGGCAATCTAAAGATGACAATACTCCCCCGGACCTCACTGGTGTGTGGACACAAAAGGATGCAGGGGAGGATTATCAACAGGCCACAATCTCCGGCGATACCATTACTGTGAATTGGGTATCCCCGGACAGCACTTCCCTTTACTGGGCTGGTACGTTCACCGCACCTACTACGGCGGATGAGCCATACACCTGGACATCTGAGAACGACACGGCTAAGACCTCCACAGCCCTGCTGGCCGCTACATCTGAGACGAAGGATTTCACATACCAGGATGGAAAAATCAGCTATGAGGTGTCGGCCTTTGGTACCACAACGACGGTTGAGTTGGAGCGTACCGGCGACGCGCCGGTTTCCGTGGAGCCGGAAGAAGTCCCCCTTGGTGTAACAATTGACAAGGCAACCATCATCTCAGATGATTACACTGGAGAAAAGGCGCTTGCGGTGCAATTCACGTTTACCAATACCAGCGACGAGACCACCGCGCCCGAGTATTCCCTCAGCTTTAATGCCTACCAGAATGGCGTTCAGCTGCAATCCACCTACGTCACAAATAGTGCCTATGATCTCACCCGCTCCTCCCTGGAAGTTCAGCCTGGGGGCGAAAATACATTTTGGATGGCCTATGAGTTACCGGACGAGACAGCTGCGGTAGACGTCTCAGTTAAGGACTTCATAGTATCCTCCACTCTTGCAGAAAAGACTTTTGACATTACAGCCCTTGAGGGTTGACGCATAAAAACAACCGTCCCCGGTGTTGGCGCACCGAGGACGGCTGAAAGGGCAGTAAACTTTGACAGGTCATACTGCCCTCTTATTTTACACCAGAATAGGAGGAAAAGCAAATGAAATGCCGGAAATGCCGTGTGGAAATTCCAGACGACTGCAAATTTTGCCCCCAGTGCGGCGCAAAGGTCACCCTGTCCAAACACACGAAGAGCCGCGGCAACGGGACTGGAAGTGTGTATAAGCGGGGCAAGGTCTGGGTTGCGGCCAAAACCACTGGATACTACATAGACGGAGACGGGAAGGTCAAGCGAGTTGTCCGAACCAAGTCGGGCTTCAAGACAAAGCGGGAGGCCCAGGAATATCTCCCTTTGCTAACCAAGGAGCCCGCGGTGAAGGACCGCAGCTTCAAGCAGGTGTACGATATCTGGCAGCCCACCCACCAGGCCGGGGCCTCTACCATGGGGTGTTACAGCGCAGCAATGAATTATTTCAAGCCCGTGTGGGCGCAGAACATCGCCACCATTACCATAGATGACCTGCAAGACTGCATGGACGACTGCCCCAAGGGAAAGCGCACCCAGCAGAATATGAAGGCGCTGTGCGGCCTGCTGTATAAATACGCCATTCCCCGGCACTTGGCCCGGCTCAACATGGCGGAGTTTCTCCGGGTGGGCGGGGAGTCCGGAGAGGAGCGGGAGGGCCTTCCGCTGCATGCGGTAAAGGCGCTTGAGGCAAACCAAGATACCGTCCCCAACGCGGACTATGTCCTGTGCCAGTGCTACCTTGGCTTCCGCCCCTCTGAGTTCCTTGATCTGGACGTGGCCCACTACGATCGGACGGAACGGGCCTTCACGGGGGGAGCCAAAACAGAGGCGGGACGCAACCGCGTGGTCACAGTCTCCCCCAAAATCCAGCCCATCATTGACCGGCTGACAAAGGACAAGATCGGCGGCCCTGTCTTTTGCGGCCCAGACGGCGCCAGAATGCCCCTCAAAACATACCGCGCGATCTTCTACCGCGTCTTGGAACAGTGCGGCATCGAGAACCCCATAGAGGGAGAGGGTGACGCCAAACGCCGGCGCTATACCCCCCATTCCTGCCGCCACACTTTTGCGACCCTGATGAAAAATGTAACGGCGTCCGACAAGGATAAACTGGCCTTGATCGGCCATACCTCCACGGAAATGCTCCGGCATTACCAGGACATAAACTTGGAGGACCTGCGAAAAATTACCGATGCCATTTAAGAAGCCTACTGCATGCCTATTGCACGCAAAATGTGAAAAAATCCTTTGTTTTCAATGGTTTTTCGTTGTATGGGGTTCAAGAGGCCTTGAGTTCGAATCTCAACACTCGGACCAAAAGTTCCGAAAATCATCTTATTTGGGTGATTTTCGGAACTTTTTTGTTTGATT
>ERZ809074.2232-NODE-2232-length-21985-cov-51.582307_pt1 | contig 21985 bp, 8 predicted proteins | sample MGYA00520795_ERZ809074 | MGnify/ENA primary metagenome ERZ809074 (study PRJEB31570, sample SAMEA3212989) | Homo sapiens | biome: human-gut; feature: human gut; material: fecal | place: Sweden | collected 2011 ...
TTCGACCTATCAAAAGACCATTTTTAATTTGGGTGGCGCATTGACGAAGTCAGGATAGGCAATCGATCTACTACGCGTAATATAGACTATCGACATACTACGTCGTAATATAAACGAGGAAAGTGGAGAATTATTTCAAGTGGCGCATACTAAAAAATCCCCTTCCGAGGACTGATGCCTCGAAAGGGGAAGGGAAATAGAAGGAAGTCATGGGCGCGCATAGTAGTCGCCCAGACTACACATGAAGTCGATTACTTGACAACCACCTTGCGGCCGTTGACGATGTAGAGGCCCTTCGGCAGCGTGTTGAGATCGAGGTTGCGACCCACCAACTCGCCATTGAGCGTATAAACATCGCCCTGGCGGGCAGCGTCGTTGATCTCGACACCATCAACTCCGGCTGCGGCAGCATCGAGCAGGATGATGTCGGGAGCCTGCAAATCGTCGCCGCTCATCGTCACCGTCTTGTTGGCGGCGTTGAGACCCACCATCGTGACATAGATGCCATAGAGGCCGTTGCCAGCAGGAATATCGACAGAGAAGTGGCCGTCGGCATCGCTTTCAAGCAGGAAGTTGCCCGTGGCGCCAGCAAGACCCAGCACATTGATGGTGGCACCCATCAGCGGCTCGGGATCGGCCTCGCCACGCTTGGCGTAGATCGTGCCAGAGAGCGTGTTCAGACGGAGGAGCGTAGCCTCGCGGACGAGCGACTGCTGGTCGAAGGTGACGGCGGTCGTGTCGCTCTGATACTTCTCCTTGACGAAGATGAGCTGATACTCGCCCTCAGCGTCGCGGACGTCGAGTGCGTAGTTGCCATTGTCGTTGGTCTCGGTCGTGAGCACCATATCGCCCTGGACGAGCTTCACGGTCACATCGTCGAGAACGTCGGTGGTGGCACCATTGAAGCCCTTCACGCAACCCGTGAGACGGAACGGACGAGCCATCTGGTGGTCGAGGACGACATCGCCTTTGAGGAAGTCAACGGCGACGGTATCGGTCTTGTAGGTGTCGAGCTTGAAGATGGCGTTGTACTTCAGCAGCGGCTGAGCAACCTTCATCTGGTAGTAGCCCTCCTCATTGGTCATGCTGTTATAGACGACGTCGCCACTCTGGAGCTGGACGAAGACATTGGCGAGGGCCACACCCTTGCCATTGGTGACATGGCCTGAGAGCTCGTTCGTGCTCTGTACCTCAAGATACATCACCGGCGACTCGTTCTGGTCCCAAGAGGCATTGGCCAACTTGTCGAGGTTGTCATCGCCACGGTAGAAGGAGTTTCTCACCTTCTTGTCGGTGACGAAGGCCATCTTCGTGTACTCGCTGGCCTCAACATGGAAGGCGAGACGCAGGTTCTTGCCCGTATAGCGGAAGCCCTCGGGGATCTCAACGACGATCACCTCGGCAGGATTCTTCTTCGTACCATCCTTCTTGACCTCGAGCGTACCGTTATAGACGCGGGTCATAGCGGTCGTGTCGGCAGCGACAAAACCGAGCTCATAGTCGTCGTCGGTGTTCTCGATATAGACGCGCAGGTTGGCCTCATACTCCTTGGTGGTGAAGCCACTCTGGTAGCCGCGGAAGGCGATGCGCTGGATCGTAGAACCAGCGGGGATGCCGAGCTGGTCGGCCGTGTAGATGGTCTGGCTCTCAGAGTTCTTGTCGTAGAGACGGACAGGCACGGCATAATCGGCAAGGTTGGTCGAATCGAGCACCTGCACGCTGCCACCCGTTGACTCCGGAGCAACGACATACTGGAAGAGCGCGGACTGAGTGGTCGTGCCATGGGCAACGATCTTGGCACGGAGGACCATCTCGCCCTCGGCGTGCGGCGTGTAGCGGAAGTTGAGCGTCGCCTTCTCGCCTGCCTTCAGAGCGGGCGTGGCATAGGAAACTTTCTCATAGCCCTCGCCGTCCACCAGGCTGGCCGTCCAGGCACCAGCCTCCAGGTCGGTAGGCTCGATGTTCATCACATCGACCAAGATGTTGGAGCGGTTGTTGACCGTGAAGGTCTCCGGCATCGTGACGTTGTCGATATAGACTCCGTGGCCCTCCTTCAGGGAAGCGTTGACAGCCTCGGCGAAGCTGCTGACCTCCTGCTTGTAGGGCTCGTAGCCGATGGCCTCGGCACGGAAGGTGTAGGCGCGGTCGGTCTTGAAGACGTTGAGCTGATAGCTGCCATCCTCGGCCGTGGTAGCGGCGTACTGCACGTTGTCGGCAGTGAGCGTGACGTTGGCATGGGCGATAGGCGTACCGTCGGCCTCAGCAGTCACGACACCCGTGAGCGGCGTGGAAGCCGTGCTCTCCGTGACGAAGGTGATGACAGGAGCACCATCCTCGGAGAGAGTGAAGTCCTTGTCGGTGAGGTCGGAATCAGACTTGCGATGAACAGACTGTCCCTGAAGGTAAGACTTGTCGGTCTCGAAGCGTACGTTGGAATAGCCTGACGGCACGTCGGCGTGCATGAAGATACTGAGGTTGCGGCCGTCATAGACGAAGGAGTTCTTGAACGTGATGTTCATCATCTCCGCGGTCTCGGTCTTGTTGCCAGCGATCGGGAAGGTGCAGACATCGTCGAAGACCTGCTGCATCGTGTCGGTATTGTGGACAGCGAAAGGCGAGGTAAACACGGCATCGTCGGTGTTGCACATCCACACCTTCAGGTTGGTGGGAAGTTCCTTGCTTTCGTTCCATCCACGGATGATGATACCCTTGATGCGGGTGCCAGGCTCCAGACCCAACTGAGCGGCCTTGTAGATGGCGTCGCTCTCGCTGTGCTTATAATAAGGAGCAACGGGGGTGCTGTTGTTGGTGACGGGGAAGGTGGGCTTGCCGACCTGGACGAGGCTGTTGCTCGTCTCGGCAAGTACCTGCACTGCCACGGTGTCGGAGGTGAACAGAATCTGACCACCCACCTCGAAGGCTGCATAGTAGTTGGCCGTGCCACCCTCGTGCGGCGTGAACGTCAGGTCGAACAGGCGGCTCTCGCCAGCGAGGAACTCAGCCTCGGCAGCTGTAGCCACCTTCTTGCCGTCGCGGTAGAGGCTGACGGCGTAGGCACCCTTGGCCATATCGGCCGGGTGGTTGTTGACGATTCTCACGCTGGCCTGGCTCTCGCTATTGACGGTAGCCACGGTGGGGAGGTTGAGAAGCTGGAACATCACGTCGTGGGAAATCTTCGCATAACCCATGCCGTAGATGTTGTCGAGGCGCGCACCAGCCGACTCGAAGGCGAGGTAGAGATTGCCTGCGGGCAGGTTCTCGACCGTGTAGGAACGGAACTCGCCACTGTAGCGAGAGTCGGAGATAAGGTTGAAAGGACTGAACGTGTTGTTGTCGGTACCCGTACCCTCGATGGTGTGAGCAAGCGTCCAGTTCTTTCTGTCGGTAGAATAGTAAACGCGGAGGAAGGTAGCGTCGTCACGGCGGGCAGCATCGAAATGGAGCACGTCGCCACTCTTCACCTTCAGCATCGGCGTGATCAGACGCGTAGGCTCTACGTCATACTGCGCCTGGGCGCAATAGATGTTGTTGGGGAGGTTGGCCTGCAGGGGGAAATCGCTGATGAACCAGCTATCGCCGACGATGTAGCCGGCCGGCATCTTGCCATTCTCGAAGTTGGCATACATCTCGTTTGCTGCCACAGAGGTAGCCGAGAGCGCGATCTCCACGGTGCCACTGTTGGTCTCCAGCGTCAGCGTGCCCTGGTTCTCCGTACCCACCTGTCCGAAGGTGATGGGGAAGGTCAGCGCGGCGTGGGGAGCGACCTGCTGGGCCTTGAAGGCGGTGGAGAATCCACCCGTCATCGAGACATTGGTGATATCGAGCGGCGTAGCACCGTCGTTGCGCAGGAGATAGGAGTAGGTGACCTCGCCCTGGACAATACCCAGGTCGATGGCGTCGCCTACGGGCTTGCCACTACGGTCGAGCATCGTTGCCACGGGCTCGTAGGGATAGGCCTGGCGCTCGCCACAAGGCGTGAGATCGCCCGTGAGGTTGTCGCGGACAGCGTAAGCATAGTTCTTGGGATAAGAAGCGTAAGGCAGGGTGACAGTCAGCGTGGCGGTGGTCTCAGCGCCGAGGGCGAGATCCTCCGTCATGACCGTCGTGCCCACCACACGGTTGTTGAGCGTGGTGTTGACCAGGGAGAGCGAGTAGTTCTCATCGCCCACCTTGAGGTCGCGCTGTCCGTTGTTGCGGAGCTGGACGGAGTAGTTGAGCGTGAAGTTGCCATCGCTTGCCGCATCCACATACTCGGGATTGGCATCGCTCACCTTGAGCACCTTCATGCGAGGCAGCGGAGTCACCTCAGCCGTCGTGGCCGTCACATTGTCGATCAGGACGCTGTTGCCACGGATACCGATGTAAGTGCCCTCGGCCATCTCCGGCACGGTGATGGTGCAGAAGCGGTCCTCGGAGAGCTCGGGAACCGGCATGTCGATGAGACCATCGGTCGTGAACTTACCGTCCTCGAAGTTGACATAATAGAACTTGATATCGCTACCATAGTTCAACGCCTTCACATCGACGGTGATCGTACCTCCGACAGGAGGAAGCACCAAGATGTCGTTGAGCGTCTGGGTCTGGGTGAGACTGTCCGTCACCGTCTGCGAACCGATGTGCAGGCAGCCCGAATCGTCCACGCCGCCCGTAGCCTGATAGGCGTACTGGACGTAGTAGGTGTTGGAGCGAACCACCATCGCATCGACGATATGGCCCCAGCCCAAGGGCGCAAACTCCGGGTCGGAGGTGTCGATCGGCGAGTTGAAGTCGTACTTGTACGGACTTTGTGTCTGCGCCTGTACGTTGTATCCGGCAAAGAGCACGGTGAGCAGGAGCAGCAGATGTCTGATTCTGTACATAGTTATTATTGTTTAATGATTGGTTAAAGGGACAAGCAGACCCGCTCTGGGAGCGTTGGTTGGTCTGCTTGTCCTCTTGCTATGAATCCGATTACTTGACTACCACGTGGAAGACATGCTCGGCGACGCGCACGAGATAGGTGCCGCGCTGCACATGGAAGGTCTTCTTATCGACGTTGTCGGCCTTGGCCACCTGACGTCCGTCGGTAGTGAGAATGGTGACGTCGCTGCCATTGGCGTTGCTGACGGTCACGGTGCCGCGACCTGTCATCACATTGAGTCGGCCCTGGGTCAGCTCCTCTACGCCGAGCGTGATGCCGGCCTCGTTGCTGAAGGTTGACTCGCCCTCGTCATAGACGATGGTGATGGTGTAGATGTCGCCATCGTTGCCTGCGTCGCTGAAAGAAGTGGCGTTGGCGTTGGCCGTTCCGATCTTCTCGCCGTTGCGATAGACATTGTAGTTGAGGATGGTCAACTGACCCTCGTGATAGGTGATGTCGTCGATGAAGAGAGCCAACTTGTTCTCGCTGACGCAACGGATAGCGAAGTACTTCGTGCCCTCGGGCAGGTTGGCCTCGTAGTTGTACCAAGCGTCACCCTCAGCCTCGTGGGTGCTGATGAGCTTGAAGTCCTCGACGTTGTCGCCAGTGGTGGAATAGAGGATCTCGAAGGCCTCCGGTGCGTAGGTCAGGGAAGCAGCCTTGGCCCAGAAGTCGATCTTCTGTGCACGACCGTCGAGCTCCGGAGAGATCAGCCAGTCGTCGCTCTTGCCACCATCGTCGGCAGACTCATTGTAGGTACCCCAAGAAGAGATATACTGCGTGCCCGAGTGAGCTACGAAGCGCGGCAGAGAACTGAGACCCATCTCGACGGGATCGAAGATGATGTAGGCCATCGGATCTCCGCAATGCGGGAAGAGGAAGCCACTGATACCGATCGTCGGCAGCTTGTCCCCATCGACTGTCTTCCAGTCGCCGATCTTCTCGCCATTGCTCCAAGCCAGGTAGCTCTCGAAGTCCTCCACGACGGTGCGGGAAGTATTCGTCGGCTTCGTCCAGGCCAGGTTGATGTTGTTGCCCTCGCGCTTAGCCGACAGGTCGGTGACGGTGGGCAGCTCCGGCTCCTTGACGTTGATGTTGACTTTCGCCGTTGTGTTGTCGCTGGGATCATCATCCTCGCTGGCGGGCTGTACGGTAGCATAGACCTCACACTGGCCTGCATCCTCCACCTTCGGAGTGAAGTTGAGGTAGTAGGTCTCTGAGCGGAACGGATCCAGCGGACCACCCTTCTGGCTGGCCACCTTGCGACCGTTGAGGTAGAGGTCGATCGTGAAGTTGTCCTCCACGTTCTCGCCGATGTTGCGGACGGTGACGCCGGCCTCCATTACGTTGCCGACCGTACCCGTGAGCGTAGGCTTCGTGCTGACGGCACAGAGGTTGTGGCCAAGCACGTCGTAGATCTCCACGGCGTCGAAGCTGAGGCGCTGGAGCTCCTTGTCGTTGCACTCACCGAGGAACTTCAGTACGATGAAGTCGTAGGCGGCATAGTCGCCAAGGTCCACAACCTCCTCGATCCACTGACGGTCGCCCGTGAGCTTGCTATAGTCGATATCCTTGAGTTCGACGGTCTTGTTGTCCGGCGTCATGACCTCCAGGCGCAGATGGTAGTCCAGGCCCGGTACACCATTGTGCCAGAAGCGCAGCACAGGATTGGCAGCACCCTTGAGAGAGATCTTGCCCGAGTTGAAGGAAGCCACTGTTCCCTTTTCCTTCGGCGTCCAGTCGGCAGAACCGATGATATCGTCGGCAGAGTTGTAGCTCTTCGGCCAGAAGCAGTCGTCGGTATCCACCCACCAGAGGCTGTTGTCGAGGTTGCCCTTGCGGAAGGACTCTCTGAACGGCAGCGTGTAGGGAGCACCCGAGATGACCAGGTTGGACGCCTCATACTCGCCCTCGCCTACGTCGGAGACACCGCTCACGGCGAAGTAGTGGAGATCCTGCACGCCGTACATAGGAACCTGCGGCTGATAAGAGAGACCCTTCACACCCTCCTTGAGGATCACGAAGTCGAGGGCCTCCAGGTCGAGCGTATAGATATTGTACGTGAGCTCATCGGGCTCCACATAGCCACCGTTGACACCCAGGGTGCTCGGAGCCTTCCAGTCGACCGTGATGGCATCGAGGCCAGACGTGGCGCGGACATCCGTCGGCATGCCAGGAATGTCGAATCCGATATAGGCGCGGTGCTCGGCAGGCTCGCCGGCCTCGTCGCCCGAATAGGCGGTGATAATATAGGTATTGAATCCATCCAGGGCGCCATTGTCGGTGAAGGTCAGCTGCTGACCCGGCGTGACGTTAGTGAACGTGTGGATGAGGTCCTCAGTCTCCGCACGGCGGCGAACCTCGATCTTGGAGATAGAAGACAGCGTCTGTCCGTTGATGGCCTTGGTCGGGGCACGGAAGGTGAGGGTAGCCTCGCCCACTCCGTAGTCGCCCGGAACGATGGTCAGGTCGGTCACGGTATCAGGAGAGCTGAGCAGCGGGCCCTCGGTGACGAGGATGCTGTCCACGTAGGTGCGGTAGCCGTCCACAGGACTCTGGTCGTGGAGACCGAAGTGATAGACACCGTCAGCCTTGACCGTCACGGTCGTCTTGAGGTTGACCCACTCGTTCTCGGGAAGGTTCGTTCTCGGAACGATCTCGGTATAGGTAGAGGGATCGAGGCCCTCGCCGAAGGAAGCACCAATCTGCTGGAGATAGCTGGTCATACCGCGGCGGGCACTGAAGGAGAAGTTGTACTTGCGGCCCGGGGTGAGGTGGATCTCCGGCGTGATGAGCCAGTCGTCGCTGGCCTGCATCGAGCTGAACGTACAGTAGGCTACGCCATTGGTGGCGTTATACTCCCACGTGCTACCATCGTTGTTGGCATCGACGATGGTGAAGAGGTTGAAGTCCTCCTCCGTATTGAAGTACTCCTCATAGGGCACCTCGCAGGCGTCGCCGATGAGAATCTTGTTGGAGGTGGCCTGTGTGCCGTAGAGACCCTCATAGACTGGGGTCACGACATAGAAGAAGGAAGTGAGCTTGCCCTTCTCGAGGGTTTCCTCAAACTTCACCTTGGTGTAGTTCTTAGCCACCGTCACGCGACCTGGGTAGCGGACGATGTCGTAAGTGACCTGCGGACCATTGACATAGCCGCCGTGTGTACCCTGCGTCGGCGCACGCCAAGTCAGCGTGGACTTCATCGTCTCAGGGTCGATCTTCAGTTTCAGAGAGGAGACAGCCTTGGGGTTGTCCGGTCCCACCCATGCGGTGGTCTTTGCCAGCGGGCTACGTCCTGCGGCATTGGTGGTGGCAGCAAAGATGACGTTGTCACCCTTGGGGGCCGTGATGTCGATGCTCACCTTCTCGCCCGGCTGGCACGACTTGGTCACGGGCTCTCCATTCTCGATACGCACGGAAGCGGTCAGCGTGCCCGTCAGCGCTTCGCCACCAAACGTCGTGGTCGGAGCGGTGAACGTAGCCACACCACTGGTGCTGCCCTTGGAGAAGGAGACAGAGAGGTCGTTGATCTTGGCCGGCGCATTCACGTCGGTCAGGGCCTCCGCCACGGTGAGACAGACGACCTCCTCGCCGTCGGGGAAGTCGGCCACCTTCGTAGCCTTTGCCGTCAGGGTGTCCACCTCGTAGAGACCCGAGGGCGAGTTCTCAAACGAAGCAGCCCAATAGAGCTTGTCCGTATTGCGGTCGAAGGCGGCACTCTGCAGGTAGAGCGGATAGAGACCCGTAGGACCGATCTCGGTCACGGCACCCGTGGTACGGCTGATCTTGCAGAGCTTACCCGTGCTGCTGATACCGTACATGCTACCCTTGGAGTTGATGGCAAAGCCGAGGAAATAGACATCCAGGTTGCCGATGGTCTGCGTCGTCAGGCTCGCATAGTCGATGACGTTGAGTGCATAGCCCGAGAAATCGCTGTTGTAAGCGATACCATACACCTTATTAGTAATAGGATCGACATCGGTGTCGAAGCAATAGAGGTCCGGGCGGTTGCTGACATCCTCGGTACGCGTCATCTCCCAGGTGTCCATGTCGTACTCATAGTACTGACCCATGATCTCGCCGAGGAAGCTGAAATAGCTCACGAAGCGGAACATGCCATCCTTGAACACACCACCACCATTGGCGTCGAGGGCAGCGCCGCTGCAGAGGTTCTGGATCGTGATGGGGTTGGTGCCGCGGAACTGTCCCACATAGAAGGGAGTGGCGTCGCTGGGCAGGGTGTCCCACGACTTGGCATAGATGACGTTGCCCCAGAACTCCACGCCGTCTGCACTGGCGAGGCGTACGCGCTGGTTGGGGTTGGGCATCACGAGCGAGCGCGGTGTCTTGCGCAGTTTTCCTCCTTCGCGGTGCCACGGCTTGGCTCCCACGATGGGGCCGCGCTTGGCGGGCGTACCGGCCGGGTCGCCAACGCCAGGTCGCAAGACGCGCTGCGCCTTGGAATCCTGTGCCCACATCGGAAGTATGGGCACGAACAGCAGCATCCATAGCGGAACTGCCAAGAGAAGGGTTCGTTTTTTCATAAGCTGATATTTATAAAACTGTTAGTTGATTTCTCGCCTTTCAAGAGGTCGGTTAGACCGTTTTGAGTTGGATTCAGTGCAAAAATAGCCAAATTTCCACCGAGTATGCTCGGAAACTAAGTTAAATATCGTTAAATACGGGCAAGATAGAGCCTACTACCGAAATTTAGAACAACCTCGGGTGTCAAATGGTAACTTTTAGGAGAATCAAACTTTGAGAAGGGTAACAAAATCCGTCAAAACTAAGCGCTATTTGAGGAAAAGAAAGCAAAAATTACGAACTATTATTTTGTCATATCAAAATTATCTCCTAAATTTGCGCCGTCATCAATGGTTTTCCAGTCACGACAACAACATATTCTATTAACAATAAAAAACGATTCTTATGAAGAAGATTTTACTAACTCTCCTCGCCCTTCTGACGGTAGCTCCGCTGCTGGCTCAGTCGGACACGCTGACGTTGGGCTATTGCAAGGGCGCAGTGGCCAGTGAAGGTATGGCCACCCAGAAAGGCAACACTTGGGTATCGGCTGCGATCCAGCTTCCTGGCGAAACCATGGAAGCCTACCAGGGCAACAGCGTGGCGCAAGTCAGAGTGGCTCTGTGCTCCCGCTCCAACATCGACACGCTGCGCGTCTGGGTGAGAAAGACGCTGAAGGGTGAGAACCTGGCCGAGGGCTACATCACCATGAAGACGGACACGCGCATCAAGAAGGGCTGGAACGTCGTGGAGCTCAACGCGCCCTACGCCATCACGGGCGAGCGCCTCTACATCGGCTTCGACCTGAAGCAGCGCGGCAGCACTCCTGCCCTCTCCGTCGTGAAGCCGGGTCAGACGGGTTCCTTCCACTACAAGAGCACCTCTGATGCCTTCTGGGGCGACCGCCACGGACAGGGTGCCATCAGCGTGGAGGCCGTCATCGTGGGCAATAACCTGCCGAAGTATGACCTGGCCCTCACGGGCGCCAAGGCCATGCTCAACGCCACGACGGGATCCGTGACCATGAGCGGTACGGTGTTCAACAAGGCCACACGCCCCGTAAACAAGTTCACCATCACCACCACCGTGGCTGGCCAGAAGTTTGCCACGACCTTCGACAAGACCATCACCTCGGGTCAGTATATCGACCTGAAGTGGACCATCAACCCGACCCTGGGAAGCGTCGATGGCGAGTCGGCCGTCAACGTCAACATCACCGACCTCGGTGACGAGACCGATATCGACCCGACCAACAACGCGCTCGACATCGCCATGGGCTTCAAGCGCAAGGTGCTGCTGGAGGAGTTTACCACCGAGTCGTGCCCCAACTGCCCGCGCGTGGCTGGCTACCTCCACACCGCCCTGGAGAATCCCGATTATGAGGGCGAGGTCTTTGCCGCCGCCCACCACGTGATGTACTACACCGACTGGCTCACCACGAAGCGCAGCGTGGTCAATGGCGAGTATATCAAGACCGACCTCTACGAGTACGCTTCCCTCTACAACGACCGCGGCACCTACGCTCCGGCCATGATGTTCGGCCGCAACGCCTGGTTCGACGCCATGTCCACGGCTGGCAACAAGTGCTGCACCTACATGCCCGGTTCCGCCATGGAGATCGAGAGCCTCATCCAGCAGATCCAGAGCGATCCCGCCAATATCATCATCACCAATCTCTCCGCACGCTACGGCGACAACGACACCACCATCGTGGTCCGCGTGGAGGGTATGCGCAACAGCAGCGCCAAGGATGGTTCGCGCATCACGGTCATGCTGACCGAGGACAACATCGCTGCCCACGCCCAGATGGGTGCCGAGGGATCGTTCACCCACCAGCACGTGACCCGTGCCATCAACTCCGTCTGGGGCGAGCCCATCGAGTGGGACGGCAACAAGTTTAGCTACGAGGTCTCCCTGGGTCTGAACACGGTCTATTTCACCAAGAACGACAAGGTGCAGGCCGGCAACTTCGAGGAGGCATGGCGCATGTGGAACAGAGACAACCTCAATATCGTCGCCTTCGTCAACTACTATTCCAAGAACGTGGAGGGCTGCGCCGTCGAGAATGTCGAGGGTGTTAAGTTCAACGACGCCATCAACGGCATCGAGGATCTGCCCCAGACGAAGGAGAGCCAGACCGTGCGCTCCGAGGTTTACACCATCGACGGCAAGCGCATCGAGGCCGACCAGATGGGCCGCGGTCTCTACATCATCCGCGACATCCAGGCCGACGGCAGCGTCCACACGCGCAAGGTCATGAGAAAGTAAAACACATACTGCTTCGGGAAGCAGAAAGCGTTACTGCTTCAGGAAGCACAAATGTACCCCTTCCGCCAGCAGGAGACCGACCGTCTCTCTGCTGGCGGTTTTCTTTTGCCCTGAGTCGAGGGAGGCCCGCCGCGCCAAAGTCCTGCCCTATCCTTTCTCAAAAGTCCTTCCCTATCCTTTGCGAGAAGTCTTGTCCCTATCTTGCGAGAAAATTCCGCCCCTCGCTTGTAAAAAGGTCAAAAAGTATCATTCTTTTCGCAAAACAATGACTTTTAACACTCAATCAGCGGATAAGCAGCGAAAAATTATTAATTTTGCGTCCATAATGCGGAAGGACCATGACCAAGAAGATCATCTACATCATATACACGCTTATCCTTTGGGGCACCACTCTGGGGTTTGCCCAAGGCGACAAGGGCAATAGTGGCGACCAAACCACTGCCACACGCTTGCTGCAGGCCGGCGACAAGTTCTACGACCAGCGGCTCTATACGGCCTCGATGAAGAGCTATCTCGACGGCCTCCGCATCGCCGAGCACCAGGGCTATAGCGAACTGACCGCCCGCTTCTACAACGGCATGGGCAATCTCTACAGCACGCAGGGCGACTACCAGATGGGCCTCTACTTCTACCGCAAGGCACTAAGGAGCAGTCGCAAGACGGGTCAAAAGACGCTGCAGAACGCCGTGCTCAACAACCTGGTCGGGGCCTCGTGCTTCGTCGGCCAGGCCGACAGCGGCATGGTGTTTCTCCAGCAGATGGAGGCCAATGTGGAGCACAACAGTGGCTATCGCTACAATATCCTGATGGGGCGCGGCCTCGTGGCCAAGAGCCAGGACCAGCCCGCGGCAGCAGCCAGCTACTACATCCAGGCGCGGCAGTATGCCATCCGCACGGGAATGGACTCCTCATTTGTGGACAACACCAACTCCTGTCTCGCCCAGCTCTATATGGACACCCATCGCCTCGACTCCGCCATCCTGCTGCTCAAGAAAAACGAGGAGTGGGCCCGCCGCACCAATCACGACGAGTTTCTGGCCGAGACGATGCATCTCCTCGCACAAGCCTACGACGCGCAGGGCGACGCCACGCGGGCCTCGACATGCCGCATGGAGTATGCCAACCTGATGGAGAAGCTCCACTACGGCGACGAGCTCAACGCCATGAAGAACACACAGTATATCTACGACGCCAACAAAAACGCCAGCACCATCAATCTGCTCACGCAGCAACAGATCTTCGACAGCCAGCAGATACGCACCCAGGCCCGCTGGCTCCTCGCGCTCGCCATCGCCCTGGCCTTGATCATCGTGCTCTTCATCATCGTCTCGGCACAGAAGCGGCAGCTCCACCACGCCTACAACCGCCTCTACGACCGCAGCCAGCTCTTCCTCGCCTCCCCCATCCAGGCCAAGGAGGCGCCACAGGCCGCCAACAAGGGGGACCACCTGGAGGACAACAAGGGAGGCAACCTGGAGAGCAACCAAGGAGACAAGCAGAGGGACGATCAGAGAGACGGGCAAAGGGACGTGCAAAGGGACGACCAGGAGGAAAAAACTCAGGAGGCTGCTCCCCGATCGCTGATCCTCACGACCGAGCAACGCGCCGCCCTGCTCGCCGACATCGGACGCGTGATGGGAAAGGTGGAGGAGTTTTGCAGTACCGACTTCTCCATCGACCGCCTTGCCCAGCTCGTGGGATCCAATCCCCGCTACGTCTCGGAAGCCATCAACGAGGGCTATGGCAAGAACTTCCGATCCTTCCTCAACGACTACCGCATCAAGGAGGCCATGCAGCGGCTCGCCGACAACGATCGCTATGGCCACTACACCATCAAGGCGATCTCCGAGAGCGTCGGCTACAAGTCGCAGGCCAACTTCATCAACATCTTCACGCGGCTCACGGGCATGAAGCCTTCCATCTATCAAAAGATTTCGAGGGAGCGAATATCCATAGAAAAATCATGCTAAAAAGCGCATTTTCTATTGCTTTTTCGTGAAAAAGTGACGGTTCCATCGGAGAAAGGTTGGCGTCCCTCTTTTTTGTCGCTACCTTTGCACCCATAAAACATATCAAAAAATATTGATTATGGACGCTAATTATTCTACCCACAAGGCCACGCCAAGGTGGCTTCGTTCTGTCGCCTCGCTTGCCGTGGCGGCATTGTTCTCATCGGCGGCCTGCGCGCAGGACATCCCCGCCAAGCCCGTCAATCTCCGTGCCGTGCAACAGGACGGCTACGTGACGCTGACCTGGGACCGACTGGCGAAGGATCAGGCCGACACGCTGCTGACTGAAGGCTTCGAGGGCAAGACCTTCCCCGAAGGCTGGAAGGTTCAGACGACCAACACCTACGATCCGACCTACACCTGGTTTCGCTTCCCGACTCCCGAGATGGAAGAGACGGGCAACGAGGAGGACCTGAACCTGTGGAGACACACGGGCAAGGGCAGTGCGGTGGTCACCTGGGACCAGGTGGGCGAGCACGAGGACGGCACACCTGCCGACCAGGACGAGTGGCTCATCCTGCCCGCCACCAAGGGAGCACAGTATCTCAACTTCTATACCGCCATCGACCCGAAGGTGCTCGAGTATGGCGAGTTTGAGGACTTCAAGGACCATTATTATGTCAAGGTGAGCCACGACGGCGGCAAGACCTGGAAGGCGCTCTGGGACGCTCGCTACGACAGCAACGGATCGGACGACTGGCAGCTCGTCTCGCTCTATCTCGGCGATGCCTCCGAGGGCGACGCCATCGTGGCCTTCCAGGCCCTGAGCGACCTGGACGACGAGGCCACGGGTCTCTACTTCACGTGGGCCATCGACGACGTGAGCCTCTATACGGAGGCCACGGGTGCAGCCGCTCCGTCGCAGCCGCGCGAGGGCAAGCCGCTGGCTTCGCTTCCCGCCTACCGTCCCTTCGCCATGACGGGCAAGAAGGTGGCCCGCCCCCTGCGCTCCGCCTACAAGGTGACGGGCGCCACGTCCTACAACGTGCTGATCGACGGCCAGATGCTGGCCAAGCAGGTCAAGACGACCGCCTATACCGACACGACCGACAAGGCGTCGGGCGAATACACCTATGGCGTGCAGGCCGTCAACGGCGACGCCGTCTCGGAGCCCGTGGAGGTGAAGGTCAACTTCTCTGCTCCGCGCACCAATGCTCCGCGCAACGTGCAGGTGACTTCTGCCTACGATGAAGAGACGGGCAAGTACAAGGTCAACATGACTTGGGACGCTCCCGAGGGCGACCGCCAGCCGAGCCACTACGAGTGCTACGCCAACGGCGCGCTGTTTGCCGGATGGCTCGAACCCGATGAGCGCGCCACGGAGCAGACGGGCGTGAACCGCGGCGTGCAGTACTATGCCGTCAAGGCTGTCTATGAGAACCCCGACGGCGAGTCGGAGCTGGTGGGCACGCTGGTGGCCATCGGCACGCGCAACACCGTCTCTGACCTCCAGGCTTCCATCGACGAGGACAACGCCACGGCCCACCTCACCTGGCAGGCCCCGAAGGCTTCGGAATATACGGTGGAGAAGTATCTCGTCTTCCGTGGTGGCAAGCAGATTGCCGAGACCAAGGCCACGTCCTACGACGACACCAACATCCCCGAGGGCGACTACGAGTACAATGTCAAGACGGTCTATACCGACGGCGTTGTCTCTCTCCCGATAGCCGTGGCCGTGAGCTATGGCGAGGAGATCGTCTATGGACTGCCCTTCAACGAGGACTTCAACAGCGGCCTGCTGCCCGCCGACTGGGCAGTGGAGCGCATCAACGAGTCGATGAAGACAGACTATCTCTGGCGCTTCGACAACTGGTTTGAGCTCCCCGTCGCCGGTGGTGGCTTCGAGGGCAACTTCGCTTCTATCTGCTCTTCCATCTCTCCGCTCGTCAATATGTTCTCCGCCCTGGAGACTCCCTGCCTCTACAGCAAGCTGAAGGCCGACGAGAAGGTCTTCATCGACTTTGACATCGATTACTGCACCGTCGATAAGGCTACGGGTCAGAAGTCGAAGGCCGGCCTGAAGTATTCCTACAACAAGAACGAGTGGGCCGACGTCTGCGACGCTTTCGACGGCTACCACGTGGAGGATCTGGCCGCGGGCGAGACCTGCAAACCGCAGCACCTCTCATTTGACGTCACCAGCTGCTTCGCCGAGAACTCTCCGCTTTACTTCGCTTGGTTCTACAATGCGAAGAAGGCTCAGCACATCGCCATCGACAACGTGAAGATCTACATCGTCAACGGTTCGGGCATCCAGAGCACGGAGACGACCGCGAACCAGGCCGACGCGCCCATCTATAGCCTCAGTGGCCAGCGCGTGGCGGGCGACCGCAGCAGCCTCCAGCCGGGTGTCTATGTCCAGAATGGCAAGAAGATCGTCGTGAAGTAAAACCACTGGCCCTCAGGGCCCTACTATAATGAATGCCGCCAACGAACGGACCCTCGGGTCTTTCGTTGGCGGCATTGTTTTTTTTACGCTTGCAGCCCGGGCAGCGTCAGCCCATGATATCCTGCTGCGCGCGGTCCATCTCGGCAGTCGCCACGGCGAAGCGCTGCTCCGATCCGCAGGCCTTGACAAGCATGGCGGTGATGCTTTCGCCACAGTCGGAATAGTCAAGCTTCTCGTCGTGGAGCAGCACGTTCATCGCGTCGAGGAGCAAGCGGTAGAGGGAGGCCTGGCGGAAGCTGGCGCCCTGCCCTCCCGCGAGCCTCAGTCCGCTGGCGTAGGCGCGCACCATCGCGCGCACGGTCAGTTCGATCGCCTGGTCGGTATCGATGCCCTCGCCCTCCTGCTGCTTTGCGCAGGCAGCGAGGTGGTCGGCCACGGAGAGACAAGCGCCTTCGAGCAGCGCAGAGAAGTTGCGCTTATACTCTGCCACCAGCGCCTCGTAGCAGGCCTCCGATCCACAGGCCGCGAGCAGCATCGACCTCATATCCATGCGCTGCTGATGCGCCTTGCGCACCATGCGCTCCATCTCCTCGTAGCCGGAATGGATGACCGCCAGGGGGAAGAAGACCGTTTCGAAGAAGGCGGGGGCTATCTGTTCGTAGTAGTCGAGCATCGCCCGCTTCACGTTTTGCGGCTGTCGGCGTTCCTGGACAGATCCCTGTCCACAGTCGATCACGCCCGAGGAGAAAGCGTCGAAGAAGGAGCGCACCAGGGCAGCTTGAAGTTTGTGTTTGTCTGTTTTCATATCTATTTGGAAATCTGCGAGTTAGTTATTATGAGATTCAAGCGGCCCTCCACCCCGGGCACAGGGGATATACACAAAAAAGAGAGTCAGTGAAAACTAACTCTCTCTTTGTGCGCTCCAGGATGGGCTTGAACCAACGACCCCCTGATTAACAGTCAGGTGCTCTAACCAACTGAGCTACTGAAGCAGTAAGCAATCGTGTATTTCCGAATTGCGAGTGCAAAGGTACGGTGAATATTTGAAACCACCAAACTTTTCGGGCAGAAAATTTCCTTTTTCCCGATTTTTTTCATTTTTCCCTACCCAAGGCATCCAAATCTCCTTATTAAATTATACCTTTGCAGCTATAATCAGACATTCCCCTGACCAGCCACCTGCGCCAAGGCTCTCGCTGCCCTCGCTGGCATGGTCGTGGAATACGCATACAAAATCACGAATTCAACCCAAAAATAGAGAGAAATGACCAAAAAGATAATCGGCGTGTTGCTGGCCCTCTGTGCGCTAACGACGAGCTACGCCCAGGACAACGATCGTCACAACTTCGACGTGACGAAGAATCTGGAGGTGTTCAACACGGTCTATAAATACCTCGACATGATGTATGTCGATACGCTCAACGCCAACGAGGTGGTGCGCTACGGCCTGGGGGCCATGCTCAACTCCCTCGACCCCTACACGGTGTACTACCCCGCCGACGACACCAAGGAGCTCGACCTGATGCTGACGGGACGCTACGGCGGCATCGGAGCCATCATCCGCTACGACCTGGTGCGCAAGACGGTGGTCATCGACGAGCCGTATGAGGACACGCCGGCGGCCAAGGCGGGACTGCGCAAGGGCGACGTCATCGTGAGCATCGACGACTCCACGATGACGGGGAAGCCCGCGGCCTACGTCTCCAGCCACCTGCGCGGCGACGCGGGATCGACGTTCGAGATCAAGATCATGCGCCCCTCGACGGGCAAGACCTTCCGCAAGATCATCACCCGCGAGCAGATCCAGCAGCCTGCCGTGGCCTACTACGGCGTGCAGCCGGGCGGCATCGGCTATCTCTGCCTCACCTCCTACACGGAGAACTGCGCCCGCGACGTGAGGCGCGCCGTGCTCGACATGAAGCACCAAGGCATGAAGAGCCTCGTCCTCGACCTGCGGGGCAACGGTGGCGGAAGCGTCCAGGAGGCCATCTCCATCGTCAACATGTTCGTGCCCAAGGGCGAGACCATCCTGACGATGAAGGGCAAGATCAAGCAGGCCAACCGCGAGTTTACGACCAAGGTGGAGCCGATCGACACCGTGATGCCCATCGTCGTCCTCGTCAACGACCAGACGGCCTCGGCCTCGGAGATTACCTGCGGCAGCCTCCAGGACCTCGACCGCGCCGTCGTCATGGGCACGCGCACCTTCGGCAAGGGACTGGTGCAATCGACCTTCGACCTGCCCTACAACGGCGTCATCAAGCTCACCACGAGCAAATACTACATCCCCAGCGGACGCTGCATCCAGGCCATCAACTACCGCCACGGGCGCGGAGGCTACACCGAGCATATCCCCGACTCGCTGACCCACACCTTCACCACGCGCCACGGACGCATCGTGCGCGACGGCGGCGGCATCAAGCCCGATATCGAGGTGCTGCCCGACTCGCTGCCCAACATCGCCTTCTACCTCGCCTCGACGGGACTCGACTCCACGGAGGCGATGCTCAACTGGGAGGTGAAATACCTCAAGGAGCACAAGACCATCGCACCTGCCGCCACCTTCGAGCTCTCCGACGCCGACTACGAGGACTTCAAGGCGTTTGTCATCCAGAGCGGCTTCAAGTATGACCGCGAGAGCGAGAAGCAGCTCAAGAACCTGGTGAAGCTGGCGAAGTTTGAGGGCTACTACGACGACGCGCGCGCGGAGTTTGACGCGCTCGAACAGCGCCTCAACCACAACCTTGCCAAAGACCTCGACCACAACAAGGAGGTGATCAAGGCCATCCTCGCGGGCGACATCGTGGCGGCCTACTACTTCCAGCGGGGCAGCGTGGAGAACAAGCTGCTCCACGACAAGCAGTGGAAGGAGGCGGTCAAACTGCTCAACGACATGGATCGCTACCAGCAGACGCTCCAGCCTGCGCCCCAGGAGGAGACGGCCAAGACCGAGGAGCAGACCGCCAAGACGGAGGTGACGGCGGAGCCGTAGCCTGGCGCATCTTGTGAAGATCCATACGCTTTGCATCGCTATATATATGAAATATAAGACTTTACGTGGCCTTTGCCGCTGATGCGCTGTTGTACGCTCCGAGATAGTCGAGCACATTCCATACAGAATCTGTTATGTTCGGATATTTATCGTGAACCTTATCATGAACCTTATCATGAACTGTGTTCAAATCTTTCATTGTGGCAAGCCAAAAACGCACGACTTGGCGGTGGAACGTGCCGAGTCGTGCGTCTATTAGCTTGAGACGGAGTAGGAGATTTGTCAGGGCTGGCAGCCTACCGCTTCACGAGGTGGCCGATCACCTGCTGGCGGTTGCGGCCCGCGCCCCGGTAGCCGACGTGTATCCAGCAGGCCTTGCCCCCGGATGCGGTCTCCCAGATGAGCTGGTCAAACTCGAGGTTGTCCATCATCCAGGCAAACCACTCGCGGCCCGTCTTGGCGTCAGGAATAAAAATGTCGGCGGCGCAGCCGCGCGTGTGGTCCGAGGTTTTCACGCCCCCGACGGCGGCGTTGAGCCTTGGCGACCGGTAGCCGCTGTTGATGCGGACGGCGTGGCCGAGGTGGGCCCGCAGCGGCTCCAGGACGTGGAGGCAGAGCTGCTGGAGGTTGCCGACCGCCGAGAGGGGCGGCGTGTTGTCTATGCGCCGCGTGGCGGCGACGAGGGAGGTGGTAAACTCCGTGAGGCGGAAGTGTTCTGATAAGATTATTGACATGTTCTTGATCATTTTTTGTTCTTGATGTTTTGTTTTGATTGACATTTTTTCCTGACTGCTTTCCGACTGCGAAGCCCAAAAGGGGAAGTGGGAAAGTGAAAACGTGATAACGTGATAATGTGATAACGTGATTTTGCTATACCGTCAGGCGGTAGGTTTTCTTATACACCCCCTTCTCGATTCGCTGGACTATTCCTTGTTTTTCCCACCGGTAGAGCATGGTAAGCACCCTTCCTTTCTGCACATCAAAGCCTCTCACGTTGATAGTGGCGCCATAGGCTTCTTCGGCAGTAAACTGGCCGCCCAACTTCTGATAGATCGTATCATTGCAACCTTTCTTGGTGCGCGGAGCGTCGGACGGTGTATAGGTGCCCGCGCGAAACGCCTCCTCGATACGCTCTCGGAAGAAGTAGATGGCGTTGTCGATCATGTAGTCGGCCAGCACGTCGAAAGTGGCGAGCATCTGCGGCGTCTGCTGGCGCTGCAGCAGGTTCTGCCATAGCGTAGGATCGGCTTTCAGTCGTGTCTCAGCCCCTTGCAGACCGTGGCGCTGGATGAGCAGTTCGGCCACGCGGCAGAGCATCAGACAAGTCGTCATGCGCATCGCCGTGGGGCAGGTGCGGAAGCGCTGGCGCGCCTTGGTCTTGTCGTCGTTCTCCAGCGTCTCGATGCGGATTCGCTCCAGCCACTGGCGGCCCCGCTTCTCCAGCTTCGGCAGTTCCACGTCGCCGTTCATCAAGGGCAGCAGGTGGGCCACCTGCTGGATCTTCGCCTTGTGTTCCTCCGTCAGACGGTAGGGGTTCTCCGCGAGCGCCGAGAAGGTGTTGTCGGGTGTGCGGGCCACGGCCACACGGCTCTGAAAACCGTCCGTGTAGTTGGTGATGACGCGGTAGAGGGCGTCGGGCGTGCCACACATCACGACGTTCCACAACAGCTTCTCTATATGCACATTCACGGCGTCCGCCGACTTCGCCTCGCGGTCGTAGGGCGTGCCGTCGTAGGCCTGGCGCAGCATCACGGAGAAGTCGCACATCGCCGTGCGCCACTTCTGCGCCACGGTGTCGGCCTCGGGCGTAAAGGAAAAGGCGTGCTTGCCACCGGTGTTGGCCAGTCGGTCGGCGAGGTTGGCCACGGTGTTGTTGAGGGTCAGGTAGCGCACGGGATACTTCGGGTCCTCGGGCTGCTCCTTCTTGTTCTTGGCCGCCCGCTTCCGCGCGCGCCATTCCTCCTCGGCCTCCAAGTAGCCTTTATCCACCATTTTTATCTCGGAGAGCCAAGCGGAGATCACGGGGTCGATACTGCCCTTGCCCGAGGCGAAGTCGCCAGCAATGTAGCTGATGAGGTTGAGCTGCGAGGGCGTGCCGTGGATATCGACGCGCACGCCTGTGGCGAGCATGCCGATGGCCGGCGTGATGGCGAAGATAGCGGGCATGGCGAGGTATGGCCCCACGGCGTCGATGCTTTCTCTCACGCCCTGCGGCATTTTGGGCAGCGCGTCGTAGTAGTAGAGGTCGTCCTGGAGCAGCGCTTCCTCCTCCTCGGCCTCCTCCCGGGCCTCGGCCCTCATGTCCTGTTGCACGGCCGTCAGCACGTCTTTCAGGCGTTTCGGCATCTGCGTTTTCTTCTCGCCCAGGGCCGACCGGATGCAGGCCATTTTCTCGGCCTCGGGAAACTCGTCGTAACAGGGGATGATGCGGTCCAGCAGCTGCGGGTCGGAGTCGCAGATGTTGCGGAGGTTGACGGCCAATTCGAAAGTGAGCGTGTTGCGGTTGGACCGTATCGGGTGCTCGCCGTCGTTGTAGAAGGCCCACCATTTCTCGATGATGCGATCGTAGGGAATGCCCTTGTAGCACATGGGTTGCTCCTCTGAGGCCGTGGCAACCGCTGGCTGGGGCTGTTCTGCCTCCGTCTCGGAAGTATCCTCCGAGCCCGTGGAGATAGCCTTTTCGTTCGTGAAAGTAGCCCCTGAGCCCGTGGAAGTGGTATCCAAACCCGTGAACGATTCACACTCCGCGTTGTCGAAAAGGTCCTCATGGAGGTAGAGCAGGTCCTCGGACGTGGTGGCGAAGAAGACGCGAGTAATGTCTTTCGCCCCAGCGTCGTACTCCACGCCCAGCAGGTCGGAGGCCCAGCGCAGGTTGGCCTCCTGGTCCATCTCGGGATGGCGGC
>ERZ809074.2233-NODE-2233-length-21977-cov-5.757276_pt1 | contig 21977 bp, 24 predicted proteins | sample MGYA00520795_ERZ809074 | MGnify/ENA primary metagenome ERZ809074 (study PRJEB31570, sample SAMEA3212989) | Homo sapiens | biome: human-gut; feature: human gut; material: fecal | place: Sweden | collected 2011 ...
TCGTAGGCGTCCCAGCCGATGGTCGTGCAGGTGGGGGCCTTTGCGTCGTGACTCACACGGTCATGGCCCAGCGCGATCTTTTCCACATAGGTGGTGTAATCGCAGCGGGAGCAGGTATCGTAGGCGTCCCAGCCGATGGTCGTGCAGGTGGGGGCCTTTGCGTCGTGACTCACACGGTCATGGCCCTTCGCGGTCTTCTCCACATAGGTGGTGTAATCGCAGCGGGAGCAGGTCTCGTAAGCGTCCCAGCCGATGGTGGTGCAGGTGGGAGCCTTTGCTTCATGCTGCACCTTGTCGTGGGCGGGATTGCCGTAGTAGCTCTGGCAAGCACCGCAGTAGGCCGGAGACTGGCAGGTGGCGGCTTTGGTTTCGGTGTGGGCTGAACGGATGCTCCTTCCTTTATTGTTGCATACTTGACATATTATGCGTTGTATGTGAACATCCTGGTTAAAGTATTCATATGTATCGGATTTGATGCCGATACGCTCCGCATTGCATGAGCTGCAATAAAAAACAATCTCATTCTCCGCCAGCGCCACGCTGGAGATGAGCAGCAGTAACAGGGTCGTCAGACAAATCCACGTTTTTTTCATATTCATATCCTCCTTCTCCATGTTCGTTCAAAGTTCAAACTCCATCGACAGGGATTCAAACAGCGTGTTCACCACAGCTTTGGCCAGAGCGCGCACGTCCAGCGTCGCCACATGGGTGATGATCTTCGCCCGCTCGTCCTCCGGCACGCGGAACACGCGCAGGCTCATGGTGAGAAAGCGGCTGATCTTCCGCTCCAGCGGGAAATCTGCCGTGCAGCGGCAGACCATGTAGGCGCGCATCATGCCCGCCGTGCCCACCTCCATCTCCAGAAAATCCGCCGCCGTGGCCTCAGGCAGATACGCCCCGAACACTGCCTGCAGCTCCCCGGCGGTGCGCCGGTGGATCAGCACCAGCGTGTCGGGGCAGGTGTACGCCTCCACATAGACGTCGCGCAGGTTCTCGTTCAGCTCCGTCAGCGCCAGCTGCAGCGCCGTCTCCACCGCGTACACGTGCGCCGGCGTGGGCGCATCCGCCGCCAGCTGCCGGGCCGCGTCGAACTGCCCGCTGAACATGATCTCCACAAACGCCGTCAGCACTCCGTCCTTGGTGCGGAAGATGTTCTGGAACGACGATGCGGATACGTCTGCATCCTTTAGGATATCGACCATGCGCGTATTCGTGTAGCCCTTTTCCAGAAACAGCCGCGCACAGGCCGCCAGCACCCGCCGCCGGGCGTCCTGGCTGTCATATCGCCGAATTTGAACACACCCCCTATTCCTTGCATTGGGTTATAATCCAATTATATCGCATTTGGTGAAAAAAAACAAGTAGCAAAGACAAGGCTTGAAAAAAGCGATACTGCAGATAAAGCGGAGACAGCATGAACAGGTTGTCGATGAAGGGGAGGTTCTTGCCTTGAATCCAGAAATAGACCGGTCGGCGTTCTGCAAAACCCAACCGCTGCTGAACATCCCTGGCGTTCAGCCCGCGCTCACTCAGGAGCCGCTTGATGTTCTTTCCGGTTTTCACCAGATCAATTACTCTGCACATATATTATGCCACCTTCTGGGGCGCTTGTCATTGTAGCCGTACTACCATGAAAACCCTTGTGGGCATAGGAAATCCAGCCCTATGAAAATGCACCCAAAATGAAATCAGGCACCCTGCGCAGGGTACCTACATTGTGCAAAGTTTGAAGTGTTATTTCAACCTCCGTTCGGATGTAGTGGCAAAATTTTCTTCTCTGGACTTCAGTCTCTGGCTCTCAACGCCGTGTGAGCGTTTCTTTGGGCTCACGGGAGGGTGCACCCAGCGAACCAAAATGCACCCTAGAAAGACTCCGAAAATGCGACAAATGCACCCAGCTTTCAGCTCTGGGTGCATTTAGGGTGCAGTCTGGGTGCAGGTAGGGTGCATTTGTATCAAACTCGGAGTCAACATTTCCACGAAAAACTGTGTGTTCGTAAACCCGTTGTCATCGGCATACTTCTGTAGAATGGCCTTCTGGTTGCGAATGGAGTTGCTGTCCCCCTGAAGCTCGTCATCACGGGAAAGCCTGCAATACAGCGCGGTGATTTTGCTGCTGAGCAGCGTGTTTGTGAGAGACTGCCTGTTATTCTGTTTCATCATGAAAAATCTTCCTCTCCGACAGTCTCCCGAACGGCATCAGCATAATACCTCTCTATCGGGCGGAAGTCGAGCGAATTATCGGGGATCCGATCTATGCCGGTGATAATGTCGACATCTGGGTGATGAACTTGGTGTTTGAAGGGCTTGTTCGTTCCACTGCTGATGGCAAGTCAATTGAACCGTGCTTGGCTACGAGCTGGGACATCAGCGATGATGGTCTGGTATATACTTTCCACCTTCGAGAGGACGTAAAGTTTAGTGACGGCACTCCTGTAACCGCTGAGGACTGGGAATACAGCCTCGAACGTTCCTTGGAATTAGGTGCATGGAATTCGCTAATCTCTTCTATTGACGATGTGAAAGCCGTTGATGAGAAAACTATCGACATCGTTTTGAAGAATCCTTCCGGATCACTGCTGGCGAGCTTAGCAGCCTTCTTCTGCGCTGTTGTTCCCAAGGATTACTATTCTTCCACCGATGATGATACTCTGGCCTCGAATCCCATCGGAACCGGCCCGTTTTATCTAGAATCCTGGGTACCACAGGAAAGCATGTGCTTCAAAAAGAATCCCAACTACTGGGATGCTGAGCACCCCTTTGCCGACGAAATTGATTTTCTTGTGGTGCCAGACGACAACACCCGCATCATGCAATTACAGGCTGGACAAGTAGATATCGCCACAGGTATCAATGCGCAGATGAAAGCTATGATTGCAGGACAGGCAGATATCAATGTAGTTGATTTTGAGTCCACCCATGTGGAATATATTTCCATGAACTATACCAGCGAAAAGTTAAATAATACCCGTGTACGTCAAGCATTGAACTATGCGACTGACCGTGACGCAATCATCCAGGCTGTATACGGCGGGCAAGGCACGCGCTGCACGTCCATCGTCTGGCCGGCTGCACCGCACTACAACCCTGATTTACCTACTTATAATTATGACCTTGAGAAAGCCAAGGAACTTCTTGCTGAAGCAGGAGCAGAAAATCTGGAATTAAACCTTATTATCACTGCTGGTTCTCCGTCTGATCTGATGATGGCTACCATCTTGAAGAGCCAATGGGGGAAGGCAGGCGTTACGCTAAATATCCAGCAATTGGATAGTTCTGCACGCCGTGAGCATCGCAACAACTTGACTTTTGAAGTACTGCTGAACTACTTCACTAGTGACATCATAGACACCTCCGAAAACTTGGAAATGTTCTGCATCAAAGAGAATTATGACTGCTGGCATCTCGGTTGGAACGGCGAGCGTCAGGAGTTGGCAGAACAGTTGATCCGTGAGGCTGGTGCCACCAATGATGAGGCAGTACGTCTTGAAAAGTATCAAGAAGCGCAGTTGATCTTCGCCGAGGATGCGCTGATTATTCCTGTCTGCTGTGTGCCTGAGACCGTAGCTATGCGCAGCAATGTGACGGGCTTTATCCAGAATCCTCTGGGAACCTATATGTTTAACGAGTTAACACTGACAGACTGAGTTAGCTAAATTGACTGAGCCGCCAGTCCTGTTACCGGCGGCTCAGTTTCATTCTCGATGTCCATTGTTTAAATGGGGAGGTGGCGTGGTATAATGAAGCAACTAAATTATATTCTCAAGCGTATTTTGCAAATGATCCCCGTGCTGTTTGCTGTCACAATTATTATATTCTGGGGAATTCGTCTTATTCCAGGTAATCCTGCATTGACGGTATTAGGCGAAAAAGCATCACAATCCGCCATTGAAGCGATGGAAAAAAAGATGGGGTTGGATTAACCAATTTGGAAACAGTATTTGTTCTACTTACGAGATCTGGCTCATCTGGACTTTGGTAATTCTATTCGCCTAAATGTATCTTGGCAAAGTCGTGGAAACTGGTGAAACCGAAGAATTGTTCAACGACCCGTTTCATCCTTACACAGACATCTTGATGAAGGCAGCGCCAGAGATTGACCCAGATTCTAAAAGTCGGGAGTACATGATCCAAGGTGAAACGCCTAGCCCAATGAATATTCCCCAAGGATGCCGCTTCCACCCAAGGTGCCCTTATGCAACAGACATTTGTCGTTCCACAGAACCGGAACTGACAGAGATCTGCAATGGACACTGTGTGGCTTGCCATCACAAACTTAGCTAACAGCAACTCAGGTTTTGATTACGCTTATGTCTGTTACAGCTCATCGATTTTTAAGATCTATATTGCGTCATACATAAGAGGAGGCAATATATTGAAACTTAAGATGGAGAAAATCGCGCCGCTTTTCCTGTTTTTTTCTGCATTTCTGTGGAGCTTGGGAGGCATTTTCACAAAAAGTGTTGCTTGGAACGGCATTTGCTTAGCAACGCTTCGTGGCCTGATTGCTATAGTCGTGTCCGGGTTAATGCTGTTGAACCATAAAATCAAGCTGAGTTTCGCAAAAGTGCTTGCTGGAATTTGCTATTTTGCGCAAGGAGTGTTGTTTATGTCTGCCAACAAATACACTACTTCCGCAAATGCTACTGTACTTCAGAACACTTCTCCATTTTACATTATTCTATTCAATGCGCTAATATACAAAAAGAAGCCAAGCAAATCCGAATGTGTTACATGCGTTTGCTTACTCGTAGGTGTATCATTGGCATTTGTGGGAAATCTGGATGGGGGCGGAACAAAAGGAAATACCATGGCACTCGCATCGTCAATATTCTATGCAGGTGTTTTTTTCCTCAGCAAGGATAAAAGTGCAAATCCGCTCGAGTCACTCTTTATCGGGAATCTATGCTATCTCATTTTTGTTCCCGCAATGCTTACAAACCAAGCAGTACGCGGCACTACTTCATCCGAATGGGTGTTTCTTTTAGTGTTTGCTACTCTCACGGGTATTGCTGCGTGGCTGTGCTTTGCTGCAGGAATCAAACACACATCCGCGCTACAGGCGAGCTTCATCACGATATCCGAGCCTGTTATGGCCCCAATCTGGACATTTGTTTTTTTGCATGAAACAATTACACCACTTGCAATAGTTGGCTGCGTAATTGTGATCGCCACATTGCTTACATACAACTTAAAAGCAGCTAGAACTGGTTCCTAACGTAGATAAGGTATAATAAATTTCGCACAATTGAAAAGGAAGCCCCGGCGTGTAGAATAGAATTGAACCAAACTAACACTCAGGAGGGACTTCCATGGGAGAGATTATACGCCTAGACACGGCAGAAGTCAAAAAGCAACTCGGGGAGATGGTATTGGGAACGGTAGAGCAGACGCTGAATGCCATGCTGGATGCTGAAGCGGACGAAATCACGCAGGCGCACAAGTACGAACGCACAGAGAGCCGTGCCGACACGCGTGTGTGACACTATCATCGTAAGCTCATGACAAAGGCCGGTGAGGTCGACTTGAAGATTCCGAAGCTGCGGAAATTGCCGTTCGAGACAGCCATCATCGAACGGCTACCGTCGCCGCGAGGAATCAGTTGAAGAAGCGCTGATTGAGATGTATCTGGCCGGCGCGTCCGTGCGCCGAGTGGAAGACATCACTGAGGTCCTGTGGGGCACGAAAGTATCGCCGGGGACAATCAGCAATCTGAACAAGAAGGTCTACTGGCAGATCGAAGACTGGCGGAACCGGCCTCTGGTGGCGGAATATCCGTACGTTTACATGGACGGCATCTACCTGAAAAAGAACTGAGCGGCGTGATTGAGAGCATCGCTATTCTAGTCGCAATTGGCGTCAACAGCGATGGAAATCGCGAGGTAATCGGAGCCGCCGAGGGCGGTCGAGAAGACAAGGAAAGCTGGATTTGCTTCCTGCGATCCTTAAAAGATCGGGGGTTGCACGGCACTCGGCTGATTGTCGGTGCTCGATGCGTAGTTTTCGAGTTCTATTCTACGATCATACTCACTCTTTGCTGCACCACAAAATATACATTTTCCGTCGCTCCATGTATGGCTACTGTGCCGGAAACGTATATTTCCTTCAGCTGTACTAAATTTCGTTACCGAAAAATTGCTATTTGAATATTTGCTGCAATACAGGCTTCGCCGCGCCAGCAAACTGGTTATCTCAGTAATTGCAATACCAAATAGCTGTTTTTGAAAGATATAATCTACACGCTCCTGCAAATCCGGGATTTGCTTCTCAAGTCCTTTCATTAATCGTTTTGCAACTTCGCGCAAAAACACCCCGCTCTTGGTGGCAGGATTCAGAAATGTTGAGTCTACACGTTCTGTCTCTTGCTTCACTAAATCAAGCATAGCATTTACTTCGCGCTCGGAGATAAACACCTCACAGTGATCGGCGACTCGTTGCTTTGACTTGATTTGCCCATTTTTTGCTTGAGCCCTCTAATGCTATACTCCTTTCGCGAGCTTCTACGTTATCGTCACTATTATAGCAAAATTTTGACGCACTATCAATCACGACACATGGGTTTTGTGGCTATTTCCCGAAATTTTTCAAAGCCATATTTTATCTTTTGAGACCATAATCTCAAGTGGGGTAAAAATCATCTTCCATCGATTAGCCACGAATCGTGGCACAGGTACGAGATGAACATAATATAGCAAAAAGCAAGCAGTATCAACAAATAACCGCCGAATACTGCTTTCTATTTTGTCTATTATTGCTATGCACAGCGCGTTACACAAGACTGTAGAACGCCATTACTCATAGCACATTTTTATCCTGATCCTCAAAAGAAAATCTCTGCAAGAGTGCGCTTTAACTCAAATTGCGCAACGTATCCCTGTATTTTTCACAATGACAAAACCACCGATGAATTAGCATTTCTGCTTCTCCATCAGTGGTTCTGGCTTGCCGCTCGGGAAACGCTCTTAAAAACTCAATTTCTCGAAATCCCTAAGTTGACGTTTCTTCGGGGAGGGCGTTTTCATGCGCCGTTTGGAATAAAAAATGCCGCCCGACAGGCGGCAGGAAATGCAATAAACCTAAGGAAGGGGCTTGTTGCGCGGGCAAGCGACTATCAGCCACTTTTACACCACGCGCTCGCGCGCACCGTACACGCCGGGCGCGTCGCTATGCGCGCGGATCACCAGCGCAATGCCCAGGCGCTCGGCCCAATCGGCCACGATATCGCTAGGATACTTGCGGCTGAAGAACACCGGTATGCCCGCGACGGCCACCTTGACCAGCATCTCCAGCGATATGCGCCCGGTCGAGCCCAGGATGCAGCGGCTCATATCCCAGCCCTGGCGCAGGCCATAGGCAATGCACTTATCGGCGGCGTTGTGGCGGCCGACGTCCTCGCGGTATGCCACCTGATCGCCGCAGTGCAGCGCCAGCCGGTGCGTGCCGAAATAGTTTTTTTCGCTCAGCAGCTGGCGGCACATCGCCTGAATCTGCACAAGCGGCGCCTGAAAGTCGCTTTTGCAGGCAGGGCAGGCTTGCAGCCGCTCCAAAATATCCGTGCGCCGCGGCGCAACGCCCTCGCGCAGCGTTACGTTCAGGCCGTTCTCATCGCCCGCAATCTCCGCGATATCGCCCAGCCCGGCAATCATGCCCTGGGTGTACAGATACCCCGCCGCCAGCTCGTCCAGATGCTCGGGCGTGCACAAAAACGCGCTCTGCTTTTGCCCGTTGAGCTGCCAGGGCACAATGCGCTCTATCATCAAATCAGGCATGGGAATCTCCTTTCGCAATCAGCGCCGCGATGGTTTGCGGCATCGCGTCGCGGTTCTCGGCCGTTACAGTCAGAAGGGTCACGCGCGGATGGCTGCGGATCAGCTCCGTCCAGCCCAGCACGCCCTGGCGCACCCCCCCCAGCACAGGGATATCGCCATCCAGGCAGCGGGCAATCTCACGCTGAAAGGCATAGGCTTCGCGCTCAAAGCGCCCGCACTCATCCATCAGAATCAGCCCCTCGGGGTGCGCCTGCGCCGCCCGCAAAAGCGACGCGCCCAGCGCGTCAAAGCGCGCTGTCAGCGGGGTGGGACGGCCGCCGCTGAACACGGCCACCGCATCCTCCTGCCCAGGCGCGCGCTCCGCCGCGGCAGGCAGCATATACAGCGATTTCTCGGCGCTTTCCCGATCCGTAAAGAAGGTGCGAAAGCCGTAAACGGGCCGGCCAAGCTGGGCAATCGCACGGCGGATAGCGGTGCTCTTGCCGATCTGCACATCGCCGGTCAGAAATACATGCATGTTCGCAATCTCCTTTGCCGCAGCAGCATACAAGCAATTTTCACTTCACCGGCCGCAGCCTTTTCCGGTTGCATTATAGCATAGGGGTTTATTTATTGTCAATGCGCAATATCGATATCAAAGCAGTTGAATCCGGTAAAAATGTTTGCCCAATCTAACATTGAAAAATTGGTGATCAAATGCTATTATAATTATAATCGTGCCAGACTCCGAGTTTCTGGGACCCACGCGGCCCCAGCGACCATTTGGTGTGGGGAGCAATCCGCACGCCTGCCATTTTGCAAAGGAGAGAGGGGAGCATGCTTGTTTGCTTTACTTGCAAACAGCGGGCTCCCTTGGCGGTGTTTACCCATAAGCACGACAAGCAAGGAGGAAAAGGTTATGTCTGACACCAAGAAGACGCTGATGGATCGCGAGTATACCCGCCGCCAGTTCATGAAACTGTCGGGTAAAGGTCTTGCCGGCGTCGCCCTCTCCAGCACCCTGCTCTCCCTGATGGGATGCACCCGCTCTCAGGCGGAGGCAGGTTTGGTGGATACCATCGCTACCCCCGACTTCCTGCTCGTTGCCAACCGTGCCAAATGCACCGGCTGCCAGCGCTGCGAGGTCAACTGCACCCTGGCCAATGATGGGGACGCCCACCCCTACATGGCCCGCATCCGTGTTCGCCAGAACGTGAACTTTGGCGATCAGGGCCCGACCGACGATTATAAGCACGGCGACGGCTTCTTCGGCCTGTGGGGCTTCAAGCCCGACACCTGCAAGCAGTGCGCCGACCCCGCGTGCGTCAACGCTTGCCCCATGAAGGCCATCTCCGCTGATCCCGTCACCGGCGCGCGCGTCATTGACGAGGATAAGTGCGTCGGCTGCGGCGCGTGCGTCAACGCCTGCCCCTGGCATATGCCCCGCGTGGACGTGGAAAAGCATAAGTCCACCAAGTGCATCAGCTGCGGCGCGTGCGTTGCCGGCTGCCCCACCAGCGCCCTGCGCATGATCCCCTGGGAAGATGTAGCCAAGGCGCTGTAATCACCGATTAAAAGGAGGTAAAATCCATGAACGGATGGATGGGTAATCTGCTGCGCGTCAACCTGACGACCAAAACCAGCAGCATCGAAAGCAGCGAAAAGTATTTCAAATATATCGGCGGCAAGGGCATGGCCAACCGCATTATGTATGACGAAGTGCCCGTGGGCACCGATCCCGCCGCGCCCGAAAACAAGATCGTTTTCGCCGTGGGCCCCAACACCGGCTCCAGCGCGCCCTGCTCCGGCCGCATCACCATTTCGTCCCTGTCCCCCTTCACCAAGTATAACGCCATCGTCGATGCGCACATGGGCGGCGACACCGCCGTGCGCATGAAGAACTGCGGCTTTGACGCCATGATCATCGAGGGCGCCAGCGACGCCCCCGTATACATCTATGTAAACGACGATAAGATCGAAATCCGCGACGCGTCCCACGTTTGGGGCAAGACCACCAGCGACACCACCGCGATCCTGACCAAGGAAACCGATCCCTCCTCCAACGTTGTCTCCATCGGCCCGGCGGGCGAGGCGCTGCTCAACCTCAGCTGCGTGATGACCGGCATCGGTCACTGCGGCGGCGGCGGCCTGGGCAAGGTGTTTGGCTCCAAGAAGCTCAAGGCCGTGGTGTTCAACGGCACCAAGGGCACCGAGATTGCCGATCCCAAGCGTGTGGTGGAGCTGAACAAGTACGTCATCGGCGACCTGATGGGCTCCAACAACAACCACGTTGTGCCCACCGTGGCGCAGTCCTGGTCTGAATACGAAAACACGTCTACCCGTTGGACGGGCCATCCCGGTATGACCTGGGGCGCGGCCGAAGGCGGCCCCATCGATACCGGCGAATCCGCCCCCGGCCAGCCCACGCTGATCGGCTATCGCTGCCAGAAGGCCGTAAAGGATCACGGCGCGATCGCTGAAAAGTACACCGTCAAGATGACGGGCTGCGCCATGTGCCCCATCCGCTGCTACGGCAGTCTCTTCATCCCGCAGATGGAAAAGGCCACCGGCGTGGTCGGCTCCCACTCCAATACCTGCCTGGGCAACCGCGGCTGCGGCATTGCCAGCCTGGTAAAGAATGTGAAGGACGTGGAGGAAGAGGGCGACGGCAAGCTGATTGCCAACACCTACGCCGCCATCTTTGCCGACGATATGGGTCTGTGGGATAACTACGGCGAGCTGAACGCCACCCTGACCTACTTCCTGAAGGACGACGCCAAGCTGCTCAAGCAGATCATGACTGAGGAAGAATACAACGCGCTGGATTGGTCCAAGCGCGAGAACGGCGATCTGTCCTTCATCAACGATTTCATCGCCTGCATCCTCAACCCCAACCACTCCCTGCATAACCTGGGCATGGGCGCTTACTATGTGGATCAGAAGTACCATGACATTCTGGGCGACGATTATCTGCACAGCCAGGCGCTGGGTCTGTGGGGCCCCATCGGCGGCAAGCGCCATCACGGCAACGAGTGCGCGGCGCAGGTTGGCCAGCTGACCAACATCATCTACAACCGCGACGGCATGTGCCACACCATCGTCAACATCACCGGCTCCGGCCTGCCCTATGCCATCCAGAAGACCATCGTAGAGGATCTGTTCGGCGAAGGCTGCCTGGACGCGCCCAAGGATTACACCCCCATGAACGAGAGCAAAGCCCGCTTTGCCAAGTTCGGTATCATGCGTCAGGTGCTGCATGACAGCTTCACCCTGTGCAACTGGGTGTGGCCCATGACCTTCAGCCCCCGCAAGGAGCGCGGCTATAAGGGCGACCTGAGCGTGGAGGCGCAGTACATGAGCGCCATCACCGGCCAGGAGTGGAGCGAGGAGGAGCTGGATCACGCCGTGGAGCGCTGCATTCAGCTGCACCGCGCCATGACCGTTAAGGCCGCCGGCACCACCGATATGCGCAATAACCACGATGTCATCTCCAACTTCATCTTCGATATGGACCCCGACAAGCAGCCCTTCACCCCCGGCACCGTCAAGCTGGAGCGCGAGGACTGGCAGAAGGCTCTGACCATGTTCTATCAGCAGTTCGGCTGGGATCCCACCACCGGCGCGCCCACCCGCGAGACCCTTGAAAAGTTCGACCTCAAGGATGTGGCCGACGATCTGGAAGCGCTCAACCTGCTGCCCTAAATGAGCGAGCAAACCATCAACCGCGCGCAGGTGCTCTATGAGCACCTGCGCGCGCACACCATTGAATCCAGGGTGACTGGCAAAAAGCAGCTGCTGATGCATCCCCCCGAAGGGCTGGATAAGGAGGAATTGAGCGCCCTCCTGGCCCTGATCGGCACCGAGGATGCGCCCCAGGAGCTGAAGGACATTGCCAGCCTGTCCGGCCGCAAGGACGTGTATTACTACGACGGCTCCATCATGACCAAGCATTACGCCGAGCTGGATACCCTGCTGCAGGAAAAGGACATCCTGCGCACCATCGCCAGCGTCACCCGCTCGGACTCGGCCATTTATCCGCGCCCGACGCAGTTTTCCAAGCTCCAGGACGTTCCCTTCCGCTTCAGCCGCGATGAGCTGCTGGGCGCGGCCGCGCGCATGCGCTTTGAGCCCGAATATGAGGACGTTCAACTGATCGAAGCCTCCAACGGCGCGCAGGCTTTCTTTTCCACCAAGTATCTAACCCGCGATTACGCGCAATCCCTGCTGGAATGGATTGAAGTGGAAGAGCCTGCAAATCCTTAACTGGCATATAAAGCTATACAATTCGTCTGTTTTCGGCAAAGCAGTTGCTTTTCCCGCAAAAATCTGTTATGCTATATATCACAGACCACGATAGGAGGATAAGGCTCGGCTGCATGTTTAACATTGGCTTTGAAGAACTGATATTGATCCTGCTTGTCGCGTTTGTGATCGTCGGCCCCAAGGATCTGCCCAAGGTGGCTCGTGCCATCGGCCGGTTTGTGAAAATGCTAAAGCAGATGTACGAGGATTTCAAGGAAGAAACCGGCCTGGACGAAACCATCAACGAATTTCAGGACGCTTCCCGCGATCTGAGCAATACCCTGCGCGACGCTGATCCCCGCAGGGAGCTGCGCGAAGTCCAGCGCGACGCGCAGAAGGTCATCAAAGAGGCCGAAAAAGAAGTAAAATCCGACAAGTAACCGCAAGGAGGACAAAAAATGAGACTTGGCGTAACCGAAATTCTGCTGATCCTGGTGCTGGTGCTGGTAATCTTCGGCGGCGGCAAGCTGGCAGGCGTAGGCAAGGCCCTGGGTCAGAGCATCCGCGAGTTCAAGAAGGAAGTAAAGACCGACGATAAGGACGGCGAGGCCGCGGCCAGCGAGACCAACGAAGCGGAGAAAAAGTAATCGTCCATGGCAAATGAAAAAAAGACGCTCACGCCAGAGGAAAAGCAGGCGCAGGACGCCGCGCGCATAGCGCGCAAGCAGGCGCTGTCCATGCACATCAGGGCGCTGCGCAGGGTGCTGATCGTGTCGGCCAGCGCCGTGCTGATTGCCTTTATGGTGCTGTTTTATCTTTTCTGCACCCCGCTGGTGGATTTTGTGCTGGAGCCCGTGCGCTCGCGCGGCATCGAGGTGATCTCCACCGCCGTCAGCGAAGCGCTGATGCTCAAGTTCAAATCCTGCCTGGTTGCGGCCGTAGTGATCGGCATGCCGGTGATTGTCCAGCAAATCTGGTCCTTTGTATCCCCGGCGCTGTACGCAAACGAAAAAAAGCTGTTCGCCGGGCTGTTCTTTGTGATGCTGCTGCTGTTTATCACCGGCGTGGTGTTCTGCTACGTCTATGTGTTCCCGCTGGCGGTTGATCTGTTCTGGGAGGCCAGCGACGGTGTGGCCACGGCCATGTGGTCGGTGAAGGAGTACTTTAACTTTGTACTCTCCTTTGTGCTGCCCTTCGGCGTCATGTTTGAGCTGCCGGTGGTCATCTACATGCTGGCGCGGCACGGCAAGGTCACCTACAAAACCCTGTCCAAGAACCGCAAATACGTCATCCTGGTCATCGCCGTGGTGGCAGCCATCCTGACCCCGCCCGACGTGGTATCCCAGTGCATGCTGGGTCTGCCGATGTATCTGCTGTATGAAATCGCCGCGCAGGTTGCGCGCTTTGTCAAGCCCAAGCAAAAGGTCGAAGCCTAACGCCGCCCAGCAAGCGGCAAAGCGCGCTGTGCCTGGCGCAGCTTTCATAATGATCTAAACCGCCCCGGACACACTGTCCGAGGCGGTTTAAGTTATTTGCAGGAATTACGCTCACAGCTTTTTTCCCATTTCAATCCGCACTTCGTGCCGTTCGGGATCGGTATTGGAATAGGAATACAAATCGAATCCAATGATATCGAACCCATTCTTTTTATAAAACGCGATGGCGTTTTCATTGCAGGTTTGCGTTTCCAGGATGATCATCCGCGCCCTGCGGGTCGCCGCCTCCTGCTGGATAGCGGCCATCAGCTGGGTACCTACGCCGCTGCCGCGCGCCGCATCCTCAAAAACGCAGATATTGCTGATGCGGAAGCGATTGTTCCAGGTTTCCATGGAGCCCTCGACAAATCCAATCAGCCGCTCCCCCTCAAACGCGCCGTATGCGATGGGATCCTCCAGCCATTCGCCGTAAAACGTATCGTCAAAGGATCTTTCCTCCGGCGCGTCAAAGGGCACATAGGCCAGCTGGAATCCCTGCCCGGAAGGGCGGATATCATAATACCCGGTGGTTTGATAGCGCGCGGTAAACTTGCGGCCCGCGTAGGCGGCTTTATCCAACAGCTTAATATCCATGGTTCAATTCACAGCCCGCGGTTATTCCACCGGGCGGATCAGGATGAAGGGAGTCAGCTCGTCCCCCTGACCCGAGGGGTTGTCCGCCATGGCGTCCTGAATCTGCTCGTCCGTCAGCGGGAAGCCGTGGCACTTGCCCAGCTGGTTCTGGTCAATGTCGTTGGCGTCCATCAGCACGGTGGGAATGCCGGTTTTTTGCATGATCTCATCGCACAGCTCCACGGGATTATCGGGGTTGATCAGCGCCAGCTCCTTATAGCGATCGAAGCTGGAGCGGAAGTAGAAGCCGTCGATGCCAGCCACGCCCTTGCCGCACACCTTGTAGAACACGCCGTGGATGCCAAAGGGCTTGGTAACCGCGCTGCAAAACACCGCCAGCAGCACACGGGGCAGGCCGCAGATATCGATGACCAATTGCAGCTTGCGCGGCTCGTGCATGCCCACGCCCGTATGGTTGATGCCCGCAAAGCGCCACAGCAGGTTTGCCCAGAAGCCAGGCTTCACCTCATCGCGCGTGCGCACGGTCTTTTCACACATGGCCATCACCTTGGCGCCGAAGGACAGCATGTCCCCCTCGCGGTACAGCGGACGCACATAGCGCTCGATCAGCGCGCACTTATCCTCGCCCACCTCGATAAAGTGGGTTTGGATGGCATAGCGCAGGTACTTGCGGCCGTCGCGGCCCGTCAGCACGCCGCGATCATAATATACAACGCCATTTTCCTCATGGCGGGCTTCTTCCTTATTGCGAGATTCAATAATTCCCATACGTTCCCCTCCGCAGCATCATGATTTCCTATTTTACACCCCGATATGCAGCTTGTCAATTTTTGCGTATTTGTTGAGGATGGCGGTGCTGAAAAAGCAGGCGGCGATATATGCCGCGTTCCCCCTCCTACGCTTCGCTATTCGCTCAGCACCTTCCCCCATCTGGGAGAAGGCTTTTATGGTCACGCGGTTTTCGCCAAGCATTTGGTGTTGCTTTCATCAGCGCGGTTTGGCTATCCTTCACCCTATCACTTATCCGGCTCGTTATCGCCAAACAGCGCGTTGACAAAGGCCTTGGCCTCAAAGGCCTGCAAATCGTCGATGCCCTCGCCCACGCCGATATACCACACGGGCACATTCAGCTCGCGGCGGATGGCAATGGCCACGCCGCCCTTGGCGGTGCCATCCAGCTTGGTCAGGATGATGCCGTTGATTTCCACCGCGTCCTTGAACATCTTGGCCTGGTTCAGGCCGTTCTGGCCGGTGGTCGCGTCCATAATCAGCATGCAGCGCACCGTGGCCTCGCTGTATTCGCGGTCGATGATGCGGCGCATCTTGGACAGCTCTTCCATCAGGTTCTTTTTGTTGTGCAGGCGGCCGGCGGTGTCGATAATCAGCAGGTCGGCCTTGCGCGCCTTGGCGGCCTGCACCGCATCGAACACCACGGCGGCAGGGTCGCTGCCCATCTGATGCTTGATCAGCGGCACATGCGCGCGCTCGGCCCACACGGACAGCTGATCGTCCGCCGCGGCGCGGAAGGTATCCGCCGCCGCCAGGATGACGCTGCGGCCAATCTCCTGAAAGCGCAGCGCCAGCTTGCCCACGGTGGTGGTTTTGCCCACGCCGTTTACGCCCACCACAAACATGACCATCGGCCAGTGCAGCGCGGGGCGGGGGATGTTCATCTCCTCCACCAGCAGATCCTTGAACATCTGCCGGGCGGTGCGCGCGTCCTTTACCTTCTTTTCCTCCACGCGGCGGCGAAGCTCATCAATGATCTCGGTGCTGGCGCGCACGCCCACATCGGAGAGCAGCAGGATGTCCGTCAGCTCCTCATAAAAATCATCGTCCACCACGGCGGTGTTTTCCACCAGCTCGTCCACGCGCTCGGTCAGGTTGCCGCGCGACTTGGAAAGGCCCTTCTTCAACCGGTCAAAAAAGCCCATAACTGCGCCTCCTTTGATCTATTGTTAATGATAATTCTCCAGATTTACGCTGACCATGCTGGATACGCCCTTTTCCTCCATGGCCACGCCGTACAGCGAATCGCAGCGCTCCATGGTGCCCTTGCGGTGCGTAACCACCACAAACTGCGTGGTCTTGGCAAACTCCACCAGATAGTCGGCAAAATAGCTGATGTTCGCGTCGTCCAGCGCCGCCTCGATTTCATCCAGAATGCAGAACGGCGAGGGCTTCACCTTGAGCATGGCGAACAGGATAGCGATGGCCGTCAGCGCGCGCTCGCCGCCCGAAAGCAGCGAGAGCAGCTGCAGCTTTTTGCCCGGCGGCTGCGCCACCACCTCGATGCCGCAGCAGAGCGGATCGTTGGGGTCGGTCAGCTTCAGCTCCGCCTGGCCGCCGCCGAACAGGCGCACAAACGTCTGCTGGAAGTAGCCGTTCAACCGGTCAAACTCCGTCACAAACTGCTTTTCCATCTGGGACAGCAGGCGCTTGATCAGCCCGCGCAGATCGCTTTCGGCCTTGGTCATATCCTCCTTTTGACGGGAAAGATCGTCAAAGCGCTCCTTGGTCTGGGCGTATTCCTCCACGGCGTGGGCGTTGATGGGCCCCAGCTCGCGGATCTCGCGGCGCAGGCCGTTGGCGTCGCGCTCGCCCGATGTGAGGGCAAACTCGCCCGGCGGCAGGCGAAACTCCTCCGCCGTGGCCAGGGTGGCCTCGTAGGTATTCCACATGTGCTCGGACAGCGTTTTCTGCTCGTTGTCCGCGCGGTCGTACAGGATCTCCGTGCGGTGCAGCTGATCGCCGTCCTGGGTGTGGCGCTCATGCAGGCGTTCGCTTTCCTCCACCAGCTCACGCTGATGAGCAAGCTGCGCCTGGCGCTTTTGCTCCAATTGATCGGTATCCGCATCGGCCTGCCTGGCGGCCTCGGCCTGCTGCTGCGCGGCCTGGCGAAGCTGGGCAAGCTGCCCCTCCGCCTCCTGCGCCTGCTGGCGCTGCGCGGCGATTTTCTCCCGCAGGGCATTCAGCGTGCCCTGCAGGGCGGCGCTTTCCTCAGCCCAGCGCGCCTTATCGCGGCGCAGGGTTTCGATGCTGTGCTCCATCTCGGCAAACTGCAGCCGCTGCTGCGTCACCTGGTCGCGCAGGCCGTCGGCCTGATCGCGGGCGGCGCGCAGGGCGTTTTGCAGTTCTTCGGTCTTTTGATCCAGCGCTTCACGATCCACCGCCGCGGACTGCGTGCCCTCGGTCAGCAATTGCAGATCGGCGCGGATTTCGGCGATGCTTTCGGTCAGCTGGGTGATGGCCTGCTGCGTCTTTTCCAGGCGCTGGGTATGCGCCTGCAATTCGGAGGAGGCATTGAACACGCGCTCCTGCTCACGGGCCACGGCAATTTCCTGCTGATGCATGGTCTCCATGCCCTCGTTGCGCAGACGTTTTGCCTCGGCCTGGCGCTCCTGCATGGCGGCGACGTCCTGCTGCAAGGCGGACAGCGCCTGCTCATCCTGGGCAAGCTGCGCGGTCAGCTCCTTGATTTCGCGTTCGCGCGAAAGGAAATTGCTGGTTTTGCCGCGCATGGAGCCGCCCGTCATGGAGCCGCCGGAGTGCATCACCTGGCCGTCCAGCGTGACCAGCCGGAAGGCGTAGCGCCCCGCGCGCATGATGGGCAGGGCTGCATCCAGATTTTGCGCCACCACGGTGCGGCCCAGCAGGTTTTCCATCACCGGGCGATAGCGCTGATCGTAGGTAATCAGCTCGCTGGCCACGCCCAGACAGCCGGGCATGGACAGCACGCGGCGCTCCTCGTTGCTCAGGGTATAGGAGCGCACGTTGGACAGCGGTAGGAAGGTGGCGCGGCCCGACTCGCTGCGTTTGAGATATTCAATCAGTTTTTTGGCGGTTACATCATCGGTGGTAACGATGTTTTGCAGGCTGCCGCCCAGCACCGCGTCCAGCGCGGCCTCCAATTCCTTGGGCGCCTGCATCAGCTGCGCCACCACGCCGCACACATTGGGATCGTTCTGCGCGTATTGCAGCGCGCGGCGCACGGCGTTGGCATAGCCCTCCATATCGCGAGCCATCTCGCGCAGCACCTTCAGGCGGCTGCGGGCGGACTGCATGGACATGGCCAGCTGCTGCGCGCGCTCGGACTTTTGCTGATTTTCCAGCGCCAGGGCACGCACCCCGGCCTCCAGACGCTGCGCCTCGTCGCGCGCGCCGCTCAGCGCGTCCTGCGCGGCCTTTTGCTGGCCGATCGCATCGTCGTACTGCTGCTGCAGGGCGACGGACTGCAATTTCAATTCGGCCTCGTTGCCCTGAAGCTGGCTCAGGTACTGCTCCATCTGGGCGCACATGGCCTGCTTCTGGGTTTGGGTGTTGCGCGCGTCGCTCAGGCGATTGACAGCCGACAGGATATCGGTCTTGTGCTGGTTGAGCGCCTGCTCGGCTTCGTCCGCCCGCGCAGCGGCTTCGTCCGCCTGGCGCACCAGCGCGTCCAGCGCATTGCGCGCCTTTTCCAGCGCGCGGCTGGCGGCCTCGTCGTCACCCTGCCCCTGCTGGGTAAGGGCGGCCAGCTCGTCCAGGCGGGCGGCGCGGGACTGCTCCTCCTCCTGCATGCGCTGCACGTCCTTTTGCAGCGATTCGCTGCGCTGCTCCATGCGGTCGCGGGCGCTTTCCAGCTGATGCAGCTCCTCGGTGCGCAGGCGGCTTTCGGCGCGCGCCTGGCTGATTTCACCATCCAGCTGCTGCACGGCCTGATCCAGCATGGCGCGCTCCTGGCTGTTTTCATGCAGCCGCGCCTCATGCTGCAATAGCGCGTCGCGCAGCGCCTCGATGGTTTCGCTCAGCTCCTTCATGCGCTGCGCCAGCTTATCGTTTTTCAGCAGGAAGATGTTCATTTCCAGCGTTTTGAGCTTGCCGGAAAGCTCCTGATATTTCAGGGCGGACTGCGCCTGCTCGTGCAGGGGCTCGATGCGGCCGCCCAATTCTTCCAGGATGTCGTTGACGCGATCCAGGTTTTCCAGCGTGCGGGTCAGCTTGCGCTCGGCTTCCTCCTTGCGCACGCGGAAAGTGCTGATGCCCGCCGCTTCTTCAAACACCTCGCGGCGATCCTCACTTTTATTGGACAGGATATCGTCGATACGACCCTGGCCGATATTGGAATAGCCGTCCTTGCCCACGCCGGTATCGTAGAAAAGCTCCTTGATATCCTTGAGTCGGCAGGCGGTTTTATTGAGATAGTATTCGCTGTCGCCGTTGCGGTACAGCCGGCGGGTGACGGCCACCTCGGTAAACTTGGTTTTCAGCGCGCCATCCTCGTTGTCAAACACCAGCGTAACCTCGGCGTAGGCCAGCTTTTTGCGCTTTTCGGTGCCGTTGAAGATGACGTCCTGCATGCTGCCGCCGCGCAGCTCACGGGGGTTCTGCTCACCCAGCACCCACTTGACCGCGTCGCCGATATTGCTTTTGCCCGATCCATTGGGGCCGACGATGCCGGTGATGCCGCCGTTAAAGACCACCTCGGTGCGCTGCGCGAAGGACTTGAAGCCGTAAATTTCCAGCTTTTTCAGCTTCATTTGGTTTCCTCCGCCGCGCGCAGACGCTTGAGCGCCTCACCCGCAGCCGCCTGCTCGGCGCGCTTTTTGCTGTTTCCGCTCCCGCGCCCGGCCTCCTGACCCTGGGTATAGACAGCCACGGTGAATATGCGCAGGTGCGCCGGGCCCTCCTCAGCCAGGGTTTGATATTCAGGCGAGGGCAGCCCCTGCCCCTGCAGCAGCTTCTGCAGGGCGGTTTTGTTATCCGTCACGGGCAGGGGAACCTCCTGCTCGCGCGGCCAAAGGGCGCGCACCAGCGCGGCTGCGGTATCAAAGCCCGCGTCCAGATAAACGGCCGCCAGCACGGCCTCCATGGCGTCGGCCAGCACGGCAGGGCGTTCGCGCCCGCCGGTGATCTCGCACCCATGATCCATGCGCAGGTAGCGGCCCAGCTGCAGGTGCCGCGCCACGGCGCACAGCGTTTCCTCGCGCACCATGCGCGCGCGCAAAAACGTCATGCCCCCCTCCTCCTGCTCGGGGTGGGCGGCAAAGACGATATCGCTCATGGCCAATTGCAGCACCGCATCGCCCAGGAACTCCAGCCGCTGATTGTTTTCAGCCCCGCAGGAGGGGTGGGTGAGCGCCAGGCGCAAAAGCGCGGGATTATGAAAATGATATTGCAGCGCTTCTTCAAGATGGGCAGTATTCACGGATAAAAAACTCCTTCTCCGCGCGCAGAAAACGGGCTGCACGAAAGCTGGCAGCCTGTTTTCCGGGCGTGAAAATTGGTTAGGCCTTGGAATCGATGTACTTGACCACGTCGTCCACGGTCTTGAGCTTCATGATCATATCGTCCTCCACCATGATGTTGAACTGATCCTCCAGCTCCATGATCATCACCATCACGTTGGCGCTGTCGGCGCCCAGATCCTCAACCAGGCGGGATTCGGGGGTAATTTTGTCTTCGGGGGCCTTGAGCTGCACGGAAATCAGCTGCTTTACTTTTTCATAGGTCGTCATTTTATTTTCCTCCTTATGTATGGATGCTATGCGCGCGGGGGATTATTCATCCGCCTGCGGCATGGTTTTTAACGTTTCCTCGATGGTTTGCGCCACGCCCGTGCGCGCCATGACGGCGGCCTGGCGGATGGCGCAGGCGATGGCATGTCCGTTGGAGGAGCCGTGCGCCTTGACCACCGCGCCCTTTACGCCCAGCAGCGGCGCGCCGCCCACCTCGGTATAGTCCATCAGTTTCTTTACGCGCTTGAAGGCGGGCTTGGCGATCAGCGCGCCCAGCTTGCCGCGGAAATCGCTGAGCAGCTCTTTTTTGATGATACCCAGCAGCGTCCCGGCCATGCCTTCCATAAATTTGAGGATCAGGTTGCCCGCAAAGCCGTCGGCCACGATCACATCGGCCACGTCGTTGGTCACATCGCGGCCTTCCACATTGCCCACAAAGTGAACGGGCGCTTTTTCCAGCAGGGGGTAGGTTTCCTTGGTCAGCTGGTTGCCCTTTTCGCTTTCCGCGCCGATATTAAGCAAACCCACGCGCGGCTCCTTCATGCCCTGCACGCGGCGCATATAGATATCGCCCATGATGGCAAACTGCCGCAGGTATTCCGGCTTGCAGTCCACATTTGCGCCGCTGTCAATCAGCAGAAAATAGCCCTTGCCGTTGGGCATCAGCGGGGCCAGGGCGGGGCGGTCAATGCCATCCAGGCGACCCAGGCGGAACATGCCCGCGGCCAGCATCGCGCCGGTGGAACCGGCGGACACAAAGCCGTCTGCTTCGCCATCGCGCACGGCCATCATGCCGCGCACGATGCTGCTGTCCTTCATGGTGCGCACGGCCATGACGGGGGAATCGTGGTTGGTGATCACCTGCGTGGTATGCTCCACGGTGATGCGCTCGCGCACATCGTCGCAGTCCATCAGCAGGGGCGTAAGCTGTGCGGCGTCACCCCCCAGGGTAATCCGCAGGTCGCTGTCCGCGCGCAGGGCCTCAATGGCGCCCTCCGCCGTGCATTTGGGCGCGTTGTCCCCGCCCATCGCGTCCAGATAAATGCGCGTCAACTGCGCTCACCATCCTTCTTTCCTTAAATCTCAAAAATTATAGCATATTTTCGCGAATTTTACAAGATAAAGCGCGACAGCGCCACGGTTGCGCCTGTTTTTTCAAAACGCGCACGCCACGGGGGCAGTATGTTAACGGCTGCTGCGCAGCCTACGCTTCATCAGGTTTATTATATTCTTCTGAGGGAGAAGCCTTTTGGTGAGTGCACTCTCCAACTGTTGCCAATCGCTGTGCAAAAGCCACACACCCACTCAACGTACCCCGTGGCACGCTGATCGCAGATCAGCGCGGGGCTGGCAAAGCCAGACCCAGGGGGAAATATTCAAGGGGACGGATGGCGCTTGCGCCGATCCGGGCACGCAGAATT
>ERZ809074.2243-NODE-2243-length-21909-cov-9.581678_pt1 | contig 21909 bp, 8 predicted proteins | sample MGYA00520795_ERZ809074 | MGnify/ENA primary metagenome ERZ809074 (study PRJEB31570, sample SAMEA3212989) | Homo sapiens | biome: human-gut; feature: human gut; material: fecal | place: Sweden | collected 2011 ...
TTTGTCTTTGTATGCTATCACGTAGTAATACGGTGTCTTTTAATGCGGATATATAATTTCTTTGTACTTCTGGTTGAGATAGATGGTATAATTCAGGCATACCACTACTTTGCATATATTCTAGGTAGTGTACCTTGTTGTTTTCTTTTTGGGTGATTCCAAGAAACTCTGTGTATGAAAAAGGATAGATGGCAAATTCCACATAACGTCCGGCTAATAACGTGGCGAGTTCTCCAGATAGCATTTTAGAGTTGGAGCCACTAATGAATAACTCATATTCGGCGGTATAGTCCTGTGAGTATGAGTTGGCGAAGCGTTCCCATCCCTCTACATTTTGGATTTCGTCAATGAACAGATAGATACGACCTTGAGGATTTATTTGTTTTAAGTAGAGATTAAACAGGGAATCAAGATCTTCATTGGTTTTCAAAAAATAGAAGGCGGATAGCTCACAGTTAATGAAGAATATATTTCGGGGATTTACTCCACTATTGGCGAGATGGCTAGCTAACTGACGAAGGAGATAGCTTTTCCCTACACGTCGCTGTCCTACCAAGACTTTGATTAATCTGTTTCCGGTGTAGGATAATATCCTATCTAAATAATCTTGCCGTTTATAGCCTGTTGGAAAATCGTTTCCACCCCATAGGTTATACTTCTCTAATGTCTTAAATCTATCGTCCATACTCGAAACTTTTGCGTAAAAGTACAAAAGTTTCGAATGAACTCGAAACTTTTCCCGTTAAGAATGGGATATACCCTCAAAAAAATAACGGCAACCGCCTTCCGCCGAAAGCCGAGTTGCCGTTCAAAGTTAGGAATAAGGTTTGGTTTGTTCCTTTGTAATGATTCTAACATTAATATGTAATGAGAGTTTTCTACATTTTATCGATACAAAAGTAAATGCCACTTGTTACGATTTGATTACGGGAGTGTTACATTTTTAGTAAAGGTCTCGCCAAATCGGTTGATAACCTTGATCTGTACGTCTTTGACTCCGGCAGAAGGGTGGCAACGGAATAAGTGCGATGTATGATATCCGGAAGGTTTTCCGTGCATGTCGATATAGTCTTGGTCTTCATCATCGAATTGCTCCATGCGACCTTTCTCTATGCCGTTTTCGCTCCATGTAACTTGGTAGGTCGGGTCCCAATCCCATACGTTCACCACTAGGTAATCCGCTTGCGATTTGAACTCATTCGGCCTATAAACCCTGAATTGATAATCCGAATCATGGCCGGTTGCCTTATAATACCAAGTAGCGGCATTCCCTTTCACCTCAACGACCAGATAACCGTTCGGGGCGCCGCACCGATTTACATGGCCGGCCCACCAAGCTCCGCAAGCGGCTCCGATATTATGCTCGTACAGATTCGGTGTGACTTGGTTGTTCTCGAAGAAATGCGTATGTCCAGCGAAGATATGGACATTATAAGGGCCGACGATCTCTTTCAGGCTCTCAGCGTCCTCGGCGTTTCCTCCCCCTTTATCCGTCTGGTTGAATACCGGGGCATGTACGTTGATAAATACAAGTGTCCCGGGTTTAACGTAACTCAGGTCGTTTTTCAGCCATTCCAGTTGTTCCTTTCCGAAGCGTTCGTCATATTTCTTGTCTTTATAATAATCAATATCTTTTAAGGTGATGATATGTGCATCCCCGACATTGAACGAATAATTGTAAGGGCCGAAATGATCCTCGTAGATACGCTCCGCATAGCTCTCCTCGGTTACCTTTTGATTGGATAAGGCTGGGTAACGTAAGTCGTGGTCGTGATTGCCGATCACGGAGAACATCGGGATGCCTAAGACCGAGACCGCTTCCTTATAAGGAGTGAATAAATCCATGCGATCCCAAGTAATGTCTCCCAGCGCCATACCGTAGACCTCTTTTCCTTGGTAGCGCTCTATAGTCTGCTTCAAGTCGGGGATGGTCTCTTCACGGAAACGTTTCATCTGCCGTTCGTCGATGGTCTGAGGATCGGAGATTGCCAAGTAGACAAACCCGTCGATTGGCTGTTTCCTAGGGGTGAGCGTAAAATCATATTCATTGATCTCCTTACTTTTATCAAGTTGCTGATAGAAAAGATCCGGTATACCTTTTGTTTGCTCGATCTCATAGTCACCCGGTACGGAGAGGTAGACAAAGCGGCTTTTGTCCAGATTCGAATCTAGGCTATATTCTCCCCGCTCATTTGTTTGCGTGAAATTATAACCATCCGTAACGACTACGCCTTGTAGCGGTTTGCCTGCCGTATCGGATACAGTGCCTCTTACGGTAGCGGCTTGCGCTATCCAAGTGGATAACGCAAGTAAAAGCGTGAATGATAAGAATTGTTTCTTCATCGTAATTTTTTTTATGATTTGAATATAGAATATGTTAGTTAGAATTTATAACGTACGCCGATTTGAATCTGCCAAGGGTTTCCGTTCATATTGGATACACCCGTGTTTTTGTTTACGTTATATACGTATTGCTTCTTCTCCGCGTCAAAACTCTTGATGGAGTAGATATTCTGCTTGCCTAGATTATGTCCGGCACCCCAGTCCTTGTTCAGCATATTCAGGAAATTGAAAAAGTCTATCGAGGCCTCGATGGAATGAGTCTTATAGATCTTGAAGTTCTTGTTCAAGCGCAAATCGAAAGTACCGTAGAAGCCATTTACGCCACCGTTACGCTCGGCAACCTTCCCATAGTTTTTACGGATATAATCTTTTACGCTCTTCTCCGCTTCCGGATTGTCCAAGATCGCTTGGATACCCTCACGAAGATATTGAGGCGTATTACTATCGTTCGGGTCATAGATATAAGCCAAGTCGTTGGATGATACGAAATCACCGTTCATATTACCACTAACCGCTAAAGAGTAGCGGGTTCCACCGATCCCGGAGAAACGCAAGCCTACGCTGATTCCCCAGAAAGAAGGAGCCGTACCGTAGAATACGACCTTATGGCGGAATTGGTTGTCCGAGTAAGTCATGGTACTCAAATCACGAGGATCATCTTTTACCATCAAGGCTAGAGTCGCTGTATTCGCTACGTTACCGTTGTAAGAGGTGTTATCCTTGGAATCGTTCCACGTATAGCTGAAAGAAAGCTCGCCATCCTTGAAATAACGCCAAGTTCCATCTACGACGAACGCGTATTGGTTGATTTTTCCATCGCTGATTAATTCCAGCACACGGCCTACCTTATCACTTTTACGTCCTTGCATCCAGTCGGTCGCTCCGTTCTCGGTATTGATACTCTCGGCGGGGACGAACACGCCACGATTCCCCTCGGCGGCGATACGGAAGTAAGGCTCATCCACCATATTACGGTCTACGTACATATAATTATGGCGTGCCCAGTTGGCGTAAGCACTGATACCTACCCGCAAGCGATCGGAGAAGAAATGCGTGTAGCTGGCGTTCAACTTATATACTACCGGTACACGGGCATCCTTACTATTCATATTGATCGTGCTGATCTTTTGGATATTCGGGTTGTTGAATAAATCAACGCCCGGAGCGGTAGAAGGATCTTTTCGGTATGCCGGGAAATTCGGTGTCGGAACCAAATTGCCTTGTATATCCACGGACGCTACCTTCGTACCGTCGAACAGCATATTGTTGATCATCGAATAGTTGTTTAAATCCGAACCGAAGATACCGGCGCCAAGGCGGATAATATCTTGATGTTTATCATTCACGTCCCACGTGAATTGAATGCGGGGTTGCAACTGGAAGGTGGAGATTACGTTGTCCGTACGTAAGCCTAGTTCGTCATAAACGGTCTGGTTAAAGTTCGCGTGGTTGAAATAGCGGGTATAATCCGCACGGATACCAGCCATGACCTCGAATCCGGTGAAAAGCTTCGTTTGTAATTGTCCGTAGATAGCGGAGTTCAAGGTATTCATCTTTACGGTAGGATCATCTACCAAGGCGATTTCCCGGGCATAGCGGTAAGGAGTCATATGCTCGAAATTATCCAGTCCCGTGAAATAAAACCGTCCGTTCATCTCACTGCCGTAGAGTGATTTCATATTGGTGTACATGAAGTCCGCTCCGAATGTATAGTTGATGCGGTCCGTATTATAATACATATTGTCTACCAATTGAAGTACATTATCCTTGAAATGTTCGGGAGCGTAGCGTTGACCTCCAAGTTGGATGGAAGTGTACATGCTCTTGTCACCAGATATAGATTCCACGTTCTCTACGATTGCTCTTGGGATATTAGAGCTTGGCAATTGCTTGTTCGGGGTCGTGGCCTCGTAAACCAAGAAATGTTGAAGCTTCAACTCGTTGGTCAGCTTTGGGCTTAATACCGAGCGTAAGGTAGCGAGTAAGCTGTTGTTATGCGATTTGCGGTCGATCCAAACCTCGTAAAGATTGATACTGGAGTTATCGCTCTCGCTCTGTTTATTATCTTCGTTGATGAAATTATTGCGAATGGTTAACAAGTTGGTTGCGTTTAACTGCCAGTCGATACGTGCGAAGACCGCGTTCGTTTGCTTCTTCTTACCGAACTCCCCGAATTGAGGGTCATTTGAGACTCCGTATTTAGTACGGGCGATATCCAGATAACGGTCTAGCGTAGATTGAGTGACATTATAGCGAGACTCGTCCGCCGCCGTCTTGATATCCGCTATATAAATCGGACGGGAATCCTGTTGGTGATCCCATACGACATAGAAGTGCGCACGGTCTTTCACGATCGGGCCTCCCAAAGAGAAACCATATTGATAGGTAGAGAAGTCGGAAGTCGATTTATTTCCCCGTATATCATAGGAGCTGGATAACCAATCGGCACGACCGAATCCGAATACACTTCCGGTGAAAGTATTGGTTCCTGATTTCGTGACAGCGCTCACGGTGCCGCCCCCGGAACGTCCGTTGGTCACGTCATATTGATTGGTTACCACCTCAAATTCGCGGACGGCTTCCATGGATATCGTATAAGCGCCGGAAGTCGTTCCGCTCGCTACGGTTCCTTTAGCCGTCATACCGTCGATGGTGTAATTCGTTGAGGATGATAATTGCCCGGCGATATTTCCTCCGCTACTCAATGGCGAGAGATCCATTAGGGATGTGAAGTTACGGCCGTTTACAGGAAGCTTCGTGATATTTTGAGCGGAGATAGATGTTGCCGCACCGATCTTCGGAACCATGTTCTTCAAGGAATTAGCGATTACCTCGACGGCTTGTATCTCCACCGATTCCTCCGCCAGCTTGAAATCCACTCGAAGCATATCCCCTTGGTTCAATGCGTATCCTGTCTTTTTCTGTTCTCCATAACCGATATAAGAAGCTGTAACGGTATAAGGAGAACCTAGCGGAAGCTGCTTGATGGTGTATTCTCCTTTATCGTTCGTGATAGAACCCGTGAAGAATCCGGTAGATTCATTCTTGACTTGGATCGTGGCTCCGATCACCGATTCCCCTTTATTATCCATGACCGTACCGGTGATAATCGCTTGCGTTCCTTGCGCAGACAAGAGAGCCGGCAAGCAATTAAAAAATAACAAACAGGCAAGCAGCCTGCATGTAAGTTTGTTAAACATCCTCATAATAATCTTTTTAAAATTAAACCTAAATATCTTTTACGGCGCAAAAGTAAGTGTCCGGTTTTGCAAAGAGATTACATCCGTGTGTAGGTTTAAATAAAGAAAAAAGCCTAATGAAGGATATCCATTAGGCTCAACGAGAAAATTATAAATGTGTCTATAAAAAAGAAGGTTAGTCCTCGTCCAAAGTCTTGATAATGGTAGATGCTATCTTGGATGAACTCTTGCGGCTGCTCTTTCTGAGTTTATCCGGGTTCTCAAGATTCATGCAGGTAAAGAAGTTATTCCCCCTATATACCTCATTTTTATCTTTGTCGAATAAGGTATAGCTGACGATATGGAAAAGCGTGCGCAAGGGTTGGTCTTGCCATTTAAGATAATGCTGGTTTAATACTAGCAGATAATCAGCGTCAGCATTATCCAATACCTTTTGTAACTCTTCGGTCGGCACGGCTGAAAGATCGGAATAGCAATCCTCGCTCTCCCCGTTAACCTTGATCTCATTCAGTACCTGTCCGGTCACTTGTGTAGCGTTTGCCGGAATAAACTTGCAATCTCCGTTCTTTACGGATGCGGCGATATTCTCGGCGATGATCGTATTATACGTTTGGTCGATACTATCCGCTTTCATACCGGTCTCTTCGGCGATCATCCCATTGTAGAAATAGTTTGATTTCACGTTATCGTGCAAACCTACGATGAGAATTTGCTTTGCATGATAATTGTCACCTTCCTTCTTACTTTCTTTAGCGTTCGCTGCTATAGAAGCTACGGCTAAAAAGAACATAACCGTAAAGATTCTGATTTTAAATAACCTTTCCATGATTCTTCTATTAAATTCTGTGTCTATTAATTTCGGAGGCAAAGATATTAGCGGGGTGTTGCAGGGATATTACGGTTGTATAAAGTAATAGTTACCGATAATCCCCCCTGTACCGGCTTGGATATTAAAATCGTGGATTCGTTGTAAAGTCTATTCTACCGTGTGGATGAGTTCAATCAAAAGGCGGTTACCAAGAAACTTTAAGGAGATATAGAAACAAGGGTTGTTTTTAAGGTTCAAAGAACGCTAAAAACAACCCCTGTTATTTTTACTTATTATTCTCGATCCACTTGCGAGCGTTCACGAACGCCTCGATCCATGGAGTGACCTCGTCGTTCTCCTTACGGTCGGCGGGGTAATAACCGCACTGCCAAGGGAAGATCGCACGTTCGGGGTGAGGCATCATGGCTAAATGGCGGCCGTCCTTTGAGCAAACACCGGCAACGGACCAAGGAGAACCGTTCGGGTTGGCGGGATAGCCATCGTAGTTGTATTTAGCGATGATGTTGTACTCCTTCTCCTCGTAGGGGAACTCGAACTTACCTTCACCATGAGCTACCCATACACCCAACTTCGTGCCGCTCAAGGAGCCGAACATTACGGAGTTGTTTTTCGGGATCTCCAAGCTAACGAAGTTAGACTCGAACTTATGGGAATCATTGTGAACCATCTTATGCTTTTTCTCGTGCTCCGGATAAACCAAGCCTAACTCGGCCATCAACTGGCAACCGTTACAGATACCCATGCTCAACGTATCTTTACGTGCGTAATAGTTGTCGATCGCTTTCTTGGCTTTCTCGTTATACAAGAAACCGCCGGCCCAGCCCTTGGCGGAACCTAATACGTCGGAGTTGGAGAAACCACCGCAGAATACGATGAAGTTTACATCCTCCAAAGTCTCACGTCCGCTAGCCAAGTCCGTCATATGGACATCCTTCACGTCGAAACCAGCCAGATACAAGGCGTAAGCTGTCTCACGCTCGCATTGCGTACCCTTCTCACGGATTACCGCAGCCTTGATGCCGTTCGGAGCGCGGCGTTCGGCTGAGAGTCCGTAAGAAGAAAGCTTTCCGGTAAAGTCCTTGTGGAACTTGTACTGTACGGGCTGCATCTTATAGTTCTCGAAACGGTTTCCGGCACAAACGCTTCCGCTCTGCTTTACATCCAGTTTATAAGAAGATTCGTACCATACGTCACGCATATAGTCGATGCCGAAGTGATATTGGATGCCGTCTTTCGATACCAATACATGGCGCTCGTCGGTCGGTTTGGCGATGATGGCGAAACCTACGCCAGCTTCTTCCATCAACTTTTCGAATGCCTTCTTGTCCTTTACCTGAACCAAGATACCCGGATTCTCGGCAAACAGGATCTTCACGATATCGCTCTCGGAGATCTTATCCAAGTTGACATCCAAACCACCCTCTACGTTGGCGAAGCACATCTCTAACAGGGCGGTGATCATACCTCCCGCTGAGATATCGTGTCCGGCAAGGATGAGTCTCTTCTCGATCGCATCTTGTACGGCGTTGAAAGCGTCACGGAAGTATTCCGGATCTTTCACGGTCGGAACCTCATTACCCAGCTTGTTCAAAGCTTGAGCGAAAGCGGAACCACCCAACTTCAAGGTATCGAAAGAGAAGTCTATATAATAAATGTATGTATTCTTGTCTTGAGCTACTACCGGGGAGACGATTTTCTTGATATCGCTAACCTCCGCACCTGCGGAGATAATCACCGTACCCGGGGCGATCACCTTATCGTCGCCATATTTCTGCGTCATGGATAAGGAGTCCTTACCGGTCGGGATATTAATACCTAAGCTGCAAGCGAAGTCGGAAGCGGCTTGTACGGCTGTGTACAGACGGGCATCCTCACCTTCGTTACGGCACGGCCACATCCAGTTGGCACTTAAGGATACGCTCTCCAACTTATCTGTCAGCGGAGCGAATACGATATTGGTCAATGACTCGGCGATTGCCATAACGGAACCGGCGGCCGGATCAATCATGGCTACCTGAGGAGCGTGACCGATAGAAGTAGCGATACCAGCTTTCCCGCGGTAATCCAACGCTACGGCACCTAAGTCGCTCAACGGCAATTGTAATTCACCTTGACATTGCTGGCGGGCGATCTTACCGGTTACGGAACGGTCTACTTTGTTTGTTAACCAATCCTTGCAGGCTACGGCCTCCAATTGAAGTACGTTTTCCAAATAATGGTGAAGTTCGGATTCTTTGTAAACAACCGGTTGATAAGATTCAGTGACCGTATGGTCTGTCATAACCGTTCTAGGCGGTTTACCGAACATATATTCCAGCTTGATATCGATAGGTTTTACGCCGTCCGCTTGTTCGAAGACAAACTTCATGTCGTTAGTAGTCTCGCCTACCACATACATCGGGGCACGTTCACGATCCGCGATACGTTTTACGCGGGCTACATCTTCTTCTTTCATCAATAAGCCCATGCGCTCTTGGCTCTCGTTTCCTACGATCTCCTTCGCTGAGAGAGTCGGGTCGCCAATCGGCAATTTGTTCATATCGATGTGTCCGCCGGTAGCCTCAACCAACTCAGACAAACAGTTGAGGTGTCCACCCGCGCCATGGTCATGGATAGAGACGATCGGGTTCTCGTCAGACTCGGCGATCGCACGGATCACGTTAGCCGCACGTTTCTGCATTTCCGGGTTGGCACGCTGTACGGCGTTCAACTCGATACCGCTTGTATATTGCCCCGTGTTTACGGAAGAGACGGCTCCACCACCCATACCGATACGGTAGTTATCGCCACCGATCACGACCACTTTCTCGCCCGGTTCCGGATCGCCCTTCAAGGCATCGCGCATATTTGCGAAACCTACACCGCCGGCAAGCATGATTACTTTGTCGTAAGCGTATTTCTTATCGTTCTCCGTGTGCTCGAAAGTCAATAAAGAACCACAGATAAGCGGCTGGCCAAATTTATTACCGAAATCGGAAGCGCCATTGGAAGCCTTGATCAAGATCTGCTCCGGAGTCTGGTATAACCAAGGACGAGGGTCTAGGACTTTCTCCCATTCGCGAGCGCCTTCCGTACGAGGGTAAGAGGTCATATAGACCGCTGTTCCCGCTATCGGCAAGGATGCCTTACCACCGCCCAGACGGTCACGAATCTCACCACCTGTTCCGGTAGCGGCACCGTTGAACGGCTCAACGGTTGTCGGGAAGTTATGCGTCTCGGCTTTCAAGGAGATAACCGTCTTGATATCTTTTACGGCGAAGAAATCGGGTTTGTCACCGGATAGGGGAGCGAATTGCTCTACCGTCGGTCCTTCATTGAACGCTACGTTATCTTTATAAGCGGAAACCAATTTATTAGGGTTCTCGGCGGAAGTTTTCTTGATCAAGTTGAACAAGGAACTTTCTTTTTCCTCGCCGTCGATGATGAATACACCTCCGAATATTTTATGTCGGCAGTGTTCCGAGTTTACTTGGGAGAAACCGAACACCTCGCTATCGGTCAACTTACGTCCCAACTTCTGGCTTACCTCGTTCAAGTAAGCGATCTCCTCTTGGCTTAGAGCCAAGCCCTCTTGTTGGTTGTACACTTCCAAATCCTCAATGTAGACAATAGGATCCGGTTTTTTACTGATCGTGAAGATCTCCTGATTCAAGCCATTGTAGATACGTTGCAACATCGGATCGTGATCCGCATCGCCAGAAGAAACAGGAAAATATTCCTCAATACGGGAAATACCGGTCAGGCCCATGTTCTGGGTAATTTCAACGGCGTTCGTACTCCACGGGGTAATCATTTCCCGGCGTGGCCCTACGTACCAGCCTTCCAATGTTTCTGATTGAACAGGAGTCGCCTCGCTAAACAACCAAACCAGTTTTTGAGTGTCTTCAGGAGAGAAAGCGTGCGCGGCCTCTACAGCCAGCACCGTCTTTGTTGAAGATTGAAAGAATAGAATCATATCGTTGATTTATTAGTATTTATCACGAAATAACGAATAAGCCTCTTTTAGAGAGTGCAAAGATAATGATTTCCCGTGAATTATTATGTCAATACGTTTTAAAAGAAAAGAGGGCGGAACCTCCCGGTCTCGCCCTCTCATGTCCCCTGCATAGTAAAAAATAAGAGTGTGTCTATATTCTACCAGCCTGCGTTCTGTTGTGCGGCTAGCGTGGGGTTTCTTAATATATCATTCAATGGAATCGGCCAAATAAAGCGTTTATCCGTGTACGGGATGAACTGTTTGCTGTTGCCGAACCATTCAGCTTTCACTTCTCCACCAACAACGAATGCGCCTTGGTTCTTCACATTGTTATATTCGATTTTAGCGGGAATACCACCGGACGGCAGCAAGTCGTCAGCCGCTAGACGATGAATGTCTTCCCAACGGCGACCTTCACCTTGGAACTCAATGCGACGCTCCCAAAGGATAGCTTCCACCAGCGCTTTCGTGTTGGCGAAATCGCTTGCCTTATACGTCTGTGTAGCGGGGTTGGCCAAAGAACGGTCTCTTACTTGATTCAATTTCTCCAATGCGAGAGTCTTGTCTCCCGCACGTGCGGCAGCCTCGGCCTCGTTTAGCAATACCTCGGCATAGCGCAGGATCGGGGCGTACTCTTCACGTGTTTGGGGATTCTGGTATTTATCACAGAAGTAATAATCGTCAGACGCACGATAAAGGACGAGGTTACGACGCTTGTCATCCCCTTTCCAGAATTTGGAGTTGTAAAGGGTAGGGGATGTCGGGCACATCGCACGACCCCCTTCACGGGCAGACATCATAGCGGACATAGCTCCATTTACAGACCCGTTATCTTGAGAGTCATTCGGAATGGAGAATATAGATTCCTGATTGTCTTTGTAAGAAACGAAAGGAGTGGCAGGATTGGTTTCCAGAATGAAACGTCCGCCTTCCAGTTTCTTAGCTTCAGTAACTACCTTGTTCCAATCACGCATATGCAAATATACGCGCGTTTTCAATGCTATGGCGGCACCTTTGCTCGCCCGTCCGATCTTATCGGCATCGATAATGTCCGGAAGCATGCTTTCCGCATTATTCAAGTCGCTTAATATCTGATCGTAAGTATCCTTAACGGTAGAACGGCCTATGCTTTGTTGCTCAGCGAGTTGGCTGGGGTCGTTTACGGCTTTCGTATAAATAGGCATACCGTAGTTATTGTTACCTTCTACGTTGTAGGGCAAGGCATAATGGATCATCAAGTTGTGATAGGTTAACGCACGTAAGAACAGGCATTCTCCTTTGTACTGATTCCCTTTCTCTTCGGTTATGACACCCGCCGCTACCGCGCCTTCTATACCTGCGTATACCGTATTATAGCGGTTAATAGCCTCGAATGAGGTTTCCCACATCGCCACGTTATTAGCGGTAGTCAAGTTATAGGTCGCGGAATAGGTATAATCATAGAATTGGGCGGTTAGGTTCATATCTTCACCGCGCATTTCGCCTTGCAATATACTGGCCGCTCCAAAAGGATAACCGCGTGCCCACCCAAAGTCATCTGGATCTACGTACATACCACATTGTGCGGCATCGTAAGCTCCGACTACGGCTAACTCGCAACGTTCTTCTGTCCCGTATGCCGTAAGCTCGGAGAATTTGTCAACAGGTTCAAGGTCTACGACGTCGCTTTCGCAGGCGGTGAACACGGGTAGCGAGAACAGGGCTGTCCCTAGCGCTACTACTGAAATGTTTTTATATAATTTCTTGTATAACATAATTGTAACTTTTCTTAGTTTGTGAAATTAGAATGTAATGTTCGCTCCAAAAGTGAATGAACGTTGCTGTGGCATACCGTTCCAATCTACACCTAAACGAGAGTTTGTCTCAGGATCCAATCCGGAATAACCTGTGATAGTGAGTAAGTTCTGTCCTTGAACATAGAAACGAATCTTTGTCATGTTCAGTTTGGATACGACCGCCTTCGGTAATGTATAGCCTAAAGCTAACGTAGATAGTTTTAGGTAATTGCCACTCTCAACGAAGTGTGAATCCGTATATCCATCATTGAATAAGGAAGAGGCATCTCCATAACCGATTTTTGGAGTCATGCCGTCACCCGGTTGCTCTGGAGAAACCCAGCGGCCTAAGATTTCTGTTCCGTTGTTGGAGAAATCCATATTGAACAATGCGCTTTGACGAGAAGCGTTCATGATCTTATTACCTCCGGAGAAGCGGAAGAATACATTTAAATCGAAATTCTTGTAAGAAACGGTGTTATTCCAACCTCCGTACCAAGTAGGCATAGATGAACCTAATACCTTACGGTCGCTAGCGTCCAAGGAAGAAGCCTTGGAGACATCCGAAGGATTGGAAGGATCATATTCCGCATAGTCGTAAGAGCCGAATGTGTCGAATTGCACTAATGAACCGTCCGCCTTACTCCAGATCGGATTACCGTTTGCGGCGTTTACGCCGTAATAATCATATCCATATAAAGATCTATATGACTCTCCTTCACGAATGATTGTGTAATTGTCTACGATGTCTGTTCCGCCGTATAAGCTCTTCACCGTGTTCTTAGCTGTGGAGAAGTTGAAATTAGTTTGCCAGTTCCAATCTTTGGTAGCGATGATTGTAGCGTTAACTGTCAATTCCATACCGGAGTTCTTGATCTTACCGATATTATCAAAATATGAGTTGTAAGGAATACCGGCGGTAGGTGCTGTAGGAACTTCCAAAACCAAGTCTTTGGAGTTCTTTTGCCAATAAGCCAGCTCGAATGTCAGACGGTTATTAAAAAAAGAACCATCCAAGCCGATATCGAAAGTCTCGGTTGTTTCCCATTTAAGTTGGCTGTTACCCATACGGTTCCAAGCGATAGCTGTATTCGATCCTGCTTTCTTTGCCCCATAAGTTCCCAGATAAGGGAAATAATTCCCTAGGTCAGAGTTTCCGATTGTAGCGTAGCTGGCACGGATACGTAAGTCGTTAAACCAATCATTAATAGTTGATTCGCTCCAGAACTTCTCGCGAGAGATACGCCAAGCGGCTGATCCTCCCCAGAATGTACCCCAGCGAGTGTCTGTCGGAAGGCTGGATAAGCCGTCCGTGCGGACAGAGGCTCCGATATAATATTTACTATCATAGTTGTAATTCGCACGGAACATATAGGAGGCTAATCCCATAAACGTTTTACCTCCGTATACGAATCTCTCACCAAATGTGTTAGAAATGATATGGTCGGTGAAGAAAGCATCGGATATTTGTTGTACGGTTGCGTCCGTATATTCATATTCTTGATGGGTATACTCTTGTACCGCTGTCGCCGTCAGATTATGTACATCATTGAATGTACGATTAAAGTTGATTACGTTTTGCCAGTTCCAGTTTGTGTATGTGGTATTTACCTCATCCAATAAACCACCATAACCATATCCGTCTCCCGATTCCGGGTTCCATACCATGAAGTCTTTAACATTCGAGATGTCTAAGCCTGCTTGTGTCTTTAAAGTCAATCCATCCATGAATGTGATCTCAGCCCATCCACCACCTAATGTGCGGGTATTAGTCGTACGGTTTACGTTATTGTCTAATGCCCAAACGATATTCTGGATGCCATTATCAATATAGGAAAGGTTGCTTCCGCGGCCTAATGTCTTACGGTTTTCAGCGTCAATATTGTAACCTGTAGGATCATCCGGGTTGTATACGGATACGTTCGGTAACATGCGAGTACCGGCGAAACCTACGCCACCCAATGAATTCTCTTCATTCATGACACCGTTAATACGGGTACGGGTCATCTGGCCGTTTAATCCGATGCGTAACCATTTTGTCGCTTGTTGTGTCAAATCAGCCTTTAAGCTCAAACGGTTTAAGTCATTAGCGCGAATGATACCATCTTGTTCCGTGAAACCGAATGATACATAATATTGGCTTTTATCCGTACCTCCACTGGCGGATAAGTTATGATTGTGCTGGAAACCCGTACGGAAAATATAATCATTCCAGTTTGTGTCCGGTCCGTTCGGATCGTAAACAGCCTGTCCTTTCATTCCCCAGTTCTCATATTTCTCGTTAGCGATAGTCACGAAATCCTTCGCTCCCAGAAGATCATGCAATTTAGCTGCGCTGGCTGCGCTTACATAACCATCGTAAGTTACTTGAGTACGTCCCTTGGAACCTTTTTTAGTTGTGATCAATACAACTCCATTTGCCGCACGGGAACCATAGATAGCGGTAGCCGCACCGTCTTTCAATATTTCAATAGATTCGATGTCATTCGGATTAATATCTGACATCGCATTGTAAGAAGCGTAAGACATACCAAGACCGGTTCCGCTATTAGCGTTATCACCCGTGGCGATCGGCATGCCATCTACGATAAATAACGGCTGAGAGTTTGAACTGATCGTACTCATACCACGGATCTTGAATTGAGGGCCGCTTCCCAATACGCCACTAGGAGTCGTAACCTGTACACCAGCGGCACGTCCGGCTAATTGAGTGTCGAAAGACGCTGTTGCCAAGTTGCTTAAGTCTTCACCTCCTACTTTAGATATGGCACTCGTCACATCCTTTTTTCTTTGAGTTCCGTAACCGACAACCACGACTTCATCCAAGTTCTGAGAGTCGGACTCCATCGTGACTTTAATGATTGGTTTTACTGCCACTTCCACAGATTTCATACCGATGTAGGAAACGATTAGCTTTTTCGCGTTAGAAGGAACATCCAAGGTGAACGCTCCGTTGTAATCCGTTACAGTACCGGTAGTAGTACCAGCTACTACGATAGAGGCTCCAATGATAGGTCCATCGTCTTCCGCCGAGATAACCGTACCGGTCACCTTCGTGGTCTGAGCCGTTGCGAACGCTATACTTGCGAACAAGCATAGTAATAGATAAGTCAACCTTTTCATAGACACATACTTTTTGTTTAATTTATTAATAAATAGATCGTTGTAATCAATTGTTGCCACTTAGTCGATTGACTTAGTTTCCGAAGAACTTCATGAGGGTAAGGTACTTTGGTGTTACTTCCTAGCATTGATGCGGGATTGAGTTAAAAATAATTTGCATATTAATACTATATATTAATACTAGAATGTATTAAATTAACATATAACTTAAAATAATCCGTATTGACAAAGTTCCGTGTAAGTTTATTTTTATTGTCAATATGTTTGTTTATTGCAAATATATCTTTATATTTGCCGTACAGCCATTAAAATAAAATGCTTACTGTAAATAGTACAATTAGACATAACAGATGTTTACATAGGTTGTATGTTCTATAATTTATTAAGATATTTATAATAATTAATAAATATTGAACGGAAAAGTGATTTAGTTCTTCGGAGACTAAGGTGTTTCATAAATACTATCTAATGTATTTAAATAAAAAAGAGTATCTAATTAAAGATACTCTTTAGATATATGTGAATAGAGTGACCTATTTTGATTTTTATAGGCTTTTCGGAGGATATAATGCGTCCCACCACTCCGGTTGATCTTTCAACCACTTAGCAAACCATGCGTAAATCGTGTTATTCCACAAGATACGTTTGTCGTAATCCAGTATATGGTGGTTCTCTCCTTCTACCTGAACAAACGCTGTAGGCTTACCCAATAATTTTAATGCGGTAAACATCTGGATGCTCTCTCCAATCGGAACATTCGTGTCTGCGGTTCCATGTAAGAACAAGATCGGGGTATTGATCTTGTCCGCATTAAACAGCGGACTTTGTAAAGTGTACATATCCCGGGCATTCCATGGATAACTGTTAGCGCTAGCCAACGAGCTGTATGAATATCCCCAGTAACCTTCTCCCCAATAGCTGGTGATGTCGCTGATTCCCGCGTGAGACATGGCCGCTGCGAATATATCTGTTTTTGTTTGTAGGTATTGAGTCATGAAACCTCCGTATGAAGCCCCCATGCAACCGATTTTCTTCGTGTTGACAAAAGGATGCTCCTCACAGAACTTTTTCGTGCCTTCGATGATCTCGTCAGCGGTAAGTTTACCCCATGCGTTGACATGGCGTGCGGAGAACTCTTGACCGAACCCAGTCGCTCCACTGGGCTGTATGATGTAGACGATGTACCCTAAGCCGGCGTATACATGCGAAGGATAACGGCTTTCCATCACCCGGGCCGTAGGAGTTGTTCCTCCGTAATAATTCACGATCATCGGATATTTCTTGGTCGCGTCAAAATGAGGAGGGAGATAGAAGCGGCCGTAAATCGTGTCCCCTTGGGCGGAAACGAAATTCCAATCTTGCACTTCTCCTAAAGTGACGTCTCTCAAGATCTCTTTGGAGAGATCGATCAAGCAGGAAGAGGCGTCGTTTTTCAAGTTATAGGTATAAAGCCTTTGGGAATTGGAAGCGCTTAATCCGAAATAAACCATTTCGAAAGCTTGATTGGCGATGGAGTAATCGGAGATGACATCTTCCTTGGCTTGAAGTTGCTTAATCTTTCCGTTGGACGGGTTTAGACTATACATGCGAACACGGTCCTTATCTTTCGCCGTGATATAGATTTGTTTATCGAGGGCGTTCCACTTGTAGGAATCGACAGAGGGGGCAAAATCTTTCGTAAGCGGCTTTATACTTTTATCTGCTATATTGTATAGGAATAATTGCCCGTCGCTCGTATTCGATGTCTGTCCTTCTTTGATCTTTAATCCGATACCATCGAAAGCCTCTCCAGACGCGTCAACGAGTAATTGGGTGGCATCCGGGGAGAAAACGGCACGGCTTACGAATTTCTCACCTTTTATAAGGGTATCCACATGCATGGTTCGTAGATCCATCTTATATATATATGTACGTGAGAAAGGGCGCTCCGTTAAATTCGGTTCCCTGCGACTGAATAGCAGATAGTGGCCGTCTTGAGATATATCGTTGATGTAAGTAGAAGTATGTCCATAGGTGAGCCGTTGGAACAATCCGGTTCGCAGGTCATATTTATGGATAAACATACGGTTTCTCCATCCCGGTTGGCGATCATCCGGCACCAGTATCTCTTGGATCTCTTTTCGTTCTTGCGGTCCTTTCTCCCGTATGGAGAATAATAGATAGTCCTCGGTAGGTCCGAAACTGAAAGAACCCTCGGGCAATTGGCTGGCAAGGATGTTCTCCTTTTTATTGGTAGGGTCTAAGGTCACCAATTCCGTGCCTTTCATCCCTTTCCGGGTGTAATAGGCCAGATTGCTTTTAGGCATCCAGCGTAAGCTCTGTCCGTTCTCGAACAGTACGGAACCGGTAGCCTTGTCTAGTATCTGGGTAAATGAGGACTGCTTTCCACCGGGATAGGTTTCTTGATAGGAGACGATAATAAATTTTCCATTCGGGGACAGGCTGGCAGATTGGATGCGTTTACCATCAAATACATCACTTAATGTATAACGTTTCTCCGGATTGATGGTCGCAGTTACCACTGCGTCTTTTTCCGGGTTGAATGAGGCTTTTAAGGCATTCTCTTTGTGGCTCTCAGATAAATATTTAATTACGATTTCATAGCGTCGCGGCTCCAAGGTCAACGAGGCTTCTCCTTGGGTTAGTTTTGTGAGTTGTCCATCCACGTAGACTTCTGAAATCTCAGGGCCATTGATCCTTAAGGTGCCTTTTGTATAGCGGTCACTATTCAGGTAGAAGGAAACCAAATGTAGCGCGTAGGAAGAGGCCGAGGTTGGCAAGGTCAGCTCTCCGGAAGACGCCGCGTCAAGGGTTTGTCCGCTTTGGGAAAGGTTGCAGAAAGGAACGGTCGTGTTCAATAGTTCCTTGTCAGAGAATCTCTTACTGTTTACATCCAAGCTATCTGCTAGGAAAGGCTTTTTCACCTCGTAAGGGCCGGCGTAATTATAATGTCGCACGACAACCTCATCCGCCCATAGTGAGCAACAGGAGCATAGGGCTGAAAGAATTAAGATGTTTTTGTTTATCATGATATTTGTTATTTAGTATAAGATAAGAAAGCGAGATGGCTGAGAGATACCTGCCATCTCGCTGTATCATTATCTTATAAGATTTCTATCTCATCTACGAACAAGAATGCGGGACTTCCGGCGCCACCGTGCCATTTTGGTAGTTTGCTGCTGTTGATGATAACCTCAACATAGCGGGCCTTTACCGGGGCGAAGGATATCTCTTGGGGATATAATCCGTCCTTGTCGTTTTGGGTCAGCTCCGGGATTTTCTTGGAAGCTACTTCCTTGAAATTCTTGCCATCATCGGATACCTTTACGGTTACGGCGGAGGCTCCCATGATCCAGTCACCTTTCACCACATTCGTATTGAAAGATACCTTTTGGATTTCGGTTGGTTCCTTTAGATCGATCGTGGCGTCAAGGTCTTTTCCTTGGAAACCCAGCCAATGGCCGGTCTTGTAATTACTACCTCCACGTAAGCCGTCTACCAATACCTGTGCCCCGTTGAAAACGTATCCTTTGCTGGGTTGCTCTTTCAAGGTGATGGGCTTCATCGTCGCTTTATTGAAGAAGATATCTTCTGAGAAGATGCGGCTCGTACCGTTCGGACGGACAACGATCGCCTTGAATTCGCAATCTTGGTTGATCTGTACCGGGCCTTCATACTTGATGCTGGCGATCGTAGGATCGCTACCGTCTACCGTATAATAGATATCTCCTTCACCCAACTTCGTCAAGGCTATGTCGAGTGTTCCGTTCTCCGTATTGGTGGTCAGGGAGGCGTTAATATCGAAGATATGCTTTCCGTAATTATATCCCAAGCGATCGTAAAGTTGTGTCATGCGGGCCACACGGGGCAGGAACGTCTGATAATCTTTCTTGGACGGATCGCTCCACTGGATATCGGCTACGGCGTCGATACGGGGCATGATCATGTATTCTACCTGTGAGAAGGTCGGGATATATTCCGTCCAGAGGTTGGCTTGCGCCCCGATCACGTACTTCTGGTCTTCAGGAGAGATACCGGCTGTCGGCTCAAAAGAATATACTTTCTCTAACGGCAAGTAACCACCGATAGCTTCGGGCTCAAGATCCGTATCCGCTGATTGATAGTAATCCAGATATACATATGTATTCGGTGTCATGACCACGTTATGCTTTTGCTTGGCGGCCTCGATACCTCCATCCATGCCTCTCCAGCTCATTACCGTGGCATTCGGGGCCAAGCCTCCTTCTAGGATCTCGTCCCAGCCGATGATATGGCGTCCTTTGCTCTCCACGAATTTCTCCATGCGGGAGATCACGTAGCTTTGCAAATATTCCTCGGCGGAATGCTTCTTATCTCCCTTGATACCTTCCGCCTTGATGCGAGCTTGGCATTTCGGGCATTTCTCCCAACGTACCTTCGGGCACTCATCACCACCTACATGGATATATTCGGACGGGAAAAGATCGATGACCTCGCTCAATACGTCTTCTAGGAATTGCATGGATTTCTCGTTGCCGGCGCAGATCACGTCGTCGGCTACTCCCCATTGGCCCCATACGTCATAAGGGCCCCCGGTGCATCCCAGTTCCGGGTAAGTAGCCAAGGCTGCCAATTGATGTCCCGGCATATCGATTTCCGGGATGATCGTGATATGGCGTTCGGCGGCATAGTTGATGACATCGCGAATCTGGTCTTGTGTATAGAAGCCCCCGTATTCCTTTCCGTCATATGTTCCGGAGTTATGGCCGATCACGGTTTCCTTGCGTTTAGATCCGATCTGTGTCAATTCCGGATATTTCTTGATCTCGATACGCCAACCTTGGTCATCGGACAGATGCCAGTGGAACGTATTTTGGTTGTGCAAGGCAAGGATATCGAGATACGTTTTTACCGAATCCACGGGGAAGAAATGGCGGCTGACATCCAGCATCATGCCTCTATAGGCAAAACGGGGATAGTCGTTGATGGTAGCTGCCGGTAATTCTACGTTCATCCCTTGGGCCGTGGCCGGGATCGATTTACGTAATGTCTGGATACCATAAAATACGCCGGCATCCGTACTTCCGGCGATCCGTATCCCGTTATCGCTAACGGTCAGTTGATATCCTTCCGGATTCTGGATGCTTTGGTCGATAACGAGGCTGATCCCCTTACCGGGCTGGCCGGTAGCGGTTGCTAATTCATAGCCCGTGATTTCCTTGATATAAGAAGCGAGGAACTCGGCGTTCTTCTTCATCTTATCATTGCCCTCCGGATAAAATATCTTCGTGGATGGACTTAGGACGAAAGGATTTCCGTTCGTCAATGTTACTTCTTGTGGCAAAGGCACTACTCCGTAATCTCCTTTTACGGCCTTACCACCGGAGCAAGCGATCATTCCCGTGCAAAATGTCAGGACGAGCGCTAGTTTGCTTAGGCTGTTCATGTGTTTAGAGTTTAGAACGTAAAACAATAATTGATTCAGTATCACCGCCCAAAGATAAAAAGAATTAGCCGTTTTATCTAATGCTTTTACACTTTTGATGCGATAACCTTAGGGACTTTGTCTATATATAGAGACTATTTATCAACTGGTGCATGATCGTCCACCAGTTGTTGCATGATCATCCAACAGTTGGTGGACGATCATGCAACGGCTGTTGGATGATGAATACTTCTATAAGAAATGTCTAAGGAATATGGAAGAAACACCTAAGCTCTAAAGGGAAAAGGGCCAGGGACTAAGGGAAAAGAAACGTCTTCTTGAGAGGTATTTCCTTGTCCTTCTTATAATATGTATTCACACGTTTTACGGTTGTGCAGCGGATGTAAGCGTCATGGCAGTAGATGAGCGCTTGCCTTTTTTCGGCGGCTTCGGCAAGCATGCGCAGTTTCTCGTTGTATGACGTGACCGGATACGTGTCGTAAGCGGAGATCCATTCCGGGGATACGCTGGCTACAAGGGGGATAACATCTCCGGCAAAGACAAAAGTCCGATCTTCCGTATGGATATAGGGAACAATTTGCCCCGGAGTGTGCCCATCATACAAGCGTAGCTCTATCGTGGGGCAAATCGAAGTGTCGGCATCTAGCAGCCGTAAGGAATTAGCATCCGCGACGGCTTGCATATTCTCGATAAAATAGGAATCTTTCTCCAAGGCGTTCGGATGAAGGAAATTCTCCCATTGCTTGCGGCTAACCCAGTGGTTCGCATTTGGGAATGAGAGAAATAAATGTCCGGTAGATTCATCCTTTTGCGTGGTATAACCGCAATGATCGAAATGGAGATGAGTGAGGACAACATCCGTGATTTCCTCCGGTTGAATTCCCCGGTTTCGTAGTTCCGTGCCGAGGTCTATCAAGTTGAAGAAGCGGTAATAACTTAGTTGTTTTAAGTGTTTATTTCCCGCTCCGTTATCTACTAGGACGATGCGTCCGTCATCTGTTTTTATGACAAGGCTACGCATGGCTAGCACGCAACCATTTGTCTCGTCGCTCGGATAGCGACGGCTCCAAGCGCTTTTAGGAATGGCCCCGAACATGGCGCCTCCGTCGGCGTAGAAGTAGCCGGTATCGATGATTTGTAGTTTCATGGTTTCTGCATTCTTTCTTTGGGGGAGTAAAGGTATGGTTTTTATCATACTCAATAGTATAATAAATGTAAAAATGACTGGTTTAAACGTT
>ERZ809074.2245-NODE-2245-length-21903-cov-24.304605_pt1 | contig 21903 bp, 19 predicted proteins | sample MGYA00520795_ERZ809074 | MGnify/ENA primary metagenome ERZ809074 (study PRJEB31570, sample SAMEA3212989) | Homo sapiens | biome: human-gut; feature: human gut; material: fecal | place: Sweden | collected 2011 ...
TCGTTAACTAGGACAAGGTCTTCTCATGAGGGTTTCGGCTATGCTTCATCAAGGGGGGTAGCTGTAGCGAGGATTGAGTTTGACGGTGACAAATTGAATAGGAATTTTCATGGCGAGGCTGTCAATTATTGGGGCAGTGGAGACCTAAACAACAAGTTCAAATACATGAGGGATGCTCAGAATAATAAACATTTTGAATATAGGGAGATTACTGACAAAGATGTAATAGGCCGTAACAGGTTTGAAAAACTTCCACCGTTCAATTATTTGTACAATGCGAGTGAGGATGCTCCAGATTATGTTGAAAAGAATGGAAGGTATTATAAGAAGGTTCAGTCTATACCTTCAGACATTCAGCATCACCCTGACAATGAGATAGAGGACAGGCTGTTTACCAACAAGCCGATAATAGAGAATGTATTGAAATACATTAATAGGATAGACATTCTTATAAATGAAGAAAAAGACAAAAGCGAAGAAACATTGGTTGCTTTGAGTCAATTATCCATCAATTATTCATCAATTGTCCACATGTATGACAATGTTATGGATTTTGACAGGCAGACTGATAATACGGTGAATAAGTAATATCAAGACTTTGGCAAATATGGAATGCTGTCTCCAAGACGTCATAGACGTGAGAATATTGATTTCCTTAATAATATATGTGTGCTTTCCACATTTTTCGATTCCAATGACGTTGCAAAGAAGAAAAAGGCTTTGTTGTTAAAGAAGTATGGCTTTGAGAAATACATAAGGATTATATTGAAAAAACGCGACAATTTATATGGCATTAATGCTTTGTTTAATAGTCTGATGTGTGATTCACAGAATGTTTCAAAAAATCCTACAAGGGAAGGTCAGATAATGCTCAAGATGTTGAATGATTTCTTGCGCAAGAACGGTTTTTCGTCATTGGAGGATGCATACAAAGGTATGTCAGACAAGCTAAAGAAGAGAAACAGTAGAAGTTCTTACGACTGGGATTCGATTGACACCCAAACGCCAATGACTTTGAGATACATAAAACTTAGAGATGGATATGCCAAATATATCATAAACAGGGAGAGTGACACTGACTTTTGGTTTATCTTTGGCATGAAGAGCAAAAATGACAGGTATTATTTTATAGATGAATTGGTCAATTCTCTTGACAGAGGATATTATGGAGACAAATACAAGAGTGCAATCAGAGGAAATCTGGTTACATTCTCGAAATATCTTCAGAATTTGGCACACAAGAAGGTTACTTTGTCAGAGATGTCTGACATATTTATGAAAATTGGAATTGATTTCAATGATTACATGTCTGACTTTGGCTATCCTTTCAACATTGAGTCTGTTGAGTTGAGTTATTTTGATGCGTCATACAAAGGATTCTATGCGCCATTCAGATGCGATGATGATGAGAATGACAAATATATAATGAGTTTTTTCAGAAAAAAATGAGTTGTAAATCAAACGTTGATACAGTTATTTGTGGATTTCAATATGGCATTTGGCACACTTATTTGAGAATTTTGGAAGCAGTCAGGCATTGATAATATTTTCTCAATGAATGGTCTTTGATATTTATTTGTATATATTTTTTTATTTTAATGGGCAATAGATTTTCATACAGATTGATTTTGGTGTTGCTTGTATTGCTGATGTTGTCTTTTGGTTTCAACATGTGGCATGTATTCAAGCCGAAGGATGTTGTGGTTAGGGAAAAGACCACGGTTGTCGAGAAGTGTGACACTGTTAGGGATACCGTTCCTTTGATAAAGAAAGAGAAGGTTGTCAGTCTTGTTACCGACACGTTTTTCTGTGTCAAGCACATACATGACGGGGTTGACAGTTCAAAGGTTATAGCGTCAATTCCTATTACGCAGAAGGAGTTCAGTGATGACAGTACATATACTGCATGGGTAAGCGGTTATAGACCGAATTTGGACAGCATCAATGTATATAGGAAAAATACATATGTTACCAAGGAGGTTTTTACTGATGTGAACTCAAGGAAGCGATTCGGTGTAGGTCCTGTTTTGTACGGTGGCTATAATGTTTCAGGGAGACGTTTTGACTATGGCATTGGTATTGGTGTGACATACAGTGTTTTTAGGTGGTAATAGGAAAAAAAAATTTGATTTTCTTTTTTGTATTCCTTGTTTTTGGTATATTTGCATTGAAAGATAATTTTATTTATTAATACATTTTTGTAGATGGACAAGAAATTAAATGAAGCCATTGGAAGGATTCATTCTCTTATTGAGAGGATGGACAAACTCCACGGTTGCAGTACGAATCTTAACGAGGGTTCGTTTGACATGTTGAATGAGTCAAGTAGAGTAAACACTGATTCGTTCATTGATTTCCTTACTGGTTACAAGCCACAGCAGGGAAGTTTCGTTCGTCTCGGTTATATTCAGGTATATCCTACAGACACCCATTATCCAAGTGATGATTTCTACAACAAGATGAGCAGTGCTGTAGGTGAGTTCGGTGATGACGAGAACAGCAAAAGAGGTCGTGAAAGGATGCAGAAATTTATCAACAGGAGCACAAATACTGAGTGGGACAATCCTACTGGTAGGGGTACTCGTGCAGGAAAGCCTATGGCTACAAAGTCATATCCTTATGTGATAAAGCTGACAAAGTACACATTGCATTGGCAGACTGCAGAGACATTCAATAAGAATTCTGGTGCTGCTGCAAAGGAGTTGAATGACATTGCTGGAAGAATGAGTGATGACTTGAGGAACAGGCTTGGTATCAAGTACGAGACTCCAGAGGATGTGGCTGCAAGGAAAGAGGCCAACAGAGGAAGGGCCAGATATAGAAATTTAGGCCCTCTTGGTGATTTTGAAATCGGAACATTTTCACAGGAGGATGAGATGGGCAACGTGAACCCTGTAAAGCAGGAGTATTATAGGGATACTGAGGACATGACTCCAATCAATTATGATAGGACTGCAATCAGGAACTTCCTGAGTGACGTAAGGCCACAGGCCCCGTTGTATTTCGGTGTTGATGAAGAAGGTAACATTGACCCAATTCCAAAGAGTCTTGGTAAGTTGCTTCACGGGCACAAGGATTCTCTTGCTTCAAAGATTGCACAGCTTACCGACCCAGACGAGATTGCCTTGGCTAATGAGTTTGCGAATCAGAAGATGAAGAACGACCTTTCGATTAAGACATTCCTCATGCAGAACGTTGCTTATATGTGTGGTGTTGCAACCAAGATTGGTGGTGGGATTGGAAAGAAGTCTTATTTCTGGGTAAACAAGAATCCTCTTTTCCTTTTGGAGAAGGGTAAGACAAAGGCAAGGGACAAGTTTAAGTATCTTTTCCCGAACATGAACAACGAGGAACTTAAAAGCATTCTAATCAAGCAGGCTGACATTGATTGCAGTGAACTTGAAAATCAGAATGTATTTGGAAAGTCTATGGTTTGATAATGACAAATACATTGATTGTGAGTGGGCATTTTTGTCCACTCATTTTTTTTCAACAAAAAAAGCCTACGGAATATCCTCACGGACTGTCCATAGGCTAAAGAAAAAATAAAGAAAGAAATTAAAACTAGTTTTATTTTTCAAGTCTCTCTTTCTTTTTTTGTTATTGTATTGTTGTTTTGTATATGTTATGGTGTTGTTGTTCCTGAATATTGTGCATTTGAGGTATATAGTGGTTTCAAGTACTTTCTGTATTTCCATTGTCTGACTCTATCCAGATAATCTTTTTCGTCTTGTGCATCATAGTTGAATTTCATAATGTCTGGATTTCTTCCAAATCCAACTTGATTGACATTATGCCTATATTCGTAGGGTATGTCAGGTTCTGTTGGATTGTTTGTTTTTTTCTGAGTTTGGTTATTGTTATTTGAATTGAAATATGATGCAACTCTTTGTAGGAAGCCACTTTCGTTGATGGTCTCTGTTATTGTTTCCGATATGAGACCATATAATTCATCTTCAGTCAATCTGATTCTCCTACATTTCATTTTGTTTGATTTTTTTTACTATAAATATTGCCATATGTCAAATATTTTTAGTATATTTGCAAGGAATAAGTCAAATTGATTGATATGGATAGGAAGTTATGCTATAGGAATTTCGACAAGGAGATTGAGAAAGAGATAAGCAGGTATTGCGACAAACATATGTATGTCGGCGAAATTGAATTCAAAAGATGTTATGACATTCCGTTGCAGAAATCTGGCGTTGATGGTTTTCTGACGATTGAAAGTCTTGGTATCAAGGATGCCATGGCTGACGAGAAAGCAAGTGCACACTATGTCAACAATCCGATAAAGACATATCTGATGGAATTGTCGCAGATAACATCAGCTGGTGACGAGGTTGACGGTTGGTTCCTCAGTAAGGATTCCAAGACAGAGTACTATATTCTTATGTATATTTGGGCTCTTGTGCCTCAGACTGAGAACAATGGAAGGATATTTTCTGATTGGAAGAGCATCAAGGATGATAACATAACATTGGTTGAGTATTTCATTGTCAAGAAGAGTGACATATTTTCCTATCTTGAGAAATGTGGTTTTGACGAAGGAAGGTTGAGGGATGCCGTCAGATATTTGAGGGAAAACAATGATGTTGATAGAGTTAATACAGAGCATGGATTCAAGTTTGTCATTTCAAGGAAGTTCAAGGAATGTCCAGTCAATGTCTGCATAGAAAGAGATGTATACAAGAAGATATGCAAGATGCATGGATTTGCTGGAAAATTTGACAATTAGAATTAGTTTCTCTTCCAAGATATTTATGGAATAGAATTTAATTTTTTTGTAATGTCAAGTCAAAAGAACAATATAGATTTCGTCATAACTTCAGATGTTGAGTTGGATGGTGTTGAAACAAAAGAGATAAGCAATGATGGCTTCATTGTAGAACCTTTGTTGGACAAGGATGGCCTATCTATTGTAGGAGAATACAATTGTGACACTGATATAAAAAGTATTGTCCTTAGAGGTGCTGGCCGATATAAGGGTAAAGTTATAAAAGCCCCTAAAATGGCCATAACACAAGACCCTCATCCGATTTACTATATATCAGAGACAAGTGCAAACAGGTCTTCATTCGGTGAAGATGGTGGTTTGCTCGAGATATATGCCTATGCTTTGCAGGAAGGAAACCCTACAAGGCTAACGAAATCTGAGAATTTTGAATTCAGCATCATTGAAGGTGACTGTTCATATGACGAACCAAAGACGGTTGAGGGTGTTGATAGTCTTGTATGGTCTACTAAAATAAGACCGAACAAAGAAATAAAGGAGAAATATCTGAAGGTTCGTGTAAGTTTTTTCATTGACAAGTGCAATAAATCCGTAAAGGAGTTTTCATTTGTGCAGGATGCACATGTTCAGATATTAACAAGCCCAGTGTTCGATATATACCCAAAAGAAATACCGAATAGTAGTGGAACTACAGTGTTGAGAAGTTATTATACCGTTGACGGAGTTGCATCTGCCATAACCCCTTCTATTGTTTCAAGTACATTTGATGAAGGTGATTATTCTCCAAGTGATTTTTCTACAATGTCACTTACTGGTAGCGGTCAGACCATTACATTCAAGGAAAATGTTAATGATAACAGCAAGTCTTTGTCTTTGAAGATTAAGAATCCAATCAATGGAAATGACATGGTAATCGGGCCAGTGGTTCAGAAAGCAACATCTCCAACAATATGGTATTTTTCATTCTCGGACAATAGCACAAATAAGAACTACTCATTTCCTTATAAAGGAAGCATTGTGGCAAGTGGTGTAGATAAAGATGGGTATGCAAAGATAGGAGTAATATCAAAGAAAGTAAAGGGTGATGCTGTAACTGGTGTAACGTTCACCGCTGAAAGCAATGATAATAATGTTGTTGTTTCCGTTGGGACTGATTTTATCAAATTCAAGGTGAATGAGCGTAGTGATGGCGGTGAAGAAGACAGGCCTTATATAATAACATTGACACAGGACAATGGTGGGGTGATTCCATATATACCGTCTTTGACTATAAGCATAACACAGTTCGGAATTGACTTGCCAGAGTCACCCAAGACTGGAATACCGTTTGATTACATGATATTTGACGTAGCATGTGATATGCTGTCTGGAAGGGGCTTGGACATTATGGTTTGTGCAGATGGGATGCCACCAACAAAGTATGATGGTTATGAAAAGGAAATGAGGTTTGTGTGTGTAGGAAGGCATGCATCTAAAATTGTAAGTGGTGACACTTCTCTGACTCCTTATCCTGACACTGGTGAAGTTGGAAATGCCTTTACATGGGCAGGAGTGAATGTTTATGAATACCAATCTGTGACTGTCAGCCCTAAGAAATTTTTAACTGATAAATTCATTAAAGATGAGATTTCGGTTGGTAATACGTCATTTGAGTTCGGAATATATGCCAATTTCAGTGAGGCAAAATATACTGGTGTATGCACATTCAAGTCAAGGACATTCAAGAAGGGTGAGAATGGTGGCGTTGATTATGATACGGAACACAATATTTTTAATCCTTATTCTGGAGACACAATATACAAATCAGATGATGTTACCGCATCAACTGTTCCCTATAATGAACTTGAACGCTCAGTTGATGCATATGACCTCACATGCAATGTAATGATTTCAACATGCGGAAAGGAGAACTACAAAACTTATAACAATGGTGGATATACGAAAATTGGAATCGTAAGATACAATTATCTTGATGGAACTCTTAAATTCGAGCAGAATAAGGATACATTCCTTGTTCCTAACAATAGTGGTAAAGATGAATATGAAAAATTGATTTCGGGAAAAACATATCATCTTTATATGAACATAGAACATTCAAATAACTTGAATTTTGGTGGTGAATCCATCTTTGGTTCAATGTATGGCAGAAGGATTACTGACTCTAATAATGCAGTATATGAGATGGTTGATTTTGTGATACCAAATGGAGAAAGCACAATGTGCATAAACATCCCTATTAAAGTAGTATATGAGTTCAGTCAATTTTGGTTCTGTTATGACCAGACAAAATACAAGATATATTCAATTGGAATAAGCGTTGGTTATCAAACTGTTGGTGGTGAGGTAAAACCAGTTCCGAATTGGGTATATAATGGTGATGCGGCATACAACAAAACTGGAGCAGAAGACGGGTTTATACTGACTACAAGTGGAAATCCTGAAAAAGACAGCCAAGATACAGTAAACGAACTATGGCTTAATGTATTAGGTAAGTTTGAAATGCCAACAAATAATGCAAATTATCAGATGAATGTGAAATACACATTGCGTGGTAATCATAGTTCGTCAATAATACCAACTGGATATGTTGGTGGTACATTTAGAAGATACGTTAACGGAATCCCACTTGAAGGTAATCCCATACAGTTTGCGATAGGTGAAGGTACACCTTATTCTGTGCGTCCAATAACGTGGAAAATGCCACCTATGGAAAATGACTATCTGATGATTGACGGCGTGACTGATTTGGGTACAGATGTAAGGGCTGTAGGTTTTGCAACTTATAGTGATTTAGGCTCTACGGATACCGTGTCTTACACCCCAAGTGAATATTTCGTATACAATTACAATGAAAATCTACTAATCAATCTTGACAAACTGTCACTGCAAAAGTATTCAAGGAAATTGACTTTCTATGTTATACCAGAAAATAATATGAACATTACACCATACCTAGAATGGGGGTTTTCTGATTCAGATTTGGAAGATTATCCACCAACTACATGGCATAAGCCCACAAACGATGGTGCGAATGTAACTTTTAAGCCGATTTCAACGCCATCTGATTGGAAATTTGATGTGATTGACAATTTGAAAAAGAGGTTCCTGTGGGTTAGGGTTTGGACCAATCAATATGTTTCAGGTGACTATAGGTATGCTGTTGTTGACTTTGAGCTTATTGACCACGTATATGTTAACTACAATGTGTATAATGACATCGGATATGACAATTGCGAGATAAACGACAATGGTTCCACAAACAGTTAATTTCAGTTTGTTAATAACAAGAAAAAATCCGTATTCTTCAATTTAGGAGTACGGATTGTTTTTTTTCTGTCTTATTCGCATTTTACGAATGTGTATCCTTCTATTGAGGGTATTTCCCCACTTAGGACACGTTTTACATAGTAGTATGTGAGGTCAAGGTCTCTCAATGCATCAATGATGAAAGGATAATGCTTGTACAGTTTTTTTGTTTTTGCTACGTAGCAGTCTATTCCTTTGTTAAGTCTGTCATCAAGTTTGCATTTAATCTGTCTTTTTGGTAGGAATTTCTTTACATCAACATTATGTTTTAGTGCCCATCTGTAAAGGTATGGGTTTTCCTTGTAGAAGTCCTTGACATTCTTGTATCCCTTGCATTTCTCCTTGATTTCCTCTATTCTCTTGTCATGTGGTACCATATTGAAATCTTTTTTAATTTATTAATTCTTTTCAATCAAATAAATATAATTATTATTTCAATTTTTGACTTTGAATTTGAAAATATTTATTTGTTTCTGTTATTTATAGTCAAAATACAGAGTGATGAGATTTTTCATAAACCACATAGACGACAGTTCCATACCTTCTGACGAGAAGGTTCTTCCAATTCTCCATATGATAGTTGTCAATGACGGAAGGCATGACTACCATAAGTTCCATGAGATGATTCAGAATGCGGACATCACGTTTTCAATGGTTGATGTCAACACTGGTCAGTATAGGATAGCCAATTCCCCTGCATTTTCGGAGAAGGTTGAATGCGGTTGCTGTAATGACGAATATGGCATTGGCTATCAGTTCACCAAAAGACAGGTTTCAGTCCCTGGTGTGTACAACGGATATTTCACAATAAACTTCGGTGATGACCTGAAGAACGACTCATATTCATACCCAAGCGGTATAACGAAGGTTCCAATACGTGAGAAACTTGAAATAGTAGTATTATAGTCGTATTGCTGGCCATGTTTCATGGTCGGCATTTTTTATTTCTTCGATTGATACAAGATTTGGTATGCCATTGATATTTATAAGAAAATGTACATACGATAATAATGGTAACAGATAAAATACATTTACAGTTTTTGAGGAGCAAGGACGTTCTTACTGGGAACACTGCGAACCTTGATGTTGCAAAATATTTCGACAATGTTTCATCACCGAAACTACCTTCATCGGAACAGCTTGAATATGGTGAGATTGCCTTGAACATAGCAAAGGGCCATGAAGTCATAGCGATAAAGAACTATGATGGGGAGGTTGTATACCTACCGTTCAATGTAGCATCAAGACTGTTGTCACATGAGGCAGATTTCGATGAACTCAAGAAGTATTCATACAAAAGCATAGAAGAACTCAGTGCAGCCACAAGAACGCTTGAAGACAAGACGCAAAGTCTCAAGGGTGACATAGATAACGTGAGTGGTTCATTGAATGATTCCGTGGACGAATTGAATGGAAAGATAACCACACTTGAAAGCAGCCTTACAAAAAAGATTGAAGATGGTGACAGTTCATTGAGACAGTCAATTGTAGAAGTTGACACTAAATATGACACAAGGTGCAATGAAATAGACACAAGACTATCAGACAAAATTGATGAGTCAATTAATGGCGTCAATTCTAATATTGATGAAAAATACAATGAACTCAATGATTCAATTAGAAATGGAAATGATGCACTGAAAAGTGAAATTGACAAATTGTCTGAAGATACTGATTCAAGAATAAATGCACTTGGTGAGAATTTGTCTAACACATCAAGTTCACTTGAAAGAAAAATAAATATTCTTGAGAGTGACTTAAGTTCAAAGATTGATGATACCGAGAACAGGCTTACAGAAAGCATTAACGGTGGTGACGAGAAGGTTTCCAAGAAGATTGATGAACTGTCGCAGAAAACACAGAATGACATTTCTGACCTTTCTTCTGCCCTTGAAGCAAAGATATCCAAAGTTTCTGGTGACAGCGTATCAAGGGATGACGAAATTAAACAAAGCATACGTGACAATGTTTCTGAAATCAATGGAAAAATTGATTCTGTAAACACATCTGTCAATGAAAAGGCTGACGCATTGGGTGCAAGGATAGATTCCTTGAGTGCGAAGACTGATGCTGACAAACTTGAACTTGAAAATGAAATCGAAGGCAATTCAAATTCGTTTAACCTGGAGATTTCCAACGTAAAGGCATCAATTGACGAAAAGACAAAAGCTATAAGTGCTGAGACAGACACCAAAATAAATTCCCTCAGAGACACTGTAAACGAGGAGATGGGCAATCTTGAGGCTAATATGAATAAAAGCCTTGAGGACAACAGAACTGCCCTTGAAGCAAATATATCCAAGGTTTCTGGTGACAGCATATCAAGGGATGAGGCACTTGAGGCTAAAATTACATCATTGTCCGCTGAAACGAAGAACGGATTAGACACATTGGGTTCTGCCATAGATGATGTAATCGGAGACCTTACAGAGTTAGAGTCCACATTCAACGGAAAGATTGACACACTTTCTGGAAATACAGACAACAAGTTCTCTGAGGTATACAAGTCAATTGCCAATTCTGAGTCCAATGCGGTTAACAGTGCCGTAACACAAAGCAATGAATACACGGATAGGAAATTCGCAGAGGCTGACGACAAAACAAGAGCATTGTCTGGTGAGGTTAAGGCTGACATTGCTACCGTGTACGAGGATATAAAGAAGTCAGAGAACGAGCTTAGTGGTAATGTATTGTCTGCAAGCAGTGCATATACTGATTCTTCGGTTGAGAAACTGAGGCTTGACATGAACATTGAGGATGACAACCTTTCAACAAGGATTGACAGTCTCAGTGCGTATACCATAGACAAGGTTGCCAAATTAAAACTGGGCGACCTTACTGATGTCGATATTAGCGGAATTGAAGGCGACGGTCTTGAGGTTCTGTCAAGGAAAAACGGAAAGTGGGCGAACGACATAATACCAAACGCAACAAAAAGCAAGGCTGGTCTTGTGAGGCTTGGAAACGGTCTTACGCTTAATGACGGTGCGGTTGATGTTGACCCATTGGAGATAAACGAGGGGCTGTTTGAGAGTCTGAAGAAGAAGGCTGACATTGATAGTCCTTCATTCACTGGAATACCAGAGGCCCCTACTGCTGTCGTAGGCACTAATACAAGACAGATTGCCACGACTGAATTCGTGCAGATGGCTGTCAATGATTCCTTAGAGCATTCTGACGCTTTGGTCTATAGGGGGATAGCCCCAGTTCCACTTCCTGAAACCCCTAAGGTTGGTGACACATATCTTATCGGTACTCCAGGAAAATACGACGGAGAGATATGCGAGACTGGCGATATGATTGTGTGCAAGACGGCAAAGGAATATGACGAGAATCTTGGAATATGGCAAAGAGCAGAATGGTTCGTGATACAGAAGAACGTTGATGGTTCGCCAATCGCATATGATGACATTGATAGGATATTCGAAGCAATGAATGATAATTAGAATTAGCAGACATTGCCTTGGATTTATAATTAAAATAAAAATAATATAATAGATAAAAACATGTTAAGTATGGCAAATGCTAAATATTTGGATATGGTTGGTTTGCAGCATCTTGTTGAAAAGATTAAGGCAAATTTTACAACCTACAAGGTGGTTACAGAACTGCCAAGCACAGATATAAACGCTTCTGCAATATATTTGCATAAAAAAGATGGGGCTAAATCATACACTGCAAGCGTTCACGTTGATGGTGCATGGGTGAATGTAGGAGACGTTGACCTGAGTGGTTATGCAAAGTTGAATGGCGCTAATACTTTCACTGGTGAGAACACATTTAACGAACTAACTAAGATAAATGCAATGTTAAGGATAGAAACTGGGCATCCAATAATGTTAACACCTAATACAGATGGGCATGGGAATGGTGGAATTATTAGCAGTGATGGAGTTAACATTAGTCCCAATAAAGTTTGGGCATGTGATGGTACTATCAAGAACCTTGAAGCCTATGATAACATGGTATGGAAAACCTTCCCATTGTCCGTATCTGTGCAAAACAATGGCCAGGATGGAACAAACTATTATTCTTCGGCAACATTAGAGAAGGGTGTCACAAAGGACATTACAATTAAGTGGGGTTATAGCAATGATAAATACTTCCCAGTTAGTGGCCAAACTTTAGGTGGTGGCACTTTATCATCACCCGTCACAGTACCAGTTGATAGAACAACATATCGTATTGTAGGTGTTACAGATGCATCTACGGCTAAAATGGTTATATATGAATTTAAAATAACAGCACAAACTAATGGCCATGAAGTTAGTGGCCAAACATCTGTAATTTTTGTTCATAAGAGTTATGCAGGTGCTGTTGATGCTACAAAGGTATCTTTAACTGCAGCAGAAATAAAGGCTTTATCACAGACAAAATTGGCAACCAGCAAAAATCAGAGATACACATTGACTCAGGATAACCAAAAACTTGCTTTCTGTTATCCTAAATACCTTAATGAAATAAGCAGTATTAAAGACGCCAATGGTTTTGAGGGTTATCCTGGATACAGCAAGTCAATTGTTTCTGTCGACGGAGTCGAATATTTGGTATATCTATCAAACAGTGCAGCAACAAATACTGGCACATATACTTTGTCTTAATTATTAGTATTTAAATCGAATTAACATGTTTAATATAAATCAAAATTTTGCATTGAAATCCGCTGAGTTGTTCAACTTTGAGCGAGATGCATATGGAACCACCGCTGACTTGTTCAAACAGCCACTTACATATTTTCCAGACAGGTTTGTTGTAACCGTAACATCGGATGGTTCAAGATACCAGCTTGACAAGAGCAAAGCACCATCTAATAAATTAACCCCAACAGACACTTTGTCAGATGCGGAAAGAAGGGCATGCTGGCTTCCTTTGCCTACTGTAACAGATAAGTCAAAAATGGCCAATATGGTTACTTCTACTGGTCTTACAGGTGGTACGATTACAATAGCAGCAGGAGATGGAAAGGCAGTTAAATCACTTGCAAATGGTAGTGTAGGACAGATACTCAAGATTGGAACCGACGGTTTAAAATGGGCTGATGAAAATACGTTTACTCTACAGCCTCCTACAAATGGTAAAATTGGTGGTGTTAAACCTGGTAGTGGTCTTACTGTTGATACAGCTGGAACTTTGTCAATTAAACTTGGAAGTGGCCTTGGCTTCGATACTAATGGAAATGTTGGTATTTCAAATGCGCTTAGACTCACTGACACGACACTTAATGGAAATACTACTATAACTGGAACTGCAACTGTATCAGACCCATCAAATACTGAAAATGATAGCCAACAGATTGCAAATGTCAAATATGTAAAAAGATTAGTTGGAGAACTTTCACAAGCACTAGTATTTAGGGGAACCATACCAATAGAAGGTAAGATTGGTGGTATGCCAGACTCTGCAAAAGTAGGTGATGTTTACGTTGTTGCAACTAGTGGTACATATGAAACTCATGTGTGTGAGGTCGGTGATACCATGATTTGTACATCTACTGGAACTACAGAATTTCCAAAGACAACATGGGTTGTTGTTGAGAAGAACATTGATGGCGCCGTTACCGCAAAAAATAACTTTACAAATGGCAACCTACTTATCGGAAGTGGTAGTACAAGGGCAGTATCAAGTATGACCAACCCAATTGAAAAATATTCTGTCCTTACTGGCAATATGAGAAACGGTGTAGCATGGGCTGGTACCAATAACAAAAACAACGTCTTACAGACAACAGATAATGGTGTAGAGTGGAAGCCACTTGGAACTGCATCTGTTCCAGTAATGTCTGGTGCAACAGAAGCCAAAGCTGGTGAACAGGGACTTGTTCCTAAACCAGAAATTGCAGACAGAGGAAAGTTCCTTTGCGGTAATGGTACTTGGGCTGCTCCTACTGATACAAATACCACATATACATTAAGTGGTGGTGGTGAAAATCCAACTATAACATTAAGCGGAAGCACTGGAAATAAAAACGATGTTAAAATACAGAATTTATTTGTAGACGGGAATACTTTTTACACATTAGACGATAAAGGTCTTGCTGCTATGGATGGTGTTGCTGGACTTGTTACATTCTCTTACACAAAAAGTGGTGAGGCAAGTGATGATGGTATAATCAATTCGACGGAATTTATTCCTGGAAAAAATGGAATGTTTGAGGAGGTTAATGCTGATGTCAATGCTATCGTATATGAGATTTTTGTTAGGGGAGTCGCAAATAAATTCACAGTTAAACCACTTAATGATAACGGAACATTGTCAGAAAAAAGTGACAATAAATGGATTGAATACAACGGAGAAATAGGTGGGATGGGCCTTGATGCAATCACTTGGGGTGACATTGATAAATTATTTAATGCAACTCCTACAGTGTAAATTATATATATATATTTATGGCAATGGGTTTTTTTGTTTATGGCCTGTTGCCATTTAAATATTAAATACAATATTTATTTAATAATATAATAATAAAAATAATAAGTATAATATGGCAAAGACTAAATTTCTTGACTATACAGGTCTGGCAAAACTTGTGGAAAAGATAAAGAATACTTATGTAAATAAAAATGAACAGTATGAGGCAAATCTGAAATGGGGTGGTCGTAATTTTGCTGCTTCTTATGGGCCTATTGACGTTGCAATGATTCCTGAACTTGGTGCAAATAGATTTGCTTTTGGAAATCCTAAAGGTATTACTATTGAGTATAGTAATGATGGTGGTAGCACTTGGCATGATTATGGTGCAAGTGATGAAGAAAAATTAAGATTAACAACTACTGGTTCTGGATTTATAATTGGAAAAGTAAAATCTTCAACGCCTGAAAATGATATGCTTAGAATAACATTTGACACTTCAACTGATAATGGAATTAACTGTTATTCGTACTTAAATAAATTTGTTATAAAAATATCAACACTTGGCTCAAGTGGGTGTTATTGTAAAATCCAAAAAGCAACTCAAGCGAACCCAACAACATATGTTGATGCTGTAACATCTAATGGTACTTCATCGTCATTTATTGATGGGTGGCCTGGTTATAATATAATTAACACAGAAACCATACTCACATATGGTAACCAGCCACAACACTATTTAAAATTAAGATTTATATTTAGTAACGCAGGAAATACTACAGATTATCAAGGATTGACTGTAAATAGAATTTATGCTTTTGGTGGTGCTGGCTTTAATACGCCAAGTGTGATGGCTGACAATGGTCATTTATATAATTATGATTATGCCAAAAATGCAATATTCCCAGCAAATGTTACAGCCACTAAATTTATAGGCACATTACAAGGCAATGCAAATAGTGCATCAAAATTAGGAACTGCTACAGTTGGAGGTGCAACAAAGCCAATGTATCTTAGTGGTGGCACACCTACTGCTTGTACATATACACTTGCTCAGAATGTAACATCAGCATCAAAACTGACAGACACCACATACAGTGCTAGTACTGGTTTAAGTCTCAGTAAAGATAATAAGTTTTCTATTAATGCAGCAACATCTTCAGCCATTGGTGGTGTTAAGATAGGTAGTAATATAACTGTATCTGATGGTACTATTAGTTTAACTAAAGGTAATGTAGTCAATGCACTTGGTTATACCCCTCCGACGGCAGATACCAATACACACTATACTACTGGATTGATTGTCGGTAATTCTAGTAGCAGTACAGGAAATACTGCCGTTACCACTAATGGTGTATTCCTTAACTTAAAAGATGACAATCATATTAGAAATTCGCATAAGATTGTCGGTGGTGGTGCTACAACTGTTACATCTGATAGTGGTGGCACTATTACCATCAGTTCAACTACATATAAAGACGCAACTATAAGTGAACATGGTTTGATGACAGCAGCTGATAAGGTTAAATTGAATAGTTTGGCTAAAGTTGCAACAAGTGGCAGTTATGCCGATTTGTCAAATAAGCCAACAATACCTACTTCTTTACCTGCCAATGGTGGTAAAGCTGATAGCGCAACACAAGATAGTTCTGGTCAAAAAATTACTAGTACTTATATTAAAGGGTTGAGTGTAAATGGAACGACTATTACTTACACTAAAGGTGATAATTCAAGTGGTACTATTAATACACAAGATACTAACACTACCTATACGTTTACAAACGGAACAGATGGAACATTTACTGTTAAAGCAAGTAATTCAACTAAAGCTCAGACAATTTCTGTAGGTAAGACAGCCAGCGCTTCTACGGCAGACAATGCAGTTAATGCCCAAACAGCAGAGACGGCAAATAAATTAAGCGTCAATGCAGGAAGTGACATGACTCCAATATATTTTAAAGATGGAGTTCCTAAACCTTGTGACAGCACACTTGGCGTTAACATTAGCGGAAGTGCAAGTACTGCATCTCTTGCAAGCAAACTGTCTGTGGGTGCTGGAAGTGGTAGTGGCAATAATGTATTGCTTCTCGGTAATTATGAAGGTGGTCCTATCTTTATGGGTGGTGGAGTTGGGCCAGGTGAATTCACTCCAACAGACATAATTGCAAAGGATGGTGATTATTATCGATTGAATGTTTACAAGGCGAACACAGCAAATAGTGCAACGACAGCAGGAACAGCGAATACTGCAAGTAAGTTGTCAGTGGATGGTGGAAACACTAGTACTAATGAGGTATTGGTTCTCGGTAATTATACAAACAGCACATTCACACCATCAGGCATAGTTTCAAAGATTACAGACCCTGATATTGAAAATGAAATTAAAAAGGCAATAGTCTGGCCGACAGCATAGCTCACATATTTGAACCAATCTGGAATCCTTGTTTGATTATATGAAAAACTTGGTTTTCAGATTGGTTATAATCAATATTTCTTTAAATATTAAGAAAAGAAACTAATACATCTAAGCATACAATTATATTTTTATATATGAGTGAAGTTAATTATTTGGATGGTAGCAGTCTGCATAAATTGGTGAACGGATTCAAGATATGGGTAGTCAACAAGATAACCGAATGGTGGGGCACACTTACAATGACCCATGCCTATTCAAAAGGAAACACATGGGGCTATAAGGTTTCACTTGACAATGTTGGTGGTGACATTCAAAATTCACCGATACTGCATTTGGCAAGCAATGACTGGAAATACAGCGATTGGGTAAAATCAACATCAGACGGAAACTTTGCTATTACTTGTGCACCAAGGCAAGCAAACAATATAGTAAATGGTGAAAAATACATAAACTATTACGTGGACACTGTCTTCGTTACACCATCATACGGAAACATGCTTTCACTTGGCACTGTATATTCTGGTGGTTTTACCATAAAGAACGGAACGGCAACACAGGCAATAATGGCCAACGGAACGACAAAGGAAATAAGCACAATGCCTTCAAACATGACTGTCAGTGTTGTTACTGCTACGCCATGTATTGAGTTCAAAGCAAGAACTACACTTAATATTGCATACAAACTGTCAGATACTGTATTCAATACACTGAAGTACACAGACTTCTTTCAAACATTGGATGAAGGACTTACATTCTCAAGGACAAATGATTCTGCAAGCGGATACCCAAGATTTGTAACAAAATTCATATCATATCTCGACACTGTTTTAACAATGGTGGCGTATGTGGTGAAGAATAACGGAAATTTCACTGGTTGCAATTATGCAATATGCTTTACAGTAACAAACGGTGATACTTCTGGCAATCTTAATGATTTCCCACCAGCATCTAACGTTGACAAGATAGATTCATTCTTCGAGTTTGACGGAGGAGTTTCATAAGAGAAAAAAATGTAAATAAGAAAATTTAATCAGATTGAAATGGCAAGTTTTTTAGATTTGGACGGACTTAAGAAACTCATCAACAGTTTGAAGGTGTGGATTGTAAACAATATAGGTATGTGGTGGATTCAGTTCAAGATGTCAAGGACTGACTGGGAAAAGACGGCATGGGGATTCTCAGTAGGAACGGTTGATAATGCCGATTCTGAGTTAAAAAAAGACCCGAAACTGTGGCTGAGAACAAATGACTGGATGTATAGCCAATGGAATGAGACTTCATATAACGGTGAATTTCCACTTCCATGTGCACCTAAGCAGGACATGACCGATGTTAATAAAGACAAGATATACTATACAGACCAGATAACGGTCAACCCTGGAATGTCAACACTGACGCTTAATGGAAGCATGATGGCTGACAAATTCATATCAACAACAAACCCAGACCCGTTAGCTATGCTTATGGCAAACGGCACCACGAAACGTGTGTATGAGCCGTATAAAAATGCGATTCTGACTGGATTCTCAGAAAGAGATTTCTATGACGGAAGCACATTTGATGGAAACAAAATATTGGCCTATGAAATTGAAAGCGGAATTGAATTGCTTAATGGTTCAGGTGGGAAGGATGACCTAATGTTCTTCCAACTCTTCGTTTCAGGTACAGTGTTCAGAAGAATAAACAGGATTGAAGGTGACACATCTGGAAGATTCTGGGCAAGGACTTTAGACGGGGACCTTATTGCATGGGTTGGAGACAATTATCTCGTGTTCTCATATACTACCCCAGGTTTCGGTTTCCAAGGAACCGATAGTGTAACAGAATTTATGACTAATACCGTAAAGATTGAAATCAATGGCTAATTTTCTTGACAAACATGGATTGCACACCTTTATGAATTCAATAAAGATGTGGGTAATTACAAACCTCAACGAATGGTGGAAATTGCTCAAGGTTGGTCATTCCTATCTTGACAGCAATAGTTATTCGACTGATGGAGACAACAAACAATGGATATACAGCGTAGAGGCGGTTGAAAACACGGATTCGGCAACCAAGCTCAAGTATCCTTTGATACCAAAAATATCATTTCATTCAACTGACTGGAAATACAGCAAATGGGAAAAAAATTCAAGCCCAAACTATTTTCCATTCCAAACAGGGCCTGCAAGAACAATGGTTGAAAGGACCCCATACCCAAGCTATTACACGAAATCAATCGTAATATGCCCACAATATGGGCATATAAGCGGAACAACGAACTTTACTGCATCGTCATTCCAAACAAGGAATGGATTATCGAACCAGATACTGATGGGTGACGGCTCGACAAGGACCGTGTCAACGCTTGGAAATGTTCTCAAATGCAATGTTAACCTCAAGACAATGGTAACAAACAATACCATAGGTTCATACAGTCTTAGCAATGCGGATTGGGACACACTAAACGGACTCGGAATGGCAGATGAACTAAACTTCTTCAAGACGATTGACGGTGTGGTGTTTGAAAGGATGTCGAGGACATATGCATCTCAAAGTTGGACTACAGGTAAATTTGCGGCAAAATACATAAACCCAAACACAAACGTAGTTGTAGATGTAACGGCAGAGTTGGATAATAATTCAAGGAAAATAACATTCAGGGGATTGGGTAGCAACACAACCAATTATGGAGAGTGGAAATGGATAGGATAACAAACAAAAATACATACTTATGGATACCGTAAAGAGGATATTGTTGTGGATATGGCAGTTTCCACAGAACATAGTGGCATTGATTTGCATGCTGTTCATCGGAAGGAAGAACTATAGAACTGAAATGATTGGATATGTCAAAAGCGTAATAACCAAGGATATAGCATCTGGCTATTCTCTCGGAGACTACATATTTATAAAGCCATGGTACAGTGACATCACGGTGAGACACGAATACGGACACTGCATACAGTCAAGGATTTTCGGTCCGTTGTATCTAATCGTGATAGGACTCCCAAGCCTCATACACAATGTTCTTCACTGGTGGCTTAAAGGACTTGGCGTTATATGGGACTACTATTCATTCCCTATAGAACATTGGGCTGACGTGCTTGGAAACAAGTATATGCCAGTACATGAAGTTGAAGCAAGATAGTACGATATATATAAGACAGTCATTATAATTTGGTGGCTGTCTTTTTTTTTATGTATAAGTTATCAAATTAAAAGTATTTTGGCATATTTGCGTGATATAATATCAGACGAAAGATAATGGTAGAGTTGGCCTTCTGTTAAGCTGAAGAGGAAGCGCAAGTCGCCATTGTGGCTGCATCAGATTTGAAAAAACGAAAATGAGCACCGCCGAATATGGTAGTGCTCATTTTTGTATATTAAGGAATTATTACTATGCTCGGTTAAGTGAACCTTTTCTATGGAGTGGCCGTTTATCAGCTGCAACCATCCAACGTTTATCTGCTGATGCTTGTTTCTTTCGTTCATTTTTGTTGAAAGTCTCCAAATCCGTATGCATAAGATTGCTATCTCTGTCAGGTGCTGAATAATAATCTGTTTCAGAATAAGGTGACATGTCATCGTATTTTGGGTTTCTCATATTTATGCTTTTGTGTGCATAACCATTGCCATACCTATTATCCGCAGAAAAACTGTTAGCATTAATTGGGTATTTTTCTTTCAGCATTTCCATTATAGATTCGTTAATCAGCTTAGTCAACTGCGATTCTGTTAATCTAATTCTCTTCTTCATGTCTTAAAGTGTTTTTTCAATAAATATTAATTGCTATGGCTGTAGAAATCATCGACAAAGTCCTTGTCTTCATCACCCAACAATTCGTTTTGTGCATAGTACCACCACTGATTATAAGCAGCTTTTATTGCCTTCTTCATTTCTGGAGTACATTTAATCTCGAAACAATCTTCAAATTCTGGAATGATTGTTGGAAGTGGAGAACAAGGATAACCTGTTTGCTGACCAGATTCACAGTCAACTACAGTCTGCAAAAGCACACCACCTTTATATTTTTCAATGAAATCAATGAATTTTTTTCCTATGTTTCCATTATAATCTGACTCTTGGTTATTGTCCATCTCTTTCAATATATTCCTCACGGATTCCTTTATTAGTGCATGAAGGCCCGATTCAGTTAGTCTAATCTTTTTCATAGTATTTTAACTTATTTATTAATAAATATCAAAGAAAATGATTATATTTTCAATGATTTTTAATTGAAAATTTTGATTATGCTGAAAAATCAGTATATATTGATTAGCATAGGTGCGCGAGGGAGATTATAGGCTTACACAATTAAATAAACGTACACTATATACCTGCGGCCAATGCTTTTTATTGATAAATAATCTTTAGTTCACTTGGTTTTATTTTTGGTGTGTTGGTCCACGTTTTTGTTGTTAATACGAAATCTATAACATGTGTAATCACTCCATGATAATACGCCCACAACTGATAATAACCTGGTTCGGCCGTTCTAAGTAAGTTACTAATTTTAGTGAATTTAGGGCCTCTCCTTTGCTTTGTGTAACCATCTATTGTTGTCCCTCTTTTTTTGAGATATAAACTTTCGTAACGGGCATCAAAAGATAATTTAATGATATCACTGTAAATAGTGCCAAATGGAATTGGAGTTTCGTTAGTAATATTAATACAATGATTATTAATAAATTTAGAACTTAATTTTTTGACATAGTTATTGGTATAAGTTGAATATTCAAGTTTATATTTTCCGCTTTTTACGATGCTGTTTTCATTTGGTTCATGAAGTTTCATGCGTACACTAAAAGATATTGATTTGTGACCGTTTGTTTCACCAGTTGTTATTGATTCGCTTGGTATCATGGCGAAATTAAAACCACCATATAGTATAGTCTTGATTAGCTTTCTTCCATTAATCTCTAATGTATTGTTAAGTTCATTCAGTTCATAATCAGCCAATTGAAAAAAACCACTAACTTCATCATATTCAAGATTACTAGTATCTGAATAAAATTTTATATTATAGTTAAAGCCTTCTAAAAGCAAATTCCTATTTTCCCAAACATTGTGGGGGGGGGGTGGTAAATTGATTTAAAAATAGTCTAACCAAAT
>ERZ809074.2259-NODE-2259-length-21803-cov-6.449513_pt1 | contig 21803 bp, 18 predicted proteins | sample MGYA00520795_ERZ809074 | MGnify/ENA primary metagenome ERZ809074 (study PRJEB31570, sample SAMEA3212989) | Homo sapiens | biome: human-gut; feature: human gut; material: fecal | place: Sweden | collected 2011 ...
TGAAGCAAAACAGTAAACTAACAAATAATCTGTGAAGTAAAATCAGTCAAAGTCAACCTTTTGGATTTCATTACAAGGGTACACCATGTTTACACCTTCTTCAACCGTATCTTCCACCTCAATGGTCAGTGTGCCAGTGTGACCGTGAAGATACTGGGCTTCGCCTTGGAAGCCATAGAACCGATGTGCATACTGCAAATCGAAAGCCGTGATACTTCTCATACTTTTTACTTTTTAGAGTTTAACTTTGGATTATTTATCGTTATCTGCACCTGTATTCGGCTAATGTCAACCGATGCAAAATTCTTTTCTTTCAAATACTGTCGTATCAATTCCGTAAGCTCTTCATCCATATAATCCAAGATGCTCTCTCCCTCGAATATGTGGTGATGCTCTGTCACGGTAATGTCATAATAGCTTTTCCCCACTTCGGGATGGAACACAAGTGACAACAGATTAGCCTTGCAAAACGAATCAAGAATGCGATAGATGGTTGAGATGGTTATCTCATTATCTTTGGATTGCACACACTTGATTATTTCATCAATGGCAGCATGACGCAATTCCATCATAACCTCATAAACCACTTTACGTTGCGGAGTGATTTTTAGGCCTGCGTTCTTTATAATCTCCGTACTTTCCATTCTTCTCGTATTTTGATGCTGCAAAGTTAATGATAATATTTCGCATTTGCAAATTTTTTATCAACAAAATTTCTGTTTTTTGAAGAATAAAGGCGCATCACCTATTTATCTGTTCGAAGATAGTGGCATACTGGTGGGGGTTCACATATAATGATGTGGTTCCCAAGTGTTATATTATCACTATGGATGGTCTTGAATCGGAATCTTTCGCCGACGTTGCGCCCTACATTTTTGAGGATATGGGACGCGCCTATGCTGTCGTAAAGAAGCAATACCGCAATACAGACCTCAAAAAACATGTTATCGGACTCAACCTCATCGAAATACATTCCTTAGATTCTGTCTATCAGAAATTCACCTGGCCCATGTGGGAATGTATAGAGTCTATGCACAATGGAGCAATTCTAATCAAAAAGGCTCGACTAATTAAACAAAAAGTGTTATCTTTGCATCGTGAACATAAACAATGGCCATTCACCTATGTCCTTGATAAATCATCGTAGGCGTAGTGCTAGATGGCATGGAGCGAGCCAAAAAGTGGGACAATCAGCGGCCCCTCTTTTCTTAGACCGAATAGACATCCAGTGCGAGATTACGCCCGTACCCTTCAAGGACATCTCCAAGGTGGAGCCGGGCGAGCCCATCGCCCCGACCTCGATGGCTCAGAACGTGTAGAGGTGCAGCACATCAGCGAAGCCATCGGATACCGCAACCTCGATAGAGGCGATTGGGCTGAGAGAGGACTGTAAGGCAATGGATGGGCTAACACACAACAGAGACTAAATGAGCAATTCTATAGAAATATACCGTTCGGAAGACGGAAGTGTGCAGCTGAATGTAAAGCTGGAAAATGAGACCGTATGGCTGACACAAAACCAGATGGCTGAGTTGTTTAATCGCGATAGAACTAAGAGGGAATAACCATTTTTACCATCAAATGCCAACCAAGACTACACATTATCTGAAATTTATCCAAATAAGTTTTCCTCTCTGAACAATTAGCAGTATCTTTGTGACAGCGATTATCTTACATAAACATAGGGAACCTATGACCGGTCTTCATCCAGAGGGGCATGCGGCAACCGACGACGCTCCCCGCTCCAGCCGTAGATGAAGAACAGCGCATGGAGTCTCTACATATAATAACTACTGCAAACCACATTACTACAGATGTCACGCCTATTGAAACACGGAAGAGTATGGCTTATCGCAGCCCTGTGTCTGCTTGCCACCCTACACATATCTGCCCAGTCGCGCCAGCCCTGGGAGGAATATCTGATGCAGTCGGGGCTGATAGAAGACATCGAGAACGAGGATATCAGCGAGCGCTACGACGAGCTGTGCGAACTCGCTGCCAACCCCATCAACCTCAATCATTCTACTCCCGAGCAACTCAGACAGTTGCCCTTTATCACACCCGAAGAGTATCTGCGACTGGTGGAATATATAGATAAGGTGGGCGAGGTGCATACATGGGCCGAGCTGCTGGTGGCCGACATCACCGACAAACGGCGGATGCGGCTCCTGCAATACTTTGCCTATCTCGGTGAACCGGCGAGCAGCAAGAAGGCGTTCTCGCTCAACAATATCCTGAAATACGGCAAGCACGAGGCTATGGGCTACTTCAAACTGCCCTGCTATGACCGTCGCGGTGACGACCATGGCTATCTGGGTTATCCCTACCGCCACTGGGTGAGATATACCTTCAACTACGGACAGGATGTCAAGGTGGGACTTGTGGGCGCGCAGGACGCGGGCGAACCCTTCTTCAGTCAGCCCAACTCTATGGGATACGACTATTACAGTTTCTACATCCAACTGCAGAACCGGGGATGGCTGCGCTCACTGGTGGTGGGACGCTACCGGCTGCGGATAGGGTCGGGACTGGTGATGAACACCAATTACAGCTTCGGCAAACTGTCGGCACTCAACGGCCTGGGGCGCCAGAGTACCGTGATAAGCGGACACTCGTCGCGCTCGGAAGCCAACTATCTGCAGGGAGCCGCTGCCACGATAGACATGAGCAGTCGCATCGAAACCACCCTCTTTGCCTCTCACCGCCTCGTCGATGCTACGCTCAACTCTGACTCGCTCACCGTGGCCACCCTGCTCAAGAGCGGCTACCACCGCACCCAGAGCGAGATAGACCGACGCCACAACACCGCCCAGACGCTATGGGGAGCCAATGTGGCTTATCACCACGGCGGACTGCGACTGGGGCTGACGGGAGTCTACAACAGCTACAACCGACTGCTGCGCCCCGACACCACTGCCCTCTACCGCCGATATGCTCCCACGGGCGACAGGTTCTGGAATATCGGCGCCGAGTACAGCTGGCTGTCACCCCAGTGGGCTTTCTCCGGAGAGACAGCCACGGGCGACGGCGGCGGCATAGCCACCATCAACCGCCTCAGCTTCTCCCCCACCCAGTCGCTGTCGCTCATAGCCATCCAGCGCTTCTACAGCTACCGCTACCATGCCCTCATGGGCCGCTCGTTTGCCGAAGGCACCCAGGTGACCAATGAGAACGGACTCTACCTCTCTGCCATCTGGCACCTGGCGCGCCACTGGAACCTGCTCGCCTATACCGACTATGCCTACTTCACCTGGCCCCGCTACGGCGTATCCTTCGCCTCCCACGCATCTGACAATCTCCTGCAGATAGAGTATCGCCGTCGACTGCTCACATGGCAGACGCGCTACCGCATCAAGCTGCGGCAGAAGGACAATGCCACCCATACGGCTCTCGACGACTATGCCACCCACCGCGCACAGACTACGCTCAGCATACAGAGCGGACGATGGACCTCGAAGACACAGATGGGCATGGCCTACAGCACCAAGGGCGAGAGCAGCATGGGATGGAGCGCCGCCGAGCAGATACGCTACGCCGGCAGTTGGCTGCAGCTCTCCGCCGCACTCTCCTACTTTGACACCGACGACTACGAAAGCCGCCTCTATGGCTACGAGTACGGACTGCTCTACTCGTTTGCCAATCCTGCATTCTACGGCCACGGCATACGCTACGCACTCACAGCCCGCGCCACACTGTCGCGCAGGGTGATGATAGCGCTCAAGGCAGCCACCACCGACTACTTCGATCGCGACCACATATCATCGGGCCTGCAGCAGATAGACGCCAGTTCGCAGACCGATATAGAGATGCAGTTGAGAATAAGGTTGTGACAAACAATAAGGAGTGCAATGATGTGGGGAGAAATGTGTGGTCGTGTTGGAGATTCGTACAAAATAAGCCTGTGGCTGTCTCAGCCATATATGGGTCAACAACACTGTGGAGAGATTTAATATAGGATTATCGTGGAGAGTATTTTCTTACGTCATCGTTTCCACATATTGCACTCCTTATGTATTCGTTTTTTTTAAGAGCAAGGCCCACTATTCAGCATAGTGTCCTTGCGTGTTTGTAACTCAGATAAAATATATTCCGATTAGTTAGCGTTTGCATAGGATAACATCATACATCTTTTGTAATTAACTCTTGTGACTACAAATATACGAAAAACCGCAACACCTGCCAACCCCCCTTTTCCGGCATTATGCCCTGAAAGGGTGAAAAGCCCGACAAGAGGCCGAAAACGGGGATAAAAGGGAAAAAATAATCGTGCAGGTCAAAAAAATCGTGGATAAAAGGCTTACTATTGTGATAAATGACTAACTTTGTATGGTTAAGACAGCCGTCGCACCGTCGCTTAGAGCCATCGGGAGCCATCGCCAAGTCGCTGTCTTGTAGCATCTTACTCTCAATCTGCCGAATATGAACCACGTGAAAAGACATATACACCTATTATCCCTCATCGCTGCCTCTCTCCTCTTGGCAGCCTGCAACTGCAGACATACCGACGACACGTTTCAGCAGCAGCGCCACGCGATAGAAGACTCCATCGCCGCCGGCAACGACGACTATGCCATGAAGGCCATCGCCCGGAAGATGGCCGAAGCCGACGACAGCACCACCTACTATCTCTGGCTGTCCACCCTCAACAAGGCTTATTACACCGACATGAAGATAGACTCGATGACCGCCACCCTCGACCGCATAGGAGCCTATCTCGACCGCCATGCCGACCATCACGACCAAGCCACCGACCAGCTGCGTGCCGAGTGGTATCTGGGCAAGGGCGTCTACAACAGCGTGATACTGGGCCGCCCCGACTCGGCACAGGTCTACAACGGCCATGCCATCACCCTGCTGCGACAGACCGACAAGGAGCGCGAACAGATACTCACCGCGCTGACCAACCAGGCCGACTATTACCGCCAGATGGGAAGGCTCGACCTCAGCGCCGACTCGTATCTGCAGGCACTGGCGCTCGCCGACTCGATGCAGACCAATCCCAACGCACGCATCGTGGTGATGCTCGGCATCAGCACCGCCTATACCTTCATGGCCGACTACACCAACAGCGACCTGTGGTGGAAGCGCACAGCCAGACTGCTGCCCCACATGCAGCAGGGCGACCGCTTCATCTACTACAACAACCGGGGCAATGACTATTATCTGCAGGACAACTACCGACGGGCTCTGCCCTACTTCCTCAAGGCTGCCCAGCTGGTCAAGAACGACCCCAAGCGAGAGTGGGACTACTACACCGTGCAGGCCAACCTGGGCGAGACCTATGCCTGTCTGGGCAAGGCAGCGCCCGCCAAAGTCGCCATACACCAGGCCGACAGCTTCTTCCGCAAGGTGGGCTTTGACATCGGCCTCTACTACACCCACACCTCTGAGATGAACATCGCCATGCTCGAAGGCCATCACGCCCTGGCGCTGGGCATAGCCCGCGAGAGCGACACGCCACAATACATGATACCCGCCGCCATCGTGCAGAGGCTCAAGGCCAAGGAGAATGTGTTCCAGCAGATGGGCAGATACGACGAAGCCTACACCGCCCACCGACAGATGCACACCATCAACGACTCTCTGCAGACCGCCAACATCCAGATGCGTATGAATGCCAATATGCTCAGATACCGCCACGACAAGCAGATAGCCGAGCAACAGCACATCATAGACCACCAGCGCTATCTCGGCGCACTGGCATGGGGACTCTTCCTCTTCGCCGTAGTGGTCATCCTCGCCATGTGCTTCGCCATCGTGCTGCTGCGCCGACGCCGACAGATGCGCGAGATGAAGGCACGCCAGGAGATGCTCAAGCTGCGCATGAAGAACACCCGCAACCGCATATCGCCCCACTTCATCTACAACGCGCTCAACCACGAGATGCTCGCCCAGATGAACGGACACGAGGTCAACCTCAACACCCTCACCCAGCTGCTGCGCCGAGGCGTGGAGCGTGCCGACGCACTCATGAGCACCCTCAACGAGGAGATGGAGTTTGTGGGCTACTACGTCAACATCGAAGCCCAGCAGATGGGCGACAACTTCAGCTACACCACCCACGTGGCGCCCGATGTGGATGCCGACCGCGTGCGGCTGCCAGCCATGGTGATACAGATATTCGCCGAAAACGCCATCAAGCACGGACTGCGCCCGCTCAAGGCCGACTCTCCCCGACTGCTCGACATCAGCGTGACGCGCGAGCAGACCATGACCCGCATCGAGGTCAAGGACAACGGAGTGGGACTCACCGCCGGCAGCGTGGGCGAGCATACCGGCATGAAGGTGGTGCGCCAGACCATACAGATACTCAACGACCACAACCGCGAGAAGATCACCTTCGGCGTGACCAATTACAAGGACGACAACGGCATGTCGGGCTGCCGCTCATGGATAATGGTGCCCGACGAGTACAACTATAACTTATAACAGCCATACACTATGTTCGGACGCAAACAGCTCACCTCCGTATACATCGTCGACGACAACAGCGACGCCATCGAAGTGCTGCGCCGCATGCTGGAAAGCCAGTATTCGGTCAAGGTGATAGGCACCAGCACCGATGCCGACACAGCCATAGAAGAAATCATACAGCTGGCTCCCGACCTCATCTTCACCGATGTCGAGATGCCCACCATGACGGGCATACAGCTCTGCCAGCTGCTCCACCAGGAGGTAGACCCCAACACTAAGGTGGTATTCTACACCGGCCACGACAAGTACATGATAGACGCCATACGCCAGAAGGCGTTCGACTATCTGCTCAAGCCGCCATCGCCCCAAGACCTGGCCCAGACCATGACCCGCTTCTATGAAGACAAGCTCGCCAGTCTGCCCCAGGCGGCAGGCCCCGCAGAGCAGCGCCAGCCACGCATACTCGTGGTCAACGCCATGAACGAGCACATAGCTCTGCGCGATGCCGATGTGGCTTTCTTCCGCTTCGACGCCGACGGCAAGCACTGGGAAGCGGTATGCACCAACGGCAGCACCTACATCCTGCGCAGCCGCACCAACAGCGACTTCATCCTGCGTTATTCGCCATCGTTTGTGCAAATCCACAAGCGATATATCGTCAACGTGAGCCACATCATGATGATACAAGACAACACCTGCATACTGGGCTATCCCTACGAAGACAACCGCGAGCTCAAGGTGAGCAAGAACTACCGCCGAGACCTCATGGATGCTTTCTATACCTTATAATATATAGTATATCCGCAATCCTACTTACGATTATGGGCAGCCATGGACTTGGCTGCTCATAATCGTAAGTAGGGCCGACATGTTTTTCCACGAATCAAAGGGCATTACCGGGGATAAACGACATAATTCATACTTCTTTGTTCGATTTTTGGGATAATACAAGTGTATAACGAAAAAAACTATTATCTTTGCACAAGTTTTCTATGGCAATAGTATGAAGGCTTTAATTATCATAGGAATGTTACTGGCCGTCCACACCCCGATTTGGGCGCAGGATAGCATTGCAGCCCCACTCGACACATTGGCTATACAGCCCAAACGCAGTCTGGTAGCCCGACTATTGCAGTATTTTTCCGAGTCCGACAAGCCAAAGCCCGATAAGAAGATAGACTTTGGCATCATTGGCGGTCCGCACTACGCCTCTGACACAGGACTGGGCGTGGGCCTGGTGGCATCGGCACTTTATTCCACCAACCGCTCCGACAGCACCCTCAAACTCTCCAACGCCTCTCTCTATAGCGACGTTTCCACCAAGGGATTTCTGATGATAGGCCTACGAGGCAACACCTTCCTGCCCCACAGACACTATCGGATCGACTACCGACTCTATGTCTACACCTTCCCTTCCTACCTATGGGGCTTTAACTTTCCGCAGAGCGACAACAACGACAACAAGAGCAAGTACAACCGGACCAAGTTTGAGGTGATGGCACGTTTTCTTGTGCCGCTCAACCGTTACACCTATCTCGGTCCCATTGTGCGTTACCAATACGTACACGCCTACAAGCTCAAGAACCGCGCTCCCCAACTGCTGGCCGGACAACCGCTCACGGTGAACGACGTGTCGGTGGGATTGAGCTATACGTTTGACTCGCGCGACTTCATGCTCAACGCTTCTCGAGGCTGGTTTGTCCAGGCCGACCTCACAGCCAACCCTACATTCCTGGGCAACAACGACACCTACTGGTCGGGCGAGTTGCAAGTGTCGACCTATCGCCGTGCCTGGAGAGGTGCCGTCATTGCGGGCGAATTTCACACACGACAATCGGCAGGCCACGTGCCCTGGCCCATGCTCTCTGATGTGGGGTCGAGCAATCGTATGCGCGGCTACTACGAGGGGCGCTATCGCGACAAGAATATCATCGACGCCCAAGTGGAGCTACGCCAGCATATCTGGCATCGCAATGGCATGGTGGTATGGTTGGGCGCCGCCGAAGTGTTTCCCGACTATAGTAGCCTGCGATTCCGACAGATTCTGCCCAACGCTGGCATCGGTTACCGCTGGCAGTTCAAAAAAGGTGTCAACGTGCGACTCGACTATGGGTTCAGCCGCAGAGGCACAGGTTTTATATTCAATATCAATGAGGCATTCTAAGGGTAGCGCAGGATGCCCGGCTTGAGGCTCAATAAAACCAATGTTTATGAAAAAAACATTCTTTCTCATATTTCTTGGGGTACTCATCCTTCCCAACCTGATATTGGCCGTTACCGAGTCGCTCTCATGGAGCGGACGCCTGCTGAATGTGGTGACGCCTCTGGCTGCCTACTGGTTGGTGCTGACTCTCTCGCGCAAGGTGGGGCGCACCATCATCCTGCTCTTTCCTCTGCTTTTCTTAGGCGCCTTTCAGATGGTACTCACCTATCTCTATGGGCGCGGACCTATCGCCGTCGACATGTGGCTCAACCTCGTCACCACAAACCCGGGCGAGGTGGGCGAACTGCTCTCACAACTGATGCCTGCCATCGTATGGGTGGTAATCATCTATATCCCCACGCTCACGCTGGCAGCCATACTGTGGCGGCGACACCTATATCTGGACAAGACACTCCTGCGCCGACAGCGCCGACCAGCACTCATAGCCACCGCAAGCACAGCAGTGATCACCACAGTACTCGCGGGAGTCACCCCTTATGCGCCCACGACCGACCTGTTCCCTCTCAATGCCGTATACAACTTTGGAATCGCGCTCACCCGGCAGAAAGCCACCACCGACTATCCCTCGGCATCGGCATCCTTCAGCTACCACGCCCATTACACCTTCACCGACTCCGTGCCTGAGACGCTGGTGCTGGTCATCGGCGAGACCAGCCGTGCCGACAACTGGCAACTATATGGCTACCACAGACCTACCAACCCACTACTGTCCAAAGCACACGGACTGACAGTCTTCACCGACTACATGAGCCAAAGCAATACCACACACAAGAGCGTACCCATCCTGTTGTCGATGGCCGATGCCGACAACTACGACATACTCTACCACACCAAGGGCATCATGCAGGCATTCAGAGAGGCGGGTTATCACACCGTATTTCTGAGCAACCAACAGCGCAACCACTCCTTGATCGACTACCTCGGCGAGCAGGCCGACTACTGTCTGTTCCTGCGCGACCGTCATCCCGAGACTACCGACGACACCTATCTGCTGACACCACTGCAGCAACAACTGACAGCACATCGAGGCCAACGCCTGTTTGTGGTACTCCATACCTATGGCTCTCATTTCAACTACGCAGACCGCTACCCCAAGGCCGCACGCATCTTTACCCCCGACCATTATGACGGCGCCAAACGGTCATACCGACAGCAGCTCATCAACGCCTACGACAACACCATTCGCCATACCGACCTGCTGCTCAGCCAGGTGATGACGGCGCTCGAAGGTACAGGCGGCTGTGCGGCGATGATGTATACGTCAGACCATGGCGAAGACATCTTCGACGACCATCGCAATCTCTTCCTCCACGCCTCACCGTTCCCATCCTACTGGCAGCTCCATGTGCCTCTCGTGGTGTGGACCTCACCCGTCTACCAGCAGCACCATGCCGACATCGTGACACACCTTGCCGCCAACAGGCATCGCCCTGCCGAGAGCAACAGCGTGTTTCATACTCTGCTATCTATGGGCGGTGTAGCCACACGCTACCGCAACGACTCACTGTCGTTGGCCAGCCAGTCATATACAGACCATCCCCGCCTCTTCATCGACGATCACAACCAGCCACGCACCTACGATGCGTGTATGCAACCCATCGACATGGAGCAGATGAAGAAGAGGATGAAATAACAAGCACCCGTCGCCATGAGCGAGCCAACCATAGACAACTCTAAAATGAAAGGAAAACAGAGTATGAAGAAAATAATTCTTGGAGTCACCCTCATCATGGGAATGGCCGTTGTGGTAAAGGCCGACTATAGAAGTGAACAAGACACGCTACAGACAGACTACGATAGCGCTCTGTACTCCAAAACCGTACTCATCAAGTACGGCGATATGAACCAATGGGTCACACGCCAAGTGAAAGAGAGCGCCATCATCGGCGGACAACTGAAGACACTCTATGAGATTGCACCCACAAAAACATGGAAGCGAAATACACCTTATGTCAACTGGGCTGGTTCGCCATGGGGCACATCCAATGTCATGGCCAAGGTGTCGGGCATCATCAAGACCAATCAGTCAGTTTACCGCGACACCCACCCTGGACATGGCTATTGCGCCAAGCTCGTCACCCATATCGAGACGTGCAAGGTGCTGGGTATCGTCAATATCAAGGTGTTGGCTGCCGGAAGCATCTACCTCGGACAGATGCTCGAACCCATCACCTCTACCTCCAACCCCATGGCCAAACTCGATGCGGGCATGCGCTTCACGGCAAGACCCAAGGCGCTGATGTTTGATTATAAGGTGAAGCTCGCAGGCCAGCCCAACCGCATCAAGGAGACAGGTTTCTCTAAGGTGAAGACCGTGCCAGGCATAGACATGTGCGACTGCATCTGCCTGCTGCAGAAACGATGGGAAGACGCCAAGGGCAACCTCTACGCCAAGCGCGTGGGCACCATGGTGGTGCGCTTTGACAACAACACCAACGGATGGGTAGAAGACGCCTCCTTCCCCATCCACTATGGCGACATCACCCACCAGCCGTTCTACAAACCTTACATGGGGCTGATTACTGGCGATGACACCAAGTGGGCCAAGAACTCCAAGGGCAAGATGGTGCCTGTCAAAGAAATAGGATGGGCACACGCCGACGACATCCCTACCCACCTTATTCTGCAGTTTGACTCCAGTCACGGCGGAGCCTACATAGGCTCCATCGGCAACACGCTATGGGTAGACAATGTCAGAATGGCTTATTAACCCAAATAGGTCATAACATAACACCTCAAACGGCCTAATGACTGTTTTGGGGCTTAATATAGCTGGCAATAGTCACCATTCAATTCCTTTATAGAGTGCCATTTTTGTGGTATTATGGTAGATGGGCTTGACAATTATACTGATATTTACAAGAATTGAACGTTAAAGTATACAATTTGCACTGAAAACAATTATGATTTTAGTATCTTTACACTCAAATTATAATGGGCTACCCCTCCCATAGTTAAGCAAGAACATTAAAACAGTATATAGCAAAGAAAGTAAATCAAAAAACCGAAGTAGTTCGAGAAGAAATGCTTGATTTTCAGACTATGACAGATACCTATAATAATCAAGAGAAACAATTGGTAGAAGAACAAGCCCCTATTAATAAGTGGGACAAATCTGTACCAGTAGAAGAAAACCCTTATTATTGGAAAGGTGATCCTATTCGCGGCTTTCTATCTCATAATAGCAGTCATTTGCCTTGTTCCAATGCGGGCTGCCACATCCATAGTCAATATCATGGCCTTGCACATAAACAGGGATGTGCATGGAAAGCACCACAGGAAGTCCCCTTTCCACCTGCTTCTTGAAGAACTTCAGTTGCTCTTCTGTGATTTCAAAGAGAGAATTGTCAATCGTGACAAAATTGATTCCGTTAATGACCTGAGCAGAATAGAGAGGATTCTGGCCTTGGTAGAGAGGCTTCAGGTTGGCCTGCTACCATTTCTCCCTTTGGGCAAAGGACGTTCCTGGTTCGCCCTCATAATGCCAATCATGATTGCCTGCCGTATAAGTCCAATTCAGCCCCGAAGCATCCAGCATGGCTTTGAGATGCTCTACAGAAGCCAGCGAGGGGAAGTTGACAATGTCGCCTCCCAATATGACCAGCGCAGCCTGTTCCTTTTTTGCTTTATCCAACGAACGCAAAAGAGCCCGTTCCCGCCCATTGCTTTTGCCATAATTCTGAGGTTGAACAGCAGCTCCACCCATCCGTCGGGTGTTATCATAGAACTCACGTCCCCGTTCATCCTCAATAGTAAAATGCGTGTCAGCCAAGAACATTACCGTAAAAGTCTTCTCCATGCCTCTCAGATAATAATACACATAGCCGTCCTGAACCGTAATGCTCTCCAACTTCGAACTACGCACTTTACCTTGAGCGCCTGTCAAAAGGCAAGCCACAAGAGAGAGAATACACACCAATGCTCTTTTTATAATTTTCTGTTTTACGTTTGACTTTCGTATATCAAAGATTTCTATCTGCTGTTTCCGTTCTGTTGTAAAGTCGAATTCTGCCTACCTTAACAATGACATTATCGTGTCGGGCTTCATCTCCAGCCTTGTTATGGCACAAAGGCTTGTGCCCATGTCCTTTATGCTGGCACCCATGAGATACACATCATCATCTATAATAAGGAAACGGTCGTGGGATTTGTGAGGCGTCTGCACAAACTCAATCGGCTCGTATTGCCCGTTGTGCTTCTCCAGATCCAACAGGAATTGCTGTGTGTAGCGAGAGTGGATGGTTGCCGAAACCCCTTCAGCCCTCTTGGTCAACAGCAGGAGCACTCTTTCGTCCACAAAGTTATCAATAAGGATGATGCGTTGCTTGGCACTACGAACCAGCTGGGACACATAGCTCCAAGCGTCCCACACGCAACCTGTGGCGAAGACTTGTTCAGGAGTGATGGCAGGAGCAAGCTCGTCCATACGCTTCAGCACCTGTTCCATCTTCTGGTCAGTCAGCATCTGATGATGTTCCAGCCTCTCTATACGCTGAAACATACCGGCATTGGCCGAGAGGAAGCGACGCATGGCTACGAAAGCACGCATGATGCGGATATTCACCTCTATAGCATATTCACTCCTCAAGATACCCGACAACTGGGAGACTCCCTGCTCAGTAAAGACAAAAGGAAGATACTTTGAATGCTGCCCCCTACCGCTCTCTATGGTGCCATTTTGGCACCTTAAAGATTCATACTCTTCTGATGTCAGTTCAAACATGAAGTCGTCGGGGAAACGTTCTATATTACGCTTCACCTGACGTTTCAACTGTTTGGTTTCCACACCATACATGGCTGCAAGGTCAGCATCGACCATTACATTTACCCCTCGTATAGTATAAATATGAGAACGCACATAGTCCATGCTGAGCCGATCACCGCATGTCATCACCTTCACCACCTCTGCCTGTCCATCCACAGGAGCACTATTTGTGGCCTTGCATTCTGTATCGCAGACATCACCATTAGCGACCTCCGCATGAGATGTTATATCTTTCTTTGCCATTATTTCCCAGCTTTATTGCAAAGATAACACTTTTAATCCACACCTGTCAGCGGACGGGGAGGAAAAAATGGTTCACTATATAACACCCTCTTGTCTTATGTCTGCGTATCTCAGGTAGACAGCACTATGGCGCGCACGCGGTCGAAGCGGCGGGCGGCGAGGTCGGCAGGGTCTATCAGGAAGTCGAGCACGCCGCAGTCCATGAAGTTGAGCGCAAAGTCACTGCCCTCACACGAGTCTATCTGCAGGAGTATCTGCCAGTCCTCGTAGGGATGGTCCCAGGTCTCCCACTCACGGTAGGTAGGCTCGGCCATCACAAAGTGGTCTTCCATACTCTCCTCCATCGTACACTCAATCTTCATCTCATGAAACGCCATGGGGATATCATCGTCGTCGATGAGCACCACCTGCTCCATGTCGCGGGTATCTTCAAAGTAGAAGACCCTCACATCGTCGGTATCGCTGATGGCGCTGCCTATGCTGTCGGTGTCAAAGTAGTTGCCCGTGTAGTGGTCTATCTTGGCAAAAAACGACAGCAGTCCCTTGTGGGGCAGCACCCCTTCGGCGTCCATCTGGGCCAGCTCGCTCAGGTCCAGCTGGCACACAAACACATAGGGCACGTCGTCGCCCTCAAAATCCTTGTACATGGGATAGTCAAATCCGCGTGGAAGGTCGGGGTTGCCCCAGAAGCGCGATGCGCCGGTGGGCAAGGCTTGGTCAACGGTAGATAATTTGAGTCTTACAGGTTTCATTGCGCGTATAATATAATAAGGTGAAACTTGGGTTATATCTTCGAGGCGATGTGCCGACGGTAGACAGACATGCCGGCACGGTCGAGCACCTGGGCTATGTGGTCCAAACGCTGGCGCTGGGTGGTGGCAGGGTCTTCGCGGCTGTTGTCTTCCTGCATGTGCATGCTGCCCTGACCCGTCACGGGCAGATATTCGTCCCAGTAGACAGGCACCTGATGGGTGCGACCGTCGCCGCCCCACTTGCTCACATAGGTCACGCGCTTCTCTACGCGGTAGCCATGGGCAAAGACGGTGACGCGGGTATTGCCGTCGGCTTCGCTCTTGGACTGGGTCTTCAGGATGCAGTCGGTCACACAGCGAGGATGCTTGAAGCGGTCCTGACCCCAGAAGTTGGCCAGCGCCTCGTGCTCCCAGAAGGCGCTGCGGCGCTGCATATCGCGGCCATAGATGTCCTGCTGCGAGCGTATCTGCTGATACATAGGCACACAGAGCAGCGGAGCCAGACAAAAATAGATGGCACGGAAGTAGCCGGCATTGAGGGTATAGAAGTCGCGCTCGGCCTGGTCGTAGTTGTAGTTGTGATACCTGCGGGGGTCCATGTCGAGGTCCATGCTCTGGATATGGTCAGAGATGATGGTATTGATCATGCAGTTTTTGCCGAAATCGAAATCATCACCATATCCCACCTCCTGGTCTCTGAGCAGCTTGAGCATGCTGGACTGGGCGAGAGGCGTGAAGAGCATCGCATATTGCTGGTTGTTGTTGCGGTTGCTGGTGTCAAAGGCCACCTCAAACTCCTCATTGGTGAGCATGGCAAAGTCGCTGTTGTCCAGGTCGCGTGCCTTGTTTCTCAGTTTGCGCCGCTTCCACTTGTAGGAGAGCGAGCCCTCGCGGTTGGCCATACCGCTCTGCTGGCGGTAGAACTTCAGGTCGGGGGCAGCCGTGTTGCCATAGATGAGACGGGTCTTCTCGTAGTATTCGGGATAGGGCGCGGTGACGGTGGCTATGAGGGTCTCAGAGTGGTGCACGGTTTGCATCTTGCCGTCCGACCCTCGCTCACGGGTGGTCCAGTGTATGGTCTTCGAGCCCTGATAGGTCTTGCTGCCCATCTCCATCTTGCGCGTACGGCAGAGCACAAAGGGGTTGCCGTTGATGAGACCGGAGTGGGAGTAGATGACCGAGCGCTCCTTGTTGAACGAGCCGTCCCAGCCATATATCTCCTGCAGGTCGGCGAGCCGCTGGGTGGTGAAGTAAGGGTCAAACTCCAGTCTGGGCACCGTCTGGGTCATCATGCGCATCAGCACATCCCAGTCGTAGAGCCGGTTGAGGGGCTCCATCTGGCGCCACGCCTCAGCCCTGTACTGCTCTGCCTTGTCCTGCAGATTGTCGCGCTCGTCCTTCAACTGCGACAGTCGGGGGTGCACCTTGGCCAGCAGCAGTATCAATGCCACCACCATGGCCAGACCTATGCCCACCACATACCACGAGTCTATCACCTGCCACTGGGAGTAGAGCACCCATCCGCCTACGGCCAGTCCGCACCAGAGGACGACGCATAAGAAGGTGGTCCAGTTGATGCTCGACTTCACCGAACCCAGTTCGTCCTCCGTCATATCCAGCAGACGACAGGTCTCACGGTTGGCAGCCACATCCACATTGGCCTCGCGCGCGAGCTGGGCAAAGGTCTCCTTGGCTACCTGCTCAAAGCGCGGACGGAACTTGCCTGCATACTCGTCCAGGGGGTCATAGATATCCTCTGTCATAGCCCCCGGCTTAGAAGAACTTGCTGCGGGCCATCTCGCGGGTCTCTGCCGACGCGGTGAAAGGTATACGTGTGGTATATCCCTGTCGTGCAGCCACTATCATCTTGGTAGGCCAGGAGAAGAGGTCGGTGTTCCACTGGGTCACACGGCTGTTGTAGACCGTGCGGGCAGCCGTAATCTCACGCTGCAGATAGTTGTTCTGCTGCATGGCGTCGGCTATGGCCTGGTGGGCCTTCAGGTCGGGATAAGCCTCAACCTGGGGGAAGAGACGGCCACAAGCCATATTGAGCTGGCTGTTGACGTCGCTGCGGTTGGCCTCGTTTACCTTGCCGCCACGCAGGGCAGCCACGGCCTTCATCACATCCTTGTCCAGGTCTATGGCGCGGTTTACCAGTCCCACCACGTTCTGCAGTATCTGCACGCGCTGCTCCAGATAGTTGTCTATATTGGACGCCTCGGCCTGGATGCGCTGCTCGAGCTTGAGAAAATAGTTGCGCGCCGAAATCTTCATGAAGATGAATACCACTCCTGGCAGCACGCCAGCCACGCAGCCGCCTATGGCCACGGTGGTGGGGTCGGCCAGCTGGTCGCCCATAGCCAGCACGTAGATGAGGGTGAGCAGCGGGAGAGTCACCCACAAGGCTATCTCGAAGAGGGTGGAACGGAAAGTGATGGTCACTGGGAGCTGACGGTCTATCACATGTACATCACGGCCATTGTCGTTGACCGGACCTTGGGTCTCGTCTAATAAGTTTGCCATAATCGTTGAAGGTTATTTAATGATTTTAATTTACGGTTTCTATACCTTATATAATATATTCACTACTTGATTTCGGTAGATAACAGTTGCAAATATAGCTCTAATAGCCCATAATACAAAACAAATCGGTCGATTTCCTTCCGGCGGCGCCGTTTTTCTACTTCTTGCGGATGATGGTGAGTCCGTCGCGTATGGGCAGAATGACCTTTTCCACACGGGTGTCGCGGGCTATGTAGTCGTTGAAGGTGTCTATGCCGTGGGTCTGGCTGTCGTGGGCATAGGCAGGGTCTACCACATGTCCGTCCCACAGGGTGTTGTCGGCGATGATGTAGCCGCCCTGCCTGATGATGGGCAGCAGCGTGTCGAAGGTCTCGCGGTAGGTGCGCTTGTCGCCGTCGACAAAGGCCATGTCGAACATGATGCCCAGTCGGGGCGCCTCGACATTGGCGTCGCCTATGCGGAAGTCTATACGGTCGGCCACGGGCGACCCCTCTATCCACTGTCGGGTGAAGTCTTCCATCTCGTCGTTGATTTCAAAGGTATATACCTTGCCGCCCTCGCCCAGTCCCTCTGCCATGCAGATGGCGCTGTAGCCGCTGAATGTGCCCACCTCGAGTATGCGCTGCGGGCGTATCATCTCTACGAGCATCTTGAGCAGACGGCCCTGGAGATGGCCCGAGGCCATGCGGCCGTGCACGGTATGGATGTTGGTGGCACGCCAGAGGCGGTAGAGATAGTCTCCCTCGGGGTCTATATGCTGTCGGATATACTGGTCTATGGTCATTTGGCTTTCAGGGCTTCGATGGCGAGACGATAGGAGTCGAGTCCGAACCCTGCTATCACTCCCCGGCAGGCTGAGGATATCATGGAGTGGTGGCGGAACTCTTCGCGCTGGTGTACATTGCTGATATGCACCTCGACGACGGGTGCCTGGATGGAGCGGATGCAGTCGTGCAGAGCCACACTGGTGTGGGTATAGGCGCCGGCATTGAGCACGATGCCGTCACAGTCGAAGCCCACTTCCTGCATACGGTCTATGAGATAGCCCTCGACATTGCTCTGATAGTAGTCTATCTCTATCTCGGGATAGAGGGTACGCAGATGGGCAAGATAGTCGTCAAAGGAGTCGTGGCCGTAGATGCCTGGCTCTCTGATACCGAGCAGATTGAGGTTGGGGCCATTGATAATTTGTATTTTCATCGTCGTAGCGTATTGGGGGATGATGCTTTTTACGCAAAATTCCGCTAATTTATACAGAATAGCTTAAAATGAGCGAATTATGAGTTTCTCACCTCAATAAAGGTAATGATTTGGCAATAGTTCTAAATTCTGCATTGTGTATAAGTATGCTTGTCAAACAACTCTTTATTTCTCGATGCAAAGATACAATTTAATTTTTTTTTTCCTCCGACTGATATGCTAAATAATAATAAAAGTGCAACAAAAATAACCTGATTTCAAATATATTCCATTATCTTTGCGCTGAACGCAATAATAAAGATAAACGATGAAAGATATAAATCGCATAAAAGTCGTGTTGGTAGAGAAGAAGCGGACAAGCAAATGGTTGTCCGAGCAATTAAGGAAAGATCCTGCAACAATCTCAAAATGGTGTACCAATACCTCACAACCAGATTTAGTAACATTGACCAAGGTAGCTGCTCTATTGGACGTTGATGTTCGTCAGCTTATCAATAAAACAAAAGGTACTAACAGTGATGATTGACAATCATTAGTTCAAAAAAAGATTAATAATGAATACAAAAGCAAAACCATTCATCAAATGGGTTGGCGGTAAAGGACAACTCATTGAACAACTGGAAGCAAAACTCCCAGCTGACTTTGATAATTGGGATGATGCGACATACATAGATCCATTCGTTGGTGGTGGGGCTATGTTGTTCTACATGCTGCAACAGCATCCAAATATCAAACGTGCTGTGATCAACGATATTAACAGCGATTTGGTTACATGTTATAGAACTGTACGTGACAATGTGGAAGAGTTGATTCCTGCATTGCAGGATATTCAAGCTCAATATTACGCTTTGCAAGACATGGAGGCGAAACGTGAGATGTTTATGGCTGTACGCCAACGCTACAATGAGAAGAATCTTGACCCAATAGAGAATACTGCAAAGTTCTTCTTCCTAAACCGTACCTGCTTCAATGGTTTGTATCGTGTAAACAAAAAAGGTCTGTTCAATGTTCCTTGCGGAAAGTACATGCAGCCACAGATTTGTGATGAAGATACACTTAGAGCAGATAGTGAGTTGTTGAAACGAGTGGAAATATTGGAAGGTGATTTTGAGAATACTTTGCTTTGTGCTAATGGCAAAACTTTGTTCTATCTTGATCCTCCTTACCGTCCGCTTAGTGACACTTCAAGTTTTAATGACTATACAAAAGAAGCGTTCAATGATGATTCACAAGTTAGACTGAAAGAGTTCTGTGACAAAGTGGTATCTGAGGGACATAGCTTTATGTTGAGCAATTCTGACTGCAAAGGAAAAAATGAAGCAGATAATTTCTTCGATGTACTATATGCTGATTACTATATTGATAGAGTTATGGCTTCTCGTAATGTGAATGCAAACGGAGCGAAACGAGGAAAGATTTCCGAACTGTTAGTCCATAGTTATCGCAACACGAAAGATTGGCAATTGAACGATATTAACAACCACAAGTCACAACGTGTGGCTATAAAACAAAAGGCTTATGCTTAAAGATTTCGATAAATTTATGTCTCAATTGAAAGAGACAAATGCAACTCTTGATTTTTATACAGATTTCAATAAAATACGTCGTAATGTGCAAAACATCGAAATCAGCTTAAATATGCTGAATTTCTTGTTAGGTAAGGATGATTTGTACTCGTCTGTGAAGGCACTTTGGGATAGAGACCCAAAGGTTTTCAACGTACTTGACATTCTTATTGCCACCAGAAGAGAGGGCAAGAAAAAGTTCATAGATGTCGATGGAGAGATAAAATTGATAAAAACATTGTTTTCATCTGTCGATGGAATAATGAAGTTTTTCAATGAAACAGGTCTTGCTGATTTCTTTAAGAATAAAGATGTGCATGATTTGGTTGATTATGTTTTTGGAGTTGAAGCAGGTCTTGATACACATGCGAGAAAGAATAGAAGTGGAGATGCTACAGAATCATTACTACATAGAATTTTGCAAACAAATGGCATTCCTCATGGCACAGAGGTTTATTCCACTGAATACGATGAACTAAGAGCTGTATTGGGAACAGACAAAAAGCGTTTTGATTTTGTTGTAAAGACTCAATCAAAAACATTCTTGATAGAAGTGAATTTTTATAATGATGGTGGTTCTAAACTTAATGAAGTTGCTCGCGCCTACCGAGAATTATCAGCTGCAATAAAAAATGTAGATGGTTTTGAATTCGTGTGGATAACAGACGGAAAAGGATGGAACTCTGCAAAGTCAAAGTTAGAAGAAGCGTATTATGAAATTCCAAGGGTTTACAATTTCACAACACTTCCTGAGTTTATTGCAGAAATAAAACAAGATTTATAAACGTGATACAGTCATACTATCGTTCTTTAGCCAATGACTTTCTCATAGCCAGCGGCGACTGTTTCAAACTTCTTAAAGAGTTTGATTTTAAATTCGACATGATATTTGCCGACCCTCCTTACTTTCTCTCCAACGGTGGAATATCGTTGCAGAGCGGTAAGGTCGTGTGCGTTGATAAAGGAGATTGGGACAAAGGTAAGTCGCAAGATGGCATGATGGCGTTCAACATGGAATGGCTACGCCTGTGCCGTGACAAGTTGAAAGACAATGGTACGATTTGGATAAGTGGAACTTATCACAATATCTTTTCCGTAGCAAATTGTCTTACGGAACTTGGATATAAGATTCTGAATGTAATAACGTGGCAGAAGACCAATCCCCCTGCTAATATCTCCTGTCGTTTCTTTACCTATTCTACAGAGTTTGTAATCTGGGCAAGAAAAATGCAGAAAGTTCCACACAAATTCAACTATGATTTGATGAAAGAACTGAATGATGGTAAGCAAATGACTGATGTTTGGCGAATGCCGGCAATCGGTCGATGGGAAAAGACTTGTGGCAAACATCCTACCCAAAAACCTTTGCGTCTTCTTGTTCGTATGATTCTTGCCTCAACTAATCAAGGCGAATGGATTTTGGACCCATTCAGTGGCAGTTCAACAACAGGCATTGCCGCTAACCTATGTGGACGACGATTTGCAGGACTTGAACAAGAAGAAGAGTTTTGTAAGTTGAGCAAAGCAAGGCGTGAAGAAATGGAGAATCTTGAAAACTATAATAATCTGATAAGTCATATTGAAGATTTGCATAAATTACAAGATTGCTCTATGGTAAATGAAGATATTAGTGGTAACATTCAAATTCCATTTTGATAATCCGTTTCACTAAGCATATTCATTCCAGACCAAATCAATCGGGAGTTTTTGAAATCAACAATAACGGAGTATTAACTTTAAAAAACAACATTATGCCAACAATAGCAGGACAAACAACAACTTGGAATGTTTTCCATTATACAGACTTGAATGCCCTAATTAATATCGTCCATAAGGATTGCATAGTTCTTAGAGCAACAAATGTATTGTACCAAAATGACCCTCACGAAATAGTTGAGGGCGTTAACATAGTAAACAAGATAGAGAAAGACCAAAATATTGTGGTTGGTGCTTTTCGTAGTTATTATATCACCTCATTCTCAGCAAATGAGGACAATTTGAGCATGTGGGGTATGTATGCTGCAAATGGAAACGGTTGTGCCATAGCATTTGACTATGATATGTTAACATTAGTGTCCCGTAAAAATCGGGATCAGTTAAATATTAATCAAATAACC
>ERZ809074.2275-NODE-2275-length-21701-cov-4.058487_pt1 | contig 21701 bp, 16 predicted proteins | sample MGYA00520795_ERZ809074 | MGnify/ENA primary metagenome ERZ809074 (study PRJEB31570, sample SAMEA3212989) | Homo sapiens | biome: human-gut; feature: human gut; material: fecal | place: Sweden | collected 2011 ...
TCTCCTGCCAACTCTTGAATCATCTTCTTTGCCTGATGCGCTCGTTTTCCTTGAAACCATTCGTCGAAGTATGATGAGGATGAAGATGGCCGCTTCTATCCCAGTTTCTAAGAGTTTGTGGGGTGACCCCGATGATTTTAGCAAATTTATTGATTGTATAGTATTTCAATGGTATCACCTCAATACTATTTTACCGATAAATTGTTTTTAAGCAAGGCTATTTATATTGTTTTACAACTTTATTTTGACTGTCCGCAGCCTCTCTTTTGTCGTCTACCATTTCGTACTCAGTCGTACGACGCTCTCACAAATAGAAACCTCCAAGCTGCCTATGCGGCAGTTAACTATGTGCAAGGGTGGCTATCCTTTTGGTTTCATTTCTAAGCTGCCTATGCGGCAGTTAACAGGAGCTGTTTGTGCGATTATCCTCATCCTGCTTGACTTGCACCAGTTTTCCCTCATCGAACCCAAAATTTGACACTCTTGTCAAAACTCATGATTAACATAGGATTCCGGCATCCTCGCAAATGCAAGGCTCACTCTCGAACGCTGCTTGATCAATCGTCAAGACAGGGATTATCCCCGCACATGCGGGCTTATCCTAATCCCCGATTCTGATAGGCAGCCAGCAGAAATCATCCTCACACCTACAGGGCTTATACTAAAAAAATCTCATTGCCTAAATCATCTTTAGCGCCCTTTCTATTCTACTTTTATTATACATCAAAGAAGCAGTAATTAATAGTCCTCCTATTACTTTTATTTTTAGCCAAACAAAAAACTCTCAGGAGGTTTTCACTGGGAGTCTTTTGATAAAATCTACCGGTCATATTTGCGATGAGAATTATACAGCCATTCAGGCTCTACTCCATATAGGCCTGTTGACCAACCAACTGTACCATCATCAGTTCGATAGCACATCCAAAAATCAGCGCCAAGAGCTTTATCGGTTTGCTCTCCAATATATTTTGCCCATGGATTTTGATATCCGTCAAGATTCTCAATGCATGGTGGGAGTGAAAGCAATTGGCTTCTATATAAGGCATAATAGTATCCTTCTCCAACATACATGACCAAATAAAGATGCTCCCCTGGATACAATGTAACGTAATCTTGTTGATTTTCATACCTTCCATAAGCTTTTAAAACCCGCGTTTTTCTGGTGACTTCTATCGCATGTTTTGATGGAGTCGTATATACAACACAAGAAATCCCTTTTATCCTATACCCTGGATAGATTGTCTTAACAACATTAAGACCATGCGGTTTACTGACCAAATCTATCTTTTTCGTTGCAACGTATCTTTCTAATCCATTTTCGGCCGGAATCTTATCCCATACGGTATAAAGTTCCGGTTCATCAGATGTTCTCATCCTGACAGTTTTATTTGTGGAAACAGGTCTTGCCAAAACGTAATCTCCCCATAAACCACTGATCAGCATTCCTGACAAAATAGCCGGGATGATAATGTTCTCCCTTAAGTTCATATCTTTTCACCTCATCGGTTCGTTTTTTTGACAAAATGAGCGAGTCTGCCAGCTTCCAAGATATGATATTTTTCCCTCACCGCTCGATAAGCTTCTGCAGCTTCTCGATATACAGTTTCCGGATGCCTTCGAGGAGCAGGCGCCAGTACTTGAGGCCGATATTTGGATGGGTCTTGCGGTACTCTTTGGCGTTGCTGACTTTCTTGAGGGCGTCCTGGTTGACCTGTTTGTCCTGCGGGTCTTTGGCTGCGTCGTAGGTCTCAACGAAGAAGGCCAGGGCGTCTGGATCGACACACCACTCTTTGGCGAAGACGGAGATCATGGCTCTTGCCTTGGCCTGGACGCGGTCGTTGAGGACGTCGACGAAGTTCTTGTTGACGAAGTTCGCTGGGCTCTCCTGATATTCCTTCCAGATGGTCTCCAGGATCTCGGCGCGTGCTGGATTCGTCTTACGGAAGCGGGTAATTTCTTCGTTGATCTCCTTGATGATCTTCTGGTTCTTGGCGGTCTCATCCATGACGAGAGCGGACTCATCCGAACGAGTTGCCTCCATGAGTCTCAGGATGTAGTCTTCATCGATCTGGTCGACATGGTAGCAGCGGAGCTCGTAGTTGATTGCAGTGTTGACCTCTGGATCATCATTGTCGTTGTCTTCTTTGAGCTCTTCCTTGACGTTGTTGAACTTGCCGCTGTACTCTTCGATGGTCTTCTCGTCAATCTTGTAGTCCTCCGCCAGATCCTTGTCCTGGAACTGCGAGTAGACCTGCAAATCGGAGTAGGCATCGTCAAGCGCTCGATAAGCCTTCAAGAACTGAAGCTTCTGCTGCTTGCTGAGGGCATCGACTTCTTCTGGCGTCTTGGCAATGGCACGAAGCTTCTGCAGGGCTTCACGGAACTTCTTCTCTGCTTCTTCCCACGACGGTGCCTGGACATAACTGCCGCCACCGCTGGAATAGAGCTTCATCGCATGATCGACGGCGCGCTTGAAGTGAGCAGGCACCTGGAAGATGACAATCTGGCCGAAACGCTTCTGGCTATCATAGAGGCGATTCGTGCGCGAGAAGGCCTGAATGATGCCGTAGGAGCGCATGGGCTTGCGATCGATAAAGAGGGTCGAAAGAGACGGGGCATCGAAGCCCGTCAACAGGCGATCGACGACGATGACGAGGTCCAGCTGTGCTTCACGTACCTGATACAGTTTCTTCTTCCGTGCCAAGCGGTCGTTGACATTGCGGTTGTAGGCATCAATCTGCTCCATCGTGTACTGCGTGCCAAACATCTCGTTGTAGTCGCTCATGGACTCTTTCATCTGGTCTTGGTTGAAGGAGTCGTTATCGCCGTTCTCGCTGACGGAGTACGTGATGGCGACCTTCGGGAAGTCGGCCAGCTGGCGCTTGACGTCATCGCTGATTGTGACGCGCGGCTCCGCACCTGCTTTCACACGCTTGAACAGCTGGTAATAGCGCTGTGCCTGCTTGATGGAACTCGTCGTGAGGATGGCCGTGTACGTATCGCCCTTGCCACGCTTCAAGCCAAATTTACCGCTCGCCTTATTGACGATAAAGTCCACGACGCGCAGCATGTGCTCTTCATCTTCGTAGGCAGTATCGATGACTTTCGCTTTCAGCAGCGCCGTCTCGAGGCCGAAGCCATCATCGTCCTGCGTCCACTTCTCGATGTTGTTCTGTTTGGCCAGCACCCGCATGTCAAAGGTGTTATGATACTCCACCTGGAAGCCCAGTACAGCACCATCATGAAGGGCCTCCTTGATCGTGTACTTGTTCAGGCACGCGCCGTACTGCTCCTCTGTCGTAGCGGGCAGGTTGCCAGGGCTATCCTTGGCATCTTCGCTGAAGATTGGCGTCCCGGTGAAGCCATACCAAAGCGGATTCGTGAAATAGTGGTTGATTTGGTCCTGTGCCATCGGCGATACAGCGCGGTGGCATTCATCGACGACAAAGACGAGGCGCAGCTTGTGCAGCTTCTCATACTTCTTGGAGCCAGCCGGATAGCGCTTCATGATGATCTGCAGTTTCTGAATCGTCGTGACGATGACATCGCCCTTGTCGGACTGCAGCTTCTTCACGAGGTCGCCCGTGTTATCCGTCTCATTGACATCGATCGTGTCGTACTCTGCATAAGCCTGGAACGAGCCCGTCGTCTGGTTGTCGAGGTCCCTGCGGTCTACGACAAAGACGACTTTCTCCACGCTCGGAATCTGCGTGAGGTAGTGCGCCACCTTGTACGAGGTCAAGGTCTTGCCAGAGCCCGTCGTATGCCAGATGAAGCCCGACTGCGTGCCGCCATCCGTGTAGGGGTTCACGGCATTGCGGATGGACTCAATCGCATGGATCTGGTACGGACGCAGCAGGATGATGGCCTTGCGCTCACTATCGAGAACCGTATACTGCGACACCATCTTGTGCGCAGCGGGGATCGACAAGACCGACTTGGCAAAAGATAAGTAATCCGTGATCGGCTGATTGGCATCATCGAGCCAGGACGACAAGAACTTCTCATTGAGGCCGCTTTCTGCCGCAGCTGCGATATAGCGCGTATCTGAGCCGTTCGACACTACAAACATCTGCAGCGTCGAGAAGATATCACGGAAGACGCCTTCCTTGAGGTACTTCTTGATCTGGTTGAAAGCCTCTTTGTACGGATGGTGACGATTCTTGAGCTCGATGTGGATCATCGGCAGGCCATTGATGAGCAGCGTCACATCGCCGCGACGGTCGCGGTTCATCTGCTCCTTGCGCGGGAACTCAATCTGATGCACGACCTCATAGACCGACGAACCACCGGCAATATCCACGCGCTTGAAGACAACCGGATACACCGTTCCAAGCGCCGCATCTTCGCGCTGCACACGCAGACGGGCAATGCCATTCTCGCCCATCAGCCACTTGGCCGCATCGTAGAACGTCGGAAAACGCAGCTGGTCCTGAATCTGCAAGAACTCGAGGTCCGTCAAAGGATGCTCATCAAAGAGCTCCTTGTTGTTCAGGACAAGGATATGACGGAAATTCTCCCAGAGGTCCTGCATTGTGCGAATATCATCGCGAAGCATCCACTGCGACTGCTTCTCCGTGAGCTGCTGAATCAGATGCTCCTCGATATTTAGCTCCGGTTCATATGAAGTCATGTCTATGCCCCCTTAAATAAACATGTTTTGTATCATATACTTCTTCAAAGTACAAATCTCATCCAACTTGTATTGATAAAGTTCAATAATTTTTTCTATTCGTTGAAAATAACATCCTATTAATTTCTGTTCTTCATACGAGGGAAATAGGGCACTTATATTCTTAAATTTTTTCAAAGATAAGACATGTTGTCCCGTTCCTTCTGAATTAAGCATTATTTGTTTTTCTATTCCATAATTTAATCTCTCAAGTAAAAAATTAGAGTCTACACCTTTAGGCTTAAACACAGGGTAAAAGTAACTAATAATTCCTATGTCTACGGCATCATTTCGATTAAATACGAATACATCATTATCACTTCTACTACGATAAGCAAAGTATCCACGCGGAATTATAAAATAACCTACATTACCATTCTTACTGACCCATTCTCCAGAAAAGTATTCATTTTGAAGAATAATCCCTTTTTATTGCGAAGATGTGAGGACTGGATACTGATCCTCTATAGTTGTTTTTTTAGTATAAACCTCAATAACATTATTTATTTTTTGTTCCTTCCAATCACCAATAAATCCTTTCATGCGAATCTTAGGCACTTTTTCTCCCTTTGCCGGGAACATATTTTGCAGAAAATACTTCTTAATCTTCTTCTGCTGCTCTAGTTTTTGTTTATAAAGGGTGATGAGTTTTTCAATATTACGTAAATAGAATCCTATATCTTTTTGTTCTTCTATACACGGAACAAAAATAGATTCATTGAGAAAATCGTTTGTAACTAAATCATGCATCATTGTAGAAGCTTTAGTAGATCGTGACAATATTTTCTGCATAACTCTTTCATTATTAATGGCATATTTCCAAAAACAAATATCATAGTTACAAACAGGTCTAAACACCATAAATATATGGGATACAATACCATCTCCAATATCATTTTCTACAAATCTACCAAACTTAAATTCTTTGCTGTGATGTCCTTCAAATGCAATATCTCCCACATTGAATGTATAATACGTTTTTAAGTACTCCTGAGTTGAAACTTTGACATCATCTTTGTATTGCATGGTTGCAACAGTTATGTTTTTATCCATTCCAATGCTACCATCATTTTTTTCACTAGACTTTCTATACAGTTCACTGAATTTACGCAACTTCCAAGGAACAGTAAATCTATTAAAGCGCACAGATGGCGTTGTTTTCGTTACCTTTTTCATACGAACTACCTCACTTCATCAAACGAAGGAAATCCTGCAGGTCTTTAGCTTTTTTCTCGTCATCTGTCGTCAGTTTCTGCATCATAGCTAATAGCTTGGCTTTATTCTTAGCAATCTCTGCATCGGTTTCTGCCATTTCCTTATTGAGCTCGGCAAGGTCGATTTCTGGTTCAGGCTCGAAGGTATCGACATAGCGCGGGATGTTCAGGTTGTAGTCGTTCTCCTTGATCTCGTCGAAGCTTGCCACATGGGCGAACTTATCTTCATCTGCTCTTGCCTGATAGGCATCGAATAGGCGCTTGATGTTGTCAGCAGCCAAAGTGTTCTGCGGCTTGCCTTTGACAAACTCCTTGCTGCCGTCGATGAAGAGAACATCACGGCCCGGACAATCTTTCTTCAAGACCATGATGATGGTCGGGATACCTGTCGAATAGAAGATACCAGCTGGCAGGCCGATGACGGCATAGATATAGCCCTTTTCCAGGAGTTTCTGACGAATCTTGCCCTCCGTGCCGCCGCGGAACAGCACGCCATGCGGCAGGACGATGCCCATCGTGCCCGTTGACTTCAGATGGTAGAAGCCATGCAGCAGGAAGGCATAGTCGGCCTTCGACTTCGGTGCCAGCACACCGTAGTCTGAGAAGCGCGGATCGCTCAAGAAACCCTTGTCGGCGCTCCACTTCTGCGAGTATGGCGGATTCATCATGACGGCATCGAAGTCCGTGACTTCATCAGCCGGCCAGTCCTTGTCCAGCGTGTCAGCATTGTGCAAGTGCTGATTCGTCGCAGCGACGCCGTGGATGATCATGTTCATGCGAGCCAAGTTGTAGGTTGAGGTCTTGATCTCCTGCCCATAGTACTCGATGGAGTCCGCATCCTGGATATAGTGCTTGACGTTCAGAAGCAGTGAGCCAGAGCCCATCGCCGGATCGTAGGCGCTGAAGCCCTTCTTCTCTTCGTTGCCACTCGTGACAATGTGCGTCAAGAGCGTCGATACGGACTGCGGCGTATAGAATTCACCGGCCTTCTGTCCCATGTCCGATGCAAAGTTACTGATCATGTACTCATAGGCATCGCCGAGGATATCGCCGCTGTGGCTGTCGAGGTTCAGCGGAGCCAGTGCCGTCATGACATCGGCGATCAGCTCATTGCGCTTCTGCGGCGTAGAGCCAAGCTTGGTCGAGTGCAGGTCCACATCGTCAAAGAGATGGCCTAGCAAGTCTGAATTCGACTGCTCAATATCCGTGAACGCCTGGTTCAGATGCTCCAGCTGAAATTTCTGCGCCCGAATCTCATCCATCAAGGCAGTAAACGTCGCCTCTGGCTTGATCGTATAGTCCATGTCCATCGAGTCGAGCAGATCGTCGCGGAAGGACTCATCGCTGTAGTACTTCTGATAGACGGCCTGGCGTTGTGCCTCCGTTTCAACATCGCTTTCCTCCACTTCGCCAGCATCTACCAGCGTCATGGCAGCCGACTCCAATACTTTATCCGACAAATGCTTATAGAAGATGATGCCGAGGGCATAATCCATATAATCCGCAGCGCCCATCGTCTGCCGCATGACATTGGCCGAATCCCAGAGAACCTGTTCGAGGGTCTTTTCTTCATTACTCATGATTGATAATCTCCTTTTTCTGTTCGATCTTTTTACGCAGGACAGCGAGAATCCCCGTCAATTTACGGTTGGCCTGCATAATCTCTAAGTGATTCTGGTAGAGTGCTGTTGCATACAGCTCCCCTATGTTTTGTTGCACAGTCATATCAGGTAACGGAATCCTCACGCTCTTCATTAGCTGAGCAGATAGGCGCACTATGACAGACCCCTGCAAACATTGACTGCATTTATGTGCTACCTCTTGAGACTGATTCAGCAGATAGCACAAATACCAGGGATTGAGTCGAGATACGTCAATCCGTATGATGGCGAAGATTTGACTAATAACCTTCTCTTTATTCGCATCCGACAAGATAGTTGCCGACATGTGCGGCATGCTGCTGGACTGCTGATAGATGATTGCATTCTGCGGATCCGCCAGCTTCATCGTATAGAAGTCATGCTCAAAGTCCGCTGTCGTGTACTTCCGATCCTGCTGACTCTCTGACAACCGTACAATGTTGCTGCCAGACACAATCTCCGCCAGCTCACCAAGCTGGACCATATCGCCCACCTCCATGTAAATTTACTAATTTACTCTGATTACGCTCTTATAGTACTCCTCTTGCCATAGACTGTCAAGAGTAAATTCACTAATTTACATATTAAGCGAGCTGCTATCTGACAGCTCGCTTAATATGTCGATATCTATTCTCATTTTCTACGTTATGACTGAAGTGCGACCGTGTTGACATAGTCCTTAACAATTGGCACAAGAACATCCATGAACTTGCGACTCCACTCCACGTGAAAATTTGCTATGGTCGGCCAATCTTTTTCATCCTCGAGATTGACATCTCCCAGCGAGATCGTTACCGTTGATGCTTTCCCGTCATCCGAACGATTCCATTGTAATTGCACGCCTCTCCGTAACGATCTTCTGCAGATCCTGATACAGCTGGCGACACTCTTCCTTTCGCCAATTGTACCGTCGCTGGTACACGGGAATGATATAGCGGTCGCTATATCCCCCCATAAAGCGTAGAAGTCCTGTCTCAGATCCTTTCATCGCCCATTCCCCCATACACAAGGTCAAATTTTCATTATCCGTTGAATGCTATTGTATTAATATTCGCTATGAATCTGCAATATCCTGCCATCTCGCAAAGACATGAAAAAAGGCACCGCCGAGGCGGTGCCTTTTTATCGCTGGTTGCCGGTGGCAATCAGATCATGTTCTTGACGTAGGAGTCGTAGAGGCTCTTGAGCTCTTCGACTTTGTCGTACATCTCGACCTGCAGGCCGGATGCCGTTGCGTAATCGCCATCGTTGAGGGCGTTGATAAGGAGCGTGAAGAGGGACTTCTCATCGATGCTGTCCTTGGCGAGGTAGCTGCGGATGCCGTTGATCTTGTTCCAGTTGTAGGAATCGAGGTCGGTGACGAAGTCGGTCTTGGCTTCCTTGGCTGCGCGGACGATGTCGCGGTTCTCCGGGATGATGCGGGCGATGAGCTCGGTCTTCCAGCGCGTCAGAGCACCAGCGCGGAAGGCTTCGATAATCTGGTCACGCAGTGCGCCGCCAGCCGTGATGACGGCGAGCTTTGCCGGGTAGTTCTCGAAGTTCTGCATGTTCTCCCAGACCGTAGCTGGCGGAGCACCGAAGAGGCGCGTGCGCTCTTCTTCCGTGTAGTCTTCGAAGACATCGTCTTCACTGCGGTATGCACGGTCTTTCTCGAGGTAGAAGCCCTCTTCACCGGCATCCTTGGAAATCTCGGCGAGGCATTCTGCCGTCGTATGCGTAGCGCAGGCCTTGACACCGTCGAGGCAAGCCGAGTAGATGGCTGCGAGGACGAGGTACGTATTCGTGTACGGGTTGCAGGCACGCAGCTCAAAGCGCGTTGCGTACGGGTTGCTGAGATCGCGGATCAGGCCAGCGAGGATCGTGCGGTTACGCGACGGGATCTCCGGCGTATGGCCGAGGGACGTGACGACGCATACCGGAGCCTCGAAGCCCGGTTTGAGGCGGTTGAGGGAATCGTTCGTAGCGGAGACGAACGGGTTGATGACCTCGTAGTTCTTGAGCAGGCCCATGAGGGAGCCGTAGCCGATGGCGCTCATGAAGTCTTTTTTCTGATCGTCAGCCGTGAAGAGGTTGTGGAGCTTGCCGTCTTTCGTGATGGCAGCCATGCCGATGTGCGTGTGCTCGCCGTTGCCAGCCAGGCCGATCATCGGTTTTGCCTTGAAGTTGACTTCGAGGCCCATGCCGCGGAAGACCTCTCTTACGATCGTGCGGACGAAGAGCTCATTGTCGGCAGCCTGCAGGGCATCTGCAAAGCGCCAGTCGATCTCGAGCTGCTCGCAGACGTGCGTCATGCGGCCGCTCTCGTCAATCTGTGCTTTGAGACCGCCGACTTCCTTATGGCCCATCTCGACCTTGAAGCCGTATTTATCGAGGACGAGCAGGCACTGCTCCATAGCCGTGCGGACGATACCGTGCGTGCGCTCCCAGTACTGCTCCTGCAGGACCTGCGAAGCAGACATCTCTTCGATGGCAGCATCCTCAAGCGGCGTCTTGACCCAGAACTCGAGCTCCGTAGCGGAGGTGAACTGGATGTCCGTCACATCCGTGCCGTTGACGCTCTCGATGCCGGAAATCTGCGGGTGCTCCTTGAAGAGGGCCATCAGCTCTTTCTTGACATAGGCGAGCGTGTCAGCGAGGACAGCGCGCGAATCGACGCGCTTGCCTTCGTGGATCAGGAAGGACGGGATGCGCAGCGTGCCGATTGGCTTGCCCGTCTCCTCGTCGTAGTTCTCCATGTTGTAGTCGACGAACCAGTTGACGGAAGGATCGACCGGCATATCGACTTTCGCGTTGTTCAGGGTGGCGATGCCCGTCAGTACGACGGAAGAACCATCCGTCTGGACAGCCGTGCCAGCATAGAACTCATCGATATCCTTGAGGAAGATGCGCATCGGGATCTTCTCATCCGTATCGTTGCCGGCCATATCGATGCCGACTAGCGATACGAACTTGATCTCGGGATGTGCTTTGAGCGTGTTCAGGATTTCTTCTTTTTCGGAGTTTGCAGGAATCACATAAAGTAACTCGTCCATGTTTATACCACCCTTTTTAAAATTAAGCAACAAAAAAGCCATGCAGAAAAAAACATCCCGATCATACGAATCGGAAGTATCACCTCTGCATGGCGCCATTGCCATATGACTATTCGTCTCGTTCGAGCGCACCCGCTTGAACAATCCCTATGTTAGCACAGCCTCATCCATTTGTAAAGAGGGCTAGCGTGTATACATGTCCTGCACCTCGCGGAGCAGCCTCGTGGATGCTGCTGACGCGTAGGCGGATGCGCCTTCCCCGTAAGTACTACGGAAGGCCTTCTCGCCGTCGCCGCCCGCTAGACTTGTGGCGCGCATCCACTTGGCAAAGCTGCCCCAGCCGCGGCGCGCCAGCAGGTCATGCGCGGTGAGCTCCGCGACGAGCGAGCACGACTCATCGCCGAACGAAGCGACAGCCCTGTCATAGGACTCTGGCGCGGTCAAGTCTGCGCCATCGGGGAAGCGCCCCTTCTCCTGGAGCACACTGAGCCAGCTGCGGCGGTAATCCTCGAAGCTGCCGAGCCCTTCCTCGCTGAGGCGCAGCGTGCCGATGAGATAGGCCGTGCCGCGCGCAAGCCAGGCGACTTCCTGCTCGGTGCCGCCCATGGCCTGTGCCTCCATGACGCGCGTGAGCATGACGCCCATACTGAAGATCTGCTGGCGGCGCGAGTCTAGTGCTGCCGCATCGAGGAAGACCGTGCTGCCGTTCTCGAGCCAGAGGCTCTCGCCGACATTCTTCCGCGCTTCATCGGACGTCATATCAGAACGCGCGCTGACGGCCTGTGCGAGCTCTTCTTTGCCACTGGCGAGCACGAGCGTGTAGCTGCCGCGCAGCGTCTGGCCGAAGCGGCGCTGCAAGAGCGACTGCACGGCCTCGGCCTCGGCGGCGTAGGCGTCTGCCTGGGCGTTGGTCACGCCTTCACCTATCTCGATCTGTATCTTGGCCGGCTCACTCTTCTGCGCCTGCCACCAGGCGGCAAACTCCTGGAGGAAATCGTCGAGCGTCAGGCCGAAAGTCTGCGCAAACGCCTCCTCCCCTGACTTTCCCTCACCGAGAGCGGTGAAGTAGGCAGCGAGTCTCTGGCCGCGCTGCTCTTCGGGGAAGCGCGCAAGCAGCTGCACGGTCATCATGTCGGCCATCTCGTAGGCGTGGTATTCCTTTGCCATGATGGCCTTGCGCTCGGCAAATTCCAGGTGGATGAGCTGGTCGGGGCGCGCGGCGTGCGGCGCGCCCAAGAGATCGTCGAGCACATCATTCTGCCAACGCGCGAGCTTGCGGCCGCCGAGATGCTCGGCCATCATGGCGCCGACATAGTCAGCAGAGCCCTCTTCCAGCCAGAACAGGGCTTCCTTGTCCGTGTCGCGCCCGCGGCTCAGCTCGTACTGGAGCTGGTGGAAGAGCTCGTGCGCCGTCGTCGCATAGCGGTCGCTATGGCTGTCCATGACGCCGGCCTTCGCGTTGACCGCCGTGACATGCAGCCGCCCGCCCGACCAGCCGCCCGAGATGGCGGCGACCTCCTGTGCCTCCTCGTCGGAGAGCGAGAACTCTTCCTTGAGGATGCGGCGGTAATCCGCATCGGAAGCGGCCACGAATACGCGGACAGAATGATGGCGCACGGCGCCGAGTTTTTCCTGTGTCAGTCCGTCAAAGGCAGAAGCCGCCTTCTTGACATCCGGCAGGGCCGCGCTGCTGCCCTCGACGTGGATGGCCCCGTCATCGCGCTCGAAGTGACTCAACGCATCATCTGCCAACCGCTGCGCCTGCGGCAAGAGCTCGGGCGCATGGAAGCCGGCCCAGCCCGCGCCGACGAGCAGCATGAGCACCACAAAAACAAATTTCTTCAAGCCAAGCGCCTCACTTCCGCTGCCAGCGGCAAGCCACATGCTCAAAGCAATCGATGATGCCGAAGAGCAGGAGGCCCATGACGCTGAGGACGAGGATGCCCGCGTACATCTCCAAGTAGTTGACGCGCAGCCAGGCATCCATGATGTAGTAGCCCATGCCGTACTGCGTGCCGAACGTCTCCGTGAAGAACAGCACCGAGACGGCCGTCGCCATCGCGACGCGGATGGCCGTGATGAACTTCGGCAGGGAGGCCGGCAGGATGACGAAACGGAAGATCTGGCCAAGCGAGGCGCCGAGCGAGTAGAGCGGATAATAGCGCTCCTCCGGCAGCGTGCGGATGGCGTCGCGCACCGCCACGACGACCTGAAAGACGATGATCAGGAAGATCATGAGGATTTTCGATAGCTCGCCGACACCGGCGAGCAGCATGAGGATTGGCAGCAGCGCGATCTTCGGGATTGGGTACGTCAGGTAGACGACCGGGGACAGGAAGCGGTCGGCCTGGCGGAAGTAGCCCATGATGACGCCGAGCGGATAGCCGATGCAGACAGCCAGACCGAGGCCTGCTGCAATGCGCCAGAGGCTGTAGGCCGCGTGCTCGAGGATGTCGCGCGCGAAGACGTTTGTCAAGCGCACGAACACCTTATCGGGCGTCGGCACGATGGGCAGCTCGAGCAGCAGCGCGAGCCCCCACCAGATTGCGAGCAGGAAGACAGCTGCAGTAAGGTATGAGAGCAGGGTGTGCGAGATGCCCTTCATGACGCCGCCCCCTCTCCTGCATGCTGTGCGCTGATGCCCCGTATCTCTTCGCGCAGGGCACGGCTCATCTCAAAGAATTCCCGGCTGCCGCGCTTTTCCGGGCAACCGCCGAGCGAATTGTCGAAGACGCGAGCGATGCGGCCTGGATCTGCCGCCATCAGCGCGATCTTCTGCCCGAGGTAGAGCGCCTCCTCGACGTAATGCGTGACGAGCAGCGTCGTGACATGCTGCTCCTGCCAGAGCGCTAGGAAAACATCCTGCATCTCCTCGCGCGTGATGGCATCGAGCGCTGAGAAGGGCTCGTCCATCAGCAGGATGTCCGGCTGCAGCAGGAAAGAGCGTGCGAGGCTCACGCGCTGCTGCTGGCCGCCGCTGAGCTCATGCGGGTAGCGCGTGGCGAGCCCTTCGATGTGGAGTGCTGCCATGAGCCGCGCCAGCCTCGCTTCATCCTCCTCGCGGCCCGCGTGCCAGTCGTGGCGGATGCGGCAGCCCAGCACGATGTTCTCGCGCACTGTCTGCCACGGCAGCAGGCCGTAGTTCTGCGGCATGAAGCCGATGCGGTACTTCTTCGGGTCCGCCTTGCCGCCTGCAATCTTCACGCAGCCGCCCTCAGGCCGCACGAGCCCCGCCACTGCCCGCAGGAGCGTCGACTTGCCACAGCCTGAAGGGCCGATGATAGCACAAACCGTTCCTTGCGGAACGGTCAGGCTGACATCGGCAATCGCAGCAGCTGCAGCGCACTCTGCACTCCGGTAGCGCACCGTCAGGTGGTCGAATGCAATCATGTCAGTTGGATTCATATGCCATTTCATTCGCCGAGCAGATTGATGACGAGGTCATCATACCCGTACGTCTCCTTTACCAAATCTTTGTCGTTGAGCCACTTGATGCAGTCCGTCACGTCCTGCTCCTTCGGCAGTGCTGCCTTGTGGTACGTCGGCAGTTTCAGTGCCTCTTTGGCGGCAGGCGGGAAACCGGCCTTCTCGATGACGAAGTCAATGTATTCCTCACGCGGCGCATTGTTGAGGTAATCGACGGCACGGTTGTAGGCGCGGTACATCGCCTGGATCTCTTTCTGCTTGTCCTTGGTGGCCTTATCCGTGAAGAGGATGACGCCCGGGTTGATGCCGAGGTCATCGGAGCTCTTGAGGAGGCGGCCGCCATTATAGATGGCGATACTGGCCATCGGCTCAGGCAGCGTTGCGGCAGCGAGTTTGCCGTTCTGCAGCATCTCGAGGCGCGTCGGGATCTGCGGGATGATGACCTTGTTGATGTCATCGCCCTTCAGGCCATCCTTCGCGAGGATCTCGTCCGTCACGTACTCGATGATCGTATTGCGCGAGACGCTGACATCCTTGCCACGCAGGCCCTTGACATCTGCGGCAGGCTCTGCCTTGCCGGCGATGAGCTTGTAGCTGCCGTCCGTCGAGGATGTGACCTTGACATCGAAACCGCCGTCCTTGGCAAAGGCAGCGGCGAGCATGTCGGAGACAGCGCCGTCGAGATGGCCGCTCTGCATGGCAGAATCACGATCCATCGCGCTCTTGAACGGCTTGAGATTGACCTTGACGCCTTCGTCTGCAAAGTAACCCTTCTCTTCGGCAATCAGGAATGGCAGGGAGTCCGTATCCGGCATCAGGCCGATGGAAAGCTCCTGCATCTTGCCCGAGCCGGCCGACTGGCTGCCCGTGCCGCAGCCAGCGACTGCGAGCATCGCCGCGGCTGCAAGTGCGAGGCAGCCTACTCGTTTCCAAATCTTCATCTTCACTTTCACATTTCCTTTCTATCCAGTATGCCTGCACAACACCTGTATCGCATTGTCACAGGCTCACGGGAGCAGCAGATTGCCGAGCATCGCGGCGCCCTCCTTGGCATAGGAGAGCACAGTGTCGATCGTGTCCTTGTTTTCCGCATACGCACTCGCCGCCTTGTCCTTGACCCTGCCAGCCTCATTCTTCATGGACTGCACATCGTCGAGCTTCTGCTGGACGTCGTCGAGCATCGACTGGGCATCGTCGAGGGATTGCTGCACACTGGCAGCTGATGCGGCGGCATCAGCACCCTGCCGCCGGTTCTCCTCTGCGGCCTTCTGCTTCTTCTCTGCCTGCCCTGTCACCTTGTCGAGGAACTTCTGGACACCCGATTCACCATCGGCGCTGTCCTGCAGGGCCTGACCGCGCCCTTCAATGCGGCCCTGCTCACGCTCGAGACTGCGCTGTTTCTCTTCGAGCGCCTTCTTCTTGGCCTCGAGAGCCTGGCGCTGTTTCTGCAGGTCGCTTTCCTGTGCATCGAGCTTCTGTGCGCGCTCCTGCATCTGCTGTTCCTGATGCTGGCGCTCGTTGTTCTGGAGGTCGGCCTGGTCCTGGCGATAGCCAGCGAGCGCAAAGCCGATGAAGACAGCGATGAGGAAGCCGACGCCGAGCAGCAGCGCCTTCTTGTGGCGCACGGGCCAGCTCTGCTGTTTTTTCCTGCCCTCTGCTTGCTCCTTTGCCTGTTCCCGCAGATCCTTGTCGGGTGCGAGCTCGCGCACATCGCCGCCAGCTGCAGATCCGCCCGCCTGCGGGAAGGGCTGTTGGATGGGCTCTTCCTCAGTCGCTGCCGAAACTGCAAGGTCAGGTGGCAACTCCTGCGTATCGTCGAGGCGCGCTGTCTTGTCGAGCGAGGCCGTGCGGCCACGGCTTGCTGTCCGATCCACTGGTTCAGCTTTTCCCGCCGCACCGGGTCTCTCCGGCTTCCCGCCTGCGCCCTTGCTCAGATCGCGTTTCGTGTCATTCATCGCCGTCGCCTGCAGCCTCCTGCTTCTTCTTTTCCTTCACTTCTTCCATCTCGATCATCGCCGCATGCTCCTTCTGCATCGTCTCGCAAAGGCGGCGCAGTGTCCAGAGCGTGTTGAACGGCGTGACGACCGACTTGTAGTGGACCTGCGGCACACCGGCGTCCTTAAGGGCCTTGAGAACGGCGTCGAGGCGCTTGTTGCGGATGTGCTGCAGGACCATGACCTCATGCGGGAAGACGAACGGGTCGCCTTCGTAATCCTCTGGATTGGCCGCGCGGAAGCCCTTGAGGCCCAGCAAATAGCCGATCTTCTCGCGCCACGCCTCTTCCGGCAGCACTTTTGTGTGTATGCCGAGGCGGTGCAGCGTCTTCTGTGCGAGCGCGAGCTTCTCGTCATCACGGAATTGGTAGAACAGGACCAGTTCTTCTCGTTTCATTTGTATATATCCTTTCCATCAATCATTGTCCATCTGTCATCGCTATCATCGGGAGAGACCGCGCGTCAAAAGATACGTGATGAGTTCATCCATCGTGACTTCCTCTTCCTGCATGCGCGCTTCGAGCTGCTTGCGAAGCGTCTTCGGCAGGCGCACGACAAACGTGCCTTCCGGCAGTGCGGCCGCCTTGCTCTTGTGCTCATGCTGGACCGCAGGGGATGGCACCGGTGCAGTCGCAGCTTCCTGATGATTGGCCTGCTCTGCTTTCTCGGCGCTCTCGGCTTTCACCGCTTTGCCCGGCTTCGCATTCTTAGCCGGTTTTGCGGCTTTCACCTGCTTTGCAGCCTTGGCAGGCTTTGCCTCCTTTGCTTCTTTTACCTCTTTTGTATTCTTCGTTTCTTTTGCAGCTTTTGCGGCCTTGGCCGCTTTTTCCTGCTTCTCGGCTTTCACCGCTTTTTCCTTCTCGTTCTTCTCGGCTTTATTTGCCTTGGCCTTCTTGGACTTGGCATCCTTTTTCGGCTCGGCTTTCTTGGTATCAGTCTGCTCGAGAGCCACTTCAGCCTTCTCGCCCGCCTCTGCGCCCTTGCGCGCGTGTTTCTTTCTCACAGTCTCTTTCTCCTCCGCTGGATACACGATGAATTCATCGTAGGCATTGCGCAATGTCTCACTGGCCTGCTTCGTGCCAACACCGATGATATAGGACTTCTCCTTCGAGTTGAGCATCTGCGCGATGCGCACGAAATCCGAGTCCGTCGTGATGATGAAGTAGCGGCGCACGCCCTCTTCGTAGAGCAGTTTTGCCGAATCGTAGAGGGCCGAGTCCAGCGAGTTCTTGCCGAGGAAGGTCCTGCTGATCTGGCGGAACGTGAAGCCCGGACGGCGCAGGAGCTTCTCCCAGCGCTTCTGTTCGGGGCGCTCCTCCCAATCCGAAATCACGATCGTGCGGCACGGCTGGAATCGGCGCGCCTTACCGAGTGTGTAGTTGAGCATCTCAAACGGCGCATTCTCAATGTCGTAGAGGATGCCGACCGTCGTATTGCTGGATTCCAGTGTCATACCTCTTCCCCCTTCCGCAGTGCCTTCTCGATGATGCCGCCGCCAACGACCGTATCGCCGTCGTAGAAGACGACCGATTGCCCCGGCGTCACCGCGCGCTGCGGCTCTTCAAAGCGAACCTTCACTTTGCCACCCACAAGCGGCTCGACATGCGCGCGGCCTTCGCGACGGCCGTAGCGTACCTTGGCCGTGACCGCGATGGGCGCCTCGAGTGCATCGATGGCAATCCAGTTAAGGTCGCCCGCTATGAGGCCGTCCGCATAGACATCCTTTGCTCCGCCGACGATGACGCGGTCGTGCGCCATGTCGAGGTTCACGACGTAGAGCGGCTCCGGATGCGCGATGCCGAGTCCCTTGCGCTGGCCGATCGTGTAGAGCGGCACGCCCTCGTGATGGCCGAGTACATGGCCTTCCGTGTCGACGATGTCGCCCGGATGCAGGCAGGCGGGGTTCTTCGCGCGCAGGTATGCCTTGTAGTCATCATGCGGCACAAAGCAGATCTCCTGGCTGTCCGGCTTGTGGGCGACGGGCAGCTTGTAGCGCTCCGCCAGCTCGCGCGTCTCCACCTTCGTGTAGTCGCCGAGCGGCATCAGGAAGTGCGCAAGCGACTGCTGGTTGAGGTGGTAGAGCGCGTACGACTGGTCCTTGTGTGTGTCGATGCCCTTCTTGAGCACATAGCGGCCCGTCTCATCCTGCCCGATGCGCGCATAGTGCCCCGTCGCAACGTATTCCGCGCCGAGCTCCATCGCCTTCTGCAGGAGGCCTTCGAACTTGACATAGCGGTTGCAGGCGATGCAAGGATTCGGCGTCCATCCCTTCGCGTAGTCCGCCAGGAAGTAGTCGATAACCTTCTCCTGGAACATCTCCTTGAAATTCATGACATAGTGCGGGATGCCGATGATCTCCGCCACGCGGCGCGCGTCGTCAACACTGCTGAGACTGCAGCAGCCGCGGTCATTCTCATCAAAATCACGGCTCTCCTCCGACAGGCGCATCGTCACACCGATGGCCTCATAGCCCTGCTCCTTGAGCAGCGCCGCCGTAAGCGAGCTGTCCACACCGCCGCTCATCGCGACGACTACCTTCTTTTTCGTCATTCTGTTATCATATCCTTTCTTCTCTTCTTTCGTATCTATACACATCGGTCAAGCCGATTCCCTTCTATGAAAAAGACAGCCCGATGACTGCCCGTATATCCTAGTATACCATATCCGCAGGAAAAGCCCAAACAGATTGGACGCGGAAGGGGGCTTCTGCTAGACTAGATAAAGAATCCAGCAAACGTCTGTATAATAAATGATTCCCACCGCTGATTCTTGGGGGCTCGGTGCATCAGCAAGGGAGCGGGGGGATATGTTCCGGCCCTTGTCGCAAGTACCTCATACATCGAATCGATCGTGGTACATGCCATACATTCGTATCTAGTTATCACACGAAAGGAGCTCTTCCTTATGCATGTCGTTGGCATCATCGCCGAATACAATCCCTTCCATCAGGGCCACGCCTATCAGCTCCGTGCCATCCGCGAATCCGTGCGCTCCCGCTTTGACGATGATGCGGCTATCATCGCGGTGATGAGCGGCAGTTTCACGCAGCGCGGCGAGGCGGCAATCTTTGACAAGTGGCAACGCGCGGACCTCGCCGTGCGCGGCGGCTGCCAGCTCGTCCTCGAACTGCCCTTCCTCTTTGCCTGCCGCAGCGCCCAGGACTTTGCGCGCGGGGGCGTGCGGCTGCTACAGGGGCTTGGCTGTGTCGAGACGCTTTCCTTTGGCGCGGAATGCCCCGAACTCACGCCGCTCATGACAGCAGCCCGCGCCATCGACGCACCAGAGACGCAGGCAAAGCTCCATGAAGCCCTGCGCGCAGGCGCTTCATACGCAAAGGCCCTGACTGCGATCTTAGCGCAGGAGAGTGGCCTTGCGGCAGATCTTCTGCGGCAGCCCAACAACATCCTCGCCATCGAGTACCTGCGCGCACTGCAGCACTATGCACCGGGCATCGAGCCGCTGCTAGTCGCGCGGCGCGGCGCGGGCTACCATGCGCCGTCACTCGGCCACTTTGCCAGCGCCTCGGCTATCCGCAGAGAGCTCGCAAAAGCGCAGCCCGACTTCGCGGCACTGGAGGAGTCCCTGCCCGAGGCGACGTACGCTGCCATCCGTCAGGCGTGCCCCGCGGAGATTGCCTCGACGGAGCGTCTCTTTGCCCCCCTGCTCGCGCGGCTGCTGACGATGCAGGAAGGCGAACTCAAGGCGGTCTTCGGCCTGCAGGAAGGGCTTGCGAACCGGCTGCTCGCCAAAAGCGCACAGAGCCGTTCACTTGCAGGACTCCTCGCCAAGATGGTCACCAGCCGCTATCCCGCGAGCCGTATCAGCCGCATCATCCCGCATCTGCTGCTCGGTTCGACGGAGCATGCTGCCCGTACCGCCGATGAGACAGGCCCTCTATACGCGCGCGTGCTCACCTTTGACGAGACAGGCCGCGAGCTCCTGCACGAGATCAAGAAGCGCAGCACGCTCCCCCTCATCACCAAGGTCAGCGCCGCACTCAACTCCCGCCAGCGCCTCGAAGGCTGCCTGACACCGCTGCAGGCGATGCTCGCCCTCGACACCAAGGCCACCGAACTGCGCGCCCTGGCCTTGCCCGCAGAAGCGCCGCTCGCGAGCCTCAAGCAGAGCGATTTCACCAGCTCACCGCACTTCCTCACGAACGCCTCACATGCCTGAATCTCAGTTTACATGTTTACAATCATGCCGATACAGAGTATAATGAGGAGACTATCTCACTAACACATGCATTTTATCAGGAGGAATTACCATGTCTGAATACCCGAATCTGCACAAACTGCTGATCTGCCGCAGCCTGCTCGATGACACGGCCATCCAATCGTTGATGGCCGTGCTCGACGGCGACAAGCGCCAGACAGGGCCGTGCGCCGCGAAAATCATCGAGACGGCTGAAGATGTCGGCCTGCACGGCAACCTGCTGCGCAGCTACATCATCTACCTGCTCGTGCACGACCCCAACCTCGCTGCCCAGACCATCGAGATGCACGACAGCCCCGTCGGGACGAGCCTCAAGCAGGCCTTCCTGCACGACCTCACGCTGCTCCTGCCCTTCCTGACTGAGCCAGCGAGCCTCTACCTCGACCTGACGCTACTCGACGCCTACAAGCCGACCGTGCCGCTCCACACAGAGGCCTCGACCGCACTCGAAGAGCTGCTCAAGAACGCCCGCACTGCCGAAAATTTCGCCGAGGCCCTGCTGCGCTACTACCAGAGCTTCGGCTACGGCGACATCGCCTCCTTCAAAGCCTTCCGCTGGGATGCGAAGCTCCAGCGCCTCATCGGCATCCGCCACTTCGAGGCCATGCAGATGGAAGACATCATCGGCTACGCGCACCAGAAAGAGCAGCTGATTGACAATACCGAAGCCTTCGTCCAGCGCAAGCCCGCCAACAACGTCCTGCTCGTCGGCGCACGCGGCACCGGCAAGTCTTCCGCCGTCAAGGCCCTCGCCAACGTCTACTACAGCCGCGGCCTGCGCATCCTACAGCTCACCAAGCCCCAGCTCAGCCACCTGCCCGACATCATGGACGCCCTGCGCTACTTCGCCAGCAAGCGCTTCATCATCTTCCTCGACGATCTCTCTTTCGAGGAATCCGATGCCGAGTACAAGTACCTCAAATCCGCCATCGAGGGCGGCGTCGAATCGCGCCCCGAGAACGTCCTCATTTACGCTACCTCCAACCGCCGCCACCTTATCCGCGAGAGCTGGCGCGACCGCAGCGAGAGCCAGGACGACGTCTACCGCGACGACAGCATGAACGAGACGATCTCCCTCTCCGACCGCTTCGGCCTGATCATCCAGTACTACGCTCCCGACCAGAAAGAGTACCTCGCCATCATCGACCACATGCTGCGCAAAGAGGGCATCAAGCTGACGCCAGAAGAACTGCGCATCGCAGGCGTCCGCTGGGAAATGACCCACAGCGGCCGCAGCGGCCGCACCGCCCAGCAGTTCGTCGCCCACTACCTCGGCCAGCTCGATGATCACGATGCATAATACCGGGGTACCATTCGGCTGAACGCTGAAGCCGGAACGCACACCCATTCCATACTGAAAAAGACTGCGCATCGATCGTAACCATGATGCGCAGCCTTTTTATATGCAGTTGTAGGTGTGTTTCAGCAGTAAATCGCCACTGCCCGCGGCACGGTCTCGATGCGCAGCGGCAACATCGGCCCGCACTCACCGTCGATGTCGCTCTCGA